>Ga0209709_10000166_pt1 | contig 63784 bp, 80 predicted proteins | sample ArcticOcean_MG_C_2_FD_187435 | JGI IMG/M metagenome (GOLD analysis project Ga0209709, IMG submission 187435) | Marine microbial communities from western Arctic Ocean - ArcticOcean_MG_CB4_136 (SPAdes) (version 2) | ecosystem: Environmental > Aquatic > Marine > Oceanic | place: Arctic Ocean... | reverse complement strand
ATTAAACCCCCCATATAATAATATAATAATATAACAATATAATATGTATTAAACCCCCCATATAATAATATAATAATATAACAATATAATATGTATTAAACCCCCCATATAATAATAAAAATCTCTCCGAAATATAAATAATATATATATATATAGTATATAAATGGATACAATAAAACTAATATTAAAATCGGTAGTAGTAGGAATAGTTTTAAATGTATTATTATCATATGTAGTATCGTATTTTGCGGGCCCAGAAGAAGTAAAACCGCCAAATGGAGGAGAAAATTTATCATTTAATTCTCAAATAATGCATATGTTAGTGCACCATAAACAAGTAATGTTAACAAGTTCATTAATAGTAGGTTTATTAATAGGATTATCTATATATATAACTTGCAGTTTTTTAAAATAAAGTATGAGTCCACCCATATAATAATATAAATCTCTCCAAACTATAAAATAATTTAAAAAAAATATAAAAAAAATTGTGAAATAATTCACAATTGGCGAGTCTAATATCCTGCTAAATTCCCTCTTGATAATTTCGACAGGACCAATTTTAGTTAAATTGGACTAATCCCGTGTTTATTATAAGAATTATGTTGCACAAATATTAATTGGTGTTGAGATGGTTTTTTTTATATGATAAAGGTTGAGCTCACAAGGCTTTTAAAATAATAATTTCCTTTGCTCCGGGCTAGAGAGTAGAGGTGATCAAGGCTCATTTGGAAATTATATACCTTCGTTATTATCACGGTTTTGTGGGGATAGAGATGTTACAAATTGTGGGGATTCCCGCCCCAACGTATTACTTCATTGTTAGTATTGTATATTTGTATTATATGAAATAATTATTTATATTCAATTTTTTTATAATCTAACATAAACTATCAAATTTTTGAATTACATTCCAACGGAAGGTTTCCTTAAGCATAAAATAATTTTTAAAATATGATGGAAACATGTATATGGTATCATTTAATAGACGAGAAGAAGGAGAAAAATATATGGATGAATGTTACGATAAATATAAATGATAATATCAATCCAAAATATTTTTCTTTTTTTAACTGCAAAATAAGGGGTTAGATTTAAAACTCATTCCTAGATAAAACACTCATTTCTGCCTTACCTATTAAATACACAAAAATATATTATAAAATAATATAAAGAATATGAGTAAATAATGCGATATATTCTTATGAAAATGGTTTAAAAGGAGATTGGCGTCTTTACAATTTCTATAATTTATAATTTACAATTTCTATAATTTATAATTTATAGTTTGGACAAGTCAACCCATTATATAAGTAATATCTTATAAAAAAGACAATCTCTCGTGGGGGTTAATAATAATAATAATAATAATAATAATAATAATAATAATTTAAATATATACAATAATGTCTAATATTGAATATGTCTTCGACGACGATGTGTTGGATGATATGACGGAAGTAGATAATATGGATCGTGATAATTTAAATAATACGCGCCATACACTTATAAATAGAAGAGCAAGAATAGACGCGTATAGGCGGGCAAGAAATAAAGAGAGATATGAAAAAGAAGAGGCAAAAACATACGACGCAGCATTTAAATTATTGGAATTAAATAAAAAATCAAAACAAAAGAAAGCAAGTAACCAATATATAAAATCAAAATCAATATTAAAAGAAGCAAGAGGCAAAACACAAAAAAAGAAGAAAAAACGCCATAAAAAAAAGAAAATCTCTCGGAGAAGTAAAAAATAATTGTAAATATCCACCCAAAATTTGATATAATAATATTTACTCAATTAAAATATTTAAGTATATATTATTGATAAATTATGAAAAGAAGAGAAAGAAAAGAAAGAAGACAATATAAAACCCAATTATCAATAGATAGAAAAAAAACATAATAAAAAACAGGTAAAAATAGAATCTCTCAAAATTATAAAATAAATATCAAAAAATCTATTTTATAATTAATTTTTAGTACCAATTAAAAAGAAACAAGTAGACATAAATAGTATATAAAATGATATAAAAAAAATAGACATGTATCAATGCTTATCCGCATGCCTTACAGCGGTTTTCTATTTCTTCTCTATTTGCTCCCACATATCATAAATCATAACAAATATCATGATGCTATCAATAAATATAGTGAGAAGAATTAGTCGTGCTTCTGTGTTCATGAACATTTTAAACATAATAAATACGTATAGTATGTTTAAATTTATATCACTATCAATTTTTTATATTAATATTCTTTCACGTAACAATGAATAATAATAAATAAAGGATAAATATTTTAAAAAAGCATTTAAAGATAATACATAAGTATATGTAGAGTATAAAGTATATACACGATGAAGGCATATAACGGCGAGAATAATGGATAAAAAATAAAATAAAATAAAATAAAAAAAATAAAAATATTATTAAAAAAAAAATTGATTATGATATTGTTTTTATAAGAAATAATATATTTAAACAAGTTCTATTAGCTCAGTTGGTTAGAGCGTCGGTCTTATGAGCCGAAGGTCGTGGGTTCGAGTCCCACATAGAACATTTTTTTTGCTCCCATAGTGTAGTTGGTTATCACGGTGGATTTTGATTCCATCAACTCTGGTTCGAATCCAGGTGGGAGCTATGGGATGGTTACAGCAATAAAAAATAATAGACGGCGGGAAAGACCGTACCATCCCGATTTTTCTTTTATTCCTCTATAGCTCAGTTGGTCAGAGCGTGCGGCTGTTAACCGCGAGGTCCTCGGTTCGACCCCGAGTGGAGGAGACAGTTATTGAATAATATAATTTTTGAATTTTTGAATTTTTTTACCTGTCACGGTGCCCGAGCGGTCCAAGGGGGACGGCTTAAGACCGTCTGTGTTAGCACTCGTGGGTTCGAGTCCCACCCGTGACATAAACATTTTTAATAATATATATAAAAAAATATATATATATTATTAAAACCTTTGTTAAATAAAAATTATTAATCATTAGCAATATTATCTAAAGGCAATCCATTAATAGTATTAGGTATAAGAATATCTCTAATTTGCCTAGTATAATAAAATGGTAGTCTAATTCTGTTGCGCAATTGATAATTATTAATATGTCTAGAAATAGTAGAATATCCAAAAGTTCTATGATATTCACTTAAATTATTAGGACTAACAATTCCAGCATCATTATAATCATTTCGCATGTTATCTAATACATTATCAATATTAATCATGTTGAAATTATCATAATGATTTTCCTGTGAAATATTATCATTATTTGAGGGATCAAAATAATGAGTCCGGTCTAGTGATGAATGTGGTGGTGATGAAGGTTCTGGTGGTGATGAAGGTTCTGGTGGTGATGAAGGTTCTGGTGGTGATGAATGTGTAATTAAAGATAAATAAAACGCCGAGTCATAATCCTGATAATTTTCATTATTATTTGGTAAATTCATAATAATATGACGACGACAAGTAGGACAACTATTATTAATTTTACACCATCTTTTTAAACATTTAAAATGAAAATGATGATTACAAGGAGTAGAATAATATCTTTTGGGCGAGACAGGATTATCAGAATATTGAGAATTAAAACATATAATACATTCTTCTCTCTGCATATGAGGAATAATAATTATGTAAAATAAAGAAAAATGAATCAATTTTTTTTGTAATAAATAAATAAAATGAGCAGTAATAAAGAGGTTAATAATATAAGAGTCATTAGCTAAAATTCATAGAACCAAGTATATGATTAGAACGAGGGCGATAAATATTCAAATTCATTCTTAAATTAATAACTTCGGGAGGATTATCCTGATTGGGTAAATTAATAACAGGAATAAGATTATCAATATTATCGATATTATCCTGATTATGAGTAAAATTTGTATAATGATAATAACTAAATACATCGGTTAAATTGTCAAGATGGACATCAAAATTATTATACGTAATAGGATTATGATGTTCAATCAAATTTCCAATATTTAAACGTTCATTTATTATTGATAATAAAAGAGCATTATAATTAATATCATCATGATAATTAATATCATCGTAAAAATTATAATTAATAAATTCATCTAGTAAATTAGTAGTTCTACAAGTAGGACATGAATTATTACGTTGAGCCCACCGATAGATACAATTATAGTGGTATATGTGATTACATTTAGTAATAAATTTGCGGTTTTCATGAGTATCTGAATAAACAAAATTAGAATCTAAACATATTGAACATGTTTCAATCATATATTAAATATATATTAAAAAGATATAAAGATATATCTAATAATTATATTGTGAATATATATAGATATAAATATGCACCTTTAAATTTATTTTTTTAAATTCCCGGTTAGCTCAGTTGGTAGAGCGCTAGACTTTTAATCTAGTGGCCAAGGGTTCGAGCCCCTTATCGGGAAATTTGCCCGTGTGGCGCAATGGATAGCGCACCAGACTTCTAATCTGGGGGTTGCGGGTTCGAGTCCCGCCATGGGCTTCATAGTTAAGGTTTATAAGTAGCCAAAAAAGAAAAATAATTAAAAATAATTAAAAATATAATATTCTAATAAAATATATTAAAATATTATAAGAAAATGGATATAAAAAAAATAATTATATTAATATTATTATTTTTAATTGGAATATGTTTTTCATATAATATAATTGAAGGAATGGAAAATAAAGAAGAAGGAGGATTAGGACATTCACCATTAGCAAAAAGAATTATGGAATTAAATGATATAATAATAGGTGGTGAAAAAGACAATGAGGAACAAATATCAATAAATGATTTTTTTGCAAAATTAACTCCAGAAAAATGTCAAGCAGTTAAAGAACAAATAGATTTAGTAAATAGTGCATTTTCAGAGGAGCCAGGAGAAGGGTATGAAGAAATAAAAAATGAGATGAATAAAAAAATGACTTTTTCGGTTTGGGCATCAATGTTTACTCTTATTGTAGGTGGTAATATAGGTTCAACACTTATCTTAAAAAAAGATAATAAATGTGGTATATTAGAATATATTAATAATTTAGGTAAAGTATCCCTATCTCTAATGCCCGCGATGCCTGCGATGCCTGCGATGCCTGCGATTCCTGGGGTAGGAAATTCTGAGGATGATGAATCTACATGGGGATGGGGAAAGCGATAAAAATTATATAAAAAGTTATTAAAAAAATAAACAATATATATTATATATTTTAAACAAATTATATAATGTATAAAAATAATGAAATAACTAGGAAAGAAGAAAAAATAATTGATACTATAGATACAAATTTTTTTGATTATTTATATGAAATAAATAAACTTTTTAAGAAAAAAAAATATAAATCAAAAATAGGATCTAAAACATGTCCTGATTCAGTAAATCAAACCCTAATTTATTTAAATCCAATAAATGGTTCTGAAAGATTTACATTAGAAATACATAATAAATATTCAATAAGTGTAAAACTTCCACTAAAAAAGTGTAATTATTTATATAGTACTTCCTTTTTTGATATCGAAGAAACTTATAATTTTTTAAAAATACATATTTAAAAATAAAAACATGTATTATTTATAAATGGAAACCGTTAATGAAAGTATAATTTTAACCGAGCCTACGCAGGAGAATAATATTCAAAAATTATATGATACAACTTTAGCAAAACTAAAAGTGAAAGTATTAGCAATTAACATAAGAAGTAGCACTTTACATCTAATAATAAAATATGTAATGGAATTAGTTGAAAAAACATCACTAAAAGGCAGTGAACAAAAAGAAATGGCATTAAAGTTAATAAGAGCAGTTATAATTGATTTAACAAATAAAGAAGACGAACGTGTATTAATACAATTACTAGACGATGGAACAATTGGTAATATGATTGATTTAATAGTAGATGCAACAAGAGGCCGTTTAGACGTAAATACAGCAGTAGAAGTAACAAAAGGATGTTTAAATAGATGTATTCCTTATTTTTGTTTACCTGTAAGATGTTAATAAATCGCTTTAGTGTGTTTTCTAATTATGTGGTAAAAGAAACAAAATATTTGATAAAGACTATTTAGCCGTCCAAAAATATGTATTTAATATATAAATGTTAACTGGTGAAGTAGAATTACAAGATTATAATAATTTACCTAAAAGAAAAAAAGAAACAAAAAAACTAAAAGCAATAGAAGTTTCATTAAAAAAATTAGACAAATTACCAATACAAATTTTAGGTCCATATATGTCTATAACAAGAGACGAATATGAAGTATTAGAAAATAGCAATCATGTATTGGTAGCAAGTAGTAATGAAATAAAAATTATACAAGAATTCGAAAAAAATAATGAAGTAAAAACCTTGAGAAAACAAAAATTAAAATTAAAAAATCTATATGACAATGGAAAAGAAGTTGGTTTAATATATGGAGCAAAATCAAAAGAAACATTATTAAAAAAAGAAATTAATATACAAGAAGAAAAAGTAAATGATATAGGTAATGATATAATATTAAAAGTATTAGATACAAAAGGTTCAGGTCATAAGAAAAGAAGTAGAAAAAAATATAAAAAAAAACATAAGAAAAAAAGTGCCATGCTTAAGTCGGAAGACGTATTAAATAGCATGTTTCACGCTAATAAAAATCATAAAAAAAAAACACATAAAAAAACTCATAAAAAAAACTAGATACAACACACATGCCAGAGACTACACACATGCCAGAGACTACAGTAATAATCGGTTAGAACTCGCACATTTTTAGCTAACAATAATCTGTGCCCATGTCTTGTTATTATCATTTTCTACCTCGTCTGCCCAAGACGTAAGAATAAAACCCTTGCCCCACTGAATATTTTTAATGCTAGGAAGATTGTTCTCATAAACATCTAGTTCGTTGAAGGCTTCATCTTCATCATTAGCATCCTGACAGTGAAGAAGATCAAATGGGTTATTAGGTTTAGTTGCCGACTTAACGATATCAATATGCTTGACAACGGATTTCTGAGGAAGCGAGTTAATATGCCTTGACATATTGCAGTAGGATAAAGTATGTCCATAGCAGCCGCAATTCCTACATTTGGTGTTGAGAATATAGGGACAAGTAGTGTTGCGCGCAGAATCACGAACGTTGTGGTTATCAAAGTCAGAACGGCCAAGATCATAGCACATCTTGCAGAAGGGCATTATTAATATAAATCTCAACGAGAATAATTGAATACATTAAATCAATAAAAAAATAACATAATCAATTTTTTTTTCATCTAACAAAATACCGTAGTAAAGTAAAGGAATAAGTGGTTTCTTAAACATTTGATATAGAAGTATTTCTTCTTTCCATATTAGAAAGATGGGGGGGAGAAAAAAAATAATTTCTTGTTTTATCAATAAAAGAATAAGTTTTAACTCCAGAATCATATATTGGTTGGTTTTCTAGATTATATTCTTCGTTTTGATCATTTTTATCATTTTTATCATTTTTATCATTTTTATCATTTCTATCATTTCTATCATTTCTATTATATGAACCAGTAACCCCGGGCCTAAGATTTTTATTAATATTTTTATTTTTAAATTTTTCATAGCGTTTATGAAAATGATATAATTCTTCATCTGTAATTCCGCGTACAGCATATTTATTATCAAAATTTAATATTTCTTCTAATAAAGTTCCTTTTGTAGGATCAGCTTTATAATCAGAGGGTAAACAACATTCCAATGGTATATTACACAATTTAAATAAATTAATAAAACATAATGGAAAACAATCATGTATAAAAAAATTAAAACAATATATCTTGCGAAGTTGAGCATTTAAAATTTCTTGAGAGAACATTCTATCAATCATAATATAAGCAGTTTTAAGATATATAATACTATTTATTAATTTTTTCTTAACCAGATTAAGTTGAGAAATTCTATATTTACATTCTTCTGCTTGAGAAGGATTAATTTTATCTGTTTTTAAAATTGCATTAATTAATCTTAACTCATTCTTAATATCTTTAAGAGAAGTAATAGATTTAGATTTAAAATCCTTAATTTTCTTAATTAATGTAAAAATATTAGTATTATAAATTAATGGATATTTATATCTAATTTTTCTTGGTATCAAAAAAGGATTGGTTTCTTTAATTTCAGATATTTTTTCTTCTATAGTTTTAACTTTGTATTTTAAATAAGTAAAATGCTTTTTATTTTCTTGTTCTGAATTAAAATTGGCGTCAGGACTTTTATCAGAACCTATTTCATCATTTTCTTGTTGTATATAAGACTTTTTTAAAGTGGAAGATTTCTTGCATGTAAAATCAATATTTTTATAAAATAAAAGATATTTCCCAGAGAGAAATTCAGTAGATGACTGCAATTTATCATATTGATGTGCTGTAATTTTATATGCTTGGGCTGATGCATCCAATTTAGTAAAACTAATTAGTGATAAAATAAAAGTTAAAACCCCATTCATAGTAGCTAATAAAAGTTTACCATTAGGAATATTTTCAAGTTGAGATTGTGCAACAGTACAAAAAGTAGTAATAAATATAGAAGGAAACATTAATAAATATAATATATTTGAAGTATAATTGCAAGCTTCCATATAAATAATTTTTTGACCTTTCAAATAACTAGCCAAAATATCTAAAGAGGAAGAATATTTTTGTGATGTATTTAATTGATAATATTTATTAATTTGAAGTTTAACATCATTATATGTCAATTTCCGATAAAAAATAGTAAAAGTATTAGCATTTTCAATAGATTCATAATTATTTTGATATTTTTTTTGATAATTTCTATCTCTAGTAATTAATCTATTTTTATAATCTTCACAATCATATTCCGAAACACTAGAATCACTGGGTTCAGATAAAATATGATCCAAAAAATAAACAGGTCGTTTTCTAGTATCATTTGATAAATTAGAAACAAATTCAACAGAAGATGTATCTAACAAAAATGTAGCAGTAGATAATTTGCCATTCTTATTAATATCAGACAAATGTACAAATTGTTGATTATCTTGATCGTGTTCATTTTCTTGATTTTCTTGATTATCTTGATTATCTTGATTTTCTTGATTTTCTTGATTGTCTACATTTTCTTGATTGTCTACATTTTCTTGATTGTCTAGATTTTCTTGATTGTCTAGATTTTCTTGATTGTCTTCAATTGATAAATTAATATTTTGATCAAATTTAGTTTTTTGATCAAATTTAGTCATAATTAATATATATTAATATTAAATCCCTGTAGAACCAAACCCACCTTCTGCCCTATCTGTTTGACCTAAATCTTGTAGATTATCTACAATAATAATTTTCATTGGATATTCTAAATTCGGTGGGCAAATTTGTAATAATCTACTAGCAAATTCAATTGTAAAATCCATAAAATCATAACCCTGAATATTATCAAAAACACCCTTAATATTTCCTCTGTAACCAGAATCAATAATACCAACATTATTTGCAAGACGCAGGGGTGTGTTTAATGGTAAACTAGAACGAGAATATAAATAATATGATACAAATTGATTATTATCACCGACAACCCTCATACAACATTTAACTTTATGATCAAGAATAAGTTTTTGAGAACCAAAACTTTCAGTATCTTCGGGACAAAATAAATCAAACCCAGCATTAAAACAATATTTTTCCATAGAAGATTGATATGTAGAAAGAGAATATATATAATTATCTACAACTAAATTATGCTTATCTGCAGCATTAATATATAAATCTTTTAATTCTTGAGATTCAAAATCAACAAAAATATATAATTTATAATATTTACATGTAAATATTGGTATTGAAATTTCAGATAGAGAATCATAACAAGTATCATTAACAATATCTAATTGTTCAGGTTCAGTTTGACTTTCAGAATCATAAACAGGCCATCGTAGAGAATAATTATAAAGTTCTTGCTGAGATAAGTTAGAATTCATGTAATATGATATAAAATTACCCATAAAGTTTATATCATAATTATAAAATTTTATTTTATATATCAATTTTAAAAAAATTGAAAAAATTATTAAAAATAATACATAGAGTAATAATAATGTTGAGCAATACTGATATGCGGTATATTATACAAGCGGCAAATGAAGCAGATAAATCTCCAGTATTAATGAGGCATGGTTCAGTAGCAGTTGCAAATGGTAAAATTATGGGTCGAGGACACAATCATTATAGGAGTTATTCAAAAGATGCATTTATTAATAATAGTTGCACATGTCATGCTGAAATTGCTTGTTTGCGAAATATGTTTCGTTCTTGCGGAACGAATGCATATGGAAAACACAGTAATAACATAAAAGGCGTGTAAGAAAAATAAAGAACTAGATGAAATAAAAAAACTTTATAAAAAGACAACGATTTATGTAGTTCGTTGTGATAAAAATAATAAATTACAAGACTCTGCTCCGTGTAATAAATGTTTATTAACTATAATAGAACTAGGTATAAAAAAAATAGTATATAGTTCAGGTAATAACAAATTTATCAGTTGTAACCCAATAGAGATAACATTAAATCATATAAGTTCAGGAACAAGACATTTAATAAAAAATAATGAAGATGATAAAAAAAATAGCAGTAAGATAGCGCAAAGAAAAAGTAGATAATAAAACCGAATTTAACAGGCAATAAGTCTAGCGTCTTTAGGATTATAATTACAACCTTTTTTAACTTTATCATTAATATATAAATCATAACCCATTGTATAACCCTGTATTTTATTCATATCTTTTGTAATATTGCATTTTTGTTTACCAGTATAAGGACAAGTATTTCCTGTTCCAGTATTATTAGCAATATCAATTAAATATGTACTTCTATCTACACTACATGCACTTTTTTTAATATCCAGATATTTAGATTGATTTTTTTGATAAAGATTATGTTTATTTAAACTTAACCCGGGATTTAAAGTAGTATAACATTGATATGAATTAACAGGATTGCATTTAATACCATTATTAATATCAGAATTAACTATTCTAGTTCCTCTTAATCCAGAATAATTTTTAACACTAGATTTAATTGATGTATCAATTTGTTTACAACCAATATATGAAAGATTACTATTAGAATTACCTATATATGATTGAATAGAAGAACCGTTAATAGAAAAATTACCATTAGAATTATTGAATTTTTTAGAATATTTAGTTGCTGCTTTTCTTGCTAACGTTGAACCAGAACCGCTATTAACAGTAATTGGTTTAGCACCGCTAACAAAACAATTATGATTTTTACAATAAGCATCTGATGTATAGCTATAACGCCACATTATTATATATAATATAATATTTAAAAAAAATTGATAAAAAAAAATTTTTAATTAAAATAGACAAGTAACAAATTTCTAGATAAATATAAAACAAAGTATGAGTTCGTATATTGCCCCTCATCGTCGCAATATTATTAATAATTTAAAAAATATACCAAAAATTAAAAGTATTAATGAAGAATTTCCATTACTGGTAAATGATAAACCAAAAACAAATCAAGAAATTGAAAAACAAGACGTAAAAAAAAGTTTTGTTGAAATATTTGAGAAAGATGAAGAAGAAGAAAACATTCTAGATACATTTAATAAAATAAAAGCAGGATGGAGTATTATAGAAAAAAATAAAAATTGTAAAATTGTAATTACAGATTCAGAAAAAACAAAAGAACAAAGAAAAAAATTAGAACACATGAAAAAAATTAAAGACAATAATAATTATTTCAACAATGTAAATAAAATGATAAATAATTGGAACAATTTTAGAGACAACGAAAACGAACTAAGTGGAGATTTATCACCATATAATAACTATAAAGAAGAAATTGAAAAAATGAGATTAGAAGATTTAAAAATTGAAGAAGAAATGGAAGAATTTAATGAAAGAATGCTATTAAATAGTGATTCAGATGAAGATGAAACAAATAAACATTTAATTTATTAATTAATAATAAGTTAAGTATATTATTATATAAAATTTTTTTTTATATAATAATGGAAAGTCAAATAATAGATGATTTAATAAAAGAATTAGATGAAGTTGAAAATAAAGTAAAAAATAATATTGATAAAATCAATATAATAATTATTAAAATAAATAATAATGAAATTGAAAATATTATAAAAAAAAAACAAACAAAAAAACCAGAAATAAGTATAGAATTAATTAATAAAATTTTAAATAAAATAAAAGATAAATATTGTAAAAATGAATATACTATAAAATATTTATTAAATTTTGAAATAAATAAAAATATTTATGAAGTAAATAATTTAAACAATACAAAAAATACCATAGTTAAATCACACGACGGGTTAAATGACGAGCTCCCTTGTAATAATAATTATAAACTAAATATTTTAAATAAAATACAAAGTATAAAATATAATAATGATAATTTTAATAATGTAAATTCTTTAATTTTTATTTTAAATAAATTAGAAAAAATATATTACATCAAAAGAAAACAAAAAAAACATAATGCAACAAAAAAATTAAATAAATAATATTAAGAATAATTTATTTATTAATATTAGACTAAATGTTAGAATCATATGATAGTAGTAATAATTTAATCGAACATGAAATAATAGAAAACAATGAAAATGAAAACAATGAAAATGAAAATGATTATAATGATTATGATGATTATGATGATTATAGTAATAGAGAAAATGTAATAAATATAAATATATTATTACAAGATTTATCTAATATACAAAATATAGAAAATAGAGTAATAAATGATATTTCAAGAAGTTCATTATTAGAACATTTATTAAATAGAGACAACAATATAGATTCATCACAAAATTCAATATCATTTTTAACTTTATTTGAAAATAATATCAATGATATATTACAAAATACAATATATAGTAATTCAGAATCCCCTTTCATTCAAAACTTTATTAATAGCACATTTGAAATTGATAATATAAAAAAATTTAAAAGAGTGACAGATGATGAAGAATTAAAAAAATTAAAAATACAAAAATTTAATAATAATAAAATTTATGCAAATACAGAATGTCCTATAAATTTAACAAAATTTGAACAAGACGATGAAATAATTATTTTACCATGTAATCATGTATATTCTTCTGAAGTAATAAAAAAATGGTTAAACGAAGAATCAAATTGTTGCCCAATTTGCAGATTTGAGTTAGAATATAAAGAAATAAAATGCGAAGAAAATAACAATAATGAAGAGAATAGCAGGGAGATGGTAGCGTCAGATACGATAAACAATAGAGTAAATAATAATGAGGATTTAATATATAATGATGATGATGAAAATATAATATTACAACAAATATTATTAAATAGTTTTTCTTCAAATACAAATGATGGGTAATATGAAAGTAAAAAAAAATGATAAATTATTTTATAAAATATCAATTATTTAATATATATCAATTATTTAATATATATCAATTATCTAATAAATATCTAATAAATATCTAATAAATATCTAATAAATATCTAATAAATATTTATTAATATTAATACAATATATGATGCCAAAAATGTAATTTAAAAAAATAATTCGTTCTTTTTCTTAACAAGATAAATTTTTAAGAAAATAAATCTATATAATAGTAAAATTAAAATTTTTTATTAACATAATATTTTCTTCTTCTAAAATTATATAAAAATCAACATATGCATAATTTTTATTAAAAAATAAATCATAACTATAACCAATATCATTTAATAAAGACTTAAAATCAATAATAAATAGGTCAATATATTTTTTGTCTTTTAAATCTTTAACATCTATAACTTGACAAAATTTAAATACAAATGAAAAAATAGATATAAATTGATAAATAGTTAATCTATAATATGGATCAGGATAGTAAACTTTTTTAATTAATGATTTAATAAATTCCCATATATTCATATAATCTTCACTTTTATTAGGATTATCTTTAATTTCTTGATATAATTTTTTATAAAAAATTTGTATAAAACACGAAGAAACACTATGTAAATCATTAAATTGTAATACAAATGGTAATAATTCTTCTATAATATTAGAATAATATTTATATTTCATATTAGTATCATTTTCAGGTAAAAATTTATAATAAAAATTTTTTAATACTTTATAATATTCATCAAATTCATGTTTTTCAAATAATATTTTAGTATCAACTTCGTTAACAATAGAATTATAAGTATCATTTATAAAAATATCTATATTTTTTTTAGTTAAAACATTTTCAGTAAAATCACTATCAACATAAGATTGAAATTTGTCAGAGCGATTATCTATAAAAAATGTAATAAATTTTTTTTCATTTAAATGCCAATACATACCTTCTCTCCAGTCAAAAAAATATTTTTTCATATGTTTATAATCAAATCCATATGAATTTTTAAACAATGATTTATATTTAAATGATAAACCAAAATCTATAACTAATGGAGTATTAGTAGAAATTTCAGACATAATATTATTATAATGTAAATCATTATGTACGATATTAATTTTATTTAACATATAAATAGTATTAAGCAAATAATATAACGAATAAAAAAATTTATCATAAAACTGATTATTAATTTTAAAAGATAATAAAAAATTTTTTAAACTGTCGCCCTTAATATATTTCATATAAAACATATAATATTCTTTCTTTATAAAAGCAAGATTATCCGGGTTAGAATTAAATAAATTATCACTTTCACAATTAGAAACAATATTATCCGGAATTTGATTAAATTTAACAATACATGATTTATTAATTGGAATAAATCTATGTTTATAATTTTTAATTTCTTTTTTAATAGCATTACTAATTTCTAATTCATTTTTACTATTAAAACTAACTTCTTGAATTTTATTTACTGTATAAGAATATTTATTTATTTTACCTTTACAATCTATTCCAGGAGTTACAGTGCAACCATACGCTCCTTGACCTAAAAAGATGTTTTGTGTTGATTTTTTACCACCATCTAAGCCATAATATAGTTTGTTATCCATTATTATTATATATTATTATATATAATTATATATAATAATAATATTTATCTATCTCAAATAGAATATGTCAAATATTTATGAAAGTTATAATCTAAATATAGAACCTTATTATGATAATAATATAAGTTATTACCATATTTTAACAATAAATAAAAAACCACAAGGACCATTATCAAATTATATAAAATTAATACCAATCAAAAATATATCAACGAAAATAAATAAAGCAAATGAAAATTATTGTGCATTTGTAATAAATAATAGAATTTTAAGTAATATAAGAAATAACAAATTAGAAATATGCACAATAGATGATATAACAGATTTATTAGATTTCATAACAAATAATAATTATATAATAAATAATACAATTGGTAATATTCTCTCTGAAGTAAATTCAAAAAAATTAGTATTAAATTTTAAATATAAAATAAATTGACATATAAAATTAAAAATAGTTATTATTAATAAATATGAATAATACCAATTTAATCAAAGAATACAAAAAATCTCTAAATGAATTAGAGAAAAAAGCATTAATTATAGCAGAAAATAATTTGGAAACATCATTTTGTATTGAAAAATCAATAGGGTTTATAAAATATAAAAATGATTTAAATAGATATGAAAGTGATATGAATAAAGCAGATGATATTGGATATGGAATAATGATGTCAGCACTAGGATTTACTGGTAAAAAACTCAATGCTGATGTTCAGACATAAACAAAACCAAAGATATAGTAGCAAATATACAAGCAAGTATCTGTTTTTTTGTTAATCTCTCATTTAAAAAGAAATAACCAACAAAAAATAATAACAGAAAATGAAATAAATGCCAAATAACATTAGCAACACCAAGTTGTGTATATTTTAATAAATTAAATACAAAAAAGCCAGTAAAAGCATAGAAAATAATACCAAAAATAATATAATAATAATTAGTTGCTTTACTTTTATAATAAATTTTAAATAAATATTGAGCAAAAACTTCAGAAATAGTTGATAATAATACAAATAAATAGAATAATAAATTCATTATATATAATAAAGATATTTTATAGAGGGAATAGGCTTAAAGAAACCAATATTTCTTAATAGGCAGTCCTGCTACAAACGCAATTAGATAAAGTCACTAAAGGCAGGTTTGATTAGAATGTTAAAAACCTGCGAGAGAATTTTTAAAATTTTTAAAAGAAATAAAATTTTTTTCTTGTTGGGATATTTCATAATCATAATTTTTTTTTATAGAAAAAATTTGATTTTCTAAATCGTAATAATTTAAAACCAAATTATTAGAACTATCATAAATATCAAATCCAAAAATTAAATCAGAAAATTCTTTTAATAACCCCTTATACTTAAATTTATTAGAAGTATAATTAAGTATTATATTATTAGCTTTAATAGTTTTCTTAGTTTTAGAATAAAATATATTATTTTTAACAGGGGCTTTGTGGTTTTCTTTAACTTCTTCCTCTTTTTTATCATGAATTAAAGAATCAAAAATTTTTTGTTTATTATCATAATTATCTATATATATATTTCTACAATTATATTTAACACAATATATTCTTGATATAGTATCCAAAAAATCAAAGGTTAATGCATTAGATTTATCATTTAAAAAATAATCAAAAGATTCATCATTAAAATTATAATTCATAATAATTTGATAAGTTTTATTTCTAAAATCAAAAGTGTAATAAATATATTTATTACTTAAGGTTTTAAAAAATTCATCATCTTTATCTTCGTCTAATTCGTAATATTCTTCTAAATATTCAATAAAAAATGGATTATATTCATAAAGTTCTTTATTTTCATTATAATATTTTTCAAATTTGATTTTAGAAGGACTATGTAAAGAATATGAAACACATATAATAGCAATTCCCGTGCCCGAAATTAATAAAAAAAATAATTTAATAAAATTAAAGAATAATAACTGTAAATGATAAAAATATATAGTATATATTTCATTATTAATTAAACAAGTTGTTTGAAATTCATCATTAAGATTTTCTAGCATTTTAAAATTAATATCCATAATATAATAAATAATATGAATTATTTTTTATATTATTTAATTTTATAAATATGTCATTCAGTATTTCTTTGATAATAAATTTAAAAAGTTCAAATATAAGTAACATAGAAAATCTAATTAAAGAATCAAGTATAAATTGTAATGTAAGTTCAATATATTATGATTTTGATATGGAAGGCATAAATAATTATATAAAAAAAAATAATAAAATAATAATTTTAGAATTTGATAACGAAGAAAACTTTATAAATTTTTTAAAATTTATAATTAACATAAAAGAATTAATAATAGAATATATTTATTATGAAAATTCAATAATATATTGTTCAAAAAAATATTTAGATAATATTTCAAATACATTACATAATAAAAAAGATTTACTCAATAAAATAAAATTAAATAAAAATTGTAATAATTATAAAAAAATTTATAATATATTAAATATCTAAGACTTAGGGATTAATTTTTTAACTGACCTAGGTTTTTTTAATTTTTTTTTACTCGCTGGTTTTGGTTTCTTTTGTTTATTTTTTTTTCTTTTAATAGTCATTTTTTCTTTATGTAAAACTTCTGGCATATCTTCAAATTTTTTTAAATCATTTTGTAGATTAGTTAATAACCCTTCTTGGTTATTATTAATCTGATTAAAAAAATTTTCTAAACTATCATATTCTTTTTTTATAGTTAAACCATCATTTGTTACAGATACATGAACTTTATTTTCATTATTAGGATTAACTAGCAATTGATATTTATTATCTTTAATATTAATTCCATTAATATTTTGAGTATGTTCTTCCGAAGTATAAACTTTAACTGTCATAATTATATTATTAATATATAAAAAATTTATATTAATAATTTAATGACAACACTTAAAAATAAAAAAAAAAAAAAAAAAAAAAAAAAATTAAAAAAAATAAAAAAAAAAAAAAAAAATGCAAAACAATAAAATTGAAAAACTTAAAAAAAAATTCATATATTAGTAATATGAATGGTGGTAATAAAGATTATAAAGAAGAATACATAGAAATACTAAAACAATTAGATTATTATAATAGAAAACACGAAAACCAACAATTTAAAGCAAAAATTTATAGAGAAGCAGGAGAACAATTAAAAAATTTAAAAGAAAATTTAACTTCATCAAAAATAATAAAAGATTTACCAGGTATAGGAAAAGCAATAACAGATAAATTAGATGAATATATAAGAAGTGAAAAAGTAGAAAATTTAGAAAAACTAAAAAAAAAATATGGCACCAAAGATTATAAAATAGAAAAAATAAAACAAGAAAAGAAAGAGGTATTTTTACAAATACCCTGGGTAGGTGATGTAACTGCAGAAAAAATTTTAGAATTAAATATAACAACAATTGAAGAATTGAAAAAAAGACAAGATGAAGAAATTCCTGGAAAAGGAAAAAAGAAACTAAAACTTTTAACTGATAGCCAGCAAAAAGGACTAATTTATTATCAAGAAATAGCAGAAAGAATTCCAAGAAAAGAAATAGACGAATATAAAGAATTACTAAGAAAAATATTTAATAAAACATGCGATGAAAATGGTTATAGTAATACAAATAATAATTTTGAAATAGTAGGAAGTTATAGACGGGGAAAAGAAGAATCCGGGGATATCGATATAATAATAACATCTAAAGAAAACAATAAAACAATATTCAATAAATTTTTAGAAAAAATGGATGATACAAAGAAAAATGAAACAAGCAATAAAGAAAAAATAATAAAAGCATTCTTAACAAAAGGAGAAAAAAAAGTTATGGTTATTAGTAAATTAACCGAAAAAAACATAGCAAGAAGATTAGACTTCTTATATTCGCCGCCCGAAGAATATGCATTTGCTATATTATATTTTACAGGTTCTATGGAATTTAATACATCCATGAGACAACATGCATTACAAGAAAATTTAACATTAAATGAACACGGTTTTCATAAAATGGAAAACAAAATAAAAGGAGAAAAAATAATATCTTCGACCTTTAATACAGAAAAAGACATATTTGATTATTTAAATTTAGAATTTAAAGAACCCCATGAAAGAATCGATGGAAATTCTATAGTAATTAAAAAAAAAAGCACAAAAAAAACCGAAACACAAGAAGAACCAGAAGAAAAACCGGAAAAAGAGGCGGAACAAAAAAAAAGTTCACCAAAAACTATGAAAATAAAAGTAACAAAACATAATGCAGAAACACTAAAAAAATTAAGAAAAAAAAATAAAGAAAAAATAATAACCGATAATATTGAAAAATTTAAATTGGAGGGCATAAATGTAATAAAATCTTTATCTGAAAGCGAATTAACAGATATGCTAAAAGAAACAAATCAAACATATTATCAAGAAACCGAATCACCTCTACTATCAGACAATCAATACGATATTTTGCGTGAATATGTTTTAAAAAATTATCCAACAAATAAAACGGCACTTGACCAACATACCGATGTAAAAGTGGATAAAAATAAAGTAAAATTACCATATGAGATGTGGTCTATGGATAAAATAAAGGCAGATACAAAAGAATTGAATAAATTTAAAGATAAATATAAAGGTCCTTATGTTATTTCGTGTAAATTGGACGGAGTAAGCGCATTATATAGTACCGAAGGCGATACTCCCAAATTATATACTCGTGGGGATGGTAAATTTGGACAAACAATAGACCACATGATACCATATTTGAAATTACCAACTGATAAAAATATAACACTACGAGGTGAAATAATAATCAAAGAAAATTTATTCAAAGAAAAATACGGAGCAAAATATTCTAACTCACGCAATTTCGTATCGGGATTAATAAATAAGAAAACATTAACAAAAGAGCATACGGATATTTTAAAAGATATTGATTTTGTGGGATATGAAGTAATACACCCGAATAAGCTAAAACCGTCGGTTCAATTAAATAATATAGAAACGATGGATGGTATGTGTGTAAAATTTATAGCGAATATAAGTTCCGACGAATTAACAAATGAATATTTATCAGAAAAGTTGATAGATTGGAGAACAAATTATGAATACACTATAGACGGTATAATTTGTATAGATGATAATGTATATGAACGACAAAGTAAAAACCCAGACCATGCATTTGCGTTCAAGATGGTATTATCAGACCAATCGGCGGAAGCGAAAGTATTGGATGTTTTATGGGCAGTATCAAAAGATGGATATTTAAAACCAAGAGTTCAAATAGAAGAGGTAAGCATCGGTGGAGTAAAAATAAAATATGCGACCGGTTTCAATGCAAAATTTATAGAAGAGAATAACATAGGTTTAGGAGCAGTAATTAAAATAATTCGATCGGGCGATGTTATACCAAAAATAGAAGAAATAATAACACCGGCAGAAACAGCATTGATGCCAACAGTAAAGTATATATGGAACGAAACACATGTTGATATTATGTTGGAAGATAAAGATAATGATGAAACAGTAAAACTAAAAAATATAGCGGGATTCTTTAAAGCATTGGAGGTAGATGGATTAGGAGAAGCAAATATAAAAAAAATAATTAACGCAGGTGGAAATAGCATTGGTAAAATAATAGCAATGTCTATAAGCGATTTAATGGAGGTGGACGGTTTTAAAGAAACAATGGCAAGAAAAATTAATAATTCAATTAAAAAACAAATAGAAAAATCGTCATTAGCAAAAATAGCGGCAGCATCAAATATTTTAGGAAGAGGCCTTGGTGAAAAAAGAATTTTGTTGATATTAAAAGAATATCCAAATATAATAAATGAGGATTTATCGGATACAGAAAAAATAAAAAAAATAAAAAACGTAGATGGCATGGCGGAAAAAACATCAAAACAATTTGTTAAAAATATTTCAAAATTCAAAGAATTTATGATAGAGGCAAATTTAGAAGATAAATTATATGAAGTGACATCAAAGAAAGAAGTTACATCAAAGAAGGAAGAAAGTTTAAGTAATTATATAATAGTTATGTCTGATATAAAAGGAAAAAAAGAAGTGGCTAAAAAAATAGAAAAATTAGGGGGAGAAGTAATAGCCAATATAAATAAAACTGTAAATTTACTAATAGTGGGTAGTTTGGATGATGAGACTTCAAAAATAAAAAAAGCAAAAGAATATAATATAAAAATAATAACGTTAGAAGAATTTAATAAAAATTACGAATAATAAAAAATAAAAAGAACTTAAGCTATAAATCGAGGACTATTAATTGTGAATTTTGGATAAATCTCTCAAAACTCAAAACTCAAAACTCAAAACTCAAAACTGATGATTTTTCAAAATAAAATTAAATTAATATTTATATTTATATATTATGTATGAAATAATATATAAATCAGATATGGTTTTATTAAATGCATTTTTTTATACATTTTGGATAAAAAAAAGTGAATATAATAAATACAAGATAGAAGATAGAAAGATAAAACATACAAGATAATAATTATAATTATTTATTGTCGGAACTTGACGATGCTTCGCTATTATTATTGTATTTGCCAAAATTTAAAATTTTCTCGAAAGAAGCAATAGTATATTTACCATTTAAAACATGATATTTATACTTGCTGTGAAAGTATTGTATTAAAGTAACGGACTGATTGTAATTGATTGAAATATCAACAGATAACCGGTTACAATAGTTCAACAAATTATGATATTCTCTTATAACATTAATAACGGCATGCACTAGTAGCGATAAATTTTCAATATTAAGAGGCCCGCCGGAGAAGCTAGTGGCTTGATTTTTATTAATATTTTTATATAAATCCATTAGATTAGTAAATTTTTCAATACCAACAACACCCAATAGTTCATAAATATTTAACAACTCTGTATGTTTCTTTCTGGAAACATCATTTTTATAAATATCAGTAGCAAGTTGCTTTTTGGTTTTTTTATTTAAAATATATTGAATAGTTAATGCGTCATTATTATCTAAAATTCTAACCTTTGTTCTTGTATTGAATAGATTAACATTATTAATATGATTAACTGTTCTGTGTAGATGTAATAAAATGGTGGTTATTTGAGCGATAGTATCAATTTTATATTCTTGCGTAAATTGATTTATTACAACATCATTTTTCATCATATCAAACCACTTTGGCTGATTATATTCATTAATATATCGAACAAAATATGAAAATACATTGTAAGTGACTAACCCACCACATAATACATCACCAGGATTTCTTGTTGCGGTTTGTTCGTCATTTTGTTCTCTCATATATTGATAGTAATGTGGATTATGGACTTGCCCCCCGTAAATAATTTTACCATTACCCCAATTAAAAGCGACCTTACATTCGGTGCACCACATTTGGTCGCAACCACTGATTTTATAAATTCTAACTCCACACTGTGGACAACCTTTAGTTTCTTTCTTAATTAATGCTGTAGTTTGTAAATTGGCCTCAATACATATATGCGCGTCGTCTTTGTTATATCCAATGATTTCATAACAATGTGGGCAAGTATGAACTTTACATATCTCACATTTATACTGAGATGATAAATATCCTTTACAATTCTCACCGGGACAGGGCATAATAAATTTCTTTCGGTCTATAATTTTTTCTCCGGTCCTAATTCTTGAGAGATCATGTTTTTTTTCAGACAATTTTTTTGAAAGTTCATTATAGAGTTTTCTTACTTCTTTAAACTGTATATTAATTTCATCTATTTCCTGTATTTTTTCTTCAATTAATTTAGTTCTCTCAACTAGATTCATTAATTCGGGTGTTCTACTAATTTCACGGTCGACCAATAGAGTTTTGCGGTGATTTTTATAATCTCCATCGATATATGATCTATTCAAATTATCTACTAAAAATTTAGCACTCCATTGGTTTTTACATTTCATACAATGAGGGTCTTTTGTAGTAGAAAGTAAGTAAGTTCTAACACATGTTTTACACGCATCAAACTCACATATACATGTAACTTTAGCATGTAAAGATTTATTATATTTTTCACAGCAGATATTGCAAGTCATATATCCATAGATTGTATGATATAAAAAATATAAATAAGTGAATCAATTTTTTTTAAGTAAAATCATATTGTATAAAATTTTTCAAATTAACTTTAAAATATTTATGTAATTTATTTTTTAACATTGCATTTTTATTTTTTTTTTCAAAATTAGTTCCTAATACTCGCTTCATATTTCTAACATAAATCATTGTAAAATTGTCTGTATCAAATTGGTTTTCATTAACTTCTTTCCATTTTGTAAATAATGGTAAAAGTTTCCTATTAAAATATTTCATAATTGATTTAATTTGTTCATCATCTATTAGAGTCCAATTATAATCTATATTTTCTCTAGTTAAGCATATATATAAAAGTCCTTCTTTATTATTAAATGCCTTAATTGGTATATTAGTATTATGTTTGATTCTCTCAATATAATCTACAATAATTTGAAAAATGCCATCAATATAATCTTTCTCAAATACTTTATCTAACTCTAAATTTGTTATTTGAATAGAATTTAAAAATTTAATAAAATCAAAATCACTATAATCATAATTCTTATTCAAATATTCTATAATATCAATCTTATTTTTAGTAATATTTACATATTTCTTAATTTCATTATAATCAGTTTCCAATTTTTCAAACTTATTATTTAAATTAATTAATAATTTATACATATCATTAATATTACCATTAAATTTAATGGGCAATTCTTGATATTCTTCATCTTCTTCATTTTGACATTCACTAGTAGTCTTTATATTATTACATATTCTAACTAATTCACATTTTAATTGATGATTATTATATGCAGATTTTCTTACATAAGATTTATTGCAATACGTACAAACATATGAAGTCATATATATTTAATAAAAATTATAGAATTAAAATTTTTTCAATTTTAAAATAAATATTTCTTTATATAAATGCCAATTCCATTAACAAAATATAGTAAAATATCAGCATTACATAATGATATATCTAATAATTCATATTTATATAATCAATATATTCTAACTTGCGACATAAGTGATACACTATATTTATCAAATGGTACAATTAAATCAAATGAAGTTTACTTAAATAGTAAAGCGAATTATTTAATTCATCCTTTTTCTAATGTTACAAATTGTGTAACAAAATTTAATACCAAAAAAACTTTATATCAATACAAAAAACCGAATGTTCCTGTTATAAATGGAACAACAGATTATGACATAAGTGCGACACAAAAAATTATCCAAAATACAGTAAGAGTTCCTGCTTCATTATACTTAAATAATTTAGCGTCTTTGCACATAAATAGCGATAATATTGGAAGAAATAAACCTTGGAATAATTCAAGTGATAGAGTTGAGGCACACGGATCAAGTTTAAATTCAGTAGCATCATCAATGAAAAAAAATTATGGAGTAGATATAAAACATAATTCTTATAATAGATATTTAGGAAGAAAGAAATCTCAAAACCTAAAATCAGATAAGGAAGGAACAAGTTGGCCAACATATTGGGGTAATAAAAGTTATAAATTTAGTATTGTAAATTGTAAAAAAAGTTGTTAATTGAAATAATAAATAAAAAAAACATATAAAATTAAAATTATAATAATTTTAATATAATGATAATGTTATTAATATTAGTAATAAATTTACAAATAATAAAAACATTAGAAGTACCATATTATTTTAATCCAAAAATTCATAATTTAGGAAATATAGGCGTGCGTGGAAAAATTCATGCAAATTTATTTTATCATACAACAAAAATAGTAGATAATGTAAGATATGATGGGAGAGATATAAGAAAAGAAATTTATTCAAAATATAAAAATGAAAATATTTTAGATTTATGTTGTGGTATTGGAATGTCAACATCAGAAAATGGAATAGGAATAGATACAAGCTTAGAAATGATAAATAAAGCAAAAAGTATAAAAAAAAAAACAAAATTTTTTTATGGTAATGCAGAATCATACACTCCAAAAATAGATATAGATATAGTAACGTGTATGTTTGCATTTCATGAAATGCCTTTAACTGCACAAATAAATGTAATAAATAATGGATTAAGAATAGCTAGAAAAGAATTTATAATAGTTGATTTAGCATCAAATTTCAAAAATAAAAAACCTTCAAAATTATTTTTAAGAGGAGAACCATATTTAATAGATTATTTGAATAATATAGATTATTTAACACATGATTTTGAAAAAACAAATTATATACCAAATAATGTAGATGTATGGAAATATAAAAAATCAAATGTAAAAAAATTGAAAACAGTGTATATTTAAATATAATATAATAAATAAAAATGTTACTTTATCATGGAACAAGTAGTTCAAATGTAATTTCAATTCTAAAAAACGGATTTGATTTTAACAAAGTGGGTTCAAATTATGGGATAACATACGGCAAAGGAATATATTTCACACCTAATTATGAAAGTGCATTATTTTATGCTGGAGAAAATGGAATAGTGCTTTCCATGAATATTTCAATCGTCCCGTATTATTTAGTTAAAGACATCTCTCCAAGTTCGAAAAAAAAAATAAAACTAGCAAGAGATGAAGATTACAATTGTATTGTCTCTCCGAACAAAGATGAATATTTAATTTTATATTTCAAATAAATATAAAATTGAATTATTACACAAAATCAACTTTTAGGAAAAGAAAATGATGAAATATTAAATTTAGTAAAAAATCAATTTTCTTGGATAAATAGTGTTGTCGGAATAAAAAAATAGTAAATTCTCAAGAAATTTAATTATTATAATATTATAAAATATGAGTAGTTTAAAAATGCAAATGAAATTAGTTACAAACCAATCAAGTCAACAAGCTAAAAATAATCAAAAGCAATATACAAAACAAAGTATCGGCAATTCTTTACAAAACCAAAGAGGTGTTGTTAAAAGTCTAAAATTAGGATTTGCTGGAGTTAAAAGAAATTATACAGCATTACAGGTAAATGGAGAAAAATTCTGTAAATCATGTAATGATAAAAAATAATTTTTTTATATAAAAAATAGATAATATTTTTAAAATAAAATAAAATATAAAAAATATAATTAATAAAATAGTAATGACTAACGAACAAGTTTTACAAATGGTAAAAGTGCAACAAGAAGGTTTAGAATTATTTAAAAAAAAGAATCAAGATTATGGAGATGCATTTGCAAATTATGGTGTTATAGGTGTTTTAGTTAGAATGGGGGACAAAATTAGTCGCTTAGAATCTATAACCACAAAACAAATATCATTAATTAATACCGAATCATTAAGAGATACATTAATTGATTTACATAATTATTCTGCAATGGCAATAATGTTATTAGATGAAGATAAGAAAAAAAATGTAAACAATGGTAGATCATTTAAGGGGTATTTATCAGCTCAAAATAATTATTTTGATTTATTAAAAAAAAATACAAGTAATAATTTAAGTTTAGAATCAAACATCTTTAGATTTCGTGGTTAATTTAATACCTTTTAAAATATTAAATAAATAACTTAAATATTTTAAGAAAATAGTAAACCAAACATCCCAAATTCTGAAATTTTTTACCATGAATGTATCAATGTCATTATATCCTTTGGTTTCATAATATCCTCTTACTCCATCTCCACTAATAACAACAATTCCATATAAATTATTTTCTTTTGTAATCTTTTCTGCAATTTTTAATAACCCCCCACCAATTCCTCTATGTTGGGCAGCTTTATTTTTATAAGAATTAACTGCAGTAGTATGACCATATACATGTAATTCTCTAACCAAACCTTTATCTTTTAAAACATCAAATTCTATCATATTATCTATTTTATTAACAATTCTTAATCTAATAAAACCAAATAATGCAATTTTATCATAACTTTCATAACATATAAAATACTCAGTTCCATTATTGGCATAATATTTATAAATATTATATTCAGCTGGTTTATTATAATAACTAGTATTTCGCCCAATTTCTCTGGCTCTAATATCGTGCGAAACAATACCTTCTCCATCCAATAATTTATCAATAATTTGCCTCATATTACCTATATTATTACCTCCTTCAACGTAAGTTGAACATGGAATATCACGAATAACGCGAGGTAATCTAATCCAATTAGGACATTTTTCCATAGAATATTTAACAACATCAATTAAATCGTTTGGATTAGTATCAAAATAAGGGACATATTTTCCCTCTTTATACCATTTTTCAATCTTGGTCCATGGAACAGTTTGACAAGGATATACTTTCATTTGATCGGGACAAACAATATTATAAACATAATCAAACATAAGTTTATCCATTTTGGGGTTAGAATTAGGTAAATCCGGCATAATATGAATATCAATTTTGAAACAATTATCTTTTAAATATTGCATACATTCTAAAGCACATTCAATGGTATGACCCCTATTAATTTTTTTTAATATTTTATTATTGGTATGTTGAATACCAATTTGTATTCTAGTAACTCCCCAGTCGCGAAAACGAATTAACCATTCTTTTGTAATTGCATCGGGGCGGGTTTCTATACAAATTCCAATAATATGAACTTTGGTAGTTTTATTAATTTTAATTTCTTCTTGAACAGATAATGGGGAGCGAATATGTTTAAGTAGATCTAACTGTAAATCTCCGATATCAAAATTATCATAATTGGGAAAAATTTTTCTTACATCAAAATAAATATTAGCAGCATAAATTAAATCTCTATGATATCTTTCTAAATATAATACTGGAAATTCAGTATAAGTTCCTCCTTCAACAATAAGTTCTAATTTATCAATAGTATGACCGTTTGCAAAATAACCATCTAATCTATCAAACATTTGTTGTATAGCATTAAAATTCCAACGATTAGCACGTTGTACTGCCGGTTCCCAAAATAAATAAGATCTAGGTTGTGCTTGCCAATTATTTCCCGCGTGGGCGGGTTCATTCGGACAATAAAAACAATCGTGTTTACAACTAAAGTTTTGACCATCTGGAAAAGGATGTAATATAACAGTAACAGATGTAATACCTGAAATATTCCTCATCGGTCGCTTTCTTAATAATAATTTTAACAGATCAAAATATTGATGCAAATTATTATCAAAATCATGTTTAGTAAGTAAATTATTAAATATATTCAATAATACAGATTTTTTCAAATCCTTAATTTTTGATAATCTCATAACTTTATTTAATTTTGCTTCAAATAATTTATTTAAATTATTATGATCATTACTATTAAAACTTACTATTTGTGTTGTTTTAATCCATAACAATAAATCAATAAATATATTTTTACATGCTGTTAAATCATATTTAGTAGTATCTACATTATTAAAATTATTTTTACCTAAGGAATTTTTACATTTGATAAAATCCTCAATATCTTTCATTATATTTAATTTATAAGCAAAAAAAATTTATAATAATATTATCAATTTTTTTTAATTAAATATAATGAAATAATATATAATAATGGATAAAGTAAATCTCGACATAAATACATATACATTAATAGAATTAGAAAATTTATTAAAATTAACAAACACTTACAATGAAGAAGAAATTTTAAATAAGAAAAAAATTTTAGAAAATCAAATTTCAAAAAGTAATATAAATCAAAACAAAAAAGAAGAATTATACATTTTTTTAGATAATATAAAAAATAAATTAACTGGAGAATATTTAAAGTCATTAAAAGGCGACGAGACTATATTTAATGATATAGATAATTATGATGGAAATCATTTTGTACTTAAAAATTCAAATAATGAATATTCATCTGTATTAGAAAATAATAAAAAAATAAATAAATCTATTATAAAAAAAGCATTCACCATTGATAGTATATTTAGACCAAACTACGATAATCCATCTAATAAAAGCCATGATTATATAATTGAACTGCCCGAAACTATTACTAACGCTGTTACGATGTCTATATCATCATTAGAAGTTCCTTTATCTTACCATAATATAAGTGATGAATTAAATAATAATTCTTTTAGAATAGAATTAAATAGAAAATCAGTAAATAGCACAAACACAACCGAAATAGAATCTATTACTGAACTTGAAAGTTGGAATATAGTTTTATTACCGGGATTATATGAATCACTATTTACTTCTTCTGCCCAAAGAAAAGCCCAAAATATTGAAACACATATAAATGAACAAATTGCTTTACAAATTAATACTGATACAGTCGGAGCAAATGATGTAGCAATGAATTTAAAATTTAAAGTTGATCTTTATAGTGGTTTCGGTATTTTTACTTATAATAACAAATTTGCTTCTGTAAATAATAAATTAGAAACAGGAACTCAAATTGTAATAAATTTTAATGTCGATAATGATAGAAGTTTAGAAAATTGTAGTGAAAATTTTTTATATCAAAAGTTAGGTTGGCAACTAGGATTTAGATCAGATAAAGCTATTATAGATTGTTCTTCTATTATAACTGGTTCTATGCCATCACCTTCTAATTTAGGGCTATCACCAGATACAGGATCTAATATTTCGCCTTGTATTTGTCATATTTCTTATCCAAGATATTTATATATTGCTATTGACGATTTTCAAACAAGTTCTCGGAACTATTTTTCTATAGCATCATCTTCTTGTATGGCACCTAATATTATTGCCAGAATAAATATATTATCTTGTTTAGAAGATAAAACCGCATTTAAATCAGCAGGAGCACCAGGGGATTATTTATATAGTAATAAACACATCCGAGAATATTTTGGACCTACAAATATAAAAAAATTGCGAATACAATTATTAGATGAATATGGTAGACATTTTAGTTTAAATAATATGGATTGGAGTTTTATAGCATCATGGGAATGCTTTTATAATTAAATAATTTCATCCATAAATCCTATTTTAACCATTTTTTTTGCATTCCAAATATTATTTTGAGTAATATATTTTAACATCTTATCTTTTGATACTTTGAATTTAATATTTAACATTACATATTGAAACAACTCTGATATATTTACACCCTGCTCATATACGCCCCAATTTTTACTATTAATATCTAGTGATGACATATAACAAACAACATTTTTTTTAATAATTCGATAATTACATAATGATGCTAACATAAATCCAGCATCAGAACAACTTTTTTCTATAACCGAAACAAATTCTAAACTAGTAAAATTATTTTTTTTAATATTTATAAATTCATTTAAACCCTCCAATGTTCCTCCATTTGAAATAATATGTAAATAAATACGATTCAAATTACGATCAAAATTAGATGATTCTATAATAATTTTAATAAATTCAAATAATTTTTCTATAGTATAACTTGTAATAGTTGAATGAAATATAATACGATTATTAACTATTTTTATACTGTCACAATTTAATTGATTATAATATTCATTATTTAATATACCACTAAAACCAGTAGTATTTACAACAACCGAAGTTATTGGTTTTTCTAATCTTCTCTTTGTCATTATTATTATTAATAAATTGTTTTTAAAATAAAATAATTCAATTTTTTTGTTAGATGCAAAAAAAATTGAATATAATAAATAAAGTTAAACATATCTATATCTTACAATTATTAACTAGAGACGATGCTATCGCTCTACATCCCCGTTGTTCAGGAACATATCACCGAAACCTATATCAAGCGCCAGTTTAAAGACCACAATATTGGTCGGGTTATGCGCGTTGATTTTGTTAAGAACATTGTTAAGGGTCGGCGTGAGGCGTTCGTCCACTTTGACGAGTGGTTTGACAACGAGACATCTCGTGCTCTTCAGGATGATATCAAAAACGTAGACACAAAGACTCGTTTTGTTTATCACGACAAAAAATTCTTCCCTCTTCTGGTGAATAAAAACGCACATCGTCGTGTTAACAATCCGGGATATGAAGTAATCAAGACTGATGATATGAAGACTTCAATTAAGTTTCTAGTGTCAATCCCTATGGACACTTCTATTACCGACGAGTCAAAGCGGCAGCGAGTCACATACGCAACCGTAGCAGCAGGATAAGCAGAAAAGTAAATTAAATGTAATGAAGTAATAGAAAAAATTCCCAAAAAAATCCCAAAAAAATTCCCAAAAAAATTCCCAAAAAAATCCCAAAAAAATTTTTTTTATATAATTTATAAATATGCCAACTAAAGACAAAATTTTGGATAATCGCGAACAAAAAAAATTCTAAAAAAAAGATAAAGATAATGGGAAATATAATGAAAAACATATACGAATACAAGAATAACGCCGTGTCGTCTTAGATAAGTTAATGCAAGAAAATAATAATAATAATAATAATAATAATAATAAATAAATAAATAAATAAAATTGATATAAAAATAATATATGTTTTTTATATTAACAATAAAGAAATATGGGAGCAGGAATTTTACCAGTGGCTCTATATAGAGGAACATTATTTTTACTATTAGGTCAAGAACGTAATAATGGGTTATGGTCAGATTTTGGTGGTGGTTCACATAAAGGTGAAAAACCATTTAAAACAGGAATAAGAGAAGGCACAGAAGAATTAAATGGATTTTTTGGAACAGAAGAAGAATTAGAAGAAGAAGTAAATAATAATATGATTTTATCTATTTGTTATGATAAATACACAACTTATATTTTCAGAACAAAATACAATAAAGATTTACCTATATATTTTAGTAATAATAATAAATTTATTGAAAAACAAGCATCTAATATTATTAAGTCCAAAGAGAATGGACTTTATGAAAAAAAATTAATAGGATGGTTTCCTATTAATAAATTTTATATGGAAGCGAACATTATAAAAAATACAAAAATGAAAAATAAAACAATGCTGCGTTCTCATTTTCAAGAACACATTATGTCAATTGTAAAAAATGAGAAATTTATTATTGAAGATATTAAAAAAATTGAAAATAGTTAAATTATTTACACGGGGATATTGCCGGGCGCAAAACCAGGAAAGTCGCTATACAAGTTTATTAACTGCTCATCAGTCATGTGACCTCAATGCAGTATTTTTACGACATTTTTTTACGTGTTTTTTATGACCTTTTTCGGTATCCAGAGAAGATGATTCATTATATATATTATTTATTAAATCGTCCAAAATTTCCATTATTATATAAAAAATTTAATTATTTTAATTATTTAATAGGTAATAATAAAAAATTTAAATCCTAAATATTATTTAATGAATAACAATTCATTAAATAAATCCGACATAAATAATTATGGTATTGTTTATACGCCAGAAAATTTAGTAGATGAAATTTTAGATTTAATACCGGAAAAATATTTTAAAATTAAAGATTTAAAATGGTTAGATATAGGGGCCGGAAAAGGAGCTTTTTCACAAAATATATATAACAGATTAGTAAAACATCTCAGTAACCAATTTGAAAATATAGAAGATTGCAAAAATCATATTATAAAAAATATGTTATTTATGATCGAAATTTACCAACCACATATTGATTATTTAACAGAATTATTTGGTAAAGAATCAAACATTATAAATAAATGCTTTCTCTCATTAAATCAATATGAATATAATAAATTTGATTTTATATGTGGAAATCCTCCCTACAATTTACATGGTTCTATAAAAACGCCTACTAATAGTAGACAAAAAAAAACAGATGATGGAAAATCAGTTTACGTAGAATTTATTAATAAAAGTTTAAATTTACTTAACAAAGGAGGATTTCTGAATCTAATTATACCTTCTCTCTGGCTAAAAACTGATAAAGCAAATCTTTACAATACTTTAACAAATTTATATATTCGTAAATTAAAATGTTTATCTGCTTCTGATAGTTGTAAAGCATTTAATTATAATGCACAAACACCAACTTGTTTTTTTTTAATTGAAAATACAGATACTAGTAATTGGGATAATAAAGCCATCAAAATTTATGATAAAATCGAAAGAGATTTTTTAGAGTTCTTATTAAAACCTTTAAATCCAATACCCATAAATGGTATAAATATATTAAAAACATTACAAAATTACATAGATTTAGTTGGTTCATTAAAATTTAATAAAACAAATACCCCACCTAAAAAAATGATTCTCTCCAATACAAGTGGAGAGAATTATATATTTACCAATATAAAAACCTGTATTTTAGATGGCTTAACTGCTGATATAGTTTTCAATTATTCAAATATAAAATCACAATATTATTATAAAAAACCAAAATTAGTATTACCACATAAAATGTATGGAATTCCATATTTTGATAAAGAAGGTATTTATGGTGTATCAACGAGAGATAATTATATAATTTCAAGTTTTGATTACACTTTTGAAGAATTAGAAGAAATTCAATACTTTCTCTCTACAAAATTAACATTATTTATATTTTCTTGTTGTAATTATAGAATGAGATTTCTAGAGCGCGCTGCTTTTAGTTTTATACCAGTTATAACTAAAATTCCAAATTTTCCTAAATTAAAAAATTATGACAGAGAGAATCGTGATAAATTACTTTATAGTTTCTTTAATCTCTCTGCAAAAGAAATAGAATATATAGAAAATAGTTTTAAAAACTATATATTCTTTGTTTGACTTGTATAAAACCCCATGGCCGCTTTCTTTAATTATTTCCAATTTCCATATCATCAACCGATTCTTGTATTAAATCCATCATAACTCTATTAGCCCAGTCAATATAATATACGCTTAGCAAACCTTTATACTTTTTAACTGCGTTTTTTATATAGTTAATATTACCAGTTTCAATTGATAAATCAATTTGATATATAAAATAATCTTCTGCATTATCATTATCATTATCATTATCATTATAAGTTAGCATTTTAAATAATAAAAATAAAATAAAATTAATATCATTTTTTTTTACATCTAACAAAAAAATGATATTAATTTTATTTTATTTTTATTATTTAAAATTAATATCATTTTTTTGTTAGATGTAAAAAAAAATTGATATATATATATATATAAAAAACAATATATATATAACAAATATGCTAAGTCAAAGAGCCGGAAAAATAATAAAATCAGAATTAATAAAATCAGAATTAATAAAATCAGGATTAATAAAATCAGAATTAATAAAACCAGAATTAACAATATTACTAAATAAGACGAACCGTTATCTTCAATTCGGATTAAGTAATGCGAGTATTTGTTCTATATGTAATGGAAGTGGAAAGATTTATAATAAATCAGAAAAAACTTTAAGATTAAATACTGGTACAATTTGTAAAACATGTAAAGGAAGAGGAATTTTGACATAAATAAAGAAGGTTCATACGTTAAATATCTAAAGAATTATCCATTTTTAACTCTTCAAAATAAGTATTTTCAAAGTCATAAAATTTTTTAATTTCTGGATTTTCAATATATTTTATCTGATAATAATTTTTCAATTCGGGAAATATTTTATATTTATTACAAATATAAATAGAATTAATATAACTGGATATCAGCGTATTAGCATTAGAAACACCAATTTTTTTTATAGTAATAAATTTTATAATATTCTTTTTAAATAATATCATAGAAATAAATAATTCAAGCATATATGATTCTATATAAATTTTATTAATAAATAAAAAATTATATACTGTAATAATTATATCATCACAAAAGGGCTCTTTAAATTCAATTTGTTTTTTTTCCAAATATTGTTCAAATTTTAATATAAATTCTTTTTTGGTAATTTTAATATACTTACAATTATTATATAATAGATCAAGTGTAGAATTAATATCTAACATATCATTATAATATATAAGTTGTTTAAACGATTCTTTAAATTTATTAGAAGAAATATATCCATAATCATAAATAATAATTTTATAAAAATTATCAAATTTAATTACTTTCCAATTAGATTCATGTAAATCAGAATGATAAAAATCTTTAAAATAATAATTATCTTTTAAAAATAAATTTAATAATAAAACCATTTTTTGCTTTTCATAGACAGAAGTATTTATTAAATCTAATTTTTCACCATCAATAAATTCCATAATTAAAATATTTTTTGTAGCACGTAATGGTTTTGGTATTAATATATGGTCATTGTCTTTATAAGAATCATAAAAATATTTCATATTATTAAACTCAATTTGCATATTACTTTGATTATTCAAATTATTAAAAAAACTATCAAATATAAATATAGTATCGTAACAATTCAAACAAGATATATTTTTAACCAAAAATTTATACAATTTAATATACATAATTGGAAAAATAAATTGATAATTAATATCTGGATGCACCACTTTTAATGCTACAACTTCATTACTAGTTTGTCCATCGACCACCCCGATTGCCAAATTAGCTTTATAGACTTGTGCTATAGACCCCGATTTAATTTGAAATGAATTATCTAATTCTATAATGTTATCAAAATCAATATTAAATTCATTAAAAAATAGTTTTTTAGTATAGTTTAAATTATGAATATTACAATTCTCATAAAAAGAAGAAAATATATTATATAATATTTCACCGTTTTCTATATCTAACAACTCCAAATTAGTATTTAACCACTGAACAATTTTAATTAAAATAGAACCATTCAAATTGATTGTATAATGTAACCATTTAATTAATGTATAATTAATTTTATGTGTAATTTTATAAGTTAAAAAATTAACCAATAAAACATTGATAAATAAATTAATATAAAAAAAATATTTACATCTTTTATAAAATTATAATTTAATATTAAAATTATGTTTTTATATTTATTATTATGGGTGATTATATAAATGATATAAAAACAATATTATTAGAATATTTAAAAAATGAATACAAAAAATATTTAAATGATAACAAGATATTATGCATAAAAAAATCAAATATTAATGAGATTGCAAACTCATTTTATAATAATAATATTAAAGAAATAAAACAAGAAATTCGTTCAAATATGCGTGAACAATATCAAAATGATTATCCATCTGGAATAATTGAAAATATAATTTTAGATTTATTTCAAGATAGTAAAGATAATATTGAAAAAGTAGTAAACGAAATAAATTTTATTCAAGATAAAAATTTTATGGAGTTAGATCTACCAATTAATAATAATTCTCTAAATCTAAATATCTCAAATAGTGACGGATATATTATTATTAATCATATTAAAGATACACTAGATTCAAATTTAAAAGAAATATATAATCGTGTAGTTTGTTATAAATTTATTTATTCTATTAATAATAAAATTTTAGACGATTTTAATGAAGACGAAAAAATAAATATTATTAAAACAGAAATCAAGAATACAAAAAGTATAAAATTAGGTGTTTATTACTTAAAAAATAATAAATAAACAATTAAAATTATATAACCTCTGTGCATGTAAAAATATAAATAAAGCTGTTATTATTTATATTTTTAAAAAATTGATAAAATTTTATATCACAAAGTATTTGCTGTAAAATGGAATTATGTGTTACAAGATTTAATAATGATACTTACTTGGAAAATAAAAAATTTAGAGAAAAACACAGTATAAATTGTCTTTATTCAACCCCTGTAAAAATTACAGATAATATATTACCTAATCAAGAACTTATTATTTTAGAAATGAATAACAGTAATAATTGTATTGAAGGAATAGGAATTATAGAAAACAAACTATTTTTAAAAGAAAAATATAGAATTTATACTGATAAAAACTACAATAGATATACATACAAATCAAAATATAGAATCGATAAAAATGAATTGACTAGTTATGAATTAATAATTATAAAAAATTTAGAAAAATTAATATTTAAATCTCCTTTTCACTGCAAAAGAGGACAAGGTATTCAAATAATACCAAAACACATAAAAAAAAATAAAGAATTAAACTATTGCAAAATTTTAAATGATTATATAAAATTACGATTTAATAAATAAATAAATGTATTTAATATATAATTATGAACGCAAATATAAACACAAACACAAATGATTATACTACAGAAGAATTAATAAATTTATTAGAAATATCAGAATATTACACAAAAGAAGAAGTAATTGAAAAAATAAATTTATTAAATGAAAATTACAATTATTTTAAAAATAATGAAAAAATTAAAGAATTTTTTAATAACATTCAAAATAAATTAATACAAGATATGTATGATAATCAACTGATAAATCAAAATATATTACCAGATTTTGGAAATTCAATTGAAAATATGGAAAATATGGAAAATATGGAAAATATGGAAAATATGGAAAACATGGAAAATATGGAAAATATGGAAAATATGGAAAATATTAATAGTGAGTTTCAAGATAAAAAAAATACCAATAATAATAATCTAGATTTAGAAGAAGAAAATATGAGTTATAATATTTTTGATTTAATTAATAAAAATAAGGATCAAATTGAAAATTACAATAGTTATAATTATTTACATTTTAATACAGTATTTCGAGCAAAAAATAATTCTTTACTTGAAACAACAATACCACCAACAAATAGTAATTTTCTTTTATCAACACCTGTTAATAATATAAGTAGAATAAAATTAGCATCTATAACTATAAAAAAACCATATTTAATTAGCAATTCAAAATTAAATAATACTTTTATTATTAAAAAGTTTATTAAACAAGATAATAAGATTTCTTGCGATTTTTCAAATTCAATAATTATTGATGATGGATATTATGATGACCCACAATCACTCGAAAATTATTTAAATAACAATTATTTTGATAATTCATTAAATGCTAATGATTTTATGAAAAATATACATTTTACTATAAATGAAAATTCAAAAAAAGTAATATTTGAATTATCTAATAATTATTTAACTAATTCTTCTACAACAGATGCATCATTTGTATATTTCTCGATTGACTTTAGAACAAATTATACAAAATATTATTCATTAGCAACAATTCTGGGTTTTGATTATAATAAAAGTTCAAATTATTATACATCCATAAATGATACATGTAATAATAAACTATTTAACTCAAAAATAAATTCAATATATACTTATTCAAATAAGGGTACTACTGAATTATTTTTTTGTCTAGATGAGTATCAATCTAATATAGTAGAAACCCATAAACTATTTTTAAATAATAATATGTCTACACAAAAAATTTTAGCAAAAATTAATAGTTCTCTCGGCAATCAAAAAAATAATTATTATATAAATGAAACTTATTCTATAACCGATACACGAAATGACCACACCAGACAATATGATGGTGTAATAAATCTTCTTAGTTTTAATATAAAAATAATAGATTATTATGGTAATATCATTAATACTAATATAAATGAGGATTTCACATTTACATTAGAAGTAAAAATAAATAATAGCAGATTAATCAAAAATAATTAAATAATAGATTAAAAAATAAAAAAATAAAAAATTATGATTATTTAAAATAGCTTAATCGCCAGAATTACCCAATTCAACATCATTAATTTTAACAGTTTCTTTTACAACTGTTATTTTATTCTCCAACACTATTGGGGGTTGTGTTACGCGAATAACAAATTTATCTTCGGCAATATCAGGTATAGCTTGTTCGCCATTAGAAAATTTAGATTTAAATGCTTTAATAGATTCACCGCTTAGTGGTGGTGCTTCTTGTTGTAATCTTTCATATTCTTTTAATGCGTATGTAGTTAAAACATCAGAAGGATCACGGTCTTCTCTTGACATATTCATTTGCAATGTAATATATCTATAAAAAGAACCAAATTGTTTAGAAACAGATGCATGGTCCGCAGCCTTTTCTTCAGCATTATAGAATTTTTTAAAAGATTGAATTAATGCGGAAACCATTCCAACTCCGCCTACACCAAATAATATTCCATTTTTAATTTCTACATCGTCTACACTAGTTGCGACCAACGAAATAGACGATGCAATGCTAGTAACTAATATGCCTGTAATTGCCAAATTATTTCCAAATTTTTTCCATGAACTACCAGAATGAGAATGCATAAATCGTAAACCAGCAGCTTTTTCTCCCCAATCAGCAATTAATTTTTCCATATTAGGAGACCATGATTCAGCATTAACTTTTTTTCTTATGTCTCCTAATCGCGCAGAAACCAATGCTTCTTGTTCGCCTGCACCTAAATTAGCAATGTCGCTTTGTCCACCCATTATTTATAATAATAGTCAACAAAAAAAATAATTATTATTAATTTTTACTCTTTTAAATACATTAATCAAGTCTAATTAATTAAATAGATATTTACATAAATAATTTCCTACATTAATAAACAAAATAAATTCAATCAGTATAAAATTTCTTCTAATATGCTAATGATTATGCCTGATTAATCCAAATAATAGACATGATATATGTATATAATTTAAATTATATACTCATTAAAGTGAAAACTTCATTACCACACGAATATTCATGTTTTAATAGTAGCAATCCTAATAATCGAAATAAACTTTTAATTTCATCAATCTTAAATATATAATAATATCTTTCATAAATTTTACCATATGAATTCCAAATTACTATATTATTACCATAATTATTAAATTTTCTCCTAGTTTTAATAGGTTGATTTATTGACCATATAGAAAGTAAAATTTTACCCCCCGGTTTTAATAACCTTTTCATTTCTTTTAATGCGTCTATTCTATTTTCTAATGTTGATAAATGATGAAATACTGCTATACAAATTATACCATCTGCTTTTTGATTTTCTAAATCTATTTTTGTAATATTACTATTTATAATATTTAAACCTTTATTATTACAAATTGAAACAAATTTATCACAATTATCAACACCAATAAATTTAATATCTTTATGATTCATATTTCTTCCATTACCACAACCTAAATCTAAAATCAATGAGTTTTTTTTAAAATTATTAAGAAAATTTTCTACCCAAGCCCACTTATTAACTCTGGTAACATCAAAATGTTCTGCAATTTCTTCATATACTTCTTTAACATTCGTTTTTTCTAACATAGTTAACATCTATTAGTATAAATTAATTAATAATTTTATTATCAATTTTTAAAAAATGATAATATAAAAAAACATAATAAAATTATTAATGATATGAAAAATAATTATTGGCGGGAACACAGTAAAGTAATTCTTAATGATATATCTATTTCAATTATTAAAGAAAATGAAATTACTTCATCTATAAAAATATAAGCAGATACAACTAGTATTTATGAAACGCATTCTGTCTACTAATACAGGCGGTGAAAATTAATACTTTAAAATACTGTCTCATCTAGATTAATATCAATATTTTTTTCTCCAATTTTATTTGAAAATATAGAATTTGTTTCTAGAAACATATCATTATTTTCTACAAAATCAAAATATGTAAAAAAATTATTATTAGATAAATCAATAGTAGTAGTAGTAGTCATGATATATAATATATAATTTTAAAATTAAAAATATATATAATGTATTTAAAAACAAATTAATACATAATTATTATTAATGGTTGCAATTGGTATAGATTTAGGTACAACTTATTCATGTGTAGCAGTATGGAAAAATGAACAGTGTGAAATTATTCCCAATGATCAAGGAATGAGAACCACGCCATCATATGTAGCTTTTACAGACAGTGAAAGATTAATTGGTAATGCTGCAAAAAATCAATCATCACAAAATCCTGAAAATACAATTTTTGATGCAAAACGTCTTATTGGTAGAAATTTTACAGATACAGCAACACAAAATGATATAAAACAATTTCCATATACGGTTATTAATAAAGATAATAAACCAATTATTCAAGCTAGTTATAAAAATGAAATTAAAGATTTCCAACCAGAAGAAATATCTTCTATGATTCTTGTTAAAATGAAAGAAATAGCAGAAGCATATATTGGTGAAAAAGTAGATTCAGCAGTAATTACTGTTCCTGCATATTTTAATGATTCGCAAAGACAATCTACAAAAGATGCAGGCGCTATTGCTGGACTAAATGTTCTGCGTATGATTAATGAACCAACTGCCGCTGCGATAGCCTATGGATTAGATAACAAAACAGAAAAAGAAAAAAATATTCTTATTTACGATCTAGGTGGAGGAACTTTTGATGTAACACTTCTTACTATAGAAGGAGGTGTTTTTGAAGTAAAAGCAACCGCGGGTGACACACGTTTAGGCGGGGAAGATTTTGATACGCGTCTAGTGCAACATTTTGTGCAAGATTTTAAAAGAAAACATAAAAAAGATTTATCTGAAAATAAACGTTCACTAAGACGATTAAGAACCGCAAGTGAAAATCTAAAAAAAACATTATCTTCATCTACACAAGCCACGATAGAAATTGATAGTTTATTTGAAGGCATTGACTATAGCAGTAGTATTACACGGGCTCGTTTTGAAGAATTATGCGGTGATCTTTTTAGACAAACATTTGAACCGGTCGAAAAGGTAATTAAAGATTCTAAAATTAGCAAATCAAACATTGATGAAGTGGTTTTAGTAGGTGGTTCAACGCGTATTCCAAGAATTCAAACTCAATTAGAAAATTACTTTAATGGTAAAGCACTAAATAAATCTATTAACCCAGACGAGGCGGTGGCGTATGGTGCAGCTGTTCAAGCCGCTTTACTATCTGGTGTAAAAGATAGTAAAATTGAAGATATTCTGCTGCTTGATGTAACTCCATTATCTCTTGGCGTTGAAACAAGTGGTGGTGTAATGACAAAAATTATTGAACGTAATTCAACAATTCCAACAAAAAAATCGCAAACATTCAGTACTTATGCAGATAATCAACCCGCAGTAACTATTCAAGTATTTGAAGGTGAACGACAATTTACTAAAGATAATAACAAATTAGGTGAATTTACACTACAAGGAATACCACCTATGCCCCGTGGTATGCCACAAATTGAAATTTCATATGATTTAGATGCAAATGGAATTCTTACAGTATCAGGATTAGAAAAATCAACTGGAAAATCTGACGAAATAAAAGTAACAAATGATAAAGGAAGACTTACTAAAGAGGATATTGATAAAATGTTAGCTGAAGCAGAACAATTTAAAGAAGATGATGAGAATGCAAAAGCAATAATTGATGCTCGTAATAATTTCGAGGGTTTTGTTTATCAAATGAAATCTACTCTCTCTGATGAAAAATTATCATCTATTATTGATGAAAATATGAAAACAGAATTATCCGAGGTTATTGAAGAAAACACAAAATGGCTTGATAGTAATCAAATGGCTTCAAAAGAGGAATATGAATCGCGTACAGAAGAATTAAAAGAAAAAATGAAACCTCTTCAAGAAAAAATTACAGCCAATATGCCCGATATGGGTGGAATGGGTGGAATGCCCGGAATGCCCGATATGGGTGGAATGGGTGGAATGCCCGGAATGCCCGATATGGCTGGAATGAGTGGAATGCCCGGAATGCCCGATATGGCTGGAATGAGTGGAATGCCCGGAATGCCCGATATGGCTGGGAGTGGAATGCCCAATATTGATGAAGTAGATTAAAATTATGAAATATCCATCATACATTCGCGGCGTTCTTCAAATAGTCTCTCTGTATAGGCGTCGCGCATATATATATATTTAATATATTCTTCTTTAAATTTAATATTTTCTTTTTCTAAATTTATTATTTTCTTCTCCAAAATGTATATCTTATTTAGCTGTAAAAATAACGATAAATTTCCATATAAATTAAATGAGAGATAACATAACTTAAAGTAATTCATCTTATTAATATTTGTTTTTAACAATTAATTAAAAACAAATATGATTATCAATTTTTTATTAAAATATTTTATCAATTATTTTAAGTTTTTATGTATGTATGTGCTCCAATGTTTGAATACTATCAACTTTTAATTCGTTAATTTGAACTTCAGAACTAGCCGTATGAGGATTTCTAGTAAATGTATGTATGTGTGCAATAGCACGATGGCGCATTACTCCACAAGATATTAATACAATAAACGATACTATTAGTAATATACATAAACATATCACTAAAATCGTATACATTAATACATAATTATAATTATCATCGTCATTTTCGTGTATATCATTTTTTAAACAATAACTATAATCATAATTAATATGAAGCACCGCACTATGAAATGATACATTATAATAGGTTAAAATTGTATAATTCAAATTATTGAATATTTTTGAATAATATAAACATTCTAATTTATGATCTGTGCTATCATGAACCTCTATATTATTAGCATAATTATTAATACTATAATTATAATTAATATTATCTAAGACATATCTATTTTCTATTTCATTTTCAAAATTAATAAATATTTCATAATTTTTTACCACAGAATCTCCAATAAATTCAATATCAAAACCAGTATCTATATGAGAAATTCTATAACTATGTTGCGAAGAATGACCATCACTTATACCATGAGCTCCGTTATTATCATGATCTAAATCACAATTAACAAAAGAAAATAATATTATTAATAGGTTTAGAAATTTCATATTCGTATTAATAATAATAATAATAAGTTTTTATATATATTTACAATAAATTATACTATTATGAGATAATAAATTTACAATAATAGCCAGTTAAAACAGTTATAAGTATATAAATACATATTGCAAAATCTGGAGAAAATAGTTGATTATTTTCTTTTATTATAATGAGACTTCTTAATGGTCTATCCATTATTATATATAAAATTATAAAAATAAGTTTATATATAAAATAATGAATTATATTTTAGGCTTAACATTAACTGGAGTTATAAGTGGAATATTTGCCGGATTTATAGGTGGAGGGGCAGAAATATTAATTGTTCCTTTACTTACTTTTTTTGGTATATTAGGAACTCTAAAATCTCGTATAGCAACTTCATTACTTATGTTATTACCTCCCATTGGAATATTTGCAGCAATATCATTATATAAACAAGGTTTTGGTGATATTAAAGCAGCAATGTATATGGCTTTTCTTTTTACTATTGCAAGTTTCTTTTCTGCTAAGTTAAGTATTAAAGTTAATACAGATATATTAAGAAAAACATTTGGTATTTTTACTATTATAGCCGGCTTATACATATTTTTTAATAAAGAAGATTAACTTACTGAGTTACAATACAGTAGTTTCGCTTATCTATCTGTTCCATATGTAAAAATACCTATTGCAAATTGTAATAAAATCAATTCGCTATTTAAAATATTATCATGATAATATGTTGTTGTAAATATGTATTGCAAAATATTTAATGGTATTCCCAAATTAAAACCAATAATTGGATTATCTAACATATTTACATTATAATTAATTAATATAAGTTTTGCTGCTAAAATCGGTTAAGTAACAACCAGTTTTGAAATAAAAACCATCAAAAATATTATAATATTAAAAAATTTATATTTATCTTTTAATATTTACAATATATAAATGGAAACTGATAAATTACAAAAAAAAGATTTAGAATTACAATCCAATAAAGATATTTTAATGTATTATCAAACTACCATTAGAAATGTCGCTTTAACAACTGCTGTATCATTTGCTGCACTTGGTTATTCTAGATATTATAGAGGTAAAAGTGCAATGTATTCATCTGGTTTAAGTTTAATTTCTTTATTTATTGTTATTTGTTCTTTTATTATAAACATTAATTTATATAGCTTAATAACTAACCACAATAAAATTGATCCTTCTTTAACTTCTGCTAATAACTTTTTAATAGTTAACATATTATTTATGATATCTCATACTATGCTTATTTCATTTTCTATTTATACATTTTTAAGACTAATAACAGGTAATAAATTTAAATAAAATGTCAGATAATATTTACAATCATGACGAGTTTTTATCTTCAAATACATTTGCCCACATACCACCTACAAAATTTATATTTTTTTCAAAATAAAATAAAGAATGAGGTTTTTTAAATTCTAAATCTAAAAACTTGAATTTAATATCATTTTCATAACAATTTATTATATTATTTTTGATTAATGATTAATTATAATAAAATTTATCATATAAACCACAATTGTAAAATATAACATCTATAAATCTTATTAATTTTGAACTTAATTTTTGCCTATCAATATTTTAATTTATATTATATGAAAAATCTAAATTAAAATTATTAGTATTAGCATTACCTATCATAATATTATTTATTTTTTTAAATTTGATATTACCCTTTCTCTTAAATAAATTATCTGTATCTAATGACAAAGTATTTGATACATAATCCATTATTAAATTCCTTAAGTATATTATTCAATATAAATATTATTATATTTATCTATATTATTTTTAAATTATCATGTTAAATATTAAATACATATTTAATTAAATATTAAATATGTCTAGTCTTATTCAAATTTTTGAAAATTCTATTAGTTCTAGAGTTTGTGATAATTTAATATACAAATTTGAAAATAATAAATATCTTGAAAAAGGAGTCACTTCTGCAGGATATGTCCCCAAGGCGAAAATAACTACAGATTTAGTTTTAAGAAGCAATGAAACAAGTAATCTATCAGAAATATATAATTTATTAAATTCTAAATTAATTTATTACATTAATGAATACAGAAAAATTACGAATTTTTCATTACCAATTAATTTCATAAATAGCGAATTTTTGATTATGAAATATTTGAAAAATGAAGGACATTATGCGTTTCATAATGATTTTCATTTAACGGATAATAAATCCAATATAACTAAAGAAATTGGATGTTGTAGAATATTAACTTACTTATTTTATTTAAATACGATTGATGAAGGAGGTGAAACTGAATTTATTGACGGCACTAAAATTAAACCTGAAAAAGGAAAATTACTAATTTTTCCTGCAACTTGGAATTATGTCCATAAAGGTAATATTCCATTAAGTTCAAACAAATATATAGTTACTGGTTGGTTACAACTTAAGAATTTAAATACTAATTAAAATAATGTCTAATTTAATTCAAGTTTATAATAATACTTTAACTGATGATTTATGCAATCTAATTATAAATACTTTTGAAAATGATATAGTCAATCAATTTCAAGGTGAAACTCTTAATGGAATTAATCTAAAATATAAAAAAACAATAGATTTATTTATTACTAATAATAACTTAACGTGGAAAAATATATATGAATCATTAATACCTATTATAAATGATAATCTAAATATTTATAAAAACAATAATTTAAAAAATTTATTAAATTTTAAAGAATTTGAAATTTATCCAAAATTTCTTATGCATAAATACTGTAAAAATGAAGATTATTATAATTTTCATAATGATTTTTCCAAATTAGGTAATTTTGGTTACAGATATTTTACTCTTTTATTTTATTTAAATACAGTTGATGAAGGAGGCAAAACTGAATTTATTGACGGCACTAAAATTAAACCCGAAAAAGGAAAATTACTAATTTTTCCATGTTTATGGAGTTACGTTCATAAAGGTTGTGTTCCTATAAGTGATACAAAATATGTTATTGCTTGTTGGATAAAGATTAAATAAAAAAAGTATTTAAAATTTTTTTAATTATATTAGTAATATGGATAATATAAGTAAAAAACTTATTTGCATTTATGAAAATGTTTTAAGTGAAAGAATATGTGATAATATTATTAATAAATTTAATAATTATAATACAGAAAAGAATATTTGTAATAAAGATTGTAATTTATCGTTTTATGATATAAGTAAAGAACCAAAAGATCTTCATTTATGGAAAGAAATAGATGATATTATTTATAAAATACTTGGAGAATATATAAGTATTTATATTAAACATTGCCATGATACAATTATTTATTTTCCTTACCATAATATAAACGATAACGGATACACAATTAATAAATATTATAAAAATATTGGTTTTCAAAATTTTAAACACGATTTTGAATGGAATGATTTAGATGCTTCTATAATATCATTTATTTTTTTTCTTAATACAATTGAATATGATGGTGAAATTGAATTTATTAATGGGGTTAAAATTTTTCCAAAAAAAGGAAATTTAATTTTTTATCCTTCTACTTGGGACATTAGTTATAAACATAATATCTCTAATAATTTAGATAAATATACTATTACAGGTAAACTTTATAGGCATAATCCATAGTAGTATGAAACTAGAAATTAAAAAAGATTTATAATAATTCATCTATTTTTGTTCTTAAATCATCTAAATAAGGTTCTGGAAGTGAATCATAATCTATTATAATAGGGTTTTCTTCATTATAATAATTATATGTTAAAGGTTGACTTGGTACTACATTCATTGGATATGGCCAATGACTAGTAGTTCTTTTTGTTTCATAATATCTTTTTCTATATATTTGCTCTCTTTCAGTATTTCCTTCTTTATTTTTTGGTAAATAACATAAATATTGTACTAATCTTTCTTCATTACTATTATTACCGCCACATAAATTTTGATGAAATGTTCTCGAGTCCCACACTACTAAATCACCCGCATTCACAGTTAAAATTTTTTGTTTATTTAATAAAGTCTTTATATAATCAATATCTATTATATTCCAATCACTTGGATCATCTATATTCATTGTCTCAAAATAGTTTTCGTGCAATAAATTACTTCCTTCATATATCTGCAATGTTCTTTCACTATTATTTGTTAAACTTACAAACGATTGATAACAATATACTCCTTTTTTTCTTGAAGATTGATCTGTATGTGTCCAATATCTCTCTTCGCCAACATATTCTTTTGGATAATAACAACATCCATCAAATGATGTTACTAATTCATCAGTTTCCCATAACTCTTTAAAAATATTTACTATTTTTACATTTGTTCTCATCAACCAAGCAAATCTTTGATTTCCTACTTCATAATGTTTAAAAATACCATTAAAGTCTATCATAGAATGTAATTTTCTTAAATCTTCAACTTTATCCAGCCAATTATTAAATTCATTTTTATATTCATTTACCTCCTCTTCTGATAACAAATTTCTAAATATAGTATATCCGTTTTCTTGTAATTCTTTTTTATGTTTTTCCATTATTAAAATTAAATATTATATCTTTATATTTTTTATCTTTATTACAAAAACTCAAAATAAAATGATAAAAATTCTTTGGAAAATTATAGTATAATAAATGATAATGCCAAATATGAACAATGTTTTATTAAATATCACATACAAAAAATAAATAATGTATAGATAAAACAATAGAATATAATATCCAATTCATAATTATTATATAAATTTTTATATAATAATTATTTACTTAATCAATTATTATTTTATTATATTTTCTAAGAGTTTTATTATTTATTTTTAATTTAATTTTCTTAGTAGTTACCGTTTATATATTAAGATATATTAAAATTTATAGTTACAATATAATTTTTGATTTTACATTCACAATAATTAGATAATGATACTTTATTAATATTTTTCATTGAATTCATAAATGTAATAACACCTTTTTTAGATGGTGAATTAATACCATATTTATAAAATATTTTAGCAAAAATAACATTCCAAAAACATAAAGGGTAATCTAAATAATTTTTAATATTAAATTCAACACATTTATCTTTATAAATAATTGAATCTAAAAATGGTTGTGTAATAGTTTTAGTAATTAGTTCATTCCATTCGTCAGATTGTTTGCCCAATTGTATTAAATTATGTTTATAATTATCTCCAAAAGTATCACTTAAATTAATACTAATATTATTTCTATATTTACCTCGCACAGACCATGTTGGCGTTGTATCTTTAAAATATGGAACACCATTTTTTTGTGCAAAATTATATACACTTTCTTTATAAAAATCAATCATCGGACGAACCATTGTAACATCATTTACTAGAGTTTTTTCCTTTATTACTGCCAAATCTAATAGATTTCGTCCTCTACACACATTTGCTACAATATTTTCAACTATATCATCTTTATGATGACCCAGCAATATTTCATCACAACTTTCTTCAGATAAAACTTCCTTATATAAATCAAATCTAATTTTTCTTGTATATAATTCATAATCACTTCTCTTAATTGAACCCCTCGTTACATTATCTATACTTTTTACATATAACTTAATTCCATTATATTTACACCAAACTTCCAGAAATTTTTGCTCATCTTTTGTTTCTTCGCGATTATTATAATTAATATGAATTCCAACTACTTCATAACCTAAATAACATAAAATTGTTATAAGTACCATTGAATCTACTCCACCGGATAAAGATAGTATATACTTTTTCTTTTCATATTGCTTAACATATTTTTTTAAACAAATCAACATTTCATCATCATCAAATGATTGATTTGAAATTTTATTATCATTATATGCAATTCCATATTGGTATTCCAAAATTCTTTCAAATTTTGAAAAATCAATATTATTATTCCTTAATGAATTCCAAACATTTAAAAGAAGCATCTCTATGTGCGGTAATATTTTAATTTTTTTAAAATCAATTTTTTATAAATTTATTATAATAAACTTTTTAAATTCCATATAGGTATACCTTTATTTAAACTTAACTTACAGAATTTATTTGCATAATGTCGACAATCATAAATTCCTAATATATATTTATTATGCAAACTCTTTTCTAATTTTACTATCTCATCTATACTATAATTTGATGTTCACCAATATAATTCTTTAGTATATAAAAATTGTAACTCTTTACTCAATCTTTTATAAGAAAACAATTTTCTATATATACCTGGAAACATACCTGATATATTTTTTTCTAAATTATTTCTTAATGTTACCGCCATGTGTATTATCTTATCATTTGGTTTATCTAGATTTAAATATATCTTTGTTGGATTAATTACAAAATTTATTAGAAAATATATCAATAACATATTAAATATAAATATAATATAATTTATATTATATCTATGTTTAATAAATATTATAGGATACTCGAATTAGAAAATAATGCATCTAATGATGACATAAAAAAAGCATACAGAAAATTAGCTATTAAATATCATCCTGATAAAAACCCAGAGAATAAAGAAGAAGCAGAAGAAAAATTTAAAAAAATATCTCAAGCATATGAAATATTAACCAACAAAGACAAATATACACAAGACCCACAATTTAGACAAAATAATATGCCTCAAATTAATCCCCACGAATTATTTAATCAACTCTTTTCTAATATGAATATTCATCAAGGAATACCATTAGGTAACCCCGGTTTTATGAATATGTCTCACGGTATTAATATAGTTCAAATACCTAATAATTCAGTTATGAGATCTACTTCTACAGAAATCAAAAATGGTAAAAAAATTGTTACGATTACAGAAAAAGTTAATGGACAGCGCAGAGTTCAAACTATCACTTCTGATGCAAATTCACGTAATTTTGTTAACATTATGCAACAAATGAATATTAATTAATTATTCATTAATTTTATAGCTATATTCGCATCTTTTAATGATTCTCCCGCACCAAATGCAGTTATTAAAACAATATTTTTTAAATTTAAAATTAAATTTAAAATTGATATAAAAAAACAAATATTGTATTAATATTATCAAATTAAATGTCTGTCATATCTTGTATAATGTATTCTTATTTAAATTTAGTACCATATTGGAGAAATAATAAAATTCATAATCTCGGAAACACTGGACCCCTTGGAAATCTTCACGCAGCGACAGCTCCCCTAATGACTAAATTTATAGACAAGACTGCGTATGGGGGTAGAAATGTCCGGAAAGAAGTATATAATACATTCGAGGGCGACGCTCTAGACATGTGTTGCGGAACTGGTTTCTCTACAGTGCCGACGGTCATGCGCGCGTCGACGGCTCGCCGCAGCGTAGGTATAGACACGTCCCCTGAAATGCTTAGGTTCGCTAAGCTATTTAATCCAGACAGTGATTACAAATGGGGTAATGCAGAAACTTTTGGAGATGACAGGGAATTTGATACAGTGTCTATTATGTTTTCCTTTCACGAAATGCCACGCGACGCATACCGTAACGTAATTAGAAATGCTATCAGGGTTGCTCGTGAGAAGGTTGTAATCGTTGATATATCATCCGATTATAAACCATCTCGAAGTATGCTGTCAGGGGAACCATATCTAGCTGATTATCTGAAGGAATTTGATTATAATATAGCAAATACTATCGTGTGGAAAGAAGAAACTAATACACATTTCCCAATATTCCATATTCCGAAATGGAAAAAAACAAACCTGGTCAAGGGTCATGTGGACATGTGGGAATACACTAAGCCGCCTAAGTCTTCAATTATGGACAACACGGAGACATATGCGATGGACTGGGACGACTGCACAGAAATGCAGCACTACCTATACAATAATAAATCAACCAACAGGTATAAACAGCGTGAGCTCCTTATTAAAGAACGTGATTGGAAAGCTCTCAAGGGGCCAAAGGGCAATGAGAAGGAACTTGCAAATGAAAGACGAAAGAAGGCGTGGGATTATTTTATGGGAAGGGACGACGAGTTTTACAATGAGAAGTATATTCACCCACTAAGAATTGCACGCGAAGAAAACGAAAAGAATGCGGAGACTCTTGACCCCGAACCCGAACATGCACATGACCCCTCACCCGAACCCGTCCCTGACCCTGACCCTGGTGAGGCGGCAGTGTTCATTATAGATTTTACCGACTCATCGCCGCTCAGCCAGCTCCTTCTCGTCACGAGTATCGAATCTTTCTCTACAATGTTTGTCTTGCTTTATATTTTCATCTTTGACAAATCCCCCTGGGTGTTAGTACCTGTTACATGGATTCCATTGGTGTTGTGGTTTGTATATATCGGACATATAGCTTGATAATCAAGAAAGACAGATACAAAACTAAACTAAATTAAATTTTTTTTGTTAGTATTTATGTTAGTTATTTATTAAAAATATATTAATAACATAAATATAAATATTATATTATTAATATTATAATATGTTTGAGAAATATTATAAACTGCTCGAACTAAACAATAATGCTACAGACCAAGAAATAAAAAAAGCATATAAAAAATTAGCTATAAAATATCATCCTGATAAAAATCCAGACGATAAAGAAGCTGCTGAGAAAAAATTTAAAGAAATATCTGAAGCGTATGAAATATTAACCAATAAAGATAAATATACAAAAAACTCGCAATTTAGACATAGTAATATGCCACAAGTAAATCCACATGATTTATTTAATCAGCTTTTTTCTCAAATGAATATGCAGGAAGAAATGCAAAATAATATATTTGTACATGGTATGAATGCTGTACGTGGTATGAATGTGGTACATGGTATGAATGTGGTACATATGCCAGCAAATAGAGCAATGAGATCTACTTCTACTAGAATTGAAAATGGTAAGAAAATCGTTACTATTACCGAAAAAATAAACGGTCAAGTGAGGGTTCAAACTATAAGTTCGGATGTAAATTCACATAATTATGTTAATATAATGTAAAAAACAACTATTCACCAATTGGTTAATTAAATGTATTCTTAAATACAAAAAAATTGATATGATTTTATTTTTATTTACTACATTATAAAAATAAAACAATGACGTTGCAAAATATCTTGAACACCTATGTACCGTTGCGGGCTTCGATTGAAAATAATGACAATGGCAAAGTTAAGCTCGGGTGTGTCGCATTCAATCCCAAGTTAAATCATCAGTGCGTTTTACGCGTTTGGACATAATCAATATAATCTTATGAATAAAAAATCCAATACTTGTTTTGATTGTGTGCATGCTGAAGTAGATTGTGTTCAACGTCTAAAAAAATCTAAAAAAATGTCTTCAATTAATATAATAATTTTTAGAACAAATAATAACGGGGACAAATTAATGATGGCCAAGCCGTGTCATAATTGTCTAAATACAATTGATATAACATTAAAAAAAAAAAACTATAAACTAAAAAAATTAATATATACTGACGAAACCGGTAAGTTAGTAAATATTAGTTAGTAAATATTATTGGTTCTTTTTTTTATTTTAATATTATCTACTATATCTTGTTGTATGTAACTTCAATTTTTTAGGAAATATAGAAATATAGAAATATATATCCATTAATTTATTAATTTAAATCTGTATATTTGTTGTTGGTAATCCATGTCCAAATAAAACCATATAAATTGTTGATACTGCGGTTAGTAATATACTCCTGTTTTCTGCTTTAACTGGCGATTGTTTTAGTATGCCTACCATTATAATATATCCCACAAACCCAATAATCAATGAATGCATTAACATTATTAAACCTCTCTCCATAATTATTTATATACTATAAATATAAAATAATTTTATACTTTTTATAAATAAACCACATTTGGAGTTTTTTCCCAACTAGAATATAGAAGAGCTTTTGATGTAGGTTTATCTAAAGTTAATAATTTAGATAATGCTTCTAATCTTCTTTCGCGTGGGTTTTGATGGGGGTTAACTTTCTGTATCTGTCGTGATAAATGTTTCCATCTCCATTCACATTGTAACGCAGCATTCCACGTAGGGCAATTTTCTATATAACATATATAACTCCAGACTTCTCCTTTTTTAACCTCTATCGAAGTAGCAGTTGCCCCGCCTTTTATTTCGCAATTATGTTGTCTGATTCTTTTATCTAAATTGACTGTTGCGCCTATATATGTTCGTCCGTTGGTTGCTTCTATAAAATATACAAAATAGCTCATATAATATAATTCTTTTTTACTATTTATATATAAATAAAAAAATTTTGTATCTTGTATGTATTATATAGAATAAATAATAATATTAAAATATAAAAGCGAATGTTTAATACATATAAATGGCTCTTTCTAATCTAGATAAAGATAATCTTACTAGGTTATTTAAAATGATAAATATAGATGATTATTCAAATAATCAAAATCTGATGTGTAATATTAGAAGTGATTATTCTAATTATGGTAAGCTAGAATTAATAGCAAAACAAATATCTTTTTTACAAAACGAAGCATTTAATATATATAATAATCATCAACTTAATTCTGAAATAAATAATATAAATTGTAATTTTAAAAAAGCACCCGGAACTTATTATTATTTATATGAAAAAAACGGAATTAAATTTCTATCTTTAATTTCCAATGAAGAATGGTATTCATATGATAGATTTATTTGTAAGGTTTTATATGATTATGATTGTAATTTTAAAATTAATAATACTTTTATAATTAATTTTAAAATTGATAAAATAGTGAATGCGATATTATTAATACATACATATATATATATACTTTGATGGTGCTTTCACTTGTATTATATAATTTGGTATTTGTCGTCACCCCTAATTATAATAATAAATTATTTCATAACCACAATATTCTACCATATTATACTTCTATGACATGTGATGGTGGTAATGGTAATGGTAATGGTAATAATAATAGCAATTACGATATAGTGGATTTTCATGATGGGGACGGGGACAATGGCGAAAAATATTTTATTCATATGATGTTTGTATTCATTGCATATTCAGCACACTATAATATGGTAGAATATTGGTTGTATTAATTATACTTATATAAATTTATTTTTTTCTATATATGTAATATTTAAACTTAAATAAATAGCTATATATATATATAATGATTATGTGGCCGAGCGGTTAAGGCGATGGACTGCTAATCCATTTCCCTCTGGGATCGCGAGTTCGAATCTCGTCATAATCGTTATTTTTTTGGTGATATGCCCGAGCGGTTAAGGGGACAGACTTGAAATCTGTTGTGCTTTGCACGCGTAGGTTCGAACCCTACTATCACCGTATGGGCTAATAGCTCAGTTGGGAGAGCGTCAGACTGAAGATCTGAATGTCCTCAGTTCGATCCTGAGTTAGCCCATTTTTTAAATGGCCAGATAGCTTAAACGGTAGATCGCTCGCTTTGCATGCGAGAGGCAGGCGGATCAAAACCGCCCATCTCCAATAATAGCCCAGCTAGCTTAGTGGTAGAGCATCGCACTTGTAATGCGAAGGTCGGTGGTTCGAATCCATCGTTGGGCTTATTTTTAATCTTATTCTTTATATTTTAGTATAAATATAAAGAATTTTCTACTATTTTAACATGTGCCTTATGTTTTTTTTCTTTCATTCATAATAATATGTAGCTGGTATAATTATCTAAAAATTTATTGCCAGGCTACATATTATTATGAATGAAAGAAAAAAAATTATTTCTAGAAAAATATAAATTAAAATTGTTCTAATTTTTATTTTATTTATATCGTCGAGTAGTATATTAATATTTTCATATTCTTCATTACAAATACTACATGTAAATTTGTGATTTGATTTAATAATATTTTGATTGCATTCTTTATGTAAAAATAATTTTTTACATTTACATTTGCTTAATTGATCTGTTTCTAATGTACAAATATAACACTCGCCTTTAATCATAATATAGTATAATATTTAATATAAATACTAATATTTATATTAATTTATTAATTATATTTACAAAATATTGCATGATATATGATAATAATGTTTAAATTATATAATAATTACAATGTATTTAATGTATGTGTGTAATAGTCAACCCAAATAATCGAATCCACGCGGTGATAAAGTTTGTGGAAACGTACAGTGAGCGAGTGAACGATGTGAATATTTTACGCAAAAAAAGCTCGTATGATATGGTATAGTGGCGAGCACTACTGGTTTTGACCCAGTCAACGTTGGTTATAATAGTACGTGGTAGTTGATTAATAATATAAATAAAAACTATTATCTCTCAAGTATATAAATTAAAAATTAAAAATATTGAATGTCTTTATAAGATATTATTATTTTATTGTATTTAAATCTTCTTTTATATATGTTTGTTTACATACATTTTTGATAATTTTATCATCTACACCATGTAATTGTTTACCCGCCTGAGACATTGCTTTCGCATAATACATCTGTTTTGAATCATCTCCCATAAAACCAGGATTTGCTTCTGCCCATTTTGTTAATGCCGTATAATTCTTATTTTGTGTTTTCTTAATTACCTCTTTTATCTTTTCTTTGTTGTTATCTTTCTCCCATTTATCATTATCTTTTATATATAATGTTTCGCGCTTCGTATCCGTACAATGTAATGGTCTCTCGTGGACGCTTAATTTATTCATATTATCCATAATCACTTGTGTTATTCCTTTTTCTAATCCTTTTGTTTTTGTTAAATCTAATTGCTGTAATGACACCTCAATTGATTTGATAAAATCGCTCATATTTATTGCATTCTTACAATCTTCATTCAAAAATACATTTATGTTAAACTGATTTGTATTGTTTGTATTATGGCTATTTGTTGTATTATTGTTTCCTAATTTTGGTGCAATATCTTTTATAGCATCTGTTAATTGTGTTAATTGGTCTTGTTGTTTTTTTACAACTTCTAAAATTGCATTTTGAGATACAGAAGTTTCAATTACTTCTTCATTTTTTGCCGGTTCATAGGTGCATTTAGATTGATGTGTAAATAAACTTTGTCTGTGTTTGTATGATTTTCCACAAATACAAACAAATGTTTTGCAATCTTTTGCAACTTTTGCAACTTTTGCAACTTTTTCGTCAGTATTTTGTAAGTTTTTATGTTTTCGTGTGTATAAATGTTTATCAAAATTAGTTTTATTAAAGCATTTATAATTACAATTTTCACAGAAATATTCTTTTGCAACTTTTTCGTCAGTCATTTGTAAGTATTATATACTTACAAAAAGTTGTCTCTAAATTCTTTTTTATTATTTATTTAAAAAAATTACTTTTTTGTAAGTATTTTGTAAGCATAAAAATTTAACGTGTGAGAAGAATATTAAATAATTTTTATGTAAAACGATAAATGATTTAATAATTAAATCATTTTAATTTTTGGTTTTTTATGTAAGCATTTTGTAAGCATTTTATACTTACAAAAAAAGTTCCAAATTTTTGCCAAATTTTTTTAGCATAACAAAAATTGTGCATTTTAAAAAAGTTTTTTTGCAGGATAATCAAGTAAAAAACAAAATTTAATAAGTTTGAAAAATCGGAATTTCTATAAAGGCTAGAATATATTAAAAATGGACATTTTTTTTGTCCAAAATCAAAAAAAAAATTTACTTTCAGAATTTAAAAAAATATTGCATTTTAAAAGAGGAATTGTTTTGTTATGTAATAGCGTGACAAAGAAAAAAAGACGTTTTTTAAGGTATTTTTATTTAAGTTCTTTTTAATAATATATAATAATATATAATAATAGAGATTAAAAAAGTGATATATGCTGCACAAAAAATATTAAAGTAAAAAATTGTTGCTTTTTTTGGGTTTTTTTGTTTTTTTTACACAAGACACACTCTGTTCCTATCGCCCTACTTCTATTCCTCGCTGTCCGAGGCCTTTTGCTCGGCTGCCTTGTTGTTCCACTCCTTTCGCTCATCATCATCAATCGCCTTCCACATCTTACCAAGTTCTTTCATAACATCAGACTGCTTAATCTTTGCTCCATCCTCCTCGAGAGCGTCGTTAAGGATATTAACCGCGTCGTCGCGCATCGCCTTCTGGAAGAGGATGTATCCCGAAACACGCTTGGGCTTGTTCTCCGTATCCTTCTCCTTCTTCTCCTTCTTCTCCTTCTTCTTCTTGGGCTTTTCGCCATCAATCTCTTCCTCCACAAGTTCGTCTTCATCAACATCGTGCTTCTGTGAAGCCTGAGCCTCGCTAAGCCACGACTGCTTGACGGCATTGGCCTTAGCATTCCATACCTCGCGCTCCTCGTCGCTAAGAGCCTTCCAGACAACCGCAAGTTCCTTAGTGACTTCCGTCGCCTTGGACTTCTCAGCACCATCAGCCTCAAGGCGAGCCTTGACCTCGGCCCGACGAGCAGTGTTATGCTGAAGGTAACCAGAAGTTCGCTTAACCTTAGGGGATTGGGCATTATCCTTCTTGGAGTTCTTAACAGGGGTCTTATCATTCAACAAGGTAAGCAGCTGCTTCTCAAGAATCTGAACGCGCTGAGTAAGGGTATCAATAGTCGTCGTCATATTCGTTGATAAGTTAGTAGTAAGTTAGTTTATGTGATTCTATATGATAGATTGATATAAGTCATATTCAATTTTTTTTATATCTAACAAAAATTGAATAAATCAGTGTTTATTTTAACGCTTCTTTTTTTTACAATATCTCCCATAACATTTTTTAGAATCTCTAGTAATAGGATTCCATATTAAACTTGTTCCCCTAAGTAAACTAAATGTAGACGGAGAGATAGAATTATTTTTTATTTTGATTCTACTTCTAGTTCTAGTTCTAGTTCTAGTTCTGGTTCTAGGTTTACCTTTTCCTTTAGTTTTTTTTTTGGTTTGTTTCTTTTTAAGTTTTTTTCTTAAAAACGGATTCATTTATAATATATATATATATTAAAATAAATAAATAATTATATAATTATTTACTAAATGAAATTATACAAATTTAATAATATTAAATTCTGTCTAGGAGAGAATGCAGAAGATAATTGGGATATATTTGAAAAAAGTAAGAAAATCAATGAAAATTATATTTGGTTCCATCTTAATAGTTTTTCTTCTCCTTATGTTATAATGTATGCTACTACGTATGATATTAAAACGTTAAATGATAGTTATTTAAATTATGGTGTGGGTTTATGTTTAGATTTAGATAGTTATTTAAATTATGGAGCGGGTTTATGTTTAGAAAATAGTAAATATGAATATTTACTGGATACAAAAATAATTTACAGTGAATTAAAAAAATTAAAGAAAGGAAATAAAGTGGGAGAGATTATAATAAGTGGTAAAAAGAAGTTAATGAAATTAAATTAAAATTGAAAAATATATAAAAATCACAAAAAAACTACGACAGAGTGTTAATGTATGCGTGAAATTTATTATATTTTTTAAATTAAAAATTGAAAAGATATAAATATTATTTATTAATACAAATCAATGAGTGAAAATAATACATTAACTCAAATAGTAAAAAATGAAGATTGTATTGAAGGTATGAAAAGTATAAATAATAATAGTGTGGATATAATTATATGTGATCCACCATATAATATTGGAAAAGATTTTGGAAACAATAGTGATAAACAAAAAATGGATGAATATTTAATATGGTGCGATAATTGGATTAAAGAATGTATAAGAATATTAAAGCCAAGCGGAAGTTTATATATTTATGGTTTTAGTGAAATTTTATCTTTTATAAGAGTAAGAATAAATATAAATGTTAGATGGATTATTTGGCATTATACAAACAAGGTAACTCCATCATTAAATTTTTGGCAGAGAACACATGAAAGTATTCTTTGTTGTTATAAAAATAAACCAGTATTTAATAGAGATGATGTTCGCGAGCCGTATACTGATACATATTTAAAGAATGCTGTTGGAAAAACTCGCAGAGCAACAAAAGGTAGATTTAGTGATGGCGAAAAAGAGACAACATATACAGCACATGAAAACGGGGCATTACCAAGAGATGTTATTAAAATAGCAGCATTAGCAGGTGGTGCTGGGAAAAAAGAGCGAGTAGATCATCCAACACAAAAGCCATTAGAATTATGTGAAAAATTAATAAAAGCAAGTAAAAATAAAGAGGGAGAAACATTATTAGTAGTTCCTTTTGCGGGTTCCGGAAGTGAATGTTGCGCTGCAAAAAAACATAATATAAATTTTATAGGATTTGAAATAAATGATGAGTATGTAAATTTATGCAATGAACGACTAATGAATTTAACATTATAATGTTTCAATATAATTAATAAGATCTTTTTCACACGATATTATTTTAAAGTAGTCGGTTATTGATTTGGATTTTTTTTTAAAATCTGAACGTGAAAACCAATATGCCTGTTGTGGTTTAGCAACACCATTTTTATCTTTTTTTCCTTGTCCTGTAATTATTCCTTCTTTTATAAGAAGTTCTATATTATCTCTCGTTGTAATATAAAATATAATAGAATTAAATTCAAGTCCTGTCAATAGTAGTAAATCCCAACTATGTTTTAATTCTATATGTTGCCATTTAAAATCATTTCCGTTTGCATGATAACGAGCAGATTTTTGTTCTATTGTTTTGCTTTTTTTAATATGATCATGCGAGGAATCTGTTCTATTCTCCAAATTAAAGAATTCTTTTGCGATAGATTCCATATATTTTTCACCAAATGTTTTTCCTTGTAAAGGAACATATTTAAGTATTTCGGGCGATGAATTATTTTTCATATAAAAATCAACTTGTGTTTTTGGTTGAGTAAAAGTTTGATGTTTAGTTAATTTTAGTAATGCTTCAATATCTAGTCCGTTGGAATTGGTAGATATCTCCATAACTTGTATTATTAAGAGTTAAATTTTTCTTATGTTATTATAAATAAAATATCATTGACTGTCATCAATTTTTTCTGTATCTAACTAATAAATCTCTCAATTAATAACTCATAACTCATGATTTTTCAAAATTAAATTTATATTTTAAAATTTTTTATTGTTTTATACTGATTTATGTAATAATTTAAAGCAGTATAAAGAAACTATTTATCTTTTTGTTTGTTTTCTTTTTCTTGGTTTTCTTTTTTTTGTCAGTCTTTGTTTTTTTTCCACATTTTCTTTTTTTTGTTTATTTTTTATTTTTATATATATTTTTTTTCTTGATCTTCTTCTTTTTGTTTGTCTTCTCCCACCCACATTAACTTTGGGTGGGGCGCGGTATAAACAAAATACCATTTCATGGTCGCTTCTTGTACTTATCTTTTCATCATAAGATTTGAAGATAGGCGGTGGCGAGGCGTCCGGCCCCGGACCTTTATATATATCCAAGTTGGTCATTGGACGTCTACCAAATACATAATCTCCGGTAAATCCATAATACTCAATGGACCCTTCATCACTCATGGTTTGATAACTACCCTTGTCTGTTAAAAACGACGGTCCCTCACTCCTATTAAAGCCATTGTTATGATTGAATACAAAGGTGTCTTCGGGGCGACCATATGCATCATAAATTGTACTAATGGGTTGTTTTCTTGCTTCCTTGCCAGATGAATTTAAATTATAGCAACAACTTTTTTTTTTTATATAATTTGGACAAAATTCGCTCGTATGAGTCATTATCGCACCATTTAATTCTAATTTTTTAAAATAATTATATGGATCATTAAAATCCCCCATAATAAATATCTTATTTTCATCTATATTTCCATGTTTTTCAATAATATAATTAAATATCTTGTTTAATCTTTTATATACATATTCGTGTATATTATCTTGATTAGGCGCATGTAAATTAATAAATAAATACCCTTCATTTGTTATTACATAAAATGCAGGACGTCCTTTTTTCTGTGAATCATGTATTTTCTCGTCGCCCTCGCCGGGTGTAGTTATTTCCATAATTTCCATAGTTGTTGGGTTACCGAATTTACCTTTATTAAATGCAATAATTAGCGACGGCTGTGCAAACTCCAAGGAGTATACCCCTGCTACACATACTGCTATATCTTTGTCTATTTTTTGTAATCTATTGTATATATATAAACTACCTGTGTATTCTTCTTCTGGTAAATTTTTTGGGTTTATATTATCGCCTTCCTTATACATATATCCTTGATTAGTTTGATGGGTTTTATGTTTTATTTGTTCTTCTGTATGATTCATCCAATTTATTTCTTGTAATCCAATAACTGCTTTTTTCCCGTACTGGTTAAAAAAGTCTTCTACTTGGTTGATAGCATTAATAAAATAAGTTCTACCCACGACGGTCCCGGGCATGGCCGTGCCCGTGCCGTCGGCCGCTTGCGACGACAAAAAATTACCCTCTGAACCTATAGCTTTGCCTAAATCTGATGCAAAACTTGTGTTATAACTTGCAACTGCTATATAGTCATCAACATTAGTATTCATTTTATAATATATATAAATATATTATTTTCAAAACTTATTTTCAATCCTTAATTCTGTCCCACTATAAAATGTTTTTTTTAATTTTGAAATTGTGGCAGGAGAGATTTATTAAAAGTTTATCACAACTTCGTTGTTAGTTGCCTTTGGCAACGATAAACTTTTATTTAATTTAATTTATATTTAGATTTTTTTTTAAAACAAATTTTTTTTCTAAATGATTTCTTTTTATTTTTAATTAAATTTTTACTTGATTACTAGTCTGAGTTAGTATCCGAACATTGTTCCTCTGTATTTATTGAAATTTTAATCATCTGAACTATCATCGTTCATCGTAGTATTTATAGAAATACATTTATCATGTTTTGGTTTACATGTTTGTATGTGTTTTGCAAGAGCTTTAGAATTTTTAAATACTTTTATTTTACAATATTCACATTTAAAGATGGTTTCTTCAGTTGATGAAAAATGCTGAGAGAGCATATTAGACAATTCAGGAAATTGTAATTCGCTGATTAATTTAGTCATATCCTTATTATATTTTTTTAATGAATCAGAAAGTCCAGTTTTTTGTCTAATAAAAGCTAAATATTCTTTATTTATTTCTTTTAATGTTTCAGAAGAAAGTTTTAATTCATTTGTATTGTCGGAATAATTATTTAAAACTTTAGAGAGATGATCAATTGTTTCCGTTGCTAATCTAATTTTATCAAAATCATAATTTAAACTATGAATAAATACTATAATATTTTTATTATGGATATCTATTTGAAAATTCTTTTTTCTAGCAATGCCACTTTTTTGAGATACTAAAATTCCATTACATCCTTGGTGTTCAATATCTCTTATAAATTTTTCTATTTCATCCTTTGGAACATTATTTGTATAATCTTTATTTTCAATTATAATAGGTGTATTATTACTTCTTTCAATTAAAAAATCTCCAGCTTTAGCAATACCTGTTGTTTTAGTAACTTGACATTCTGGAAATGCTTTATATAATCCATCAAGTACTTTATCTTCACTATCCGCTCCTTTATGTGTTGAATTTTTTTGTCTATCAAAATGATCTCTAACTAAGTTTAATGTTTCTGTATGTGATGTACTTGTATCTTTAGTCTGTTGATGGCATGTTAAAATAAAATTTTGTAGAGAATCACATTTATTTTGAAGACTACTATTAAAATTATCAATTATATGTTTGGGTGAATCTGTTCTCTCTAATTGTTTAATAGTGTCTTGCCATTCTTTTTTTAATGTTCTCTCAAAATCATTGAGAGAAGTTTCTAATTTTTTATTCATATTTGTATCTAAAAGCGATTTGATCTGATCTATAAGTTCTATTTTTAGTTTTTTATCAATATGTTCATTACTATTATGTTTATGTAAATCAAATATTCTCTCAAGTTCTTTTACTTGTGTCTCTCTAAGAGATGAAAATTTATTTGATAAATTATCTGTCATATTAGTTGGTAAAGTTGATACTGCTGTTTGTAGATTTACAATAGACAATGATGATTGTTTTACATTATCTTTAACTTCAGAGAGATTATTATATAAAGAACTAAATCCAGTTTCTAATTTGTTTAAAGATTTTAATAAAATATCATCTCTATTATCATCATTCTTTTGAAGTAATCTATCAAGCATTTCAACTAACAAAAGATTTGCTTGTTCAAAATCAATATACGAATGCGTCTTATAAAATTCAATAATTCGTTTGTCTTTAACTGACAACATGGTTTATAAATAAATACATATTATTTCTTTAAGTATAAATATTTGTAGGAATTATTTGTTAATACAAAAAAATATTACAAACTACAAAAAAACGGTTTGTATTTACAAAGTGTTAT
>Ga0209709_10000165_pt1 | contig 63889 bp, 72 predicted proteins | sample ArcticOcean_MG_C_2_FD_187435 | JGI IMG/M metagenome (GOLD analysis project Ga0209709, IMG submission 187435) | Marine microbial communities from western Arctic Ocean - ArcticOcean_MG_CB4_136 (SPAdes) (version 2) | ecosystem: Environmental > Aquatic > Marine > Oceanic | place: Arctic Ocean... | reverse complement strand
AAATTTTTCCAGAGGTTGCTTTTTCTAAACCTCCAATTAACATGATTAAACTTGTTTTACCTGAGCCACTTTCGCCCATAATAGAGATAGTATCTTTTTTCTTAGTGGTTAAATCAATATTATTTAACACTTTTATAGTATCTTTATCAGTTTGGTATTTAAGATTTACCTTTTTTAATTTAAGAAGAGTATTCATGAGTAAAAGTTTTATTATTAAAATAATCATAGTTTGTCTAGTGGCTTTAAAAGCATCTGCAATAGAAAAGGTGGTGTTATTTGGCGATAGTTTAATGGCAGGATACGGTTTGCCTAATGAACATCATTTATCAGTAATTTTAGAGAAAAATCTAAAATCTGAAGGCTATGATATTAACATAATAAACGTCAGTGTTTCAGGAAGCACTTCATCAGGTGGCCTTAATAGAGCGGAATGGACATTGTCCGAAGCTGGTATTGATTTGATGATTTTAAGTCTTGGTGCAAACGACATGCTTAGAGGAATTAACCCTGACGAAACTCAAAAAAATTTAGAGCAAATTATTACTATTGCTCAAAATAAAAATATCAAAGTTATTTTAGCGGGAATGATAGCCCCATCATCCCATGGTTTTAATTATAAAAAATCTTTTGATAAAATTTATCCAAATTTATCTAAAAAATACAATTTACCCTTAATTCCTTTTTTGCTGGAAGGGGTTGCTTTAAAGCCTGATTTAAATCAAAGTGATGGGATACACCCTAATGAAAAGGGCACATTAATAATTAGCAAGACTTTAAAAAAAAGTATTAAAGATAATTATTTAAAACCTTAATCGGCTAATTTATCAACTTCAGCTGTTCCAAGCATATTTGTGGGCTTACTATTATTTAATGTAACTTTCTTCTTCTTCGTTATGGTCAATCTTGCTTTGGCTCTCTTTTGAATACTTAAGACTATAACAATTAGTACAAAGAAGTGTCACTTCTGGACCACTGCTTACTTGAGTTAAAATAGAGGTATTATCTCCACATTCTAAGCAACTGTGTAAATGTTTTTTCATAATTAATTAAAAGATTTTGCATTTTAAATTCCAAATAAATGGTGGTTTGTGTAATGAGTGAGCATAAGTTCGAATGATCAAAACCTTTGAGCATTAGACCAATCTAAAATAAGTTCTTTTATCCATTGATCGTAATATCGAATTATTCTGTCTCTATGTTTATTGTGATGGTCAAAACCAGCGTCCCATACCAAAGCTTCTTTTTTATAAGATATTCTTGTGTGAAACCGTTGCTCGCCAACAGAATTTTCCACCATACCAAAACTATATATTTCTAACCTTATTATTGAAGCACACAGTTTTTTTTTATCGTTATCTGAACTCGTATGAATAGATAATTTTAAAAATTCTTTAGCTGTTTCAGATAATTTGATTTTAGAATTGTTAATTAAATATTTTGCATTTGTGACTAATTCTTTTCTATAATTTTCATATTTACATTCACCCGCATGATCAACTATTAAATTAAATTTTTTAATACCACGCAAATTATTATCTTCATCTGAATAAACATTACCGCTTAACAACAAACTCAGATACACGATTCCTAAAAGAATTTTCATAATTAAATCCTACTACAACTTGCGACAAGATTTTAGTCAAGAATCGTACATAACATGGCTTCGAACCAGCCTTCTACGCCATTTATTTGACCTTTTGATAGAAATTTAAAAGTGAAAAAAATGTGTTTATTAATTTGACATTTCTCATTAAATCAACTTAAAGGTGTGTTGTTGTTAGTTTTTCTAACAATAAATTAAACTAAACAAAAGAAAGATAAATAACATGAGTATAAAAGGAAAAGTTAAATGGTTTAACCCAACTAAGGGTTATGGCTTCATCGAACGTGAAGACAAAGAAAAAGATGTTTTTGTTCATTCTTCTGCAGCTCAAGCAGCTAACATGGAGTTAAACGAAGGTGAAGAATTAACATTTGATGTTGAGAATGGTGATAAAGGCCCTTCCGCAGTTAATCTGCAAAAAGCTTAATCGTATTTCAATAAATTTCAAAACATTTGGGGCAGGAATTAAAAGTATTCATAATATTAGTTAATGCCCCATGTGTAACTGAAGTAAAGTTTTTATCATATGCTTAGAAAGTGCATATATGAGTAGTCTTACTGTACGTTCAAATCCAACCATCACACAATCAAGAAGAAATACTTTTGACAATTTATTTGAATAGTAGATTTTAATTGAGTAGAAATTAATAATTCTTTAGTGAAATTATAAAATGGAAAACGAAATAACTAAATTATTTAAAAAATATAATTCTGATAAGGCTAGTCATGAATATTCAGAAGTATACTTTTCTTATCTAGAAAAATTAAAAAATAAAAGTTTAACTATTTTAGAAATCGGAGTTGCAGACGGAAATTCAATTAAAGCATGGTCAGATTATTTTGTAAATTCTAAAATTGTTGGCATTGATATAAAAAAAATCAATAAAGAAGAAGTTTTTTTAAATAAAGGAAACATTGATATACATCAGGGTTCACAATCCGACAAAAGTTTTATTAATGAAGTAATTAATAAATATAAAGAATTTGATATAATTATTGATGACGGAAGTCATTTTCCCAAAGATGTCATAAAATCATTTAATTTGTTATTTCCTTTTCTTAAATTAAATGGATTATACTTTGTTGAAGATATTCAAACTAGTTATATTCATTTTTTTCATGGCAATCCTTTTGATTTAAAATACGCTAATACACATATGAATTTTTTTAAAAATCTTACCGATTCCCTAAATTATCAAGAAGTAGCTAACCCTTTTTACGTTAAAAAAAAATATGATTCAAAAATAGTAAATGTATCTTTTTATCACAATTTAGTAGTAGTTAAAAAAGGTGAAAATATAAAAGAAAGTAACTTAGTTTTAAATAACTCATATGAAAACAAAAGATATATTACTAAAGTTAATAGATCAGGGAAAAAAATCAAATATTTTATAAAATACAAAATTCTTTTTAAAACTTTTACTTTTATTTTATACTTATTTTCTTTTTTAAAAAAATTAGTTCTATTAAGATTTTAATTTTATTTTAAAACATATTTTTTATTAAAATCAAATTTGAGGCATTGTTTAATTAAACTGTTATCTTAAAAAAGTATTTGAAAAACAGCCCATAGCTTAAAACTCTGCTGTCCATGCCAATAAGTTCTTAGCTGTATATAGAGGATTTTTATTCTTCTTCATGATATTATAATGGCGAATCAACAAAGGAGAAATTATGGAATGGGTAATCGCAGCAGCGGTAGTATACTGGTTCATTACTAAGTAACTGCCCAAATAAGTACTTAAAATTATTTGTATACACGCATAAGTCGCGTGTATACAACTAATCACAACATAAGTGGAAACTAAAAAAATATTTACATTTATAAAAAATGTCCGCTTTAACCACAAAACAAATTAAACAATATCAAGATGAAGGATATATTGCTCCTATTGATATTTTGTCATTAGGGGAAGCAGCAAAAATTAAAACAGAGATCGAATATATTGAAAAAAAATGGCCAGATGTATTAAAAGGATTAGGCCGAAACAATGCACATTATATATCCCCAGTATTAGATGAAGTTTGTCATAATTCTAAAATATTAGATGCAGTTGAGAGCATCATTGGTAAAAATATTTTAGTAGGTGGAACTACACTATTTATTAAAAACCCAGACAACAAAGGTTTTGTTAGTTGGCATCAAGATGCAAAATATATTGGTTTTGAGCCACATAATTGGGTAACAGCTTGGTTAGCCATTACTGATGCAAATGAAAAAAATGGTTGTATGAGAATGTGTCCTGGCACGCATAAAAAAAAAATTCAACAGCATGAGGATACGTTTAATAAAAACAATTTATTGACACGTGGACAAACAGTTCAAAATATACAACCAAAAGACACAGTTGCAAATGAGCTTAAGACTGGGCAATTATCGCTTCATCACCCAATGATTGTCCACGGGTCTGGCCTGAACAAAAGCAATAGTAGAAGAATTGGTTTTGTTATTCAAAGTTATATAGGAACAAATGTTGACCAAGTAATTGGAAAAGTTTACGTACAACAAGCGAGAGGTGAGGACGTATTTAATTATCACAAACATACAAAAAGACCATCTGAATTAATGGAAAAAAAAAATGTTGAGTTACAAAAAAAAGCAAACAAAGAATTATCAAAAATTCTTTATAGTGGTGCTAAAAAAAAAGGTCAGTATTGAAGTTATAGTTTAATAAAGTTAATCAGCAACATAAACAGATATTCCTCTTTTATTAAGATCAATATCAAATTTTTTGTGTAGAGGTGGAAATGCTCTTTGTTGACAGTCCATACGATCACAAGTTCTACAATTAACGCCGATTGGAGTTTCTGTTTTTTTGTCACTTAAATTTAATGAATCAGCGTATACAAAGTCTTTTGCAAATTTAGCTTGGCAGCCTAAGCCTATAGATAATAAACTTTTAAACATACCGTGTTTACCGACACCTTTTTCAACAGTTCTAGCTATACATACATATTTTTTACCATTTGGCATTTTTGATACAGCCGCATTTATTTTACCTGGCATAGTAAAGGCTGCGTAAATATTCCACCTAGGGCATGCTCCTCCATAACGCGGTATTTCTATACCTGACAAAGAAAACCTTTTTGAAATATTACCAGCAACATCAGCTCTTAACATATGAAATGGTATTCCTCTCATTTTAGGGTTTTGTAGACAGGTAATTCTGTGTGCTACTTGTTCAAATGAAGTAGCAAAAGTGTTTTGTAGAAGTTCCACATCGTATCTTTGCTTAATACACTCTTCATAAAAAGGTTTATAAGGCATTATTATAGCAGCACCTGTATAATTTAAAAGAGCAACTTTAGACAATTTTTTTGATTCTTCCGTAGGAAAAGAAAAAGATTTTAAATATTCATCAATAATATCGTCAGCTTCTAATTGGGCTACTTGTGCAGCAGCAAAGAGTTTTTTGGTTTCCAATGATAAGTAATCAGATAAAATAAATTTTTTTGTATCAGGGTAAAATTGTTTAGTAAAAGGTTTGCTTTCATCAGGAACAACATCTTTAACATCTATTTTATGATTATTAGTTAGGTATTCACAAATTGATGAATAACCCGTTCTATTATTTTTTTGAATTTCATGAAATACCTTAGTTGCAAAATCCTCTAGTTTTGGAAAGTAATTTTCATTTTCTTGTATAAAATCAGATACAACCTCCCCTGGAAAAGAATTTTTTCTGCTGTCTATAAATTTACCTGATATATTTTCTACTTTATTGACTATATCTTGATTTTTTTTTTTATAATTATCCCCGAGCTTTACCAATGCTTTTGCTATTAAGGGGTTAGTGTTAATTAGTTCTTTGACATCAAAATTTGTTATATCTAAATTTTCAAATAAATTATCACCAAGCAAATCCATTAAATTTTGATATAAGTTGGTGTCTGTTTTTTTTGATATATCTGACATATCAACATTTAGTTCGTTTGATATTTTCAGCAATAGGTCTAAGTCTATTTTACGTTTCCCACTTTCCATTAAGTTAAGATAAGTTGGTGATATCAATAATCTTTTTGATAAATTAGCTTGAGTAATCCCAAGCTTTTTTCTTCTACTCTTTATTTTGTGGCCTATTTGTTGATTTATTTGATTCATATTTACAATATTTACAAAAATAATATATTTTATTTACAAATATTTACAAGGAAAATCAACAATAATATTGCTCTTTATATGATTTGTAAATATAGTAAATTTAATGAATAATTTTACAAACCCAAAAATACAAACAATAATAGATCGATCTTCTGACAAGGGGCTATACGTCAATGATGACGATCAAGATTGGGGCAGCGCAGGCATGAACGATGTCCAAGAAGATTCAGAATAAAACTAATAATGAAATCTGGAAACGTTTCGTTTGACCTAAAAAGATTTGCTGGAATAAAAAGAGACTATAAAAAAGAAGAAGTAGAAAAGCTCAAAGGTACGTTTAATATTGAATATACACTTTGTAAATCACAATCAGAAAAGCTTTGGAATTTATTAAATACTGAATCTTACGTTAACACACTTGGTTCCTTGTCTGGTAATCAAGCTGTTCAGCATGCTAAAGCTGGACTAAAAGCAATTTACTTAAGCGGTTGGCAGGTGGCAGCAGATGCTAACACAGCAGGAGAAATGTACCCTGATCAGAGTTTATACCCATATGATAGCGCTCCAAAATTAGTTGAATCTATGAATAATGCTTTAATCAGAGCTGATCAAATTCAACACATGGAAGAAACTGAAGGAAAAATTAATTCAAAAGATAATATAGATTTTAAGATGCCCATTATAGCTGATGGAGAAGCTGGTTTTGGAGGACCTCTAAACGTATTCGAATTGACAAAAAAATTTATTAAGGCTGGTGCAGCCGGAGTACATTTTGAAGACCAATTAGCATCTGAAAAAAAATGTGGTCATATGGGTGGAAAAGTATTAGTCCCCACACAAACTATGATTAAAAATCTTAAGTCAGCACGTCTCGCAGCAGATATACTGGAGGTCCCTTTAATTATTTTGGCAAGAACTGACGCAAATGCCGCAAAGTTAATTACTAGTGATATTGATCCAAATGACAAACCATTTCTTACTGGAAAAAGATCACCAGAAGGTTTTTATTATGTAAAAGATGGTTTAGATCAAGCAATTTCTAGAGGTTTAGCTTACGCACCATATAGTGATTTAATTTGGTGCGAAACAGGAAAACCAAATCTAGAAGAGGCAAAAACTTTTGCCGAAGCTATTCACAACAAATTTCCCGGTAAACTTTTAGCTTACAATTGCTCACCATCATTTAATTGGAAAAAAAATTTATCAGACAAAGAAATTGAAACTTTTCAAAAAGAAATAGGTAGTATGGGATATAAATTTCAATTTATTACTCTGGCAGGATTTCATGCGCAAAATTTTGCTATTTTCGACTTAGCTAAAAAATATAAAGAATATGGAATGGCTGCTTACTCCAGATTACAGCAACAAGAATTTGATAGTGAAAAAGAAGGTTACACAGCAACTAAACATCAACGAGAGGTTGGCACCTCTTATTTTGATGCTGTTTCAAATACTATAAGCTCTGGAACAAGTTCTACTACGGCAATGAAAGATTCAACTGAAAGTGAACAGTTTTAATTTTTAGTTAACTCTTCTAATCCCAATAACTTTTAAATTTGCTGTTCTATAAATTCTGTTGATAGTTTTTTTTAATGACATGACAACAACTCTTTTTAAAGGACCATACGCATGAATTACTTTATTTTTTGAAAGAATAACTGCCACATGCCCTTTCCAAAAAATTAAGTCATTTTTTTTTATATTTTTTAAAATAATTTTTTTTTTAAAATAATTTAATTGATCTTTTGCATCTCTAGGACAGAATTTATTGTTATAATTTAATAATAATTGTACCAAACCAGAACAATCAACTCCTTTATAATATTTTCCACCCCACATATATTTTACACCTATAAATTTTTTAATATAAAAAAATAAATCACTATTTTTATGACTAATTTTTTGTAAGTCATTTTTTTTAATCCAATATTTATCAAACTTATAGAAGTTTTTATTTTTTTTTAAAATTTTAACTTTTGAACCGAAACTAAGTTTTTTATTAATTTTTTTGTGATCATTTGGTTTTGAATATAAGGTGGCATATAAAACATAAACTTTATGTGTGCATACATCGTTTAGGGTAAATTTTTTTTTTTCAACAAACCCTTTATATCCATCTAAATCATTTTTAATTTCCATCCATGCGCTAGATTGTTTTGTTTTTTTAAAAGTATCTCCGTATAAAAGTTGAGTAGTAACTTCTGATTTTTTAGTTTTTTTTTTATATACGTTTATAACTGGAAAAATATTTTTCACTGAAATTTTAGTTTATTACGCATAAACCACAGTAAAATAAGAGATGGGATTACCATTACAGCGGTAATAATAAAAAATATACCCCAATCTCCATTTAACCAATCAACCAATGCTCCAGAGGAGGAAGCTAAAGTTGTTCTGCCGGCGGTACCGATTGAAGCGAGTAATGCATATTGTGTTGCCGTATAAGTTCTATCAACTAAAAGAGAAATAAAAGCTACAAAAGCAACAGTTGCAAAGGCAGCGGCCATATCATCAAAAATTACTGCTATGGCAAATAACCACTCAGATTTTCCTGACCACGCTAGTATAGCAAACAAAATATTTGTAGAAGCCATTAATATTCCTGAAATAAACATAGCTTTTATTACCCCTGAACGAATAGCAAATAATCCCCCAAGAAGAGTAAAAACTACTGTTGTAATCCAGCCTAACCCCTTAGAATACAGCGCTATGTCTGATTTGCTAAAACCCATTTCTTTATAAAATATTATGGACATTCTTCCTAAAAATGCTTCACCAATTTTAAAAAGAAAAACAAAACCTAAAATACCTAAAGCAATTTTAAAACCATTTTTTTTGAAAAAACTTATTATTGGACCTCCGATTGTACCGCTCACCCATGCCGTAGAATTTGCAAGAATTCCCGATGATCCCAATTTTTCTTGTATTATTTGATCTGTTTGTTTTTGAGATTTCTGTCTTTCAGTTGGCTGTGACTCATGAACAAACATTAAGCCTATGTTACAAGCAATTATAACAATACCAAGTATTAGAAATGTTATCTGCCAATAATTTTGAAATCCTATTTGTTCAAAATATTCTGCAGCATTTAAGGCTATAACCCCACCCAGTTTATATCCGGTCCACCAACCAACAACAGCCATTGCGGCACCTGCTTGCATAGATGTTCCTTCATGCTGTCCAATCTGTTCAATTCTTAAAGCATCAACAGTTATATCTTGAGTGGCAGATGCCACAGCAATAATAAGACCAATTGTAATAACTAGAGCTAAATTTGTTGTGGGGTCAATTAAACTCCAGCAAATTAAGCTAATTAAAATAATAAGTTGCATTGTAACTATCCAACCACGCCGATGACCAATTTTTTTAGTTAGCCAAGGAATTTGTATTCGGTCAACTATTGGAGCCCAAAGATAATTAAAAGCATAAACGGCAAATATTAATCCCGCCCAGCCAATCGTACTACGACTAAGGCCGTCTTCTTTTAACCACAAGCTTAAACTACTGCCTATAATAACCCAGGGGAAACCACTAATAATTCCTAAGAGTAAAATTTTAGCCATTCGTTTTTCAAAATAGACTGAAAAAGATTCTGATAAGGTCTGTTTTTTGTATATTTCCATAAAAAAAATATTTAATTTTTCCAAAATGATGGAAAAAATAAAACTAACACCGCAAACAATTCAAGCCTACCAAGAAGCATGCCCAAAGACAAACTTAATTTAGAAAAATTTGGTAAATTGCTAAAATTACCGTCTGGACCAATTACATCTCCTAATCCTGGACCAACATTTGATATTGCGGAAGCCGAGCCAGATATTGCTGTTACAAAATCTAAACCATCCAATGATAGTAAGGCAGCTAAAATAAAAAAAATAAAAAAATAAAGAAATATAAATGTTATTATTGAGTATATAAATGTATTACTAATTTTTTCATTATTATATTTCATTGGAAATACACCATGAGGATAAACTAATTTTTTTACTTGATTGGATATAAATATTTTTAAAATTTGGAATCTAAATATTTTAATTCCACATGTGGTAGATCCAGCACATCCACCAACAAACATTAGAAAAAGAAAAAACATTAATGGAAACTTTCCCCATAAACTAAAATCATTTGTTACATACCCTGTACCAGATAAAATTGAAACTACATTAAAAGTAGATATTCTTAAGTTTTCTATCAAATTATATTCTTGATTATTTAGCACTAAATATCCAAACATCAAAATTACAGAAAAGATTAAAATATATATAAAACCTTTAATTTGTGCATCTTTATAGAATATTTTTTTATTACCTTTTATAAATTTTAAATAAGCTATAAAGGGTAAACTTCCTAATATTATAAAAATAATTGAAACAATTTCTATTTTTGGATTCTCAAAATGACCTATAGAGTTGCTATAAGTTGAAAATCCTCCAGTTGCGATTGTTGTCATGGAATGAGCAACACTATCAAATACGTTCATACCAACTAACCAGTAAGCAACGCCACACGCAAAAGTAAGACTAACGTATATTACTGAAATTATTGAAGTGACTTCTCGTGTTTTAGGTAATATTTTTTCAGTAGTGTCAGACGCTTGATCATTTTTAAATAGTTGCATACCTCCAACATTTAATAACGGAAGTACAGTTATAGCCATTACTATTATTCCTATACCACCTAACCATTGTAAAATTGCCCTCCAAATAAGAATGCTTTTTGGGGCAACATCAACATTAGTAATAATTGTTGAGCCTGTAGTTGTTATACCAGACATACTTTCAAAAAAAGCATCAACAAAAGATAAATTTAGATTAGACAATAAAAATGGTAAACATCCAAAAATAGCTATGCAAAACCAAGATAGCGTTGTTAAGAGAAAAGCTTGTTGTAAATTTAGTTTTCTATTTTCCTCAAGATTGGTAAGAACCAAAAGTATTCCAATAAAGGCGGTTATGGATGCAGAAGAGAGAAAAATACTATTTTTCTCATCATATATAATTTCAATAAAAAATGGTATAAGCATGAATGCTCCCAGTATTACTAAAAGAACACCAATGGCAAAAAAGACGGTTTTATTATTATTCATTTTTGAAGTTGGAGGTTATTTAAATATAAATGTAATTCAACATAATAAGAACTTAATATATCTTTATTTTACTTATGAAATTTAACAAATTTTTTATATCGTGATTGAAAAATCAATAATACAAGCTACTAGCTCCTGGCCTTTTGTTGAAGCAAGAAAGTTGATCAAGGAAAGATCTAAAACTTACGAAAAAAAAGGCAAAATTACTTTGCAGACCGGATATGGTCCGAGCGGACTGCCTCATATTGGAACATTTGCAGAAGTTGCAAGAACCACAATGATGGTTAATGCTATTAAACAAATTACTGACGTACCTACAGAAATTATTACATTTTCAGATGACATGGATGGATTAAGAAAAGTACCAGAGAATATTTTAAATAAAGAAGTTTTAGAAAAAAATCTACACAAGCCCCTAACTAGCATACCAGATCCATTTAATAAATTTAAAAGTTTTGGAGAGCACAATAATGAAATGTTAAAAAAATTTTTAAATCAGTTTAAATTTCAATATAACTTCAAAAGCTCCACAGAAACTTATAAAAAAGGGATTTTTAACAATGCACTTTTACTAGTTTTAGATAAATATGATCAGATTATGGAAACAATATTACCTACATTAGGGAAAGAAAGGCAGAGTACTTACAGCCCATTTTTACCTATATGTCCAGAAACAGGAAAAGTTTTAGAAGTACCTATAATTGAAATAAAAAAAAAGGAAGGAAAAATTATTTATGATAATGGAGGAAAAAAAATTGAGACAGAAGTTATAAACGGAAATTGTAAACTTCAATGGAAAGTAGATTGGGCAATGAGATGGTATGTGTTTGATGTTGATTACGAAATGTATGGAAAAGATTTAATTGAAAGTGCAATCCTTTCAAGTAAAATTTGTAAAATTTTAGGGAAAAGAAGCCCAAATGGTTTTGCTTATGAATTATTTTTAGACGAAAAAGGAGAAAAGATTTCTAAGTCGAAAGGAAATGGAATAACAATTGAAGACTGGCTAAAATATGCCTCACCTGAAAGCTTAAGTTTATATATGTATCAAAATCCAAAAAGAGCAAAAAAATTATATGCAGATGTAGTTCCAAAAGCTGTTGATGAATACCTAACTTTTATAGATAAATTTGAAGAACAAGATATGCAACATAGATTACTGAATCCAGTTTGGCATGTACATAATGGAAATCCCCCAAAAGAAAAATCTATTATGCCTTTTTCTGTTTTATTAAATTTAGTTGGTACCAGCAATGCAGAAGAAAAAGACATGCTATGGAAATTTATTAAAAAGTATAAAAAAAATATAGATCCTTCAAAACATCCTATTTTAGATAGTTTAATTGAGTATGCTTTAAAATATTTTAAGGACGTAGTTCAACCAAATAAAAAATACAGGAAAGCAAATGAAAAAGAAAAAAAAGCACTAAACGATCTAATTAATAGATTAAAAAAATGCACAGACCAAACAAAACCTGAAGAACTACAAACAATTGTTTATTCAGTGGGTAAAGACAATGGGTATTCGGAAAACTTGAGGGAATGGTTTAAAGCAATTTATGAAATAATTTTTGGTGACAGTGATGGCCCTAGAATGGGATTCTTTATAAGTTTTTTTGGGATCAAAGAGAGTATTGAGCTAATTAACAAATATATTAAATAATGTTTTCTATTTTAAGACCTTTTTTATTTAAACTAGACCCTGAACTAGCTCACGATTTAGCTATTAAATCTCTTAAATTTAATTACTTACCTAATAAAATGTTTGAAGTTCGTGATGAGCAAATGTTAAACATTAGTTTATTGGGTTTAAATTTTCCCAATCCTATAGGTCTTGCGGCAGGGTTTGATAAAAGTGCTGAGGCATATAATTCGCTGTTAAAATTTGGCTTTGGTTTTATTGAGGTCGGAACAGTTACTCCACTTAAACAGTTTGGCAATTCTAAACCAAGAATATTCAGATTAGAAGATGACAACGCAATGATAAATAGACTGGGATTTAATAATGATGGAATTGAAATAATTAAAAATAGAATACAATTAGAGAAAAAAAATGGAATAGTTGGCATTAACATTGGCCCAAATAAAGATAACAAAAATCAAAAGGAAGACTTTTGTGTAGGATTAAAAAGTTTTATAGAATTAGCTGATTATATCACTGTAAACATTTCATCACCAAACACGGAGGGCTTAAGAGACTTTCACAATCAAGAGAAATTAAATGATCTGTTGCAGTCACTAAATAAAATAAAAAATGAAAGAAAAAAAAATATTCCAATTTTATTAAAAATATCACCAGATATAAATGATAGTCGTGTTTCTGAAGTTGTAGCCATCGCATTAGAAAACGATGTTTCTGGCTTAATACTCACAAACACCACAAATGTTAATAGAAGTAATTTGGTTAGTGACAGTAAAAATGAACAGGGTGGACTTTCAGGGGAACCTCTACAAGAAATATCCACTAAGCTGATAAAAAAATTTTACAAACACCTTAAGGGAAAAATCCCGATTATTGGGGTTGGTGGAGTAAATTCAGGAAAATCTGCTTATGAAAAAATTATTGCTGGAGCCTCTTTATTGCAACTTTATACAGGTTTTGTTTATAAGGGACCTTCAATTGTAAAAAATATAAAAGAAGAATTAATTGAAATTTTAAAAAATAAAGGTTTTAAAAATATAAATGAAGCAATTGGTAAAGACTCTTAACTAACCAAAATTACCTAAAGATGGAAAATGTTCTAGTATAAAAAATCCTAAAAATTGAAGCTTTCCTGTTAAAATAGCTACTCCCGTTAATAGCAGAACAGACCCCCCTAACTTCGTAGCTATCACTGTATATTTTTTAAAATTTTTTGAAAAGTATAAAAATTTATCTATTAAAATACCAGAAATAATAAAAGGTATTCCTAAACCTAAAGAATAAAAACATAATAATAAAACACTTTTATTCACATTTTCTTCTATAGCAGCTAAAGTTAAAATCGCCCCAAGTATAGGCCCTATACAGGGAGTCCATCCAAAACCAAAAGCTGCACCGACAATTAAGGGAAAAATTAAATTACTGCTGTATTTATTTGTAAAAATTCTTATATCTTTATTTAAGAATTGAAAATTAAAAACTCCTAAGAGTTGTAAGGAAAAAAAAATTATTATTATTCCCGCTATAGTTCTAAAAATATTAGAGTTAGTTAAAAAAAAATTTCCTATATAAGAAGCGGTTAGTCCGAACATCACAAATACAAAAGAAAAACCTAAAACAAAAAAAGTTGTTTTAATTATAATTAGATTTTTGTTTCTTTTTGCTAATTCATCAAATGATGTTCCTGAAATATAAGAAATGTACCCAGGTATTAATGGAAGTACACATGGGGACAAAAAACTAATAAGACCTGCTAAAAAAGCAATAAATAATGTTGTATTCATTTAAACAAGATAAAAACTCAAAATATACCTATTACTCGATATAATAGTTGTCAATATTTAAATATATTATCTTGACCATATAGTAGAGTGCATTTATACACTGCTTAGGAAAATTTATTATGTCAAAAAAATGTGAACTCACAGGAAAATCTCCTTTAAAAGGTCATAAGGTTAGTCATGCAAATAATAAAAAAAAAAGGAAGTTTTATCCTAATCTTAAACACGCAACTTTTAAAAGTGATATATTAAGAAGAAATATTAGATTGACTGTAAGTAATGCAGCTCTAAGATCCGTAGATTATAAAGGTGGAATAGATTTTTACCTAAAAAATGTAAAAGCATTTAAACTTTCTCCAAAAGCAAAAAAACTAAAAAAAAAAATAGTAGCCAAAACCAAAGCTTAAGTATTAATGCTTAAAGTAAAAAATAAATTTTTTTTTTTATTAATTGTTTTAATGTCGGTAGTAGTTGCTTTATCTAATTATCTTGTTCAATTCCCAGTCAAATATTTTAGTTTAGAAAATATATTAACTTATGGTGCTTTTAGTTACCCAATTGCATTTTTAATAACTGATTTATCAAATAGAAAATATGGAAAATTTTTTGCTAAAAAAATTGTTTATTTTGGTTTTGCTTTAGGAGTTTTGCTTACACTCTATTATTCAACAAATTATTCAGATTTAATTTCAATTAGAATTGCTTTTGGATCTGGAACTGCATTTCTTGTTGCTCAGTTAATTGATGTTAATATATTTGATAAACTTCGAAAACGAATATGGTTTATTGCCCCTTTAACATCATCGCTAGCTGGATCTACAATAGATACCTTTATTTTTTTTTCTATTTCATTTTATGGAACAGGAATTAATTGGGTCACTTTATCAATTGGAGATTTGTTAGTTAAAATATTAGTTGCCTTGATAATGTTAATACCATTTAGATTTTTACTATTTTATATAAAAGATGAACCGGTAGATAAAAATAAAATTAATGTGTAGTTTTTTTATTTTTTTCTTCAAAAAGATTTGTTAGCTGATTGACCATTACATCCCCAAGTTCTTGCACATCACCAATTTTTATTGCTTTATTATAATATCTTGTTACATCATGACCAATTCCGATGGCTATAATCTCAGTGTTAGTATTTTCCTCTATCCATTTAACTGTATGTTTTAAATGTTTTTCTAAATAGTCACCAGAATTTACGGATAATGTAGAATCGTCCACAGGAGCTCCGTCAGAGATAACCATTAATATTTTCCTCTCCTCTTTTCTTTTTGCAATTCTTTTAAAAGCCCATATGAGGGCTTCGCCGTCTATATTTTCTTTTAAAATTCCCTCTTTGAGCATCAGTCCAAGATTTTTTTTAGACTGTCTCCAAGGTGTATCGGCAGGTTTATAAATTATATGTCGTAAATCATTTAGTCTACCTGGGCGTATTGGTTTATTATTTAAATTCCATTTTTCTCTACTTTTTCCTCCCTTCCAATTTTTTGTTGTAAATCCTAAAATTTCAACTTTCACCCCACATCTTTCTAAAGTTCTAGATAGTATGTCGGCGCATATAGCTGCTACAGATATAGGTCTACCTCTCATTGAACCTGAGTTATCAATAAGCAGTGAAACAACAGTATCTTTAAAATCAGTTTCTTTTTCATTTTTATATGAAAGAGAATGAAAAGGATCAATTACAATTCTTGATAATTTAGACACATCTAGTAAACCTTCTTCCAAATCAAATTCCCAAGATCTATTTTGTTTTGCCATCAACTGTCTCTGTAATTTATTTGCAAGTTTGCTTACTATATTTTGTAAACTGGTAAGTTGTTGATCTAAATTTTTTCGAAGTCTGGCTATTTCTTCTTCACTGTCTAAATTTTGAGCATCTTTTACTTCATCAAATTCATTTGTAAAAATCTTATACTTATCTTTAATTAAGCTTTTCCTACTTCCTTTAGGAGCATTAGGATTTTCTTGCACCTCACTAGTTTCGTTTTGGTCTGAATTATCGTTTTCTTTAAGGTTGTCTATACTAATATCTGAGGCGTTTAGTTGAAATTCACTTTCTTTATTTTTTTCTTTCTCTGTAGTTTGATCAGTATCATTGCTATCATCCGGTGATGAAGCATCACTCTTTGTGTCTTTTTCTTTTTTTTCTGCTTCTTTAGAATCCCCATCTTCAAATTCTAGGCCATCAATCAATTCTGAGATTGTTTGACTAAACTTACTTTGATCTTCAAGACAATCATCTAGCTTTCTAAGATTATTTTTAAGATTTTTGTCAAATAAATCTTTCCAGTAACTTAAAGTTTTTTTTGTCGCTTGATTTTGCTTTATTTTAAAAAAATAGCTTCTTAGGTATAGTTCGAACGCTTCAGAAAGAGAAACATCAGCTTCGGTTTTTATTTCACTCACTTTTTTATCTTTAAACTTATTTTCGTAACATTGTATTATATTTTTTTTAACACCGTTAAGATGATTTGATCCTATTCTTTCATACCTAATTTTTTCAGCTATAGCATACAAAGATTTTGCTTTAGGGCCTTTTGGCTCTTTCTCTAGATAAATTTTTTGGTTTGTATATTTTATTTTTAAAGCTTCTGAGTCAGCATAAGCCCTTACATTTGTATAATCCTGAAGATTCTTTAGGTTGATAACTTCAGGTAAACTTAAAGTATTTTTTTTTGATTCAATTTTATTGTCAAACTTAACTTCAATTTCAAAATTTTCTGAAATAGCTTTAACAGCAGACGTTACAGCAGATTTGAATCTTTCTTTTAAAAACTCGTTTTCGTCCATTTGTTTTATGCTTATTTAAATTTTAATATTAATTGAAGATTCAGGCAAATCTTCCCCAAAGCATCTTTGATAATATTCTGCGATTATACTTTTTTCTAGATCATCACATTTATTAAGAAATGTTACTCTAAACGCATATCCCACATCTTTAAATATTTCAAAGTTGTCCGCCCAATGTAGAACTGTTCTTGGGCTCATCACAGTTGAAATATCACCATTAGTAAATCCTTTTCTTGTAAGATCTGCTACTTTAATCATATTTGAAATAATCTCTTTCCCTTCTTTATTGTTGAAGTTTTTTGATTTTGCTAAAACAATTTCTAGTTCTTTATCAAATTTAAGATAATTTAAGGTTGTTATTACGCTCCATCTATCTAATTGTCCTTGATTTATTTGTTGGGTTCCCTGATATAGTCCAGTAGTGTCACCTAAGCCAATAGTGTTTGTGGTTGCAAACAATCTAAAAAATGGATGTTGTTTTAAAACTTTGTTTTGATCTAATAAAGTAAAACTTCCTTCTTTTTCAAGCACTCTCTGTATTACAAACATGACGTCTGGTCTTCCGGCATCATACTCATCAAATACTAAAGCAATTGGGTTTTGAATTGACCAAGGTAGTATTCCTTCTTTGAATTGGGTGATTTGCTTACCTTCCTTAACTACAATTGAATCTTTTCCTATAAGATCTATACGGCTTATATGACTATCTAAATTAACTCTAATGCAGGGCCAATTCATTCTTGCAGCAACTTGCTCAATATGAGTTGATTTTCCTGTACCATGATACCCTTGGATTAAGACTCGTTTATTAAATGCAAATCCAGCAATAATTGCTAGAGTTGTATCTCTATCAAATTTATAAGTGCTATCAATCTCAGGCACATATTCATTTTTTTTTGAAAAAGCATCAATTTTCATATCAGTATCAATTCCAAATATCTGATTAACAGAGATTTTAATATCAGGTGTTATTTCGCTTAGGTTACTCATGTTATATTGAAACCATAAATTTTTTTAAATGACTATACGCTAAAGTTATTTTTATTAATTTGTCTTCAAATTGTTTACTACCAGCATTTTTATCAGGGTGAAACTTTTTTACAAGAGTTTTAAACTTTTTCTGTATAGTGGGCCAATCAGCACTATATTCAAGACCCATTATTATAAAAGCCTCTCGATCATTTTCTGATAATTTCTTAATATTATAAGTATTGCCGTTATTTTCTTGCTTAAAAATTTTAAATTTATCACTTAAAGCGTTATTCCACAAAATGTTAAAAAAATTATCTGAAGAGCCAAAAGATTGCGTTGGTCTGTGCCAAGTTACATCTGATTTTAAAAAATTTTCAATTTCATTTTGTGACATCCCTTCAAAATAGTTCCAATTATTATTGAATAATTTAATATGATTTTCACATAGCCATTTAAAATTTTTACTATTATCTTTTTCAGTTGGAGCTTTAAAAGTGCCATTTTCAGAACACTTTTCCCATTCACATATATTTTTCATTGTTTAAAACTATTATATGTTTTAAGATTTAATATCAACATCATGACTTTTTTAGATAAAATAAAATTAAAAATCAATAATAAAATTAAATCTGAACATATACATATAATTGATAATTCAATATTACACACTAAACACAAATCATTTAAGCCAAATAAATTTTATCTTAAACTAATAATAAAATCTAACGAACTGAAAAAAATGAAAAAGATTGATGCACATAAAGTCATTTTCTCAATTTTAAAAGATGAAATGAAAAATTCTATCCATGCATTGGAAATTAAAATAAACTAATATTTTTTAAAAACAATGGTTTATTAAAAAATCCTTAATAATTTTTGGTTGAAATGAATATTCATTAGGTTTTGTTGTTTTGCCAATATTTTTTAGCAATATTAAATTTATTTTTTTACTTATATTTTTTTTATCCCTACTCATAAACAATAAAATCTTATTAACATCTCTTCTTTTTATTTTATTTTTTAAGTTCATTGGCAATTTTAAATTTATATAGTGGTTTTTTATAATATTTAAATTATTTTTAGATAAAATATTTATCTTATTTGAAAACTTGCTAGCAGCTAACATGCCTAATAGCACAGCTTCTCCATGATTGATTTTTTTAGAAAAATTCGTTGCACCTTCAAATCCATGAGCAAAAGTGTGACCAAAATTTAAAATCATCCTTAAATTTCTTTCTTTTTCATCTTTATTAACTATTTCAGATTTAATTTTACAGCTTTTTATAACTGCTTCTTTTAAAAGTTTTTTATCCTTATAGTTTATTATTTTTTTTGCATTTTTGCATAACCAAAAAAAAAATTTTTTATTTAATATTAATGAGTGTTTTAAAATTTCACCGTAACCACAAATCATTTCTCTTTTAGGTAAACTATCTAGTAATGATAAGTCGGTAATAACAAAATCAGGTTGATAAAAAGTACCAATTAGATTTTTTCCAAATTTTGAATTAACTCCAGTTTTTCCACCGATTGCTGAATCTGATTGGGCTAATAGTGTAGTTGGAATATTAATAAAAAATAATCCTCTTTTTGTAATACTAGAAATAAATGCAGATAAATCTCCTAAAATTCCACCACCGAAAGCAATTATTAGATCAGATCTATTATAACCATCTTTTAATAAATTTTCTGATATCTCACAGGATGTTTTAAAATTTTTTAATTTTTCAGTCACAGAAAATTTGTAAATTTTTAGTTTATATTTATTTAAAGATTTAGTTATTATTTTTAATTTATTAGATGGTAAGTTTTTATCACTAATTATACATATTTTTTTTACACTAGGTAAATTTTTTTTAATTAATTTTCCAGTTAAATTTAAAATATCATCACCAAAATATATCGGATATGTTTTACTTCTAGTTTTTATAATAATTTTATTTTGTTTCATAAAAATTTATTATTTTTTGAACAATATACTTTTTTGATAATCTATCACATAAAATTCTATGATCTGCTAATTTATAAAAATTCTTTCTTTTATTGTATAAATCCTCCAATCTTTTGATATTATTTTTTTTATTAAGTAGTGGTCTTTTTTTATTAAGCTTAGTTCTACTGTTAATTATATCAACATTGACATCCAGCCATATAGATATAGCTCTTTTTAAAATTTCATCTCTTATATTTTTATTCATAAAAGCTCCACCTCCTAAAGAAATTAAACAATTTTTTTTATTCAACGCTTTAAGAGTCTCAATTTCTTCTTCCATTCTAAAAAAATCTTCCCCCTTTTTTTTAAAAATATCTGAAATTTTCATTGAATTTTTTTTTTCAATAATTTTATCTATGTCCATAAACTGCAATTTTTGTTTTTTAGCCACAATATGACCCAGGGTAGTTTTGCCAACCGCCATCATTCCTAATAAAATAAGGTTTTTTTTCAGCATTTATCTGAGAATTTTAATTTTGATTTTTCACAATTATGTCTTATTTTCCGAGTTTAAATAGTATTTATTAATTATGCAACTCAGATTAAGACAAAGAAAAGATAATAAATTTTACAGCAATAGAACAGCAATGAAAATAATTTTTGTTTTCTTTGTTTTCTTTTTAGCAATATTTTTGCTTGATAAAATAGAGGTTTCAAAACCAAATAAACTTATTAAGCAGCAAATTAGTAATGATAAGCTTATTACAATTAAATAAAATTAAATTACTTACATTTCTTTTTGTAGCATTGCACTTAAATTTTGCATTTGCTGATAATGATCCAAATGACATATGGGAAGACAGTGAACAAAAAATTGAAAAAAATAGCCAAACATCACAAGACGAAGATATAAAAATAGAAAGTCCAATTTTAAGCAAAGAGATAAACAAAATTGTTATAGCAATTGACGAAGACAAAATTGATAATCAAACACAATCTGTAATTGGCATATTTGATCCAGCGGAAAATAATTTTAACCTAGATATGTGGTCACAATCTGATGGTGATGATATTAAAAAAATTTTAAAAAGAATTAGTAAATTAAAGTTATCAAAGTTATCTGAGGAATTGTTGTTCCAAGTGTTATTTACTAATTCGTACCCACCCAAAAAAAACTTGAATCCAAATGAGTTTTTAAAAATAAAAGTAAATTGGTTAATAAAAAGGAAAAGAATTAAAGATCTGGAGAATTTATTAAAAAATAATAAAGAAGTAGGAAAAAATTCTAAAGCAATAGAATTTTTAATTAATGAGTATCTGTCATCTGCAGATATAAAATCTGCATGTGAAAAAGTTAAGTTTATTGATCGCAATGTACAAAATAACTATTTAGATAAGTTTACAATATATTGTTTAATAAATAGCGATAGAAAAAGTGAAGCCCAACTAAACTTAGATTTATTATTAGAAAGAGGATTTAAGGACAAATTTTTTGAAAATAAAATATATTTTTTACTAGGAGTAACAGAAAAAAATAGTCAAAAAATAATGGATAACAATTTATTAAATTTTTATCTTTCTCATATAACAAGTAAAAATTTTGAATTTATCCCAACAGAAAAAACTAATAAATATATATGGAGATACTTGTCATCCGCAAACTTAATTGAAGTGAAAAATTTTGAAAATGAAGATGTAATACTTACTTATGAGCAAGCAGCTTCACAAAACTCATTTGAAAAAAATGAAATTTTTAAAATTTATCTTCGAATGGATTTTAATTTTAACCAACTTTTAAACGCTAAAGAGATTTATAAAAATTTGCCAAACTACAAAGCTAGAGCTTTAATTTATCAAAGTATTTTATTAAATAGTGATTTGGTAAATAAAATTGATTTAATTTTTTTATTAAAAAAATTATTTATTAATGATAAAATTTTTAATATTTATGAAAAGGAATTCTTTACTATTCTAAAATCTATTGATTTAGATGAAGTACCATCCAACTATGCAGATTTAATAAAAGAAAATTTAGATAAAAATGTGGAAAAAAAGATAAAGTTTGACAATGATATTTTACATAGATCAAAAATTATAAAACATTTTTTAGATAATAATATAAAATTAAGTAGAACTGAAAAAGATTTCAAATCTGTTTACAAAAAAATTAAAAGAAATAAAAAATATTTTATTTCAATTAAAGATATTATTGTTTTAGAATCATTAATAGCTGACGGTGTTTCTTTGCCGACCAGTTTAAATTACAGTGAGTTTTCTTCTAAATTAACTGTTCCTAAAAGTTTAGAGGATCTAGCGGCACAAAATCAAATTGGTTTAGTTATGTTAAAAATTGTTGAAATAATCGGCGAAGATCAAGCTAAGAACTTAGATCCTGAAACTGTATATTTTTTGGTTAAAATTTTAAATCAATTAAATATAAAAAAAATAAGAAACAATATTTTAAACGAAGTTTTACCAACAAGAATATAATTAATTCTTCAATAAAATTTCCATTACTTGACTATAATTGTCTTATAATTTATTTATATTTATATGACCCTGAGACGTATATTGACTGAACCAAATAAAATACTAAGAGAGAAATCTTTAAACGTTGAGCATGTGGATAAAGATTTACAGCAACTTATGGATGATATGTTGGAAACCATGTATGCGGCGCCAGGAATCGGGTTGGCAGCAATACAAGTTGGGATTCCAAAGAGAGTAATTGTTCTTGATTTAAGCAAAAAAGATGAAGAAAAACATCCAATGTATTTTGTGAACCCAGAAATAATAACAAAGTCCGACACTCAGTCAATCTATGAAGAAGGGTGTTTATCAGTACCTGGCCAGTTTGCTGAAATTTATAGACCAAATAAGTGTCATATAAAGTATTTAGATTACTATGGCACCCCAAAAGAAGTTAAAGCAGAGGGTATGATTGCCACGTGCATTCAACATGAAATGGATCATTTAGAAGGCATATTGTTTATTGATTATTTGTCAAAATTAAAAAAGACGATGATTATCAAAAAACTTTCTAAGCAAAAAAAAGAACTTGAAAGAATTGTAGTTTAAATTCAATAATAGATTAATGTCACTTAAAATAGTTTTTATGGGAACACCATGGTTTTCGGTTCCAGCTTTAGACACTTTAATCAAAAATAAATTTAGCGTTGTAAAAGCTTACACTCAACCTCCAAAAAAATCTAAAAGAGGGCAAAAAATTAATTCATCTCCAATTGAAAAATTTTGTAAAAATAATAATCTCAGTTTTAGAAACCCAGTAAGCTTAAACAATGAAAAAGAGTTAAACAATTTTAAAAAATTACTTCCTGATATAGTTATTGTTGTTGCTTATGGGCAAATAATACCAAAGTCTTTTTTAGACATACCCAAGTTTGGATTTATTAATATTCACGCATCACTACTACCTAAATGGAGGGGCGCAGCACCAATTCAGAGAGCAATAATGAATGCAGATAAAAAAATTGGTGTAAGTATTATGAAGATTGAAGAAAAATTAGATACAGGACCTATTTTAGTATCAAAAGAATTAGAGTTAGATCAAAATATAATTCATGGTGAGATAGAAAAAAAACTTTCTCTAATAGGGGCAAAACTATTAGCTGAAAGTTTAAAAATTATAGAAAATGGTAACTCAAAATTTATAGAACAAAAACATTCCGAAGCAACATATGCAAAAAAAATCAATAAGAATGAGACAAAAATTAATTGGCATCTGGATGCAAATAAAGTTCTTGCGCATATTCATGGCTTAAGCCCAAGTCCAGGAGCTTGGTTTGAACACGAAAAAGAGCGGTTTAAAGTTTTAAAAGCAAAAATAACATTAACAAGTGGTAAGCCTGGCTCGGTACTTGATAAAAATTTGACAGTTGCATGCAAATCAAACTCTATTCAGATCTTAGAGTTACAACGTCAGGGTAAAAATAAGCAAACTACTAAAGAATTTTTATTAGGTAAAAAAATTAGTATCAGTACACTTTTAAACTAATGCAAAGATATAAAATAAAAATCGAATATGATGGAACACCATTTGTGGGTTGGCAATTTCAAAAAAATGGATTATCTGTTCAAGAAGTATTACAAAAAGCAATATTTAATTTTTCTAAAGAAAAGGTTGTTGTCACAGGTGCGGGCAGAACAGATTCAGGGGTCCATGCTCTTATGCAGGTTGCACACTTTGATTTAAAGAAAAAAATTGAAGATAAAAAATTACTACTGGCTTTCAATCAGCATATTGGAAATAAGTTGGTTACTATATTAAAAATTAATAAAACCAATAAAAATTTTCATGCAAGGTTTGATGCTAAAAGAAGAACTTATGAATATATAATAATTAATAGACAGTCTCAGTTAGCTCTTCAAAAAAATAAAGCTTGGCATATTAGAAAAAAGTTAGACATTAAAGCTATGAAAAAAGGCGCAAAATTATTATTGGGCAATCATGATTTTTCAACATTTCGATCTTCATCTTGTGGAGCCAAGTCTCCATTTAAAACTATGGAAAAAATAACTATAAAAAAAAACAAAGATAAAATTACTTTAAAATTTATATCTAAATCTTTTTTGCAACAACAAGTTAGATCTATGGTTGGTTGCATTAAATACCTGGGTGATAGAAAATGGAATATTAATGATTTTAAAAAATCATTTAAATCAAAAAATCGACTAAAATGTGCACCACCAGCACCTGCCTGCGGTTTATATTTAACTACAGTTGCGTATTAATCTTCAACCAAAGATTTAATGTGATAATCAACACTTTCTCTTAAAGCGTTTAAGTCGTAACCACCCTCTAAAATAGATACTATTTTTCCATCACAAAGTTCTCTTGCGAATGCCTTTATTCTTTTGGTTAGAGTATAATAATCTTTAGATTCTAGATTGATTTGAGCAAGAGGATCATCTTTATGGGCATCAAATCCTGCTGATAATAAAATAAAGTCAGGCTTAAATTCTTTAAGTTTTTTGAAGATACTTTCGTAAGCGTTAAAGAATTCATGCGATTTAGTACCAGATACTAGAGGTATATTTAAAATATTACCCCCAACACCTTTTTCATTTTCCGCTCCAGAGCCTGGGTAGTAAGGGTATTGATGAGAAGAAATATATAAAACCTTTTCATTATTATAAAAGATATCCTGAGTCCCGTTACCGTGGTGAACATCAAAATCAATGATAGCTACTTTTTGTAAATTATATTTTTCTAACAAATAATACGCTCCAACCGCTACATTATTATAAACGCAAAAACCCATAGCTTTTTTCTTTTCAGCATGATGTCCGGGTGGTCTAACGGCACAAAAAGCATTTTTAAAATCTTTTTTAATTATACCATCAATGGCTGTAATAATTGATCCAACAGCATCACTGGTAGCTTCTTTACTGCCAGGAGACAAGATTGTGTCTCCATCTAAAAAATTAAAACCTTCTTTTGGAAAAGAATCTTTTACACTACTTAAATAATTTTTTTCATGAGCTAATTCTAAATATTTAAGGTCAAATTTTTTTGGTTTTTTCCAAATTAAATTTTTAGAATTTATTTTTTTTAAATGATCAATAACTACAGTTACGCGATCAGCTCGTTCAGGATGCCCCTCTCCTGTATCGTGGTTTAAATAGGTGTCAGTAGTTATTATTCCTGTTTTCAATTAACTGTTCTCTTGTTATCCCTTTACTAAATCAAGTTTCTTCTTACCTAATCTCTCGTTACCATTTTCAGTTACTAAATACGTTTCCCCTAAATTCATCGCTAACTCATTGTCTGAATCCATCAATATCATGTGCATAAAGAAAACATTACCTGGCTTAATCACATAAGGATTACCTGTGTAAAGCATTGGCCAGTCCATCCAGTTTGGTGCAAATAGCGCACCAAGTGAATAACCACAAGCATTCATTCTTGATTTTTTATATCCTAGTTTATCAAAAGTTTTAGCATGTATATCAAAAACTTCACCGGCAGTAGATCCTGGTTTTAATTTATTTTCACAAGCTATTAATGATTCAACACAAGCATCATACATTTTTTTTTGATTATTAGTTATTTTTCCAATTGGGATAGTTCTGAACATTGCGGAATGATAATGTTTATAGGTTCCGGCCCATTCTATTGAAAGTTGATCTGTTTTGTCTAAATTTCTTTTTTCACTTTGGTAACGACATAATAGTGCATTTTTTCCCGAGCCAATAATAAATTCATTTGCTGGATAGTCTCCGCCACCATTAAAAATAGCTCCTTGCATTTCAGCAAGAATTTTAGATTCACTTACACCGCTATGTGCATGTTTCCACGCAGCTTCCATAGCTTCATCCCCAAGTTCTGCTGCTTTTTTTACATAAGTTATTTCTGCTGCTGATTTAATAACTCTAAAATGAGAAACTAATTCTGATTTGTCATGAAGTGTTGCGAAATTATTTAAAGAGCTATTTAATCTAATTGCGTTTCTTCCTGTTAAACCATAAGCTTCATATTCTACTCCCAGGCTTGATTTTTCTAGCCCCAGTTCTGCTAAAATACTTTTTAAATGGTCTGACGGGTTAGACTTATCTTTATCAACCCAAATTCTAATATCTTTTATAATTGATGTATTTTGTGCCTGTCTTAGATCAGGAGCCCTTGTCAGTAATATTAAATCTCCTTTAGCTGTTAAAATCAAACATTGGAAGAAAACAAAACCAAAGGTATCATACCCAGTGAGCCAATACATTGACTCTTGCCTGAACATCAACAAAGCATCTAATCTTTGTTCCTCTAATTCTTTAATAACTTTGGATTGACGTTCTTTAAATTCTTCTATTGAAAAGTGAATTCCCATTTTTACTTAAAATAATTTTTTAATATACTTAGGTATATATTAGTTAATTTTTTTAAGTCTGACAATGGAACGGATTCATCAACTTTATGCATTGTTTTCCCGACCAAACCAAACTCAAGGCAAGGAGTAATCTTTCTAATAAACCTAGCGTCAGATGTCCCACCCGTAGTTGATAATTTAGGCTTAATTTTTGTGATTTTTTTAATAGTGCTTTGAATCATATAAGTTGTTTTATTTGGTTTTGTTAAAAAAGCTTCTCCAGAAACTTGGTAACTTATTTTAAATTTGCACTTAGCTTTTTTAATCATTAATTTAAATATTGTATTAAGTTTTCTTTTTAACGAATTTGAAGAATGTTTATCATTGAATCTAATATTAAATACAGCGTAAGCTGATCCAGGTATGACATTATCAGCGTAATTATCTATATTGATTTTAGTTATTTCTAGATTAGAGGGTTGAAAATTTTTTGTCCCATTATCTAATTTAATTTCTTTTATTTTTTTTAAAATTTTTACCATTATGTCTGAAGGATTATTTGCTCTATTTGGATAAGCTACATGTCCTTGAGTTCCATAAATAGTAAGTCTACCTGTAATACTCCCTCTTCTTCCAATTTTAATCATCTCCCCAAGTTTATTTGGATTGGTTGGTTCTCCAACTATACAGAAATTAATTTTTTCTTTCTTTTTTTTTAAATATTCAACAACTTTTTTTGTACCATTAATTGCCACCCCTTCTTCATCACCAGTAATTAACAAACTTATTGAACCTCCAAATTTTTCATTTTTAGCTTTAAATTTACTCACCGCAGCCACAAAACAGGCTATAGAAGATTTCATGTCATTGGCTCCTCTGCCAATTAATTTGTTATTTATAATTGCTGGCTTAAATGGGTTAACGCTCCAATCATCAATATTTCCTGGAGGAACGACATCCGTATGACCTGCGTAGCAAAAATTAGGAGATGATGTTCCTAGTTTTGCGTATAAGTTTTTTACATTTTTAAAATTTATTAGCTGGCACCTAAAACCAATAGATCTTAAATGTTTCGCTAAAATGTTTATTGCTCCAGCATCTCTTGGTGTGATACTAGGCTTACGAATCAATTCTTTTGCTAGCTTTAATTCACTGATTAGCATGAGTTTTTTTTTAATCTCTTAATAAATCATTGATTGAAGTTTTGCTTCTTGTTTTTTCGTCTACCTTTTTTACAATTATTACACAATATAATGATGGACCATCTGGATTATTTTTACTTGGCATTGCTCCAGGAACAACCACCGAGTAAGCAGGAACTTTTCCGTAATGTATTTCATCTGTAGCCCTATCAATAATTCTTGTTGAGGCCCCTATATAAACTCCCATGGATAAAACTGACCCTTTTTTTACAATAACACCTTCAGCTATTTCTGCTCTTGCACCAACAAAACAATTATCTTCGATTATGGTTGGGTTTGCTTGCATAGGTTCTAATACACCACCTATTCCGGCTCCACCGGATATATGGCAGTTTTTTCCAATTTGGGCACAAGATCCAACTGAAGCCCATGTATCGATCATGCTTCCTTCGTCCACATAAGCTCCTAAGTTTACAAATGACGGCATCAAGACAACATTTTTTGCTATGAATGCTCCTTTTCTCACAACTCCGTTTGGAACCATTCTAAACCCTTCTTTTATAAATCTTTTTTCATTCCATTTTTGAGTTTTACCTTCAACCTTATCGTACCAAACAGCATAGGGTCCTTTTGAAGTTTTCATTTTATTAACTCTAAAGCTTAATAAAATTGCTTTTTTTATCCACTGGTTAACAGTCCATTCGTTATTTTTTATCTCAGCAACTCTTATTGATCCAGAATCCAATAAGTCTATAGTTTTACTAATAGCGTTTAGTAATTTTCGACTCGATTTAGAGTTAACCTGGTTTTTATTATCCCAAGCTTCATTTATTATTTTTTCAAAAGAATTTGTATTCATTATGCTGCTTTCACTAAATTAACTTTTTTTAAAAATTCAGATAAATTATTTGTTTTATAATTAACAAAACTACTATCAGAGAACTTTTTTGCCCATGGCTCTTCATTTTCAATCCAAACTGTTTTCATACCCATTTCATATGCTGGTTTTAAATTTCTTGCAATATCTTCAACAAATACACATGATTTTGGGTCAATTTTATGTTTTTCTACTAATTTTTTATAAGGTTCTATTGATGGTTTGGGGATAAACCCAGATTCTACAATATCAAAAATACCATCAAAACAGTCTTTAATCCCTATTTTTTGAGTTACATTTAGCGCATGTTTTCTTGATCCATTGGTAAAAATAATTTTTTTACCGTTCAGTTTTTTTAACTCCTCTCTTAGAGCTGTGTCTTCTTTGAGAAAATCAATATCAACGTCATGAACAAATTCTAAGAATTCCTTTGCATCAATTTTATGATTTTTAATTAATCCATTTAACGTAGTATTGTATTCATAAAAATAGCTTTTTTGTATTTTTTTTGCTTCTTCAATGTTTACATTAAGCTTTTCAGATATATATTTTGACATTTTTTTATCAATCTGAGCAAATACCTTGGTGTCGCCAGAATATAACGTGTTATCAAGATCAAATAACCAACAATTAATAGATTGAAATAATTTCATTTTCTTATAAGGGTTCCAGATCCTTCATCAGAAAAAAGCTCGAAGAGAATCGAGTGTGCTTTTCTTCCATCAATAATCACAACCCCCCTGACTCCATTTTCTAAAGCATTAATGCATGTTCTTATTTTAGGAATCATGCCCTCACTAATAGTTTCGTTATAAATCATTTCTTCTGCTTGAGCAGTTTTAACTTCTGAAATTAATTTTTTACTTTTATCGTACACTCCCTCAACATCTGTCATTAATAATAATCTTCTTGATTTTAAACTGATTGCCAGAGCACCTGCAGCAGTATCAGCATTTACATTATAGGTTTGTTTTTCATTTAACCCCATTGGAGAAACAACTGGTATAAAATTTTCTTTTAATAAACTTTCTAAAAGTTTATGATCAACACTTGTTGGCGCGCCTACATAACCTAACTCTTTATTTTTTTGAGTAACATAAATTATGTTATTTTCTTTAACAGTTATAGATTTTCCTTTACATTTTCTTTTTTCTAAAGCTTCAACAATTTCTTTATTAAATTCTACCATGATCGATTCAATTATATGTATAACTTTTTCATCAGTTACCCTTAATCCCATAATAAACTTACTTGTTATATTGAGTTCATCTAATTTTTTTTTTATTCTTGGTCCACCCCCATGGACAATTATTGGTGTTAACCCAAGTTTTTTTAATATTACGATATCGTTTATAAAATTATTAAATAAATTTGGATCTAACAAAACTCTTCCACCACACTTAATAACTATTTTTTCTTTTGCATATTTTTTTATATATTTTGGTATTTCTTTTATGGCTGGCCCATTTTTTGGCCAATATTCTTTTATTATATTATCTAAATTTTCACTTGGGGACATTAGATATTTAAACTGTTTTTACTCTTGTTCCCCTCATTATTATCCATTGTTGTGCAATAGTTAATATATTATTTACCGTCCAGTACACAACTAGGCCTGCTGGAAATGGAGCCAATATAATTGTTAAAAAAATCGGAAAAAACATAAAAATCTTTGCTTGAATTGGATCTGGGGGTGTAGGGTTTAATTTTTGTTGAATGAACATACTTATACCCATTAGTATTGGCCAAGCGCCAATCATTAAAAAAGTTGGTGGATCCCAAGGAATTAATCCAAATATATTAAAAATTGATGTTGGGTCTCTATCGGACAAATCTTTTATCCAGCCAAAAAATGGTTGATGTCTCATCTCTAAAGTTACATAAAGCATTTTGTATATTGCAAAGAAAAATGGAATTTGTATCAAAACTGGCAAACAACCTGATACTGGATTTACTTTTTCTCTTTTATATAGGGTCATCATTTCTTGCTGCAATTTAGTTTTGTCATCCTTATGTAGTTCTTTTAATCTAATCATCTCTGGTTGTAGTATTTTCATTTTTGCCATTGATTTAAAAGAGTAGTTTGCAAGAGGAAAAAATATAAGCCTTACCAGCGCAGTTATAATAACGATGGCTAACCCAAAATTTCCAGTCAGCTTAAAGAAATAATCTATTATAAAAAATAAAGGTTTAGTGAAAAAATAAAACCATCCCCAGTCAATAGTTAAATCAAATTTGTCTATACCTAATTCTTCAGCGTAACCATCAATAACAGCAACCTCTTTAGCTGCAACAAACATATTAATTTTATTTGCTATTGAACTATTAGGATTAAGAATCGTTGCTTCCTTAATTATATAATTAGCTTTATATTTTTTATTTTTATATATAAATTCAGCTTTAAACTCCTTGCCTTTCTCTGGCACTATTGCGGTCAACCAATATTTGTCAGTAATTCCAAGCCAACCCTTTGAGGCATTAACTGTAAATTTATTTTTTTCTATATCAGAATAATCTTCCTCTCTAAGTTCATCGCCAAAAACACCAAGAAAACCCTCATGCAAAATATATATTTGTCTTTCTTCAGTTTTATAATTTTTAGTAATTTGTGCGTAGGGATAAAGAAGGAAAGATTTATTAGAATTATTTTTAATTTCTTGAGAAATTTTAAATAAAAATTTATCGTCTAGTTCAATTACTTTTGAAAATATTAAACCTTCTTTATTATCCCACTCAAGTGTAACAGGGTTATTTGGAGTTAGTGATCTATTTCCTTTAACAGTCCAAAGAGTATCATCTAATGGCAATTTTATTTTTTCATTTCCTTTGGCTGCCCATCCACTTTCAATAAAATATTCTTTTTCAGAATTTTTTGGATTTAAAAAAACTACATTCTCCTCACTGTTCAAATCTTTTTTATAATTTTTAAATATAATATCGTCAATCACAGCTCCTTTTAGAGATATTGTTCCTTTAATATTAAAGTTTTCTATTTTAATTCGTTCGGTGGTATTAATAGCATCATCTCTTGTAATTTTCGTTTGAGATTCTTCACCTTCTATTGATGGAGATGAACTTTCATTAACTTGGTTTGTTTGATTGTTTGAAACTTGTTTATTAACTGCAGGAGGCTCAAAGAAAGTTCCCCAACCAATTAGAACTATAGCAGATAACACAACAGCCATTAATACATTTTTGGAATCCATTTTATTCTACCTCTTTTTTATGTTTGGGGGCGGGATCAAACCCACTTCCTCCACCTAAAATTTTTATTGGGTGGCATTTTAAAATTCTTTTAATTCCTAAGTAAGATCCTTTCAAAGCTCCATTGTATGCTAAACTATCTATAAAATATTCTGAGCATGTAGGAAGGTACCTGCAGTTAGAATGAAAATACGGAGATATAAAATATTTGTAAAATTTTATTATTTTTATTAAAAAGCCACTTATTAGTTTCATAATTAAGCAATCACTTTATTTATTTTTTTAAATGTTTCTTTTACTTCATTAAGCACATTAACAAATTTATCTTTATATACATTATTTTTCCCAAAGATTACATAAGTGTAATTTAGATTAATTGCATTTTTTTCATTGAAATTCTTTTGCACAGCTGATCTTAATTTTCTCTTTACTTTATTTCTAATAACTGCATTTCCGATATTTTTTTTCATTACAAAACTTATATTCAAATATTTATTCATTTCCTTTTCTAAATTGTTGGGGTTCTTATCAAAATAAATTGTAAAATATTTTGTATGAAATTTTTTTTTCTTTAAAATTTTTAAAAACTGACTACTTTGATTAAGGCTTTTAAATTTGATCATTTCGAGGTTTTAATTAAGTAGATATTTTTTTTCTTCCTTTTGCTCTTCTTCTGGCAATAAGTTTTCTACCGCCCTTTTTGCTCATTCTAGATCTAAATCCGTGTCTTCTTTTTCTAACTTTTCGACTGGGCTGATATGTTCTTTTCATAAAATTTATTTAGTTCTTTATAAAATTTTCTGCTATTTATAGGTAATAAGCACTTATAAGTACAGAGCTTTTGAAAAATAAATGAATAAAAGTCCATTAGTTATTATTAATAATGAAAAAATTTTTGAAAGAGACAATGGATTTTATTGCAACAATCTTGATTTAAAAGTCATTCCTGAAGGTTTAGTTAAATATCATGAAATAAACTGTATTTTTAGAAAATCCAATAAAAAAGGAAGCCAAAAGATTAACTTACAAAATGTTAAAGCTGCTTCCAATATATTTAAATTTTTGTATTTTATTTTTAAAACTTTTAAAACATCAAATAATAGCTACCTATTAATTTCCATAACACCTTATACCTTTTTTTCATTTTTGATTTTATTTTTTTTTAAAAAAAAAATATTTGTCTATTTGAGAAGCAGTGGACATGAGGAATACAAATATATTTTTGGAAGCTGGTCCGTATGGATTTATCATTTAATGTTTAAAGTTGTAACCTCAAACTCTACGGTCATTAGTGTGCACAGTAGACTTTTTCAGAATCAAAAGTGTCATCTTATACACCCATCACGTTTAGAAGAGCGATGGTTTAAAGAATATAAAAAAGCCCCTCTTGATAAAATTAGACTTTTATACGTTGGAAGAATTAATCCTGAAAAAGGTATTATGGATTTTATAAATATGTTAAATCAAATAACATTTGATATTGAAATTTCTATTGTTGGTGATCCGGAAAAATTAAAAATTAAAAATAAAAAAATAAAAATTTTGGGTTATATTTCCGATTCTCAATCTTTAATTGATACTTATGATAATCACAATATTATAGTTTTGCCATCTTATACTGAAGCCCACCCCTATGTAGTGGATGAAAGCCTATCACGAAGACGTCCAATGATTATATTTGATGAAATATCTTATATATCAAATGATAGAAAAGGGGTATTTGTATGCAAAAGAGATATTGATTCTTTTGCCAAAACTGCAAAGCATATAGTAAATAACTATGAAGAAGTTCAAAAACAAATACAGGAAAATATATTATATACAAAGCAAGATATGCTAAAAAATTTATCTAATATTATACTTAATAATTAATTAAAAATATGAATTTAAAAACATTAAACTATAAATTTATCCTTGGTGCGATTTATTTAATAATTATTTCAATAGGTTTATATTTTCTATTTTCAGTTGTCGATATTAAAGATTTAATGAGTTATGAATTTATAAAATCTAATAAAGATATTATTTTAAAATATAAAAAAGAAAACTTTTTTTATCTAACAGTAATTTTTTTTACTTTTTCAATTATTTGGGTTTTACTTTTAGGCTTTGCAATGCCATTATTGATCTTTTCAGGTTTTGTTTTTGGTAAGTGGTGGGGCATACTAATTGTACTTACCTCTACAACGATTGGTGCTACATTACTTTATGTGTTAGTCGGTTATTTTTTTAAGGAAGTTATTGAAGAAAAACTGGCTCCAAAATTTTCTAAATTAAAAGAGTTTTTTATTAAAAATGATATTGTTTACTTCATGAGCTATAGGTTTGTCGGTGGTGGAGGCACTCCATACGCTATACAAAATATACTTCCTATTTTATTTAACATGTCTATTAAAAATTATGTGATTGCTACATTTGTTGGAAGCATGCCTTCCATGTTTGTCACCGTCGCTCTAGGCAGTGGAATAGAAAGTATTATTGATCAAAATGAGGAGTTAAGTGTATTTAATGTTTTGAACTCTCCAGAAATCTATATCCCGATATTTGGGTTTATTATTATTCTAATTATTGCTTTTTTAATTAAAAAATTTTACTTCAAAAATTGATTTTTTTAAAATTTAAAGTTTTAAACGAAGGCAAATATGGGTGTTTTTTTGAATATATTTGAAGTTAATAGTTGGTGGCTAAATGAGCTCTCGTAGAATTAGAATTATAAAGTATTAAGGTTTTTGTTTATTCAAAAATTTGCCATATTATCAAAGTAACTTGACATAAGAGTAAGCAACAAAGTAAAAGTTATTATCTAAAAAATAGTTTTTTTATGGGCATACATTACGATTATAAATCAAAACGTGGCGAAAGAGCTATGTTGAAAGAGGCTAAGAGGAAAGCTAGATTAGCGCAAAAAAGAGCTAAAAAAGTATCTTCAAACGAAGTTTTTGAAAAAAAAGAAATTGAAAAACATGATATTAAAAAAACAATAACACTAGAAGATTTAACTAACCCAAATCAAAAATAAAATGGATGGATCAAAATTCAAAAAAAGAGAAAAGACAACAAAGAGTCGAACAAGCTTTAAAAAATAATATTAATAAAAGAAAAATATTCCAAAATAAATTTATCAAGGAAAGCAAAAAGGAAAAAAAACAATGAGTGTTTTGTCAGATCGAGTAATTAAAAAACTTGCTATTGAAAAAGACATGATAAAACCTTTTGTTGAAAAACAAACAGCAAATAAAAGCATATCTTATGGGCTGTCATCCTATGGGTATGATGCCAGAGTTTCAAACGAGTTTAAAATATTTACTGACGTAGATTCAGTAATAGTTGATCCAAAAAATTTTAAACAAAATAGCTTTGTATCAAGAACTAGTTCGGAATGCGTAATACCACCCAACTCTTTTGTTCTTGCTAGCACTGTGGAGTATTTTAAAATCCCAAAAGATATTTTGGTAATTTGTTTAGGTAAGTCAACATATGCAAGGTGTGGTATAATTGTAAACGTTACACCCCTAGAGCCGGGTTGGGAAGGTCATGTTACTCTTGAATTTTCAAATACCACACCTTTACCAGCTAAAATTTATGCAAATGAAGGTGCCGCTCAATTTATTTTTTTACAAGGAAATGAAGAACCAGAAGTTACTTACGCCCAAAGAAACGGAAAGTATATGAATCAAAAAGGCGTAACACTGCCAAAAGTATAACTACTAACTCATGCAAAAATTGCAAATAAAAGGTGGAAGAAAAATCTCAGGAAAAATCGTAGTTTCAGGATCAAAAAATGCAACACTGCCAATTCTTGCGTCAACAATCTTATCAAATAAAAAAATTTTAATAAGAAATGTCCCGATAGTGAAAGATGTAGAGACTATGGTGACTTTGTTAAGTACAATTGGCTCAAATATAAAATTAAATAAAAAAAAAAAAACTATAGAAATTATAAATAAAAAAAAACTTAAAACATACGCTCCTTATCATCTTTTAAAAACGATGAGGGCTGGAGTTTTAGTCCTAGGCCCATTATTAGCCAAGTATGGAGTTGCTAAAGTATCCTTACCTGGAGGATGTGCCATAGGATCAAGACCAATAGATTTACATTTGAGTGCACTAAAAAAAATGGGAGCTAAAGTTAAAATAAAAGATGGGTATGTTACAGCTTCTGCAAAAAATGGATTAAAAGGTTGTTTAATAAAATTTCCAAAAATATCTGTCGGGGCAACTGAAAATGCACTAATTGCATCATGTTTTGCGAAAGGCACAACAAAGTTAAGAAATTGTGCAACCGAACCAGAAGTAAAAGATTTAATTATTTTTCTAAAAAAATCAGGATGTAAAATTAATTGGATTGGCGATAGAGGCCTAAACATCACTGGTGTTGTTGATTTAAAGCCAATAAAATATAATGTTATTTTTGATAGAATTGAAGCTGGTACATATATTATAGCAGCTGCTTTAACGCAAGGTAAGTTAAAAATAAACAACATTGATCCCAAAGTTATTTTAACCGAAATTAATATCCTGCGTAAAATGGGTGCTAATATAATTATAAAAAAAACACATTTGCTAATAAATTGTTCTAAAAAAATTAAATGCATTGATATTGAGACAGCACCATACCCAGGTTTCCCAACTGATCTTCAAGCTCAGATTATGGTTTTAATGATTCAAGCTGAAGGAATCTCAAAAATTAAAGAAAAAATTTTTGAAAACAGATTTATGCACGTTTCTGAACTAAGACGTATGGGAGCCCAAATTGAAATTAAAGGAAATGAAGCAAAAATTTTTGGAAAAAGGAAGCTAAATGGAGCAGAGCTAATGGCCACAGATTTAAGAGCTTCAGTAAGCCTAGTTTTGGCAGGGTTAGTGGCAAAAAATAAGACTACATTGCATAGAATTTATCATTTAGATAGAGGCTACGAGGATATTGAAAAAAAATTATCAAATTGTGGGGCTAATATAAGAAGATTCAAATAAGTTCAGTGCCTACGATAAATTTGATACGATATGAAATATAAAATTTGAATATTGAAATATATAATAAATTTAAATACAAATAGGAAAAAAAAAGGATAACAATTGGCAAAGCAAGAACTATTAGAATTTAAGGGAAAGGTAACAGAACTATTACCTAACGCAATGTTTAGAGTAACACTTGAGAATAAACATGAAATTTTAGCACATACAGCTGGAAAATTAAGAAAGAATAGAATAAGAATTCTTACAGGGGATAGTGTTACGGTAGAAGTTACTCCTTATGACTTAACCAAAGGTAGAATAATCTACAGGGGTTAATTCGGCCAGGTAGCTCAGTTGGTAGAGCAGAGCCCTGAAAAGGCTTGTGTCGGCGGTTCGAGTCCGTCCCTGGCCACCATCTCTCTATTTAAAAAGTTTTAAAAGTTTTTTTTTAAAAAATAAAAACTTTAAATATTTTTTTTCCATATTTAGAAGATACTCAATATTTGATTTTTTTTTCTTACGTAAATTAATACGTTTATTTTCAACAATATCACTTAATTTAAAAATTGATCTTATATATTCATCACCATAAAATAATTTAAAATCAAATTTTAGTAGAAAGTTTTTAAGTAAATCTAAATCAAAAATATAGCAAAATTCAAAATGAATAAAATTTAGAAAGTTTTTTCTGTAATTTCTTAAGATTTTTATTTTATTCCACCAGCCCCTAAAACCAGGTGTTTCTATATATACCCATCCATTTGGACTAAGTAATTTTTTGATGTCACCAATAAACTCATTTAAGTTAGTAACATGAGCCAAAACATGCGGTAATATAATTAAATCAGCCTTCTTATTTGTTTCTAATAACTTTTCTACTCCACCTTTAAAAATATTAACACCTGCTTTCTGACCAATTGATATTCTGTTTTCATCGAAGTCGCACCCAAGAACTTCTTTACCATTTTTTAGAAATTGATAAAGATTGCAACCATCATTGCATCCTGGCTCCATCACAATTTTTATATCATTGAACTTATTTTTTAAAATTTTTTTTATAAATTTATATCTTTCAAAACTAGGAGACTGAAGATTTGTGCGCTCAGAAAAAAGCTTTTCAGGAGATTTATTTTTACTGAATTTATTATAAGTTGATTTGTAATAAGAAATCATAAAATCTTCAGAAAAATATTCTTTAGAAAAAATAAAATCACAATCTAAGCAGACTACGAATGTAATTGGTAATCCATACCGATCCCTTTCAGAAATTATTTCTGCAGATTCACCATTACAAGCTGGACAAAAGTTTCTTAAATTTCGGCTATTTTTTTTTTTGACTGATATAATAATATCTTGTAATAAATTATAATGTAAATTCTTTTTATCTATTATTTCATCATTAAAAATATATCTTCCAGATAAAATTTTTTTAGCAAGCTTCATTTAATTTATAGAATTTTTTAATGAATATTATTTAGTTAATTTAAATAAATTATGGCTCCAAAGTCCAGATTCTTCTAAGTCAATTTCTTTTACAAAATTAAAACCATTTTTTACAATTAAACTTCTTAGACTTTCTTTATCAGCCCAAACATAAGATTCGTACTCACCTTTTAAGTCATATCCTTCTTTATAGCCCTTAATAATATCTACTATAAAAATTGAATTATTTTTCATAACTCTTTTAACCTCGGAAAATAATAATTTTGGGTCGTACATGTGATCTAACACATTTGTGAAAACGTAATCAAAAACATTATCAGGGTAAGGGATATTATGAAAATCTCCATAATGAACATATTGATTATTTTTTGGATACACCAAATCGATACCCACACTTAAAGCCCCTAGTTCTCTAAATGCTTTTACTTCAGCGCCGCTACGACTACCAAGACATAAAATACTTTTTTGGGAGAAATCATTAATTTTACTAAAATAATTTTTAAATTTAGTAGTTCTTTTTTCAAAACCTTTTTCAACACTCTCTTGAAAAACAAAGAATTTAGCCTTTTGGTGATCAATGTAAGTGTTATAGCTTTTATAGCTCCTTACAGAAAAATTATCTTTATTTTTAAATTTAGAACTTTTTTTTACTTTTAAAATAAATAACTTAAGAAATATTTTTTTTAAAAATTCTTTTGGGTGTTTGACATAATAAGAAATATTCATTTTTTATGTTATAAGCCAGCAACATCAATTTGTCGATCAAAGACTTTAAATATTTTTAATTTTAATCAGATTTGGTTTTGAACATTTAATTTTTTTGCTTAAATATAAGTCAACAATCTTGTCATTATAAACATTATATATTTTTTTTAACATTTCGGGCTTCCAGTCAGAGTCCTTAAAAAGACGACCTTTTTTGCTTAAAGAATTATCTTTATTAGGTTTTATATCGAGTTTAATACGTCTTATAATTTCGTTTACTACATCATCAAGGTCATTTACTGCGGAGACCACAGCCTTACAAGCAACATCATGCATTCCATCTCCATAAGAAAGACTAGGAACATTTTGGTGAAGAATTTCACCAGTATCAACCAATCTATCCATTATATGGTAAGTTGTTCCAGCCATCGAAGGTTCAAGAAAATAAATAGGCCAGAACATAGTTATAGTTCCTTTATAATGCGGTATTAAACCAAGATGAAGATTAATCTTATTTTTGGGCAAGATACTAAAGATCGGATCTTTAATTATAGGGATGCCTGAGGTAAAGCAAGATTCAGCATTAACTGACTTTACAAAATCAAAGACTTTTTTACTACGAAACTCCTCTACATTGTTAACAAATATTTTATTTTTAATTTTTTTAGTTATCGCCTTATCTAAGCCAAAAAATTTTTTTTCAGACAAATATCTTTTTTTAAAATGTAAATTCCACAATTCTTTTATATTTTTAGGGAGTCAATTATCAGGTTTTGGTAATGGATTTTTACTTTTATACAAAACCAATCCAACAATATTAACTTTTTTATTTTCGTAGAGCTTTTTTAAAAGGCTAAGATTCCTAGGTTGGTCGACAATAAATACAAGAGTTCTCATCTTTTCTTTATGTATTTTGTTTTAATAAGTTTTTTTATTAAATCTATATGTTTAATTAAACTAAAATCTTTTTCATTAGCAATATTAATAAGATCTTTTGATCCATCAGCTATATTTAAGATTTCCAGCAAAACTCTTGTTTCTTCCGATTTTGGTTTAATATTAAAATTCATTATGTTGCTATATAAATTTATAGGAGATTTTGATAATTGGGGGGTTCCATGTTTTATTTTGGCTATCGGAATAAAGTTATTTTCAATTGTAAGCAAAACATTATAATAAATTTTTATAGTTTCCATTAAAGTTTTAAAAGATATTTTGTCTGGGTTGTCCAACGAAGTGTGGTATTCCTTAAATATATGTTCAGCAGGCAAACCATCTTGCCAAGAATTTCTTGTATTCCACGTTTTCCTCATTATTAACCCAACTGGCATATTAAAACCTGGAGAACAAAATTGTCTCTCATCGCTACCATCCGGAAAGAAGTTTATGGTTTTTTTTGGAAAATCTAAATATTTTAAAACATTTTCTACAGCTAAATCTGCTAGTGAATTTCCTATTCTAGATTTTTTATAAGTAACTTCTTTTCCGTATCCAGCAAAATTTATTATATATCCCGCAACAATGTTTTTAATTTTTTTTTTAGAATAATGTAAAAAAGCAGCAGAACCAATATTTTCTGGACATATTAAAAATCTGTACGAAAAGTTATGCGGGCCTGTATTTTTTAATATTTTATATAATATTGACCAAACTAATGGACCAGACAATTCATGGTTTGCCATTTGGGGGTGGCAGAGGTATGTTGATAGTAAAATTTCCTTTTTGCTTTTCCCTGGGATTAAAGTGTCAGAGTAAACTAAATGTCCTGGCTTTATATCTGAATCAATATAAACCTTATACTCACCTTCTTTAAGATTTAACAATTCATTATGACTTATGCAAAAGCCCCAAGTTCTTTCGTAATATGAACAGACATATGGAATAGCCCCCGGTAAATTAGGAATTGAGTGTAAATATTTTTTTAATTCCGAAAGATAAATTTTTTTATTTATTGGTATAGAGTAATTTACAACATGAAGGCTATGAGTTTTAAAGTTGCAAATTTTTTTTCCTGATGGAGTTACTATATACGCGTCTCTAATATTCCATTCATCTGGAACTGTCCAATCGAGGACTTTAGTTCCTGAGGGAATTTTTTTTTTATTTAACTTAACAATTTCTCCGATAATATCTAAGCTTTCTCTGAAACCTTTTCCAAGAATGCTACGACAAATTTTGTAAAGTCTATTAAAATAATCTTGAAGGAATTTTTCGTTTACAAATTCTTCTAATTTTATTTTTTCCTGCATAGTTTTTAGGTTATAACAAAATTATAGCTATTTACAAACAACTGTCCCATTGATACCAAACTTAATCACACTTTCCAAGCCCCAGGCTGGAGTTTCATCGATTTCCACTATCTCAATTTTTTGTTCTAAAATTTTAAAGCTTTTTGTTAATTTGCAAAATTCTAGAGCCTTATCATTAAAATAAATTTTTAAGTGTTCTGCCATCTCAGGTTTTGCTTTACTTATTTTTATCCATTTATCATCAACAATAGAAATTATGTGTTGGTTTTTAATTTTTTCAGCTTCTTTTAATTTTTTCTTTTTCTTTTTTTTAATTTCTTCTATTTCCCGTTTTTCTTTTAATTTAATTCTTTCTTCATTTTCTTTTTCAGATTTTAATTTGGCTTCTTTTTTTTTTTGACCCCAATCAGCTTTAACATTTAAGCAATAGCGCTGTTCTGGAGGTCCATCTGGTCTAATAAGATCAATTCCAATTTCTTTTTTATAGTTTTGTTTCATTACTGAATTAGTATTAGAATCTAAATAATATATAAAATAGCTATCTCCACTCTTTCTACTTTTAATTTTTTTGCTTATAATTTTATCATCCTCAATCATTTCTATTTCATCAATAACTTCCTGAGAAGTTCCATCTTCTACTTTTAAATTTAGTATGATTACTTTCTTATCAAGATCTATTGTGTAATCTCCAATCGTATTTTGATTGAGCTGACATTCTTTAAAATAATAAGATTCAGCAAGTACAGCATTAGAAATCATAAAGTTAAAAAATATTATGATAAATAGTTTTTTCATATTTATAAAACATATATTATTCTTTGTTACGCGTAGCTATTATTCTTAAAAAAAATAGGACTGACAGCTCCACAATACCTAAATAAACGATAAGCGTTAGGTTCAAATTCTAGTTAATCTACCATTTATTGTTAATAATATAGCCTTATTTCAACTTGACATATCTAGCTTTAATATATTAAAAATTAATTGTTGCGGAGTAATCTGCGGCCAGTAAATAACAATTAAGGAAGCGTTACATGAGTCTTAAGGGTAAGATAAAGTGGTTCAATGGAAAAAAAGGATATGGTTTCATTGAGCGTGAAGACAAAGAAAAAGATGTTTTTGTTCACCATTCAGCAGTACAAGAGGCTGGTCTTAAGTTTTTAAACGAAGGTGACGAATTAACATTTGAAGTTGAGAACGGCGAAAAAGGTCCTTCCGCAGTAAATCTGCAAAAAGCTTAATCGTATTTCAATAAATTTCAGAAAAATATGGAACAGAACTTATTAAAGATTAAAACACTCTGTTCTAAAAACTTTGTTGTTAGATTGACTAACAGTAAGGTTAAATAAATCAAAGAAAGGTAACAAGATGAGTATAAAAGGAAAAGTTAAGTGGTTTAACGCAACAAAAGGATACGGTTTCATCGAAAGAGACGATAAAGAAAAAGATGTTTTCGTACATTCTTCTGCAGCTAGAGATGCAAATTTGCAATTAAACGAAGGTGACGAATTAACATTTGAAGTTGAAAACGGCGATAAAGGTCCGTCTGCTGTAAAACTAGAAAAAGCCTAATCACATACAATCTGTTGTTGCAAAGTAAACATTTTATGTTACTTTGCGACAATGATTAATAATTTAAAAATCAAAAAAATTCAAAATGCAAAACACCGTTTTGTACATGCTAGGCTATTGCTTAGCTATTAATCATACATAAAAATTTTAATTTACAAAAATTTAATATAAAAAGGAGATATGCAGCTGTAGCTCAGTTGGTTAGAGCACTAGTTTGTGGAACTAGGGGTCGGTGGTTCGAGCCCACCCAGCTGTACCAAAAAAATGTCAAAAGAAAATAAACTAAAACCCTCTAAGGAATTACCTTTAGGATTTGTAGATAGACAGGAAAAAGAATTATTAACACGTGATTTTATAATTTCTAATATTAAAGAAGTTATGATCAAGTACGGCTTTCAATATCTTGAAACGCCAAGCTTTGAGTATACGGATAGTATTGGCAAATTTTTACCTGACAAAGATAGACCTGGTGAAGGAGTTTTTTCTTTTAAAGATGAAAATAAATGGTTATCCCTCCGATACGACCTTACTGCGCCTTTAGCAAGATATGTAGCTAAAAATTATTTAGAAATTCAAAAACCTTTTAAAAGATATCAATTAGGCACAGTTTGGCGAAATGAAAAACCAGGACCTGGTCGGTATAGAGAATTTTTACAATTCGATGCCGATTATGTTGGTACAAAAAACTTACAAGCTGACGCAGAACTTTGCGTATTAATATCTGAGATATTAGAAAAGTGTGGTCTAGATAAAGCTGATTACACTGTTAAAATTTCTTCTAGAAAATTCACAGATAAATTATTTGAGAAATTAAAAATTACCTCAAAAGAACAAATATCCATTATTTTACGAGCTCTTGATAAAATTGATAGGCTTGGTTGGAGCGAGTCAAAGAAACTTCTTGGAGAAGGTAGAAAAGATAAGTCAGGGGACTACACAAAAGGCGCAAACCTTAATAATGATCAGATTAAAACAATAGAAGAAACTTTAAATAATAAAAATCCTAATAGTGAAGATATTGAGGAAATTATAAAAATATTTCAAGCTTATAACTTTAAAAATTATAAATTTGACCCATCCGTTATACGGGGGTTGGAATATTACACAGGCCCCATTTTTGAAGTAAATTTAAATTTTGAGGTAAAAAATTTAAAAGGAAAAGCTATTCAATTTGGTTCGATAGGTGGAGGTGGAAGATATGACAATCTTGTAAGTAATTTTGGTAATCTTGATTGTCCAGCAACTGGAATATCAATCGGACTAGATAGATTAGTGTTTGCCTTAATGCAAAAAAAAGACTTTAGAATTAAATCTACGCGACCAGTTATTATATGTGTTTTTGATAAAAGCAGAATAAAAGAATATATTGAGATATTGACTAGACTTAGAGCTTCAAATATTAGTTCAGAACTTTATCCAGGAGAAGGCAAGTTAAAAAAACAAATGGAATATGCAAATAAAATAAGTTCTCCAGCTGTTGTTTTGTATGGTGAAGATGAAATAAAATCAGGAAAAGCAACTTTAAAGAATCTTGAGACTGGCAACGAGAGTTCTATTAAAATTGAAGATCTAGCGGATGAAATCAAAAAATTACTCTGAAAACATAATAAAAGTTTTTAAGAAAGATGGTTTTGTTTTATCAGAACCAGATGTTCTTTTAGATTCAGATTATATCATTCAAAGATCAGGCGAAAATTTTAGAAAGTCTATGCTTACTTTTGAGGATGATACTGGAAAAAGTATGTGTCTTAGACCAGATTTGACTATTGCCTCATGTATAAAATATTTAAAAGATAACGCTAAAGCAAATACAAAAATTTTTTATTCAGGTCAAGCCTACAGAAGATCAAATAATGAAAAAGATAAAATTATTAATGATCAGTTAGGAATAGAGATTCTAGGTTCTAAAAATAAATCTATCGACGATTTAAAAATTTTAAAAACAATTAATAGTTCAATTAAAAAAATTGAAATAAAAAATACCTCAATCAAAGTAGGGGATGTAAGTTTATTTCAAAATTTAATTGAGTCTTTAAAAATTCCAGAAAGATGGAAGATGAGATTAAAGAGGCATTTTTGGAGACCTCAATACTTTGAAGACTTACTTAATAGACTCGAAACCAACTCCGACGTAGATCCCGTAACAGTTAATTTAGATAAAAAAAAGTTTTTGGAAATGAAAAAATTTGATCAAGATAAAGAAATTGCAAACCGTAAAGTTTCTGAAATTTTATCTAGATTTGATAGAAAAATAAAAGATCCAAGATCATTTGGTGATAATACAAAAATAGTGAAAGTTATTAGAGATTTTCTAAAAATTAGTTGTTCAGTTGATAAATTAGAAATAACTTTAAAAAACTTTGCTAAAAAAAATAATTTATATAATAGTTTTTTAAAAGATTTTCCAACTATAAAAAATTTATCAAAAATAAATTCTAGAGCAATATTTTCAACAAATTTTGGTAGAGATATGGAATATTACACAGGAATAGTATTTGAGATATACAACTCTTCAAAAAAGGAAATAGCAAGAGGTGGAAGATATGATGGGCTATTGAAAAGTTTGGGATCTAAAAAAAATATTTCAGCAGTTGGAGCTGCAATTAATTTAAACAATTTAAAAGCATGAAAAATTTAATATCCATAGGTCTACCAAGCAAAGGCAGATTAAAAGAAGGTTCAATAGATTTTTTGGGGCAAAATAATTTAAAACTTACTTCTAATGGTGGAGAAAGAAATTATTTTGCTGAAATAGAGAATTTTCCTAATATTAAAATTATTTACCTGCATGCAAAAGAAATTATACAAAGACTTGGTGATGGTACTCTAGATATAGGAATATCGGGACTAGATCTTTTAAATGAATCTCCAATTAACCTGCAGAAAAAAATTGTTGTAAAGAAAAAATTAAATTTTGGCATGGCAAACCTTGTAATTGCGATCCCTGATGATTGGATTGATGTTCAAACTGTTGCTGATTTAGAAGAAGTGTCTTTTGACCTTAGGGATAAAAAAAATACTAGATTGCGTGTTGCAACTAAGTATCCAAATTTAACTAATAATTTTCTTGTTTCAAAAGGAGTAACTCAATACAAAATTGTTTCTAGCCTTGGTGCTACAGAAACGTATCCATTTATTGGATCGTCTGAGATCATTACAGATATAACTTCGAGTGGAAAAACTCTAAAAGATAATAACCTTAGGATTCTCAAGGATGGTTTGATTTTAAAATCACAAGCATGTGTCTTATTTTCAAAAAAAAAGGCTGCAAAACTGCAGCCTTTTTTAAATTCATTAAATTAACCAGAAGTTATATGGATTTTCTTCAATATGCTGATGGAACAAATTCTTTAGAAAAGATTTCCAATTTAATTAAATTAGATTTAAAATCTGTTAAAAAAATTAATAGTATTTTAAATAAAAATAAATTACTCAAATAGATATTATTTTTAATTATTATATTATTAAAAAAGTAATATGATTATTTTTTTGACTGGTCATAGAAGGTCCGGAACAACACTCTTGCAAAGACTGTTTGATAATCATCCAGATGTGGATGTTTATCCTACCGATCTAACTTTATTTTATAATTATTTTCCTTATTACACAAGTAATTATGATAATAAAAAACTTTTGATTGAAAGAATTTTGTCAGTAATCGATCAAACAATTAATAAATTTTTCCTATCACAAAATTTAATTCATAAAAATAAGATTAAGTCTTTAAATATTCAGTTAAAAAAAAATTTAAGAAATATAAATTTAAAATCAAAAAAAGAAGTATTTCAAAAGATCTTAGACCATTGGGAGAATTTAAAAGGAAGAAAATTAAAAAAAATCATTGTAATCAAAGAAACAAGTCAATCAATCTATTTTGACGAATATTTAAAATTTTTTAAAAATATGAAAATGGTTAATATTGTTCGTGACCCAAGAGATAATTACGCATCAATTAAATCAGGACAAAAAAAATACTATAGTAAAAACAATATTGATTATTTGCAAAATTTTTCAAACACTCTTTTTAGATCAAGACAAGATCTTCTTTCAACTTTTTATAATAGAAATCATAAAAAATTTACATTTATAACTTATGAAGATTTAGTAACAAATACTAGAAAAATTATGAAACAATTATGTTGCTTCTTGGGTATAAAATTTTACAATACTTTATTAAATCCCTCGTTAGGAAAATATAAATATTATGGAAACAATTTTAGTCATAAAATTAATGGTATAAGTAATAAAAATAAAAATAATTGGAAAAAAAGAATTACTACTGAAGAGAAAAATATTATAGAGTTTTATCTCTCTGATGTTATGAGGACATTTAATTATAGATCTTCAAAAAATTTTATAAAAATAAAAAAAGATTTTTCAAAATTTTATGAAAAAATTAATTCTCGTTATTTTTTTATTGATAATTATAAATAACAAAATTTTTTACTAAGTTTTACCATCTACTCTCCACATATCGTCTAATCAAGTTTTCAACTATATTTGACATTTTTCTCATATCTTTATCAGCGACGACTTTAAATCTATCAATGTAAATTGAAGACAAAAAAAACCCCAAAAGCATTACTGCCGTTGGGGTTTTTAGAATTCTCGGATGAGAAAATGTGATTACATTCGCATTCATTTGACGTCAGTACTCACTTATTTAACTTCTTCACTGCAAACTTCACTGCAGAATCAGACGAAACGAGAAGGGTACGAGAAAGATGACTTCATTGAGGAGTGGGGTTAAACCGATTAGGATTGGGTGATGAAGAAAAGAGAAATTGAAAATGCAACTTCAATTGTAATTTTAGATGATAATTGCGGATATAATTCATCTAAAATAATTAATGACATACAAATATTCAAGGCAGGAAATTTTGAAGATTTGGAAAAAGGTCAACAACCATTGTTGAACGACGGCAAACTTAAATTTCCAATTAAAAAATTAGGAAAAAAAGATTATAATCCTCTTGAATATTTTTTTGATTCAGAAAATCTTTTTGAATATTCTTCCTGGGGAAACACTTTAAGAAAAAAAAATAATTATAATCATTTTATAGATGATGGTGATTATGAGAAAAGTTTAATCTTTGTTAAAAAAAGTTTTTTAGATAAAAGCAAAAAAGTTATTTTTAATAATATCAAACATCTCTATTACTATTGTATTAGAAAAGTGGTTGAAGAAGAGTCGCCTATTTTTTGGAATAAAAATGAGAGGTTTAAAATTCCTGATAGTATTAAAATTGATAATTTAGAAACATTACATTTGTCATGCGGTAGAAAAACTAGTTTAAAAGATTTAGAAAAAATTTGTGGATCAAATTTAAAAATTCTAGTTGTTGAAGATATGTTGATAGGTGATTTTTCTATGCCAAAAATGCCTAAACTTGAAAAAATGTTAATTAATTATGGAAATATTACATGGACGTTAATTAGAGAAAACAATAAAAAATTAACTAATTTTAGAAACTTTGAAAATGTTCCAAATCTTTGTGAGCTAGATATTGACATTGAATATGATCAAAAATATGGAATTGAGTTAAATACTTCTTTGGAAAATAGTAAAATTAAAAAATTAAAAATTAATAATTTAAATCCTCAATATGTTAATGAAATTACTAAAATTAAATCACTATCTGATTTAGATATTGCTCTTTGGAATGAGAAAAGCAAAGTAACAGAAAAGGACTTTGAATTTTTAAAAAAATTAAAAAATCTTAAGAAAATTAAATTATCGGGTGGTGCTGTTGGTTCTATATCAATTGATTATAAAAAAGTAATGACATTTATTAACAAAAATATCGAAGATATTGAAATTAATATAGTCTACAAAGAGGATAATCACAAAATTGCTTATAATTGTATAGCTGAAATTAATAATAGATTTAGAAATTTAAAAAAACTCATAATAGACTGCAATTCATGCATGATTGATACTTATCAAAGATTTGGTTTTAAAGCTGATATTAATTCATGTAAATTTAAAGAAGATAAGTTTTTAGAATATTCTAATAAAAAAACTAAACTTAAATCAACACATGATAAGTATAAATTTCAATTAGATTTTAAATATTTTAACAAATTAAAGAATTTAGAATTATTTGGTTTTAGTGAAGACAGCACGTTTAAAATCATAGTTATTAATGAAAACGAATTATTCAAGTTTCCAAATTTAACAAGAATTGTAGCTGGCTCTGAATTATTTTCTACCAATTTTTTTGAAAAAATCACAAAACGAAAGTTAGAAATTTTAACTGGTCGTGGAAATTATGAAACATCTGGTGAAGAGGCAGGTGAAATTTTAATTGCAAGAGATGTTTCTATTTAGAACAAGTAGAGGGACTTAAAAATATTGATACCATTCCTTTCACTTTAAATAATGCAGTTGATGAAATGAAAAAACCCCCAAAACTTTCATTCCGAGGGTTCTAATTTTGTTTAATTTTTGTATCTAGAGTGTTCTCACAATGGAAACGTATTACATTCCCATTCCACCCATTCCACCCATACCACCCATACCACCAGGAGGCATAGCGGGGCCAGAATCTTTATCATCTGGTTTATCTGCAACCATTGCTTCTGTTGTAATTAATAATCCAGAAATTGAAGCAGCATCTTGCAAGGCTGTTCTAACAACTTTAGTTGGATCTATAATTCCTTTAGCAAACATATCACAATACTCTTCATTTTGAGCATCATAGCCTTGGCTTGCTTTATTACCTTCTAAAAGTTTTCCAACTATTACCGATCCATCAACTCCTGCGTTTTTAGTAATTTGTCTAATAGGAGCTTCAAGTGCTTTTCTAACAATATCAACACCAGCTTTTTGGTCGGCACCTTTAGATTTAACTTTATCTAAATCTTGTGCTGCATAAAGTAAAGCGCAACCACCACCAATAACAACTCCTTCTTCTACAGCTGCTCTTGTTGCGTTTAGCGCATCTTCAACTCTATCTTTTCTTTCTTTAACTTCAACTTCTGTAGCTCCGCCAACTTTAATTACGGCTACTCCACCAGCTAACTTAGCTAATCTTTCTTGAAGTTTTTCTTTATCATAATCTGAAGTTGTTTCTTCTACTTGTTGTCTGATTGAATTACATCTTGCTTCAATATCAGATTTTTTACCTGCACCAGCTACAATCGTACTATTATCTTTGTCGACTTTAACTTTTTTGCAAGATCCAAGATCAGTTATTTTTACATTTTCTAATTTTATCCCAATGTCTTCAGATATTACTTGTCCACCAGTTAATATTGCAAGATCATCTAACATAGCTTTTCTTCTATCTCCAAATCCTGGAGCTTTGACAGCAACTACTTTTAATCCACCTCTGAGTTTATTTACTACTAAAGTTGCTAAAGCTTCTCCTTCAACATCTTCTGAAATTATCATAAGAGGTCTTCCTGCTTGAACAACAGATTCCAATAAAGGAACCATAGATTGTAAATTTGCCAGTTTTTTTTCGTGTAGCAAAATAAGAGGATTTTCAAGTTCTGTTGTCATCTTATCTGGGTTAGTTATAAAATAAGGTGAAAGGTACCCTCTATCAAATTGCATTCCTTCAACAACATCTAGTTCAGTCTCTATTCCTTTTGCTTCCTCAACAGTAATTACTCCTTCATTGCCAACTTTTTGCATTGCTTTAGAAATCATATCTCCAATTTCTTTTTCTCCATTTGCAGAAATAGTTCCAACTTGGGCAACTTCATCATTGCTTTTAACTTTTTTAGAAGAGGCTTTTAATTTTTCAATTACATGCGCTACCGCATTATCAAGTCCTCGTTTAACATCCATAGGATTCATTCCAGCTGTAACATACTTAATTCCTTCTCTGACGATTGCCTGAGCAAGAATTGTAGCTGTTGTTGTGCCGTCGCCAGCCTCATCGTTAGTTTTGCTAGCTACTTCTTTTACCATTTGAGCACCCATATTTTCAAATTTGTCTTGAAGATCAATTTCTTTAGCTACCGTTACCCCATCCTTAGTTGTTCTTGGCGCACCATAAGATTTATCTAAAACTACATTTCTGCCTTTAGGACCCAAGGTTACCTTAACTGCGTTTGCAAGAGTATCAACACCCTTTAACATTTTAGATCTAGCTTCTGTATCGAATTTTATAATTTTTGACATTTTATTTTTTTCCTTTCGAGATTCCCATAATGTCTGATTCTTTCATTATGCTATATTCTTTTCCATCAATTTTAACTTCAGTACCTGACCATTTTCCAAATAGAACTAAGTCTCCAATATTTACATCCATTGGTATAATTTTTCCATCTTCAGTTCTAGCTCCAGATCCCACAGCAACTACTTTTCCTTCTTGAGGTTTTTCTTTTGCCGTATCAGGTATAATTATTCCTCCAGAAGTTTTTTCCTCACTATCCAAAACTTCTATTAAAACACGATCATGCAAAGGTCTAAATTTCATATTATATTTTCTCCTAATTTTTTATATTGTGATATATAGTGTCGGATACAAAAATATCAATACCCCACTTAAAAAATTATTATTTATCACACAAATTCACCAAAATGGTGTATTTTAACTGCTTCTTAAGCTAAGCATCTAGATGTGATGAAAACGAAATTAATTAAAGGTTTAAGTCATATTCACAGCAAATATGATACTTTTTTTATAGACCTCTGGGGGGTTGTGCATAATGGGATACAATTACACCCCGAGGCAATTGATGTATTGAATCAACTAACTAAATTAAAAAAAAGGTTCGTACTAATGTCTAATGCGCCAAGACCATCAAAAAATGTTGAATTTTTTTTATTAAAGTTGAAAATGGATAAAACCCTACTTAAAAATATTTTTACATCAGGAGAAGTAGCTTTAAAAACTTTAAAAAATAATACATATGGTAAAAACTTTTATCATTTAGGACCTAAAAGAGACAACAGTTTATTTAAAGGTTATGAAAAAAATATAAAAGATCTAGATAGTGCTGATTTCATATTATGTACTGGATTTTTAGAAGGAAATGAAAATTCGTTATCATATTATAAAGATATGCTAAAAAAATATACAAAACTTAAAATGATTTGCACAAACCCCGATCTAGTAGTTCATCGAGGTAACAAACAAGAATATTGTGCTGGTACAATAGCTGAAATTTTTAAAGAATTAGGGGGAGAAGTTATTTTTTTTGGAAAACCATATTCTGACATATATAACTTTTGCATGAAAAAAAATGAAAAAACTTTAATAATTGGAGATAATATTCGCACAGACATTAAGGGAGCTAATAATATGAAATTAGATTCATTGCTCATTACAAATGGAATACATAAAAAGGAATTTTTAAATCAAACAACAAAAAATTATGATGAGATTTTAAAAAGTTATGGAGTCTCCACCAACTATTATCAGGAAAAATTAATTTGGTAATTATGAAAATTTTTAACAACACAAGTATTTCAAAAAATTACAAAAATTCAGCTATAGCTATTGGTAATTTTGATGGGGTGCATAGAGGACATCAAAAAGTCTTTAGAGAAACAAAAAAATTTGCAAAAAAAAATAAAATAAAGTTTGGTGTACTAACTTTTAAGCCTCTTCCAGTAATGTTTTTTAATAAAAAAATAAAAAACTTCAGAATATCGTCAGAAAGACAAAAAACAAAACTCTTTATAAAAAATAAAGTAGATTTTTCTATAAATGTTAAATTTAATAAAAAATTTTCTAAAATAACTGCTGAGAATTTTATTAAAGATAATATATATAAAAAAATCAATCCTAAATTATTAGCAGTGAGTGATAACTTTAAATTTGGCAGGAATAGGAAAGGTAATATCAAATTATTAAAAAAGTATAGTGGGAAATTTAATTATAAGCTACTTAACATAAGGCCTTATAAATATTTTGAAAAAGTGGTTTCATCTACTGAAATTAGGAATTATCTAATGAAAGGAAAAATTAATTTGGCAAATAAATTGCTTTCAAGAACATGGTTTATTGATGGTGTGGTCCGAAGAGGTAAAAAGCTTGGAAGAAAATTAGGATATCGAACATGTAACATATATATTGAAAATTATGTATTGCCTAAAATAGGAATCTATGCCGTTAGAGTTAGCATTAACAATGAAAACAAAAGATTTGGAGGAGTTGCTTATTTAGGTTCACGACCTACCTTTAATGAAAAAAAAGTTTTTTTAGAAGTTAATATATTTGGTTTAAAGAAAAACTTATATAAAAAAAAATTAAGAGTATATTTTTTAAAATATTTAAGAGGAGATAAAAAATTTAATAACTCAGAACAATTAGTAAAACAAATGAATAAAGATGTAATTCTCGCAAAAAAAGGTCTAAAAGAAAAACTGGTTATATGAGCAAACAAGATATTAATTTACCCAAAACTTCTTTTTCGATGAAGGCCAATCTTGCAAAAAAAGAACCCGAAATTTTAAAAATTTGGAGTGAATTAAATTTATATAAAAAATTAAGAGAATCGAGAAAAGGAAAAGAAAAATTTGTGTTACATGATGGTCCGCCGTATGCAAATGGCCATATACATATGGGTACCGCACTTAACAAAATTCTTAAGGACATAATAACTAGATTTCATCAAATGAAAGGAAAAGACTCGGTTTATGTTCCTGGATGGGATTGCCATGGGTTACCGATAGAATGGAAAATAGAAGAGAGATATAAAAAAAATAAAAAAAATAAAGATGAAGTTCCAATAAAAGATTTTAGATTAGAATGTAGAGAATTTGCAGAAAAATGGATTAAAATTCACGTAGAAGAGTTCAAAAGATTGGGAGTAGAAGGAGACTGGGAGAATTATTATTCAACAATGAGTTTTGGGGCAGAAGCCCAAATAGTAAGAGAATTAGGAAAATTTTTGTTAAATGGAAGTCTTTATCAAGGGTACAAACCAGTCCTTTGGTCTACGGTAGAAAAAACTGCATTAGCTGATGCTGAGGTAGAGTATAAAGATCATACATCAAATACCATCTATACTTCATTTAAAATTAAAAAAACTGAAAAGAATTTTTTAAAAGATAGCTACATTATAATATGGACTACCACACCATGGACTATTCCCGTAAATAGAGCTTTAGCCTATAGCAATGAAATTAAATATTCAGTTATTAAAATTGGTAATGATACAGAATATTTTAAAAACAAGAACATAATCATAGCTAGTGAACTCATTAATAAAGTTTCCAAAGAGTGTAATTTTAAAGATTTTAAAATTATTAAAGAGTTTTATGGAGAAGAATTAAAAAATACTATTTGTTCTCACCCACTACAAACAATGGGGTACGATTATGATGTGCCAATGTTAGAGGGAGATTTTGTTACACTAGAACAAGGAACTGGTATTGTGCACGCGGCCCCAAGTCATGGGCCTGATGATTTTAATCTTTGCTTGAAACATGGAATCAAAGCTTCAAACACGATAAGTGACGGAGGATTATATTCTGAAGAAATTCCTTTTTTTTCAGGGCAACATATTTTTAAAGCAGATAGCCAGGTGATAGATAAATTATCCGAGCATAAAAGTTTGTTAGGACACGATAAACTCAAACATAGTTTTCCACACTCGTGGAGATCAAAAGCACCATTAGTATATAGAGCAACTTCTCAATGGTTTATTTCTATGGATTTAGATGATTTAAGAAAAAAAGCATTGAAAGCAATTGATGATACAGTTTTTTTTCCAGAAAGAGGTAGAGCTAGAATAAGATCAATGGTGGAAACAAGGCCTGACTGGTGTATTTCAAGGCAAAGAATTTGGGGAGTTCCTTTACCTTTGTTTATTTCAAAAAAAACAAAAGAACCTTTAAAGGATTTAGATGTAATAGAAAATATTGCTAAAATTTATGAAAAAGAAGGATCTGATTGTTGGTTTACCGATGATGCTCAGAAATTTTTAGGAAAAAAATATAAAAAAGAAGATTATATAAAAACTACAGATATAGTTGAGGTATGGTTTGATAGTGGAGCTTCTCATAGTTATGTTTTAGAAAAAAGAAAAGATTTGATGTGGCCAGCATCAATGTATCTCGAAGGTTCAGACCAACATAGAGGCTGGTTTCATTCATCATTATTAGAATCTTGTGGAACTAGGGGAAGAGCACCATACGATAGTATTCTTACACACGGCTTTGTAGTTGATGGTAAAGGTTTAAAAATGTCTAAATCTACAGGCAATGTAATTGCCCCAGAAGAGGTGTTAAAAAAATATGGAGCTGATATATTAAGAACCTGGGTTGCGGCATCTGATTATTCTGAGGACCTAAAATTAGATTATTCAATTTTAGAGCAGCACGCAGAATCTTATAGAAAAATTAGAAATACTTTTAGGTTTTTACTAGGGAATTTAAAAGATAAAAAAAATAATTTTAATTTAAATTCAGAAGAGATCGAAAAATGGCCTGAACTTGAACGGTTCATACTACATAAAGTTTTTTTATTAGATAAAAACTTAGAAGGACATTTAAAAGAATATAATTTTCATAAACTTTATAAAGAGTTAGTAAATTTTTGTTCTTCAGAACTTTCAGCATTTTATTTTGATATTAGAAAAGACACCCTTTATTGTGATCACGAAACATCAATAAAAAGAAAAACATGCATTAATTTATTAGGCTTGATTTTAGATATGCTATTGAAATGGTTTGCTCCTATACTATCTTTTACAACTGAAGAAATTTTCCAAATAATAAATCAAGACCAAAACTCAAGTATACATTTGCAGGACTTTCCAAAAATTCCACTTAAATGGAAAAATGAAAAATTGTATGAAAAATGGGAAAAATTTAAATTAATTAGAAAAGTTGTTAATGCGGCCATGGAAGTAAAAAGAGCAAGTAAAGTTATAGGATCAAGCCTGGAAGCTGATGTAGAAGTTTATTTAAACGAGGATTATTTAAAAATAGCTAATGATTTTGATTTATCGGAGCATTTTATTACATCAAAAGCGATAGCAAAGAGTAATATTAATAATGGCAATCTTTTTACATTGGATCAAGTAGAAGGAATAAAAGTGTTGGTAAAAAAAGCTGAAGGAAAAAAATGTACAAGATGTTGGAAGATTTTCCCGGGTCCGTGTGCAAGATGTGAAGTAAGTAATTAATGAAAAAAATTATTATAATTTTATCAATCTTTTTTTTAGATAGAATATCTAAAATTTATTTAATAAACTTACAAGAAAATGAAATAGATGTTGATTTTTACATAACATCATTTTTAAATTTCAATTTAGTATGGAATACTGGAATTGGATTTGGCTTAGCTTCAATGGAAAGTAGTATTTATTATCATATTTTAACCTCAGTGATAGGGTTAATTAATATTGCTCTTATAATTTTTCTTATTAAATCAAAAGGGGTTAATCTGTATCTAATCTCAATAGTAATTGGTGGATCTTTAGGAAATTTATTTGATAGAATTTATTATTATGCAGTACCCGATTTTATTGATATTCATTTAGGTAATTTTCATTGGTTTATATTTAATGTTGCTGATATTTTTATTACTGTAGGTATAATTGGACTTATTTATATTGAGCTAACAAAGAAAAAAGAACACTATGCATAAAAGTAAAACAATATTTTTTTTATCTTTATTTATCATCCTCTCGTCTTGTGGAGGGGCCTGGGAATCAACTAAAAGAGGATTAACTGGCGCAAAGAAAAAAAGCACCGATGAATTTCTTGTAAAAAAAAAAGATCCATTAATTTTACCTCCTGATTTTGAAAATCTACCATCACCGTCCGAAGCTTTAATTAACGAAGATGAATCTTTAAGCTTAAAAGAGAAATTGAACACTATATCTATAGACGAAGACGGTAATATGTTAGAAAAATCTACAGAAAATTCAATATTAAAAAAAATTAGAAAACAGTAAATGTTAAGAAAAAAAAATTTTTTTAAAAATTTTTCATCAAATTTTAAGCAATTAAACAATAATTTAAAAAAAACAAAAAAAATATATAAAGAAATTGAGAAGGATATAAATAATTCTAAAATTCCTTTTTTGCAGAGTTATAAAAAAAAGTATAATTTTAGTTTTTCAAAACAAACAGTTAAAAAATTTTCAAAATATAACAATATAATTATTTTAGGTATGGGAGGTTCAGTATTAGGTGCAAAAGCAATTCATTCATATTTGGCAGAAAAAATAAAAAAAAAAATATTTTTTTTTGATAATTTGGACCAAAATCTAAGTTTAAAATTTGAACAAGTACAAAATTTAAAAAATTCGTGTTTTATTGTAGTATCAAAGTCTGGAAACACTTTAGAAACTATTGCAAATTTTTGTATTAATTTATCAAACCTTTCGTTAAAAAATAAAATAGTTTTTATTACTGAAATTAAAGATAACAGTTTAATAAGCTTGGCCAAAAAATATAATGCACAAATTATTGAACATAAAAATTTTATAGGAGGAAGATACTCTGTTCTTTCCGAAGTTGGAATGTTTCCAGCTGCACTTATGGGATTAAAAATAGAAAATTTTCAAAATTTACAAAAATTTATGAAAAGTAAAAATTTTATTAATTCCTTAATTTACAACGTGGCATGTATTTATACTCTAAATACAAACGGGATTAAAAATTCTGTACTTTTAAACTACAGTTCTAGGTTAGAAAATTTATGTGATTGGTATAAACAACTTGTTGCGGAAAGTTTAGGAAAAAATGGAAAAGGTATTACACCAATAATATCTCCTTGCCCAAAAGATCACCATAGTATTCTGCAGCTGTTTTTGGACGGACCCAAAGATAAATTTTTTACTTTTATAAATTCAACTGAAAAAAATATTAAATGTAAAATTAAGATATCTTCAATACCAAAAAATATGAAATTTTTAAAAAATAAATCTATAGAATCTATAGTTAAAGCACAATTCAAAGCGACAACAAATATTTTTACGTTTAAAAAAATTCCATTTAGGCAAATCACATTCAATAAAAAAAATGAAGAAGAGTTAGGTATGATTTTTACTTTTTTTGTTTTAGAAACTATACTTCTGGCGCGTTTAATGAAAATAAATCCTTATGATCAACCTGCGGTAGAGCAAGTTAAAAAAGAGACACTTAAATTTCTATAATTTTATAGCTTACCAAAAGTTATTTTCGAAACACCATATATTCTTTCCTCAAGAATTGTAAAGCATTCTGGGAGTTTTTCTTCAGTCTTGCTCTCCCTATGTAAAATTATAATTCCATTTTTCTTGATTAATTTTTTATTATCAATTAGTTCAATTAAATTCTTCATATTTTTATCTTTAAAAGGTGGATCACAAAAAATTAGATCAAACTTTGATTGAAATTTTTTTTGTTTATCAATTGCACTAAAAACATCACTAATAAATATTTTTGTATTGCTTTTTAGTTTTAACTTTTCTATATTTTTTTCTAAAATTGCTGACGTATCTTTTGATTTTTCAACAAAAAATACATTGGCCGCTTCTCTCGATAAACATTCCAACCCAAAAGATCCTGTGCCAGCATATAAATCTAAAATATTTGATTTCTTTATTTTAAATTTAATTTTATTTGAATGTATCAGTAAATTAAAAACATTCTCCCTAGCCATATCTCTTAATGGTCTAGTATTTTTACTTTTAGTTTCGTGTAAAGTATATCCTTTTAATGTTCCCGCTATAATTCGCATAACTAAGTGTTTTTAATCACTTTCCAACCAATATCATTTCTAAAAAAACCATCACCCCAGTTTATTTTACTTATGTTAGATAAACATTTATCTCTAGCTTTGCCTAAATTTTTTGACGAAGATGTTATACTCAGCACTCTTCCACTATTTGAATAAAATTTATTAACTTTTTTATAGGTGCCAGCATGAAATATCTGATTCTTATTGTCCATTGATATAGTAGATAAATTTTTTATCTCACTATTTTTAATATAATCAGATGGATAACCTTTAGCACACAGCATAATTGTAATGCAGCTATCTTGATTCCATTCTATTTTTATATCATTTAATTTATTTTTATTTGCACAATCTAAAATAGTAAACAAATCTGTTTTTAATCTCATCATCAAAACCTGACACTCTGGATCTCCCATTCTAATATTATATTCAATTAATTTTGGCTCACCATTGTTAATCATTAGTCCGGCATATAGAAAACCTTTATAAGAGTGGCCAAGATCTTTGATAGCTTTAAGAGTCGGTTCTATAATTTTTTTCTGAATTTTTTCCTCAAGTTGATGTGTAAGTAAAGGTGAAGGAGAATAAGCTCCCATACCTCCTGTGTTTAAACCAACATCCCCTTCACCAACTTTTTTATGATCTTGTGCAGAACCAAAAAATTTGTAAGATTTATCATCAACAATCACAAAATAACTCAACTCCTCTCCCTTAAGAAATTTTTCTAAAACTACTTGTGTTGATGATTTAAATTTTCCATCTAAAATTTCTTTAGTATTTTTTAAGGCTTCCTGAATAGAATTACATACAATCACTCCTTTTCCAGCAGCAAGTCCGTCAGCTTTTACAACTATTGGTGCTCCATTTTTTTTTATAAAATTAGATGCTTCATCAAAATTATTAAAGACACCAAAATCTGCAGTTGGAATATTATTTTTTTTGCATATATTTTTCATAAATGCTTTGGAACCTTCTAACTGTGAAGAAAATTTATCAGGACCGAATACCTGAATTTTTTTTTCATTTAAATAATCAACAAAACCGCCTACCAAAGGCTGTTCTGGACCAACAACCACCATATCAATTTCTATTTTTTTTAGTATTTTATAAATTGCATCAAAATTTTGAATATCTTCTTCTATATTTTCTGCGATTTCTTGAGTACCAGCATTTCCTGGTATACAAAATAATTTCTTAATTTTTGGTGATTGTTTTAATTTATAGCAAATTGCATGCTCTCTACCACCACTTCCTATTACCGCTACTTTCATATATTATAAGTTTACTAATAATTAAATATACATGAACGAAAATAAAGCAAAGATAAAATTTAATCCAAGCAATTTTGAAATTGTTGAGCATGGGGATTATGTAGTTTGCTCTGTTTCAGGAAAAAACATCCCTTTAAATCAACTCACCTATTGGAATGTTGAATTACAGGAGGCATATTTTTCCCCAAAAGAAGCTCAACAAAGATATGAAGAATTGAATAAAAAATGAGAAAACTGATAGTAATTTTTTTTCTATTAACTACAACCTCTAGTTTTGCAGTAACATTCAAGGGTGAGTTTATTCAAGGATCATTTATTTTAGGAAAAACAGACCCAGATTCAGAAATTTTTATAGATAAAAAAAAAATAAAAGTTAGTGCGAGCGGGCATTTTGCTTTTGGACTAAGTAGGGACAGAAAATATGATGTTGTTATAACTTTCAAAAAAAATAATATAGAAAAAAAAATTATTAAAAAAGTAAAAAAGAAAAAATACAATATTCAAAGAATAGATGGGCTCGAAAAAGAAAAAGTAACACCACCAGAAGAGTTATATGCGCGTATCAAGAAAGAAAATAGATGGATTGGCAAAGCTAGAGCAATAGATAGTGATCTAGTATATTTTGTCCAAAAATTTACAATACCTGTTGAAAATGCAATCATAACAGGAGTTTATGGTAGTCAAAGAATCTTAAACGGGAAACCCAAATGGCCTCACTATGGGTTAGACTTTGCGGCAGATGAAGGAACAAGTATTAAAGCAATGATAGATGGCATTGTTACTTTGGCTGAGCCAGATTTATTTTACACAGGAGGCACTTTAATTTTTGATCATGGGCATGGTATTTCCACACTTTACATGCATATGCAGAAAATATTAGTTAAAAAAGGTCAAAAAGTTAAACAAGGTGAAATAATTGGCACAGTAGGTGCCACCGGTAGGGCAACTGGAGCACATTTAGATGTACGTCTTAATTGGTTTGATGTGCGGTTGGATCCCGCTACAGTTCTTAATATCAAGAAGTAATTTTTTCAGTTTCCTTTATATCTTAAAAAATTGAATTCACTCGGAGAAAAATGGTATGCCATATTACTTCCATCTATTATGTGACCACAACCATTGCTCAGGATTTTGTTCAATCATTTTTTCAATTATTTTATTTATTTTAATAGTAATATTTTTTGTATCTATCTCTGTATCGTTTGTTTTATCAATTTTATAAGGCTCGTAAATTGTCATTTCGAAATTTACACCCTCTTTTCTTTTTAGGGAAATAGGAACCAACTTACAATTATATCTTAAAGCAAGCTGGGCAGGAATCGTAGTTGTATGCGCTGGTTTGTTAAAAAATGGAACTCTAAGTCCCTCACCAACGCGCTGGTCAACCATTAAAGCAATACTATATCCATTTTTAATTTTATTAATAATTTCTCTAATCCCAATTCTTCCTTTGGGTATTTGGATAGGACAAATATATTTTATTCTTAAGTACTCCATGAAAGGATTTAAAAAAAAATTATTTAACGGCCTGTAGATTGCTGCTGTTTTAATATTAAATTTATCTAATTCCATCGCCATTAATTCAAAATTACCCAAATGTGCAGAATAAAAAATTACTGGTTCATTAGATTCTTTTATTTGTTTTAAATACTGCAATCCATCAATTTTAATATGATTAAAATTATTTTTGTCATCTCTAAACTTTTTAAGAAACATATATTCTGCAAAAGTTCTTCCAATATTTGACCACATTTTACTAATAATTTTTTCAGTTTTTTCTTTATCTATATTTGGAAGCCCAATTTTAATGTTTTTTTTAATTGTGTTTTTGGATCTAAAAAATGGACCAACAAACTGACCTAAAATTCCACCAAAGTTTGAGGCATTTTTGAAACCAACTATCTTAAAAGTACAAAATAATGAGATTATTATTATAAATTCAAAAAAATATTTAATTATTTTCATATAAATTTTTTTAACTCTTCAATAAACTGTTTTTCATTTTCAATTACAAGTTTTACTTTTAGATATTGAATACTTTTTCTTATATTTTGATCTATTCTCAGGTAGTCTTTTTCCGTAGTAAGTAAAGTTGCATTTAGATCTTTTCCTCTGTTTATTAAATTTTTTAGCTTTATATCAGGATAGTTATAATGATCTGGAAAGCTTATCTTTTCTAAAAGATTTATATTATTTTCTCTTAGCAAATTAAAAAAATTATTTGGGTTCCCAATTCCAGCAAAACTTATTATTTTTTTATTTTTAAATTCACCTATATTTTCAGGAATGTACTTTGTATAGAAAATCTTAATTAATTTATTATTTTCAAATATTTTTTTTTCCATATGTATGTTTTTTGATCCATTTATTATGGCAAAATGAGCTCTATTCAATGCAGATAAATTCTCCCGTAATGGACCAGCAGGCATTACAAAATTATTGCCAACCCATTGTTTTTCATTAAAACATATAATCGATAAATCTTTTTTTATAGAAAAATCTTGAAACCCATCATCAAGGATAGCAACATCTATACTATTTTTTATAGCTAGGTCTAAAGCATTTTTTCTTGTTTTATCCTCATATGTTGCCCCAGTATTACTTAGTAAGTCTATCTCATCTTGATAATTTTTATACTTTTTTCTAATAAATGCAGGATTTTTATTTAATTTTTTTAAAATAGAAAATAGTTCAATAGATAAAGGTGTTTTTCCTGTTCCGCCTAAGTAAATATTTCCAACACATATAATTGGTATAGAAAATTTATTTTTTTTAACAAATATACTTCGAGATAAATTTATCAATTTAAAGCATAACGAAAACGGAAAAAGAAAAATAGAAAAAAAAGAAATTTGATCTTTATCCCAAAACTTAGGTTTTAAAAAATTCATCTCTAGTTATTAATATATATTTTAATTTCTTTCATAACATTATTCATAATATTTAAGCCATAACTGTCTATTTTTGTATTAATTTCATTATTGCGTGATGTTCCTGAATTAAACTCTTCAATTAGATATTCACTTAATTCCTCAATATTATCTATTTTATTAGAAACCTCTAGAGATTTTAAATAATCGTAAATTTCTGTAAAGTTACTTATATTTGGTCCATGAAAAATTTTACAACCAAGTCTTGCTGGTTCAATTGGATTTTGCCCACCATGTTTTACTAACGAGCCACCTAAAAAAACACTTGTAGATATATTAAAAAATTTTGACGTTTCTCCGTAAGTATCGACTAACAGTATATCAGTATCAACATTTAATTCACTTAATTTAGTGTAAAAAGAAACCTTCAAATCAAGATTTAAAAGTTTTTTATAAATATTTTTTACTCTATGTACATGTCTTGGAATAATTATAGTTAATATTTTTTTTTTTTTTTTTTTAATTAGTGAATGAACTTTTGCGCTAAAAAACTCTTCAGAGTCATGAGTGCTGGCAGCACACCATATCTTTCTATTTTTGATTTTATTTAAAAAAGATTTATCCAAATTATTAATAGCATTAAATTCTTTAACGGCAAATTTTAGATTCCCAAAATTTTTAACATTTTTAGCACCTAAGTTTATAAGATGATTCTCACTTTCTTTACTTGCAGCTAAGCATAAATCAAATTTTTCAAATATTTTTTTTGCATAACTGCTCGCATATTTCCATCTAAGAAAACTTTTTTTTGTAATTCTTCCATTTATAAGTAGAAGCGGAATCTTTCTTGCTTTAGTTTCATAAATTAGATTTGGCCAAATTTCTGAATCAATAAAAATTGATAGGTTTGGAGACCAATGTGTTAAAAATTTTTTTACATATATTGGGATATCTAATGGTAAAAATTGGTGAATAACCTTTTTATTTGTACGTAGTTTTTTTTGTAAAACATCTGAAGAACTTAAAGTTATAGAAGTAATGAGAATTCTTTTAACATTTTCATCTTTTTCTAAAATATTTATTAAAGGCAAAATGCTCAAGCCTTCACCAACACTTGCAAAGTGGATCCAAACTAAAAAGCCTTTATCTCTTATAATGTTTATCTTTGATAACTTTTCTTTATATCTTTCACTATGTTCTTTGCCTTTAAACTTTCT
>Ga0209709_10000164_pt1 | contig 64036 bp, 57 predicted proteins | sample ArcticOcean_MG_C_2_FD_187435 | JGI IMG/M metagenome (GOLD analysis project Ga0209709, IMG submission 187435) | Marine microbial communities from western Arctic Ocean - ArcticOcean_MG_CB4_136 (SPAdes) (version 2) | ecosystem: Environmental > Aquatic > Marine > Oceanic | place: Arctic Ocean... | reverse complement strand
AAAAGGCGACCAAAAAGCCAATCGAGCACGCTGGTTGAGCAGATTCTTCTTGATGTCCATAATTGCCGAGACGGGGGTGGGGTATACATGTTTTGCGTAGAAATCAAATCAATTTCAGAGCCTTCCCAGCTTTTTCAAAGGCTCGAAGGACAGTGTCTATGTCGTTACTAGAAAGCCCTGCTGACATTTGTGTTCGCACTCTGGCTTTGTCACGAGATACCATTGGAAATACAATTGCTCCAGCCATAACTCCATCATCCATCAAAGCAGAAGAGAGTTCTTTCGCTATACTTGACTGACCACACATGACAGGTATGATTGGAGTGGTCGAAACCCCTGTATCAAAGCCCATATTCTGTAACTCTTTACGGAAATATTCGGTATTTTGCCATAGACGCGCATGATGTTCAGGTTCTTCCATAAGGACTTCAATTGCGGCTTTTTGTGCGGCAGCAACACCTGGTGGTTGACTACCTGACAGAAGCCATGAGCGCGAATGATTGAGTGCATGGGTTCGCACTATTTCCTTGCCAGCAACGATGCCTCCTTGAACACCCAGAGCTTTTGAGAATGATCCGATTTCAAAATCTACGCGCCCTTGAAGACCGAAATGGTCGACAATTCCTCGTCCATCTCGTCCAAGAACTCCTTCTCCATGACAATCATCGACGAATACCATTGCATTATGCTCTTCAGCAATTGAAGTCAATTCATCGAGGGGGCAGACATCTCCATCCATGCTGAATACACCATCGACGATAATCAGTTTTCGATCTGCATCTGAGTGTGATTGCAATATGTCTTCTAGCGCTCCCATGTCGTTATGCGGGAAAACCCCTCTCTGGGCCTTAGTCAAACGAACACCATCTATTATTGAGCCGTGATTCAATGCATCGCTAATTATTACGTCGTCCTTTCCTTTGACCAGAGAGGGAATCAATCCAACATTTGCAGTATATCCTGCACTGTAAATCAAGGAAGCTTCAACTTCTTTGAACTCTGCGACTTTTCTTTCGGCTTCAAGATGGATATCCATAGTGCCGGCGATTGCTCTTACCGAGCCGGAACCTGCGCCATATTTGCGAGTAGCTGCAATCATCGCTTCGACGACTTTTGGGTGGGTGGTTAAATTGAGATAATTGTTGGCTGATAGCATTATTGTTGGCTTACCATCCATCGTACAGTGTACCTGATTCGCTCCTTCGAGCGTAGGAGGCTCCCATAGTAGGGATTCATCTTTCAGTTCCAAATATCTGCTCTCCATCCATGAGAGGTCGCCTGCCATGCCTCGGACAGGGTATGCCCATACAAGGGTCTTTTGACACCATAGGTAACGGTGATATGCTGACAGTCCTGCGCCAATCCATGCGCCTATCCGGTAAGGTGAGTAGTGGGCTTGGTCGCGCTCACGTCTTCATGGCACAGCGCCATTACCAAGATCAATTCCGTCCGATCATTTCTATGACGGCTTGGCCAGGGACTCTCAATGTCGAGGTGGAGGGGGAAATGCTCACTGAATACCGTAAATTACGGGTAAGCGCTGGTATAGAGGAAGGTGAAGCAAGTAGTTTTACAGCACTTCGCATCAATGGATTCGAACGAGATGGAGTTTCCTTTGGCGGTGCAACGGCATTCAATGCGAGAATCATCTCAGGAGATCATGAAGAGGATTGTGCGATTTTGATTCCAGACCTAACTAGGCATGAGGATGTAGCCGAGATTATTTGTGGTAAATTCTTACGTGAATCAATGCAATTAGTCGATGGCGATGTAGTTGAAATTCAACTACTTAATTGATCCCACATGCGGTGAAGAATCGCTTTTTGTTCTAGCCGGGCCAATTCACGCCAACGGCGAATGTTACCAGAAGGAGCCTCGAGTATTGGGTCATCGGTTTGCAAATCTTCGATTGCAGGCCAAGCCACATTCCACAGAATCAACCAATCACTATCCGCTAATCCGAGATCGTCATAGATAGTGGGATTGTGCAATGCATGTTCTACCCTTTGCGCAGTTACTTTTCCACTTACCAAACCCAATAATGCCGAAGCGATTCTCCGCACTTGATTCCAAACAAAGGCGGTACCGGTTATTTCGAAACCAACCAAACGCTCACCACTATACCATGGTTTACATGATTCGACTACACGGACATAATTTTTGCCCGCTTCCTTACGAGATAAATTACTCCAATCATGTTCACCCTCAAAAATACTACACCATTCTGTGAAAATTGCATGGTCGGGTTCTTGCCATCGTTCCATCGCTTCCATTCGATAGCGATAGGTACGGTTTAATGCATGTCTTGGCAACCAGTCTTCATCTACTCTTCGTGCATCGAAGAGAGCGATGCTATTTGGTAATCTATCACGGGTTGCTTTGAGAAAGCCCTTCTCTTGCATTCCGAGCCATCGCTTTTCCTCAACATCTACAATGCCGCCATTTACTCTGACATTTACTCCCGCATCAGTGCGGCTGGCCATTTGAATAGGCATATCTTCACGAGTGAATTTATTCTTGTGAAATACTTTGAGGAACTCACCCTGAACCGTACTGACGTCAGGTTGGATTTGACTGCCGTGAAAGTCGTCACCGATATGGCCAAATCGGTAGAAGATTCGGGCTGTATCGCCCATAGTTAATCACTCGCTACTTAGAGTGGTAACCGCATCTTCAGCACTATATCCGAGTCCACCGACTGCCCATGTCAAGGCTTGCTTGAGCCAAGGTGCAACCATTGGATTGTTTCTCTCAGGATCAAGTCTTTCGATTGCCTCTACGATTAGGCGACTGGCATCGAAGAGAGTGTCTTCGACGGGGATTTCTGCGAGGTCAGCCATCTTTTCTAAGCGCTGATATTCCTTGACAGCCATCGGTATGCGACCACAGTCAAGACAGAAGTTAGCGAAACTTGCAACGTATTCGAGATTCTCTTCATCGAGAGCCATTGCCTTCTTGTATCCCTGCATAATCTTACCAGCAGGAACATCCTCTTCCATATCGATTGAAAGACGCATGAATGCAGCTTCAGCCCAGCCATAATGTGCGGCTGCATTATCTGATTCAGTTTCTCTAATAGTGTCAAAAAGTCCCATGGCGCTGGTAAAGTCGCCGTTTGCTAGGACCATGCCGGCTTCTTGCATTTGCTCGCTCATAGAGCAGGCGTTAGGCCCTTGGTTCTTGAAACCTCTGACCAGCTTCACTTGACTACGTTATCGAGCTTTTCCTTCAACTCGGAAAGCACGCCAGATTGGCTATGCTTCTGGTGCATCTCATTGAGTAGGTTTTCGGTAGCGCGCCAATTGCGTATCTGGTAGAAGCAATACTTTGCATCTGGCCTTTCGATTTTAGAGGTACGTGTATAGGTCATAAAGGCAAATAATTTCTTGAAGATACCTTTGTTACCTGTAGATCCGACTGAGACACTCATGCCTTCTTCGACGATTTCCAATTGATTACCGGTATCGGTGATGATGGTCACATAGCCAAGGATACTGCCAAGAGCGGTTCTTTGTGTACGAATCTCACGGATATTATCGTAGAGTATTCTGCGACCGTCACCCGGGATAAACAGATGTTGGGTATAGATGACTCGATGGTTAGTGATAGCGTATTGGAAACTATTCTGGTAGAATAATGTGAACCCTACCATTAGGGAGCTCCATAGAATACCAAACAGTGTATAACTGAATTCAAGAGGTATGTAACCCTCCTCTCTGTTTGTTAATAGTACAACTATGATATCTTCAAATTCAACGATCAGTGGGGCTAATGAGACCACTAATAGGAATGTGGTGACCCAGCCATTGCTTCCTGGGAGATTGAACATTCGGTTTAGCCAAGTAAGTAGAAGTAAGGCCATTACTACGCCAATGTTTCCTAAATCAGACAACTCCAATAGCCAAACCAAAATAGTTACTACTGCGTTTGAATCGGTGGTATCGAAACTATCAGCCCAGCCGAATAAGAGGTGAATCCCCAAAATCAGTGCAGCGATGATGTAAAGTTCTATGAAAGCAAAGAAAGATGGCTTTCTTGTCATTAGAATCTCTTCATCACCAGTTAGGCGAAAGCGCTTACGTAAGGATTCAGCGGCATAGGGGTTCGCTTCTTCCTGCGGCTCCTCTTTCATCTGTGCAGGTTCTTCGATTGCATTTGTTTCAGTGATTTCTTCAACCTCTGATGCCTCTTCTTCAACGGTTTCATCTTCAGACATAGTCACACCTGTGGTTATCTCACACAGCGTGCTAATGATGAACTTTGTGCTAAAAATGGGCAATCACTAGGCATTAATTAATGCAATAATCCCCACGAATGCTCGGCATTTCCATGAATAGTGCCCCAATTGCCGCGTTTTCGCAATTCTTTTTCATCCTTGATGGTTAATTTCTTGACTATCAATGGATATTCATTGTAGGTCAAATGACTCCAAATCCCACCTCTGGTCGGTTGGTCAAAGGTCCAATGGGCTCTCGCTGCAGCTGCTGCTTCGATGCGAATATCGGTTCTTCCATTCCATAAATGAATTGAAAATATTGGCAAGCCATCCTCTCCTATCACTCTCTCTACGGTCGCTTTGGCAAAACTCTCGCTGCGTTGATTTTTAACATCATGAAATAATCCACCCTGAGAGAGAGGGAAATGACCAATATCACGGTGCCTATTTGGCTTTGAGTCTTTAACGGTAACAAGCGGTGATAAATGCGGTACAAACCAATCGATGTATGAGCCATCATCGAGGTGAAGCACTCCCCAAAACCAAGGAATAGAAGGTGCTTGGACACAGACTTTCTGGAAATAAGCACTTCCTTTCACTTCTTTACCGTCGATTGTGCCATTGCAAATCGATCCGTGCAATCGCAAGATGTCATAGCCCATGCCTTTAGCATATTCAGCGCTAGCTTGACGGGCTGTGCTCATCGCAGCGTTCCAAGGGCTCATTGCGAGGTCAAATGATCCATGCTTGGTTTCTAGTCTGAGCCAAAACTCACTCAGGTCTGGTTTCAGTCCCATCGAGAGTTCTTTTTCATTGACGGCTACCACTGCCCCTCCGCTTTCACCTGGCCATTGGGGATTCCCATCACCAACCACTATTATTCGACATGACTCTAAGACGAGTGGTTCATGCATTTCCTTGCCATCATACCACCAGGCTGCAACCATCCCTTCGATGGCAATACCGCCATCCTCATCAATGCCAGGGCGGCCGACAGGTTGCCATTTGACTCCGTTCACCTCGACAAGTGGATTGTCTTTGGTCGACCAAAGTACCATCAATTGTTTACCTGCTGGGTTTCCACCTTCATCTTCAAGCATCACCAGCCACCACCACCAATCCCAAGTCAGATGGTGAATCGGTTCGCGGTCTTGTAGACGCCATAAGCCGCTGAGATCGCCTTCAAATTTCTGCATCAATATCAGTCATCCATCTCTTTGCCTTTGAACAGTGATTGACCAATGAACCAGGCCGCTGCTGCCTGAAATATCAGAACTAGAGAGGCGATTAGTGCTGCTACCCAATTGGTAACTCCTAATCCATGCCCGGAACTGAAGAATCTCAATGGTTCATTGCCTATCAAAGGCCCACATTCATCGCCTAAGGTGCTCCTATCGCAACTTTGTTTTCCTACCCATTCTCCCATTTCGATAAACATGGCCATATCTGGCCAGGTCATCGCAGCCCCAGCATCGACTATCATCAAACCCCAGCCTATGACGCTGAACTTTTGGATTGCAGAATCACCACCGGCTAATACCGATACAAATGCCATGCCCAATTCCCAAGCTGCAAGAATAATTGCGAGAACGACTCCTTGTTTCCATAGGATGCCGAAGGTCGAGAAAATAGCACCATATACCAATGTGACCAGCATCGCTGCGATACATATCGTGAACCAAATGGCAAGGTCTGACAAGCGGAAGAATGATTCAGATGGGCCCATAAATCCAGTAAGCAATGACATCAATAAACAAAGTCCAATTAAGAATGGCCATACTATACCCAGATATCCCAACATTCTGTAGACTAAGATCTCACCTCTTGCTATTGGTTTTGCTATCATGAAATGCATCGTGCCATTTGTCATCTCATCACGAATTAGACCAGTGGCAAGGAATAGAGGCAAGAATATTCCCAAGAGATAGACGATGCCCATCTTGCCTACACCCAAAATAAAGGCACGATGCAACGCCTCCTTAGCATATTTCTCATCATCGGGGTCCTCATCGACATTTCCATCAGATGAAATGATAAGAACCTGTGAATAATTTGAATAGATTAATACTATATTGCAAGGTATTGAATCGCCATTATTATCCTTTTGAGACTGACTTACCAATTGCCCCTCTCGCCTACAATCTCCATCATCATCGTAGCCAACCTTTGATATCTGGGCAAAAGAAGCATTATCCCAGTTGAAATCATCCTCATTTATCCATTTTTCACGTGGGTCGGGTTCAATACCGATTGGATATGAGTTTGAATTATAGGGGTCAGTGCCGTGAATAATCTCCTGCCCTGTCGGATAGCCATCACCATCCCAATCATATGAATCCTGGTCGTTATCTATTGCCTCGATTTGTGTATTCATAGCATCAGCATAGAATAGTGCCACCAATAACATTGAACCTAAACCGACACCGAGAACTACCCAAGTTGAGATTCGAGTGCGGTATTGACGCATTGTGAACTCGGCGATAGCAGTGGCTTTACGATCTAATTTAGACCAGACACTATTCATCTTTTCACTCATCATGAACCCCCCGTGAGATAGCGCAAGATACTTTGTAAATCATCATCAGGACTATCGATTTGTGATACTTTATGCGAGTTATCGACGATTATACCCGGCAACTTGGCATGGACCACACCGAAGTGTTGAGTTTCAATAATCAAGTTGTTAGCATAAGGAATCGAAAGTCCTCTTACCTCTTCGATGTCTATGACATCCTTTGCCAAAGCCTTTGGATCTTCACATGTGATTGAAATTTTGTGGGGATGTTGATCAAGCATCTCTCGAATAGCATGCGAATTACCAAGAGCGAGGAGACGGCCATTATGGAGGATGACGATCTGTTCGGTAATCCTCTCGATTTCATGCAAGATGTGCGATGAAACCAACACCGTTCTCCCCATCCGACCCAGTTCTCTAATCACATTCATGATCGAGGTTCTCGCTAGGGGGTCACAGCCCTGGAGTGGCTCGTCGAGTATGATTAACTCTGGGTCGTTGACTAGAGCATGAGCGATTTTGACCCGTTGGCGCATACCTTTGGAAAAGCGACCGATTTGTTTTAGCATCACATCGCCTAATCCTACAAAGTTCAACACCCGTGTCGCTTCCTTTTCTGCTTCATCACGTGTCAGTCCATGCAATCTCGCAAAAGTGGTGATGAAATCCAATGCCGTCATCCAATCATGCATCTTTTCGTGTTCGGGAACAAAGCCGACACGCGCATATGGTGCTGTATTTTTCCACGGGTTCTGGCCAAATAATTTGACCTCACCGGCACTTGGTTTTATCTTCCCCATCATCAATTTGAACAAAGTAGATTTGCCGGCACCATTCATTCCTAAGACTCCAGTTACACCACCACTTAGAGCAAATGAAATACTGGTCAGCGCATTGATACGGCCATATTGTTTGCTGACATTATCGAACATCACTACAGGTGCGGTATTATCTGGTACCCATTCTTTGGTTTCGGCTTCACCGACTTGAGATAGATCTGGCATCATTCTCGAGTCACTTCCAAAGATGAGATTCTGGTTGCTAGAACATAAAGAGCCAAGCCATTGATTGCAATAATTGAAGCAAGACTCCAGGTCCAAGGATGATCATAGGTCATTTCAATCCCCATCAGGGCCTGCGTTACGTGGGCAACGCAATCGAATGGCGAAATAACATAGAGGATGGTTTTGTCGAATAGTCCATTGACGATTGCAGCAAGAGTTCTCGTGCCCATTATCACTGCAATGAGTCCTATCCCTGGGAAGAAACGCCCTTTGGATACACTGGAGAGTGCCAAGCCGATTGCGGTGTAGGTGAATGCGATTAGAATGCCACCGAAAAACGCAGTTAGGAAGGAGGGGAATGTGTCGATTATCCAGGACCATCCACGCCCCATTACCAATATTTCAGTGAAGTAGTAAAGCGCCAAGGTACCATTGATGAATATGAAGAGGATAATGGCGATAGAAAGAAACTTCATCGAAGCATAATCCAGTCTTGAAATCGGGCGGGAAAAGTACAGTGCACTCGTTCCATGAGAACGATCGTCGCTAATCATTCCGCCAACCAATAACGCTGCTATTACCGGATAATACAGGACATTTCGGGGGAAGAATCCAAGAACATGGCCGTAAAGATTGTCACGGTTAACTCCGAACATCGAATAGAGTTCATTCTCACCGATGACTCCTGCTAGCAATATCAGCAGGACATCGCTACAACTAGCTAGCAGGATTATCAATAGAGCAAGTCGGATGAAAATCCCCCATGGCCGATGACCTTTTTTGACCACACCTAGTAGGTGATGGCGCAAGATTGCCCAATTCCGCATCCATCTTGGGTTGAGAATGCCACGCCAAGGCTGGTATATTTGTTCAAATATCTGTCCTGATTCTACAGTAGCCTGAGCGACGTTTGCCGAAACCACTTCATCACCACCGCCAGAACCCCATGCGCTATCCATGCGACTTTGTCCGGTTACCGGAGTGCTTGCAGCAATGTCTCCTTCGCTCAAACTATCCCCTCAGCGAATAGGTCGTCACTACCCTTGATTTCATAGCCTAATCTCTCCATGATGACAAGGAATAAATCCTCAAGACTGGCTTCGTGGTCATGCATTCGTCGGATTTGGGTGCCGCTGCGATTAGCAGCGCTCAGAATAGCGTCATATGTTTCTTCACCATCGTGGCGGATTCTCATCACTCTACCTTCGCGGCGCACTCTCATGCCGCTGCTAGAGAGATCGTTCTCGAACTCGGTCGCATGACCCCAGACGTGGACTTCAACTTCTTTGTCAATTGCTTTCAAATCCTCGATACGTCCTTGAGCAGCAAGATGGCCCTTGTGCAATAAAACGATATTTTCACAGACTCGTTCTACATCTTCCATCAAATGACTAGCCATTAGCACCGAGCGCTGGCCACTCCTGATCGTCGTTTCCAATGTTGTGAGCATGAATTCACGTGCTGAGGAATCCAAACCATTGCTAGGCTCGTCGGCGATAATCAAGTCGGGGTCATGTATCAAGGCACAAGCTAGTTTAGTCGCCTGTTTCATGCCGGTGGAAAAACTGCCAACTTCGCGATATCGTTGTTCGCCGAGTCCAACATATTCCAATGATTGATGAGCACGCGAAAGGGCAACCGTTGGATTCATTCCCAGTAATTCACCACTATATCTTACTTGATGAATCGCATCCATATTGGGATTCAAAGCATCGTATTCAGGCATGTATCCAATGCGACTACGGATCGCTTCACCCTCGGTTCGAATATCGTGCCCCAGAACTTCTCCCTCTCCCGAAGTCGCTTGAATCAAGCCGAGAATAGTCTTGAGGAAAGTGGACTTCCCTGCTCCATTTGGACCTAGTAATCCAGTTGCGCCATAGGGTACCGAAAGGTCAAGTGCATCGAGTGCGACGTGAGGCCCATATGACTTGGAGAGAGCCTTGGTCTCGATGAGCAAGTCCTCGACCATGGTTCGACACCGAGCATCAGGCCTTTGAATCTCACCCCATTAGGGGTGGGTTGCCTGCTCTTACTTTGACAGCAATCCCTTTCGAGAATGCCAACATCTCTTTGGCATCACATTGAGCAACCCCAATTCCAAGTAATTCGTCTTTTGAATTAACTATCAAACACATTTCTCCGATACGAGTCAAATCATCACAAGCGCTAACGAATGCGTGGAAGACATTTCTTCCTTTGCGAATGAATGGTTCTGCGTCTTCAGCAACGGTGACCCGTGCCAATCCTGAGTCTAATGAGTGAGCCCATTTTGCCCCTTCGATAGTCATCGACATCCCTCCGTGGGATAGAGTTGGACTAAACAAATGCTTACCGTCACTTGCAATGACATTTCTCACCCGTCCGGTTTTACTCTTGACATAAGTCACCCCTTCCATTACCGCTACTGCATCTTCGGTTTTCACATTGAAGAGAACACGTAATTTATCGATTATTTGTTCGCGCCAAATCATCTCTCTCGGACACGCATCTCCCGGCTCCAATCCAAGTAATTCAAAGGCTCGTTCATGGAGTTCATCACCCTCCAGATCAAGTAAAATAAGTTCCCTGTCATCAAGGTTTAACACTTTGAGATCATCAAGCATCGGCTCTTTCTTCCAGACATTTCCAGCACCATCGATGTGTGCAAAAGGCTGTAAGTCTTCCAGGGAATAAGGTAGTAATCCAATAGGTGTCGAGATGAGGATAACCAAATCACTCTCGACGTTCTTTAGACGGGCAATTAGATTCCCTGCACGTTCGCGCCATGGTCCTGATTCGCCATGAATAATCAAGACCCTGCCATCATGTAAAGGACTCCAACGTTCAATCAATCGATTCCTTGCTCGCACCAGTTCCGGTCGTAGTGCTGTTTCATCACTCATCCAAGCGACACCACCGCTTTTCGGTGTTTGTTGCGACTCCAAAATCCACTCGCTTTTTAGATCAAGAATGTAGTTCCATGCGTCTCGTAGCGATGGATGCTGGTGACTTCTTTTTTCTGCCAATTCCCAGATCTTCCCTTCTCTAACCGCCTGGCGGCAACGAGCGAATTCGGCTAAGGTCATCTCAAGATTATAGTGTGCAAGTATTTTCAGTTTCGCATCTTTATCAAGAGCGCGAACTTCCTCTGGAGTGCATTCTGCCACACAGGGCATCATTAGGGGCCATTCGACCAATTCATCGATGCGTTCAGTACCCCAAGGGCAGAGCAATCTACCATCACGAGCAAATAGGGCATAGGCTGCACTATCGAAGAGATCTGCACCTAGAGCTACCGCCATTGGGAATAGCATTGGGTGACCACAGCCGAATAGATGGACCGGTTTTGATGGGTTCAATTTACCTTTGCAGGCGAGGATAATCTTTGCCAATTCGACATAGGATTGCTGTTCCATAATTGGTACGATTCCTCCAATCGGATGAACTGCAAAATCGAGGTTTGACATCTCCGATGCACTTTTCTCTCTCAGGTCTGAAAATAGCCCACCTTGAATCGGTCCATTGAGCATCATTTCTTTGGCACATTCTAGAGAGGTGACTCCTCTGGTTATGGTTTCCTCTACCGCTTCATCAACCTCTTCGTAACTCATGTCGGGGCGGGTGAATATATCGAGCATTGTTGCGATATCGACACCGATACTTGCTTGGAATTCTACAATCTCTTCTACGCCGACTTCGACATCACCATAAATATATGATTGGAAGGTACCACTATCGGTCATCACAATACCAGGGAAGTCGAGCAATGCATGCACTCCTTCCTTCTGCGCCTTCTCACGGAGATAATCATGTTTCCAGATCACATATGAATTTGTTATAACTGCTTGAATGCCATATCTATCCCACATTTCTCTAGGTTCAATGGTGCGGATATTGGGGTTGATTACAGGTAATAGACATGGTGTTTCGAGAACGCCATGAGCGGTATGAAGTCGGCCGAGACGTGCCCTTCCGTCACGAGCGGTAATCTCGAATAAACCGTTATCTTGCTCGCGGCATGGTTTGGGGCCATCGCGGGTTTGATTCGACCACTTAGTCATCGAAGTGGCCTCTCGCCTTCCCCTCTTCAAGCCTGCTCTCTATACGAACTCTACTTGACCGTGAGCGAGGACGAATTCTCGCCCGAGTTCGTCAAAGGTATCTAGTAGATTTGCCGTGTATCTGATGCGGAAAATTTCAGCATCACTTTCAAGGTCGTCTTTGATACTCTGTAGAGTGGCAGGAGCTGCGCCACAGGCAAGACAAGCACCAGTGAGGTCGAGGATTAAATCGAGCCCATCTTCAGTCTCGATATTTGAAGTCACAGTGATACCACCGCCATGGCCATCTAAAGCAGCCCGGACTTCACCCAACCGTGCCAACAAGGAGGGGAGTATGTCATCGACGGCGGATAAACTGATGTTGCGTAATCGGCTATCTTCTTCTGGATCTGAATTTTCAGCAATTCGTCGCATTGCTTCTACGCGTAAGGCTTCAGCAGCCTCGCGCCGATAACGTTCGACTAAATCCTCGTCCACGTATCGTCGAGAGTAATCTGCTTCAAAGCCTTGTGTGATTATGAGCGTCAAATCAGTCGCTTGATAAGGGGTAAGAGATTAGCAAGAAATATGGCGGAGGAAGTTCTCAGGTTGTCCGACCTTCACGTCAGTGTCGAAGGCACTGAGATTATCAAGGGTCTTTCCTTGGTTATCAACCAAGGTGAAGTGCACGCGATAATGGGTCGTAATGGCTCTGGGAAGTCAACTCTTGCTAATGTTTTGATGGGTCACCCCGCATATGAAATCACTTCAGGTGAGATTTATTATCAGGGTAAACCGTTGGTAGATCTCGAGGTGCATGAACGGGCGAGAGCGGGAATGTTCCTCTCATTTCAGTATCCAAGTGCAATTCCTGGAGTTCAAGTCGGTAACTTCTTGCGTAAGTCGGTGAATAGCGTTCAAGGCGAATCTGCGCTAAGTGCAAGGGAATTCAGGGTCGAACTTAAACAACGAATGGAATTACTTTCGATGGATAAGACCTTCCTTTCTCGCTATGTAAACGATGGTTTTAGTGGCGGCGAAAAGAAGCGATTGGAGGTTTTACAGATGCTATTGCTGCAACCTAAACTTGCTATTCTAGATGAGACTGATTCCGGTTTGGATATCGATGCTCTCAAAGTAGTATCAGAGGGGATAAACAGTATGCCTAGCCAAACATCTAGTCTGATAATTACTCATTACCAACGTCTACTCGATTACGTCAAACCTGATTTTGTCCATGCTATGATTGATGGTAACTTCGTCAAATCAGGTGGTCCAGAACTGGCGATAGAACTGGAAGAAAAAGGCTATGACTGGCTTGAAGTCTAACTATAGGTTGTGAAATGATGAATGATGATGCACAAGATGCTGTCGGCGATTACAGATATGGTTTTCATGACCCGGAAGATTCTACTATCCGTTTCGATAAGGGTTTGACCGAACAAGTAGTTCGTGATATTTCCGAGTTGAAGAATGAGCCGGAATGGATGACAGATATCCGTGTCAAGGCTTACCGACACTTCGCGGAAAGAGTGATGCCCGATTGGGGTAATTGCGAGATGCTTAATGCCATCGACTTTGATGCAATCACTTATTTCCTACGTTCAAGCAAAGGCACTGAAAGCGATTGGGATGATGTACCAGAAGCTATCAAGAACACCTTCGACCGATTGGGAATACCAGAGGCAGAGCAAAAATGGCTGGGTGGTGTAACCGCACAATATGAATCCGAAGCAGTTTATCACTCGTTAAGAGATGACTTAGAACAGCAAGGGGTTCTATTCTTCGATATGGACTCTGGTCTGCGTGAACATCCTGAAATTGTCAAGAAATATTTCTGTAGTGTTGTGCCTTATTCCGATAATAAATTTGCTGCACTCAATACTGCCGTATGGTCTGGTGGATCATTCATCTATGTGCCAAAAGGGGTTCATGTCGAGATGCCGATTCAGGCTTATTTCCGCATCAATGCCAAGAACATGGGGCAATTTGAGCGTACTCTAATCATTGCTGATGAAGGTAGTTCAATCCATTATGTCGAAGGCTGTACTGCTCCAACATATTCTACTGAAAGTCTTCATTCAGCCGTCGTTGAATTGATTGCAATGGAAGGCGCAACAATCCGTTATTCTACCGTGCAAAACTGGTCGGTCAACGTTTACAATTTGGTGACCAAGCGTGGAATAGCGCACAAAAATTCTACCATTGAATGGGTTGACGGAAATATCGGTTCTAAACTGACTATGAAATATCCCGCTGTTATTCTAAAGGGTGAGGGATCTCATGCAGAGGTCATTTCAGTTGCTTATTCAGGTTCGGGTCAGCATCAAGACGCTGGAGCAAAAATTCATCATCTAGCCAGTAACACTACTTCGAGAATCCTCTCGAAATCGATATGTAAGAACGGTGGTCGATCATCCTACCGTGGACTTCTACAGGTTTCACCAAAGGCACAGAATTGTCGTTCAAAAATTGTCTGTGATGCTCTTGTCCTAGATGAGGATAGCCAATCAGACACCTATCCAACCATGGAGGTCGCAAATTCCAGCGCTGATCTTGAGCATGAAGCGAGTGTTTCCAAAGTCAGCAGTGACCAATTATTCTATCTGATGTGTCGAGGACACTCCGAAGATGAAGCCATGGGATTGATAGTCAATGGTTTCTTTGAGCCCTTTACTCGTGAATTGCCAATGGAATATGCGGTTGAACTAAATCGATTATTACAATTGGAGATGGAGGGGTCAATCGGGTGAGCACCTATCTTGAGATCCCTATTCCACCATCTTCAGATCACCTTTGGCGCTATACGCCATGGAAGCGGGTTCATCCAAGTGCAGTGAACACCATCCCCGATGCACAACCACTAACCATTAGTGGTGGCGATTTATTCAAGGCTGTTATCACAGATAGCGATGAGATTGCTAGAAGTTTCATTCATAGTATCGCCCAATGCCAAGAATTAGTGCTCGCTGATGAAGATTTGGTAATCGATGTCAAATCATCGGGCCACGTCGCAGCAGGGGAGTTGAAAATTGTCGCTAAAGGTCATAATACGCTGGTCATCAATCTCATGGGCGAAGCAAGTTGGGCTGGATTGAGAATAGTTGGTGAAGTATTACCAGCCTCATCTCTTTCAATCGCATTGATCAACGAACTCTCAAGCGAATCACGATTACTAAGAGTCGAGGATTGGGTTGTTGGTAAAGATGCAAGTTTAGAATTTTCTACTCTTTCAGCCGGAAGCGAATCACGATTACTAAGAGTCGAGGATTGGGTTGTTGGTAAAGATGCAAGTTTAGAATTTTCTACTCTTTCAGCCGGTGGTAGTTATTGTAAGACTGATATTCGAGTTAACCTAACTGCTAAGGGTAGTGAGTGTCGTGGTTCAGTTGCGATTCACGGTACTGGAAAACGCCATGATGATCATCATTTTGAGATAAATCATGCAGCGGGATACACTACGTCAGGTTTGGTGATGCATGCTGCCTGTGATGACAAATCCCGGTCAATCGGCACTGGCCTTTTGAAGATAGAAACCAATTGTGATGGCAGTAATGCTGGTCAAATTTTCCGCAATCTATTACTTTCAGAAAAATCTAGAGCGGAATCGATTCCAGAACTAGAGGTTCTTTCAGATGATGTCAAAGCAGCACATGGTGCTGCTAGTGCTCCGGTTTCAGCTGAACAATTACACTATCTGATGAGTCGAGGTTTAACAAAAAGCGCTGCCGAAGCACTAATTGTTGAAGGGTTTTTGATGGATGCATTCAAAGATATACGCAACAAGAAAGTAGTTGCTGCAATGCGCAATGCCTTGCTATTGCATCTGGATTGTCTGGTGATTTGAATGTCGATACGTGATGATTTCCCTATCCTTAATCGGAAGGTCAATGGGGAGTCATTGGTATATCTAGACAATGCGGCAACCACACAAAAACCACAGATTGTAATCACGGCGATGAATGATTATTATCAGAATTCAAATGCCAATGTCCACCGTGCGGTCCACACTCTGGCTGGAGAAGCGACCGAGGGCTATGAAGCCTGCAGAAACGAATTGAAGAATTGGTTCAACGCCGGGCGGGTGATAATTACCAGCGGTACTACAGAATCGATCAACCTTGTCGCCCATGCCTGGGCTAGAGCTAATCTCGTGGCAGGTGATGCAGTAATTCTAACGGAGATGGAGCATCATAGTGATATCGTTCCGTGGCAATTACTTGCTCAAGATATTGGAATAGAGTTGCGGTTTGTTTCTCTTAATGAAGATTTAACTCTTGATCTAGATGCATTTGAGGCCTCGCTTGTGGGAGCAAAACTCGTTGCCTGTGTTCACACTAGTAACGTATTGGGAATCCGTAACCCAATCGAGAAAATAATCAAAATGTCACATGCGAATGGAGCGAAGGTTCTACTAGATTCTGCGCAGGCAGTTCCCCATGAAAAAATTGATTTCAAGGATTTAGATGCAGATTTCCTTGCATGTAGCGCTCATAAAATGTGTGGTCCTACCGGTATTGGCTGTCTGCTGGTAAAAGAAGATTCATTTAATCAAATGCAGCCATTTATGGGTGGCGGTGATATGATTCAAACCGTTACTATCAGTGGCTCAACCTACCAAGAAAACGAACACAAATTCGAAGCAGGAACTCCCCGGATTGCAGAAGGTGTAGGTTGGGCTGCCGCTCTAAAGTGGCTCAGCAAAATCGATTTGCATAGCGAACATCTTCGCCTTTTGGAAATTGCTCGTTGGACAGCACAACAAATCAAGGACATCCCAGGGATGACGGTTTTCGGCCGGCATGCTGATGGTGATTCAGCGGTAGTCTCTTTCATTCACGATAGCGTTCATCCTGAAGACATGGCACGACTTCTAGATGCCAGAGGAATCGCTATCAGAACAGGACATCATTGTGCTCAACCATTGATGCAAAGGCTGGGTGTTGAAGGAACTATGCGAGTCTCATTCTACCTTTACAATAACCAAGCAGAAGCAGAATTATTGATTGAAACCATGAAAGGAATAGTGGAGAGGTTTTCATGACCTGGCCACCTGCTTTACAAGAGGTCATCGATGAGTTTTCTGAGATTGAAGATGCGATGGAGCGTCTTGAGGTCCTGATGGATTTTGCCGAGGAAGTCGATGAATTGTCAGAAGAAGAATGGAGTGATGAAAACCTCGTCAAAGGTTGCCAATCAAGAGCCCACGTGGTGCTTGAAAAACGTGATAATACCATCTGGATGCGAGCAGCAGCCGATTCAAAGATGGTACAGGGTTTGATGGGGATCTTGACTATTGCTGTAAATGGTGGAACGGTAGAGCAGGTGCTTGAATTGACACCTGATTTTGTCCTTGAGATGAAGGTTCTGAATACTCTGACTCCTAGTAGATCTAATGGTTTTCGAACCATGTTTGATATGATTCAAAAAACAGTAAAGGAGATGAAATAATGGTTGATGAACAAATGGTAATGACTGCACTATTCGAGGTAGAAGACCCCGAATTGAAGATTTCGATTGTAGATTTAGGCCTCGTTTATGCGGTTAGAATCGAACAAAAAGAAGGTGAATGTCACGCTGAGGTAGACCTCACTCTAACTAGTCCTGGTTGCCCTGCAGCGCCGGAGATAATGGCAGCAGCACACCGAGCAGCCCTGTCCGCAGAAGGTCTAGATAGTGTTCACATCAACTTGGTATGGACTCCAAGATGGGATCCAAAAATCCACGCTAGTGAAGATGCTCGCATGGATATGGGCATCTGGGATTAAATATTCATTTAATCCGATTAACGACGGACTATGATAGTTAGAATATCTCCGTCTTTTAGGGGATGATCAAGTCCAACCCTCTGCCAATCGAATTTAGCAGAAGGTCCTTTTACGCGTGAAAAGCGGAATTTGCGCACGAAATCCCGATGCAATCTATTGCAGATCATCTCAACTGTCGAATCATCCTTTACAATCATCGGCTCAACCATATCGGCTTCTTGCCCCTGGGGTTTGAGGAAAACACGCATAAAGCCGAGATTATCATAGATGAAATCTTTCAAATTATCGAGACCAATATCCTTGAATGCAGATATTCTCATAATTGGCCATTCTGGCGGCAATACCCCTTCGATATTCGTTATTTGTTCCTCGGTAGCGATGTCGATTTTATTTATCGCTACTACTGAGCGAGAGTAGACACATGTGCCTGCGAGGATATCGACGATTTGGTCGGGAGTGACATCTGTTCGCAAGGTGACAATTGCGCTGGTATAACCAAAACTCCGTATGATATCGGCTATCTCTTCATCTTCAAGATGGGTTTGCTCGACAGTGCTTCTGACATCGATTCCGCCGCGTAGAGTGCGTGAAATGAAGACTGGGGGTCTTTTCTGGTTCAAGCGCATGCCCGCATTTTCTAATTCACGGTGGAGAATCGAGAAATGTGCTTCTTGGAAGGGATCGACGATGTAGAGAACCATGTCACAAGATCGAATTACTCCAAGAATCTCCTTACCTCTTCCTCTGCCTTCTGCAGCCCCTTTAATCAGTCCCGGTAGATCGAGAATCTGGATTTTCGCACCTTTGTGCTCCATTAGTCCAGGGATACAGGTAAGAGTGGTAAATGCGAAACTACCGGTTTCAGATTTAGCATCGGTTACCTTTGAGATTAGTGTGGATTTCCCAACACTCGGGAATCCCACTAGGGCTACCGATGCATCACCGGATTTTCTAACTTCAAAACCTTTAGCAGGACCGGCTGATTTAGCTGAAGCAGCAACCTTTTCTTCTTTGTTTTTGAGTTGGGCGATCTTGGCTTTGAGTTTACCAATATGAGCATTTGTCGCCTTGTTTTTTTGAGTTTTATAAATCTCATCATAGAGGGCTTGAATCTGCTCCTTGATGGTCGCCATCGTTAGCCCTCATTCCACTCGGGCAGAAGGATGCTCTTGAATGCTGCCGCTGCTCTCGGCTGTGCGTGAAGAATCCGGAACTGTTGCCATTGTGGCAAGTCTCGAACAGATGTTGCAGAAATATGAGCCATTTATGGGGGTGACCATAGATGAGGAGGGATATTATCGTCTTTACACACCAACTCGAAGACCATTCATCGCAGTCGCTATTCAAAAAAACACGTTGGTATCTATTCTATGCCAATTTTCGATAATCTCTCTCTTATCGGGAAATTAAGTGAACGTATAATCGGCAAGACACGTATCGGTTTTCGTACAGATTACGACCCTCTCTTAGGAGAGATTCCAGCATATTTCCAACGCTGCTTTCAGCATTGTGTGTTTAATGATCAGGTGCCGATGCACTGAAACCGAGGCTGGGTTTGCCGTGACTATGGCCATAGAGATGCAACTTCATCTGCTCGATGAAAAGGCCCTCGAAAAGTTGCTAAATATGGATTGGAATGAACTGGTTAGTGGGCTGGAGAATGGCACCTTGCGTGATATCAGACCAGGGGAAGACAAGCGCTTACATCGGGCTTTTGATATCGATTGTGAAGCTGAGATTCTCGATAGAATGAGTGAGATAGAGGGCCAAGGAATAGTAAAAGCGGTCCTGAGAAAAAACAGATCACATGATTTACTTCTTAATTTGATGCAATATGCAAGTCCTGGCTATTGGGAGGCTTGGGAAGGTCGCTGTTTCATTTATCTTGAAAATGCCATTGGTAGAGAGATTGCCGATGTTGATGAGATGTATCTCAGTGAGTTATGGCATGAGGTTCGTAAAGGCTTAGCACAAATGACAGAGAATGAATATTCACAGAAGGTTTGTAACGATTGGATGGAGCGTCGCAAAGCACTGGGTGAGACACTTGAAGAAAAACAAGATCCACGTATAATTCCCACTTTTGAAGCTCATGATCGAACTAGTAGAACTTTGCATCAGGCAATCAACAGCGAAGGATTCGTGCAGATAGTCGGCCGAGAGCACCTACCCGCAGCTGATTGGGGCCATGAAGAGTGGAACCTTCGCAATCTATTACAAGCGTCGGATTGAAGAATGAGTTGCTTCTGGGTTATTCAATGTCAGACGATGTGGTCTCTGAGGAGGTCGTTGATGAGGAACTCCTCGCACAGCAATCCGAAAGTTCAGATGATGAGGAAGTAGTCGTCGAAGAAGAGCCAATTGATCCTCTAGTCGAAGCACTTACTAGAGCCGAAAAAGCCGAAAAAGAGATTTTATATCGTGATGCTGAGATTCAGAATGTGCGCAAGCGTATGATGGCTGAAAAGGCAACATCTATCGTCTATGGGACGCTTCCTCTAGCACGAAGAATGCTGACAATTCTAGCCGATATCGACCGAGCGTTAGCAGTTGGAGAAGATGAAGCATTGAGATTGATCCGTACAAAGATGTGGACTGAATTATGTGCAGACGGCGTCGCTAAAATCGAAGCAAAGGGCTTGGTATTTGACCCGGTTAAGATGGAAGCTATTACCACGATTCCATCTTCAGATGATTATCCACCTCACACTGTAGTTGAGGTTTTAGAAGCTGGCTTCACATTCAAAGAGCGGGTTATTTTTGCCAGTAAAGTCGTAGTCGCTAGTGAGTGACTAGATGCTTGAGCTACGTTTTCCCCATTTGACGAAGCGGTAACAAGCCATACCTATTAGCAGGCCACAAATGGCTGATATAATCATCAAAAACGTACTGCTATTATCTATTTCAGTTGCACTAGCGATAGTGAACAATAAAAGCACTGACGAAATAAATCCAAGTCCACCGGCAAGACCAATTCCGGTTAGATAGATTATTCCCTGCTTTAGGAGACCCACGTAGAGATGTAGGCTAGGTCAGTTATCAATGTTCACCCTGTATAGGGTCGCTGACCAGCAATTTGTGATAGTCTGTAAATGCCATCATACTCAATTAGCCACTCAATTACAGCATCTGGTAGCATTTTTGCCATCACTTCTCGTAATGCTTCATCATCACCGACGGTAGAAAGCATGGTCAAAGTTTGACGAATACGCCATCCTTCAAGTCTTTCCCTATCATGTAATTCAACAAAATCAACTTCAAAACCATCTGTGCGGTATAATTCAGCAGTCGCTTCATCAGAGGTGACCAAAACCCCTTCTCCATGGACCTTTTTAGCATGTTCTACCCAATTAGGTGGGTCGTTAATGTCGTCGATCAATACGATTTCAGCAGTTCTATTGCCTAGCCATGCTTGTAACATTTGCTTGCGTTCTTCCCCGGTCCATGGATTGTTTTCTTCATGACCAAGTTGAGCGCTACCTATTGCAATAGTCGTATCTCCTCGGGCTAGAGCGTGTTCAAGTATAGTGATATGACCGTTGTGGAGAGGTTGAAACCTGCCCAAAACTATGTTCATGGAATCACCTGAAATATGACTCAACATCAACTTTGGCTAAATCATGGCCACAATCTCGAAAGCACTGTAACATCCTTTGACAACCCTCTATCATCTCGGGAATAGGAGTTTCACCCATGCTGCCGATTCTGAACATCTTGCCCTTGAGATGGTCTTGTGCCCCAATTACGTAAGTACGGTATTCATCCTGCAGCTTTTTCCGCCAGGAATCGTCGATACCCTCTGGATACAAGATAGCAGTTACTGTATCTGAACGTCCTTCTACATCTGCTAATAATTCGAATCCGAGGTCAGAGAATAAATTGCGAACACCATTTGCCATCAGAGCACAACGTGCAATTCTTTCATCCAGTCCTTCAGTGCGCAGGTTGTCTAGTGCAGCAGCCCAGCCCATAGAAGCATTGATGGCAGGAGTCCACGGTGTTTGGTCGTCAGCTCCTTTCTTCAATGCTGCCTGCAAATCGAGATAATATGCTGGATTACTCTGGCCGGAATTACGGATTTCACCACAACGGTCAATGAATTGATTATTGATAGCAATCGCCGCTATTCCACTAGGTCCAGCAGTACATTTCTGTGCCCCGACCACCGCTGCTTCGACTGACCACTTTTCTAATTCTACCTCGATACCGCCGACACTGGTAATACCGTCTAGGATGAGTGCAACTGAGTATTTTCTACAAAGTTCAGCGATGGCATCAGCGTCTTGGGTAATTCCAGAACTAGTTTCATTGTGGCAGATAAGCACGGCTTCAAATCCACCTTTGGAAAGCAAACTTTCCATGTGTTCGTGATCAAATGTACGACCCCATTCCCCATTCAGATGTTCGACTTGGCAATAACTGCCGCAGATCTGTGCTACCCTTTCACCAAACTTGCCATTTGTCGGAACTAGAACTCGATCATTCGGCCGGAATCGGTTAGCGATAATCATCTCCATAGCAGCGGTTCCACTGCCTGAAACTACGACTACCTTGTAGTCATCATCTCCACTCCAAGATTCGGTTCCAGAATCCGGTAGTGATGGACTAAGGCCAAATGCGACGCGTAAACCGCTGTTTAAACGTGCCATGATAGCGCGATATTCACTTCCCCTTGAGGTGATGGTTGGATGAGACATTGCGGTTAGACAATTCACTGCCATTCGCGTTGGTCCGGGAACCAAAAAGCAATCATCAATGACACTCATATCCGCTTCTGGTCGCGTCTGGACAATGAACCTATGTGAGGGTGAGGCTGAAGAGCAGAACCTCTCAGGGTCATTCATGCTGCGCATTGGTCTTGCTATGTTACAGGGTGCTCGTTATGAGCATGCTGAAGCATTGCGCGGTGCTGCAAAGGAATTAGGAATCTCACTCGAGATTGTTGATTTAAGGCGCAGTGACCAAGTTTCTCGTTTAGATGGAGTGGTATTACCTGGCGGGGAATCTACTGCAATGAAATTAGCATCCAGTTCTGAGATGCTTTATGAGGCACTCTGGAGTGAGATAGAACAAACGGATTTACCGGTATTAGCCACTTGTGCTGGGGCGATCTTGCTCTGTGAAAATAATTTACTATCTGCCAGCATAGACCGTAATTCCTACGGTCGTCAAATCGACTCTTTCCAAGCACCACTGCAGGTTGATATGGAGATTTCTGTATTGGATTCTCTCGAGGCAACTGAACATTCTAGGGATGAATATGGCCATAAACCGCTGATGGTTTGGCATGAAGCAGAACCTGAGTCGGAAGACTTTCCAGGAGTATTTATCCGAGCACCGCGATTTATTTCATTCGAATGTAAAGCGGTGGTTTTTCTTAAAGATGAAACTGTAGGTGTATTGGAAAAGAATCGTCTAGCCCTGACATTCCACCCAGAACTGACTCGCGATCACAGATTTCATCGCTGGTTATTACAAAGAGCAGGTGAAAGAAGATGAGTCTAAATTTAACCATGGCTAGTGAAGTTCTTCCACCTGAAGAGGGAGAAGCAGAAGGTTGTATTCAATGCCAGAAAGGATCTAAAATGGTATTATTTGTAACCGGTCGTTGTCATTGGGGTTGTGATTATTGTCCACTTTCCGACAATCGTCGTGAAACGCCTGATATGTTTGCCAATGAACGCCGCTGTTCGAATTGGGAAGAGGTAATTGAGGAAGCTAGAGCAATGCGCGCTACCGGGACTGGTATTACTGGTGGCGACCCGATGCTTGATTTCGAGAAGACCGTCGAAGCGGTTCAGGTTCTCAAAAAGGAGATGGGTGCTGACCACCATATCCACTGTTATACCTCGATACCAATGGGTGCCGAGAAAGCCAAACAATTAGCACTAGCCGGACTCGATGAAATTCGCTTCCATCTGCTTGACCTCACCATGGACCGCTACCTAGAGTCTATTGAAAGTGGAGTTGAGCATGGCATGGAAGTCGGTGTTGAATTACCTGTCGAGCCAGATAAGGAGTCACAATTATTCGCCTTACTAGAACAATTGGAAAACAGTCCAGTATCTTTTCTCAATCTCAACGAATTGGAGATAACCATCGGTAATCAAGAAAATATGGATGTCAGAGGTTTTAATTTGGCCGGGGGGATTACCGCTGCTGCTGAAGGTAGTGCTGAATTAGCCCTTCGCTTGAAAGATTCCTGTGTCGATAAGCGCCTAAATGTGAAATTCTGCACTTCCAAATACAAAGATGCAGGGCAATTGCGCAATCGTTTTCGCCGTAGAGGTCTAGCCACTTTGCGACCTTATGAAATTCTCAGTGATGATGACACTATCGTATTCGGTGCGGTATTAACAACCGCAGAACACGGCGCAGATGAGTTTGCGGAATTACAAGGTGAACTCAATCTCACCGACGGTTGGATACGGTATAATGATACGTCTCAGCGCATCGAAATACCTCTCTCTCTAGCCGAGAACCTGGCTGAACACCTAGAGGTTGCTGTAGTCATGGTTGAGGTTCATCCCACTCATAATCGACTCGAGGTTGGAATGGTTCATCTCAATTCTTATCGTTAGGTCATATTCAAATCCGATATGTCCTACCATCGGACATGCAGGCACCAATTTCAACTGAAGGAGGGGATGAGGTTAAGCCACCGCTTGTCGAGAGGATTCAAAGCCGATTTGGTATTGATTTTTCAGTATTCAAAGAAGCGGTAACTTGGAAGGGATTCTTGATAGGTATTGTAATGTTCAGCGTTATTGGCTATTCAGGTCTGTCCATTTTTGGTCTTGCATCTGACTCCTATGGCGTCGACCGTTCATCTGCAAGATTGGCACCAGATTTTGAAATGCAAACTTTTAATCGCAGTAATTTCGAACAAAATCTGACTAATGACACAGGGTGGTTTCAACTTTCTGATCATCTTGGTAAAGTTGTGATACTTGATTTCATGGCCATAGATTGTGCGAATTGTCATTACGTGCAAGAGCATATCGATATTCGTAAATCACAATGGGAAAGCCTAGGTGGTGACCACGAAGTGGTTTTGGTTTCAATCGGCTCATGGTATTCATATGAGAGCCTTTCAGATCTCAATCAAACCTTTGGCGTGAGTGGGAGTGACAGAGAAATGACCTGGTTGGTCGGAACTGGAACTCCACAATCGATTATTGTAAACGAAAGCACAGGAGAAAGAGGTGACATGGTCGAGTACTATAGTGCCCAAGCTTTACCGGTCGTCTTTGTGATTGATCATGAGGGTTATGTTGTGGCAAAAGAGGCAACAGGTACTCCTTTAGATGGCTGGAACTCCTTTGATTCAGCAGTTGAGAAAGCCAATGCTGGTGCGGCTGAAGAGTTGAGGTTTTCATTGAAGAAAATAGACCGCTCTGCGAGTGGAATATTTGTAATGGGTTTACTTCTAGGAGTTTTAGTCTACTTTTCTCCTTGTGCTTTCCCAATCTTGCCAGGATATATTTCGTATTATATCGGTTTGTCACAACGTGAAGATGAATTATTAGAGGCTGGTAAAATAACTTCCAAAATGCCTCATCATAGCCTGCTTGGAGGGTTAGCAGCATTAGGCCAACTAACCTTCTTTGCCATTATCGGAGTTATAGTGATAGGCTTGGGGCAATTCGTTAATTTATCTGGAACATTACATTATTTTGCCCTCTTCATAGCGGTCCTTTTATTCGTTCTCGGTGCCTTCATGTTAACTGGGGGGACTGCTCATTTACTCGGTTTTGTCCAACGTTTGGTCGATCGCTGGTCGACCACTGAGATGGATGAAAAGTTCACGCCAAAGCGTAACATGTATCTATGGGGGGTCGGTTATTCCGCTGCTAGTATCGATTGTACCGCTGCTGCAGTAATTCCATTCATTGGCTATCTTGCAATCGTTGGTGGATCTGCTACTTGGACTGGTTTAGCAGGAATCATGTTGTCGATTAGCGTATTGATGATTGCAGTAACTACAATCGTCGGGATGGGACAACAGAGATTCATCAACATCTTGAGAAGGTCGACCAATCTGATCAAAGTTACCGGCTCATGGATGATGATGTTTGCAGGTTTAGGCTTGATAATCTATCTGACACAACCTGAATTGATCGCATCACTCGTCGCTTGAATCACTGGGCAGTAATTCAATCCATTTCGAATTTGTTGTAGCATTTAATGCTGGAATGAAAAGCCAAAACCATGCTATTAATGCGACTATTATCCCAGTCACCAAGTCGAAAATGAAGTGCTGCTTCGTTGTTAATATCGATATGCATAATCCAACCCACGCACTCCATACAAAAACCTCCTTGATTCCATAGATTATTTTCCAGCGTCGCAATATCAATACGATTAGCAGACTTTGAACCACATGCAAACTAGGCCATGCATTCCATGGATTATCCGTTGAATGCATGAAATCCCCATACCAGAATCCCCAGAACCCTTCTCCTGATCTGACTTCGAAAGGTATGTGGTCTCGGATATGTATCTCGGTTGGTAAGAAGATGAAGATGAGACAAATAATCCAAGTCAGGATGAATAGGCATTGATGAAATGCAAACATCTCTCTAACTGTTGCATCATTTTTACGTCCAAACCAAGCAGCAGCTGGATAATAGAGGTAAAGTGAGGCATAGATGATGAAAGTCCACGCGATGAAAGGAACTTTTTCATCCATACTTGTTACTGGGTCAAATGCAGACCAAGATATTGCATTCATCAGATGGTTGATGAAAGTATAGGGCAAAGCCATAGCCACGAAAAGAACTACCATTGTCTCAACAAAAAGACGTGGTTGTTTCCGTATCGTCCAATGTCTGCGCCAGATGCGCCAAGGTGAATCAAACAATTAATCACCCATTCATGCCAAGTTCTTGCCACATTTTGGGCAAGCACTCCATCCTGGTTGAATAACCAATCCGCAGCAGTTGTTGGGAGGAGGTGGGGGCTGACTCTTTGCGGTTGGGCTAGAACTGTATTGACTTCCACCTTCGGTGCCATCGCCATCGATTGCCTTTTGTGCCGTTTGTTGCTTAAAGAATTCCTGCATCACTTCTGGTGTAAGTGCTCCAGCTTCTTTCGCCATCTCCATCATTTTCATTTGCATGTCATTTTGGTGATCCATACGTTGATTTTGGTGATCCTGCATCTGTCCGACTCTAGCCGTTTTTTTGGCTTGAACCTGTTCAAACATAGCCATTGCTTGGTCGACCTTTGCTTGCTTCTTGTCCTGATCGAGACCATGAAGGGTTTCGACCTTCTCTAATTCGAGATCTTGCAATGCCTTATCTCGCTTGAACTCAGCTTGCCAGTGTGCTTCTCTTTTACGTAAATCCTTCAATTCTGATTCCATCTCGACAGTGACTTTACCAGCAGCTTGAGCACGTGCAATACTAACTTCCATCTCGATTCTAGCAAGAGCGCTTATCTCCTGCTGGTGGAACATGTGGGCTGCATGCTCAGCATTTACTGATTCGCCTGCAGCGATAGCCGCTTGTCTTGCTCGGTGTTGGTCGACCAGTTCCATGTCTGTTGGATTGGTAATTGCAAATGCCTTGAGTAAAGTGAATCCCATATTTGATAATAGGTTCCTCATCTCCATCTCTGCGGTCATCTCTAGGCGTTCTTGAAACAATGAACCTCTGAGATCATCTGTGCCATTACAAGCGGCGACACATGGTTGAATTACCTTGTTAAGCAATTCAGTTTGAATAATTGCTGTAACATCATTGCGGCGTAGAATCGGTGCTCGATTGGCAAAGATATTGAGTAACTTAGGCAAGTCATCCTTAGCGATTTTGAGTCGTAGGTTAGCATGACCCTTAGCCATCTGTCCATCGCTCATTGCTGCCTCAAATGGCACCATGTAATCCATGGGGCCGGTCATAGCGAATAGCAATCGGCGATCAGTGGCAGTGACACCCATCTGCTCACCAAACCAGCGACCAAAGCCACCGGCAAGGTTCTTGACAACGGTCTCGGAAAGAATATCTCCGATTCGACCATCCATTATCATGGCCATCGCTTCATTTGGTTTTATGATCACCTGTTGGGTGGAAAATGTCTTTATTTTGTCTGCATTCACCAGTCGGGCGATGATGTTTGGTTCATCTCTCCATCTATAATCAGCCATGATATCACTTCTTTTTCTTCTGTTTTAACCCGGACAGAATAACCGTTCTTGCACCAAAGAAACCTCGACACGAGGACATCTTCTGGGTGGTGTGACGTAGTATTTGCAATAATTCTCCCTCACCTGTAGCCAGACTGTGTTCGGCACTATTGGCCAAGTTGACAGCGGCTGTAATCATCTCGATTACTTCGTGGTCGTGTTTGACCAATTTTTTGAGGTCGCCACCTGAGGTTGAGCGTTGACCTGAGAGGAAAGCATGGTCCATGCCAGTAGAAGACTTGTCAACATCATTGGCCAGCATGTCGCACTCTTCCATGCATTTCTTTGCGGCTCTTGCACTAGTGATATCATTGTCCTGGAAGCAAACATCATGCACATTTTGCATGTGACTACGCACTCTGCCTCCTGCTCTGATTATTTCATCGCGAATTATTTGGTCAGTGTGCTTTCTCTTACCCTTAGAATATCCTGAATAACCGGTTAAGATCAATTGGATACCCCTAACATAAGGCAAAACATCTAGTGGTGTGCCTATCATTGGTCTGCCTCAACAGTGATACAACGTGCTTGTTATTCACCCTTTGGCTCATATTATCACATTGTCATTATATTTTTTGAGAATGATTCAGCCTCTTTGATATTGTGTGTTACTAGAACGGCAGTTGTTCCTCTTGAACCTAGTAAGGCGATGGTATCGTTGAGCAATCGACTGCGTAATTCCTCATCGACTGCGGAAAACGGCTCATCTAGAAGTAGAATTTTCGGCTCGGCTAACAGTGCTCTTGCAAGGGCGACACGTTGTGCTTCTCCGCCGGATAGTTTCTCACATCTTCTATCTGCAAACCCATCTAGGCCAACTTCCTTGAGAGCAGAATGAACATCTGCATCTCGCTTGCCAAGGCGGAGATTACCTGCGACGTCGAGGTGATGATAGAGAACTGGTTTTTGGAAAAGCAAACCTATTCCTCTCTTCTCAGGAGGTATATTTGTGACCTCGATGTCGTCGAGATATATTTTACCATCCTGCAAATCTTCTAGTCCAGCAATACACCGCAACAATGTGGTTTTACCACATCCGGATGGGCCGGTAATTGACATTCTCTCGCCTGTCGCTAAATTCAAATCAAGCCCCTCAAATAGAATCCGTTCAAATGATTTACCAGCACCCTCAACCCTTAGCATCAAAACATCCCTCCATCACCATCTGGTCTGAATCTTTCTGCGACCAAGAACAAGATCAAGGTGGTCAGCATCAATAGGCTTGCAGCTGCCATCGCAGTGGGCTTGACTAATGGATCGAAACCAGGACGTGTCATCAACTGGTCGACCAATACAGGTAATGTGTCCCAAGCACCGGTACGGACAAGTATCCAAGATGCTCCAAATTCTCCCATCGACATGGCTATGGCAATTATTCCGGCGACGATTAACGGCCCACGTAATAGTGGCATGCGAATCTTGGTTAATATCTGCCATCGATTCATGGCCAATACCTGAGCATTCTCGATTAACTCTGGATCTTGACGTCTCATTGCTGGTAGCAGTAAACGGACAACAAAGGGTGTTGACAGCATAATATGCGGTATTGCAGGCATCCACCACATCGTAAAGAATACCGTTGAGATTCTGATTATCCCGAGCAATATGCCCAGACCCAGCATCACTCCTGATATGGCCAATGGTAACATGGTCAAGATATCTAGCGGTTTGGCCCAATAAGAGCCCCTCTTTTCAAGCAGGTGAATGCCTGAGGATAGTGACCATCCAAGTGGTAAAGAAATCACTAGGGTGAGGATGGCATAACCAAGTGAATTCTGCAGAGCATCGATGATTGAGATATACGCATAATCTCCTGAAATTGCGCTTTGCCACCCTTCTAAGGTCCAGCGATGTGAAATCACAGGGCCGCGTTCGGCAACACGCAACGATGAACGTATAACGGCCATAAGCGGACTTAGGCAGAAGAGAAGTGCGGGAATCAGTACTAGCCATCCCGTTCTTCCTTTCTTACGAGAATGAGATTCGCTTACCTCTGCTATTGTTCTACTGCGTTTTGCCTGTAGCGCAGATAATAGCCACAGGGCTAAAATCAGAACAAGAAATTGAATGGTCGAACTAGCAAGGACCAGTTCGTTGGAATATATCTGATAATTTTCAATTCCAGCAGCCCCACCTACATCGGCCATAACCGTCTCGAGTGTGGCATTGCTAGGAGTCATCCATCTTACCATAGCGAACGATGTAAATGAGAATACAAATGTCAATACCGCCGCACAAAGAATCGAAGGGAACATCAAAGGAATCCAGAAACATCGTAGCCGGCCCCATCGACTATTGCCGGCAGGTAATAGACGCAATTGTTCTTCCATTCTCGGATCGAGATTGGATATGACTGGGTCGACGAAACGAATGACAAGAGCGATGTTAAACCAAGCGTGAGCGAATAATAATGAAACAAGGTAGGTGGACCTTTCTCCTCGTAAATCAAAACCATCACTACCTAAAATAGCCATGAATCCCATTGCAGCAACAATTGCAGGAGTGACAAATGGTAGGGTTAACAAGGCGCGCATTAGACGAATTCTTGGCCAATGATACCGACCTAATTGCCAGGCGATTGGAATTCCTATTGCCAAGGTGAGTGCTGTTGAAAGCAAGGCTTGAAGAAATGTGAAGCCAATTGCATCTTGAGAAAGATAGTGCTCGTCTAAAGATGAAAAAACCTGCCACGGCATTTTGCCAGAAACATAGATCAGACGATCGAGTGCGAGCAATAATGGGATTATCACCAGAGCTGAAAAAAGAAAGAAGGGTAAGGCCACTTCAATATTCTCGAATTTTCTTTTCAAACCATTGCAGCCTCCCAAGCTGCAAGCCATGAATCCATGTTCTCAGCGATTTCTTCGGGTGAAACCTGTGCATTTAGCGAAGGTAGTTCGGAATGATACAGGTAACCGTTATCTGCAGGTAATCCGCTATCTATCAAAACACTGTACATCGAATTCTCAATTGGCATATTGAGATTAACATCTTCAGTAAGCAGATACTCGATGAATAAATCAGCATATTCAGCATTTGCCGTACCATTGACTACGGTCGCATATTCGACTTGGTGGAAAGATGCCCTATCCAATGTCAGCGAGGTGGAAATCGTGTAATTATCTGCCCAATAGGCTTCTACTCCCGGCGAGTGACAATAGGATACTACGAAATTCGCATCACCTATATGGTCGTCATTCCACACCCCATATCCTCCACTATAGTGAGTTTCGTAAGCCTCGGTCCAGCCGCTGGTTATGATGACATCATTATCCACCATGGCACTCCACCAATCAGTCCAGTTTGTGGTTTCATCATCATCGTTGGCAAAATAGTCAGTGGTTGCAATCATGAATGCCCGACCAGGACTACTGGTTACGGGACTAGGGATAGCAACTTTTCCTTTCCACGCCTCTTCGCTCAGGTTCCATAACGAGGTTGGTACATCTCTTCCTTGACTGCTGTTAATAGAATTTGTATCGTAGTTCAGGCAGATTGAACCTTGGTCGAATGGTACTGCCATCGTTCCATTATAGGGCAGCCATGCCGATTCCATTACATTGGAAATATTTGCACCATGGGATTGAATCACATTTCGATCAATGGCTTGTTGCAAATAGGTGTTGTCTAGTCCCAGTGCTAGGTCTGCTTGGGGTGCTTCTTTGGTTTGTAATAAGTGATTTAGTATTGCACCGGCATCACCTAGTTTTATCATTTCGACTTTGATTCCAGTTTGATTAGTAAATTCCATGATTCGCTCAGAAGTCAAGCCATATATGTCGTATGTGACTATGGTTAGAACTCTTTCAGTAGGGACCTCAACCCCTCTCTCATCAATCATCATTCCCTTGTCATCTATGGCGCCTGTAAGGCAACCGCTAATCGACGCTAAAAACGCAATAAGTGTGACAAGTACAACCTTTGAGTTCATACTTTAGCCTCCATAGTGGTGATGAAGCGATGAGTTCGGTCAACCAATTCAAGAGGGTTATGAGCAAGGATGTAGATACTTGGTTCCCAGCCAAAAGCACCTTCATCGATAATACAATCGACCCTTGTTTCTCCATCAATTACCAATGCTCCCTTTGGAGCTTGCATCATTTCCCATCCCATTTCCTCAATAGTAGAGTTAAGGACGTGTGAATCAACTCCGCCTTTGTTGGTTGGTGCTGCAAGATTGAGAATTGCCATCTTGCTTGAATCTGCTTCACGTGCCCTAATCAATAATCCAGCAAGATGTGTAGAACTACCAAAGGATGGTGTCTCATGATGTCGAAGGCGTCCATTGACTAGTGATATTCGCCCTGGATAAGAAGCAACGCTGGTATTGTCATTGGCATTATCGAGGCATGATGCGATATTCATGCCAACAGCAGGAATCCAATCTCCCATACGGGCAGCGTCGATTCTACTGGTTGCCCATTCTAATCTCTTGAGTAAAGAACGCTCTTCTTGGTCGCTTTCGAGATCCATGCCGGTCAGTGATTTGTCAAATTTGAGGATTTGTCCCGGGCCAAAAGCGATTTCCATGACAAATCTTTGTTTATTCAATTTAACGCCTGGACCAAATTGACGTAATGCCATGGCCAACTCATTGGCCCAACCGTCTACCATCATCTCATCGGAAGTCCCTGCAAGTTCTGGCATTTCACGATTAAATTGCCTAGAAATCGTGGACTGAGTTGTACCCAACATTGCTGCGATTTCTGCTTGTGACCAATCAGCAGCACGTAATTCTCTTGCCAATTGCATGTGCAATCTCTCAAGCCATTTCGAACCATTATCTCCTAGCATGCTTGGCTCTACAGGTTAGGGTTATTCAATATTGCTGAAAACAAATGCAATACGCATCAATGAGTTATTGCGGGTCTAACCTACCAGAATCCGGTGATAGAGCACTCACTTATTGCAGGTGTATTATAAGCCTCATTCAGTGAGTACCATTCAGGTGGCATGATGCGGTATGATACATTCCTCGATGAAGTACTTGTAAAAGTCAAAACCTATCTCGCTGAAGATGGAACTCTTGCCTCCTCTCGTGATTCAAAATCTCTAGCGAAAACCAGTGACCTCAAATTGCCCTTAGAGGGTAGCGATCTGTCCAGTATCCTCGTCGATATCGATGACTATTTGCAAAAATGTGTCAAAACAAATCATCCTAATTTTATGAATCCACTATGGGGTGGACTCAATATTGCGGCATTAGCCGGAGAAATAATCGCTACTCTTACCAATACTTCGATGTATACCTTTGAACTTGCACCTCTTGCAAGTTTAATCGAGCGCTCCATTCTTGAGAGAATGTGTGAGATGGTCGGATTCAGCAATGGCGGTGGCACCCTGACAACCGGTGGTTCGAATGGCAACATGTTGGGAATGTTATGCGCTCGTAGTCGTGGCGAACCACTGAGTCAAAGGAGAGGTATCGATGGCACTAAATTGGCGGTTTATGTTTCGGCAGAGAGTCACTATTCGGTTGAGATGTCGGCAAATGTTCTCGGTATTGGTCTCGATAATGTGATCAAGGTAGGTTGCGATGACGATGGCAGAATGCGACCTGATAAATTGGTAGAGGAAATAGAGAGGTCAATCGCTGAAGGGCAAAGACCCATCTGTGTAATTGCTACATCCGGCACCACGGTACGTGGGGCCTTTGATCCACTTGTGGAACTATCTGAAATCTGTCATAAGAATGAAATCTGGCTCCATGTAGATGCTGCTTGGGGTGGTAGTTGCCTCTTCAGTATCGAACATGCAAAATTGATGGCTGGGGTTGAATTGGCAGACTCAGTTTGTTGGGATGCGCATAAGTTGATGGGTGTTCCCTTGATTTGTTCAGCATTCTTAATCAAGGACCTCTCGCTATTACGTAAGGTTTGCAGTCATGGTGATGCTGCTCACTATCTATTCCATGATGAGACCGAATCGGATGACCTTGGTCGTTTATCATTACAATGTGGCCGTCGAAATGACGCTTTGAAACTCTTCTTTGCTTGGCGAGAGCGCGGCGATTCAGGCTGGGCTAAGATGGTAGATGGCTATATGGAATTAGCCGGTCATTTAGAATCACTCGTTGTCGAGGATCCCCAACTTGAATTGATGTCTTCACGGCAATGGACCAATGTCTGCTTTAGATTCAAGGCCGAAGAAGAAGAAGATGCTTCGGAACTAAATACCGAAATCCGAGAACGCCTAATGCAAAAGGGGAATTATATGATCAGTCGTTCAAACATTGGTGAAGATGTAATCTTACGCCCAGTAATCGCCAATCCTGGAGTGACCAAAGAATCACTCGAAGGTCTGGTAGCCGAGGTTATTGCTCACGGCGAAGATGCCAGAAGAGGCATTCCTTCGGCCTAATTACTCAAAATAGTTATGGCCATCATTGTGCTGGGTAATTTATGAGCAGTATTAGTTGGAAGAAACCACTTACTTGGCATCTCGATTTCTCGAGTGAGGAAAGAACCGAATTAGAACGAGTAGCATTAATCGGTATTTTTGCAACATTAACAGCTTTCTGTGCCCAGTTGGCTTTCATCACACCCTGGACTCCAGTCCCATATACCTTCCAGACATTTGCAGTAATGATGACAGGTGTCTTTCTAAAGCGTAACGATGCATTTTTGTCAGGTTTCATCTATCTGGCAATGGGTGCATTGGGAGCGCCAGTCTTTGCTAAAGGAGGGGCTGAGTTATTCAGTGATGGAGCATTAATCGCCTCAGGTGGCTATCTACTTGCCTTTCCATTCGCTTCCGCTCTAGTCGCTGAAGGATTAGATCGTTCACGTGCTTGTGGATTTGCAGATATCAAGGCGCAATTGATTTGTTGGTTTGTTGCCATGATTCCAGTTTACATGGTTGGAACCCTATGGTTGGCAGAAGCTTACGGTGTATCCTTTTCTCAAGCATTGGAATGGGGAGTGACCCCATTTTTGCTATGGGATGCAATGAAAATCATTCTTTTGGCCTTTGTAACAACAAAAGTTCTATCATTTGCAGCAGATGATTCTGCTGAAGATGAGGAATGAGATTTAGAGCCGAGCACCTCTGGCCTCATCCATGGCAGATGCGATTCCACTACGTACCTCACTCTTTGATGAGCACGTAGCACTTGGTGCAAATATTGTAGATTTCCATGGCTTTGAATTACCTATTTGGTATTCCAGTATCAGTGAAGAGCATCTGGCTTGCCGTAGTAGTGCGGGGCTATTCGATGTGAGTCACATGGGGAGTTTCCGCTTTAGTGGCGTTGGGGTCAAAGAATGGCTGGAGTCTATCGGCACACAAAGGGTAAGTGCGATTTCCTCGGGTCGTTGTGGCTATACTCATTTCCTTACAGATGAAGGATTCATTATCGACGATATGATTTTTGCAATCGTTTCAGAGCAAGAGATTCTCGGCGTTCCTAACGCAAGCATGGTGCCTGTGATGTGGGACTGGTTCAATCAACATCTTACAGAAGGTATCGTAATCGAGGACCTTTCACCTGAAATGAGTATTATTGCCTTACAAGGTCCTGAAGCAAAGAGGATTTGCTGCGAAGTTTTGGGTGATGCCAATCATATTGGACGCTTTGGTTGGTCTAAGATCTCAGAGAATCCATTGCACATCGATGGCTGGATTCAAGGGACTGGATACACAGGTGAAGCAGGATATGAGATATTTGTCGCAAATTCACAGGCTCCAGTGTTATGGCGCACTCTCGTTGAAGCAGGAGCAATACCTGTTGGTTTAGGTGCACGTGATACCTTGAGGCTTGAGAAAGGATATTTGCTTTCAGGGCAGGATTTCGCGCCCCCTTCACTTGAGGATGACGAATTCCTTCACCGTGATAGTTGGGAAACCAATGTGCCTTTTGGCCTCGATCTCAATCATGACTTCATCGGCAAAAGTAAGGTTGAATCTCATTCGTCCAGCGATGCTCGCTGGTGGGGATTGAAGCAAGTGGAAAGAGGTCCTTTGCCGAGACCTGGTAAATTAGTGGTCTCGCAAGATGGAGAACCGATTGGTCGTCTGACCTCAGGCGCTCCATCGCCATCTTTGGCCAATGTGGGAATCGGTATGGCTTATCTTTCCGGAGTTAGTGCTGGAGATGAGGTTTTCATCGTTGCATCCGCCAGAAAGACAGTAAAAGCAGTAGTATTACAACCGCCTTTTGTTTGAACGGGAGATGAGTTGTCTTATTTGGGATTATCTTCACGGTAGCCCATGCGCCAAACCCCTGTATTGGTAATTCTGCTGTTGATGTTGCTTTCGCCTTTGGCTTTAAGCATGCAAAATCAGGTCTCAAATAGTGACTTTTCGAGTATAGCAGAACCGCGTACAGATCAACTAAATCCAGCCCAGAATCATGCATTACAGGCTGCTGGCTTTGCACGTGGTACCAACACCAATTGGACCATAGATGGCGGCTCACAAGGCGATGACACAATCTATGAGATTCAGATGGACTCTAATGGTGATGTTATCATCTGTGGGCGTGTTGAAAACGATACTCAATTGGGCACTATCACAATTAGTACTCAAGGCAATGGTGATATCATCATCGCCAAGGTTACCGCTGGTGGCACTTGGGCTTGGGCCACAGTTGTAGGAGCTGCCGAATATGTCGATTCGTGTAGGGGGATTGACATCGGACCTGATGACGAGGTCTATGCTACTGGATACATGCGTAATACAATGGACTTTGGCTCAATAACTGTTTATACTCCTCCTGATGGCTGGGATGGCTGGATTGGTCGAATCGATAGTAACGGCACGTGGGCATGGGCAGAAAGTTTTGGCGGAATGGACATTGATGTGGGCTGGGATATTGCACTCGATTCAAAGGGTAACCTAGCAGTGACTGGCTACTTTCAGAACACATCTACTTTCGGTGCCGCTGGTGAGATTAACTCTCTAAAACTTGATAATGTGTATCGCTACTTTCTAGCTTATTACAACACCTCGGCCGGTGATTTTGATTGGGTCAAGACCTCAAGAGGACTTGGCTATTCTACCGCATTCCAATTGGTAATTGATCAAAGCGATGATTCGATATATACCGCGGGATACAATAATGGTGACGAGGATTATGGCTCAAATAACTCATCTTATCCTGCTGGGACATGGGCAGGTGTTGTGCTAAAATACAATACTCATGGTGATGTAATTTGGTTAAAATCAGTATCCTCTTCCTCCTGTCCTAATATCGGGCAGAATTGTGGAGTTTACTTCAATAATATTGTGCTGCATCCTTCTGGCGGAGTAGTTGTCGGCGGCCATTTCACACAGGATTACATTAAGATAAACGGCCAAAGAGTCAATTCGAAGGGTGGTTGGGACTTATTGGTGATGTACATCGATAGTAACGGTAATGAAGTATGGGCTGAAGATGGCGGTAGCAATGTTGATGAGTCATTAAATGCATTGTCTATCAATCTGAAAGGCCAAGTGCAAATCGGCGGTAGTCAGCAGAAAACCATGAATTTGGGCTATGTACAAGTCAATTACACCAAGTCCACTGTTTATAGTGATTTTTTCATAGCGCAAATCAGTACTAACGGTATTTGGCAATGGGGAAGGAGCAATGGCGGTGGTGAAAATGATAATATTGGTGCATTATTGGCTTTACCAGATGGTTCACTTGTTGCTGCTGGTGATTTCAGTGGTACTCTAAATCTCGATAATAGTTATCTTACCGCAACTGGAAGAGATATGTTCATTTGGCACTTTTATCATGATGCTGATGATGATGGAGTGCCGGATTATTCTGATAATTGCATGACGACTGCCAATTTGAATCAATCGAATTACGAAATGGATTCATGGGGTGATGCTTGTGATACTGATGATGATAACGATGGATTACACGATGTTCTCGATGATTGTAACCAGGGTTTTATTGGCTGGAATCAAAGCGATACCGCTCACGATCTCGACCAAGATGGCTGTAATGATGACGAAGAGGATACAGACGATGACTCAGATGGCGTTCTTGATATAGACGACACTTGCCCAAGAGGAAATCATACTTGGATATCGAGCAATATTACCGATATTGATGGTGATGGCTGCCAGGACATTGATGAGGATGATGACGATGATGATGATACCATCCTCGACATCGATGATAATTGTCATGTGATGGCCAATACTAACCAAACAAATTATGATGGTGATTCACTTGGTGATATTTGCGATCTTGATGATGATTCTGATGGCGTGGATGACAATAATGATCTTTGTCCACTGGGAGCTAATGACTGGGATTCAAACGGAATTACCGACGCCGATGGCGATGGCTGTCGCGATAGTGACGAAGACAATGACGATGACGGCGATGGTATGAATGACGTCGACGAATCAGGAGATTGTTCTCCTGGTGATACCGACTGGATCTCCAATTTAACCACCACCGATATTGATGGTGATGGTTGTCGTGATGCCAGTGAAGATTCCGATGACGATAGCGATGGAATGAGCGATGATATCGATAACTGTCCACAAGGCATAGTCGGCTGGGTACGAAATACCACTACCGATTCTGACAATGACGGTTGCCGTGATATTGATGAGGACTTGAATGATGATAATGATGAATATCCAGACATCACAGATGATTGTCCATTGACTGCAGGTAGTGCGAATCAAGGTGGTAAGCGTGGGTGTTCAGACTCGGACAATGATGGCTGGGCTGATACTCTTGAACCGATTTCATTCGTCCTAGATCCAAGCCAATGGTCCGATGGTGATGATGATGGCTTTGGCGATAATCCTAGTGGAAATAATGCTGATGATTGTCCCTTCATATTCGGTAATTCAACAGTGAATATACTCGGATGTATTGACAGCGATGGTGATGGATGGGCCGATGTAACCTCGGTCTTCGGGATTTTCGATGGAGCAGATGCTCTACCATTTGAACCTACACAGAATGAAGATTTAGATGGCGATGGATATGGAGATGATCTAGATGGTGATAATCCCGATTATTGTATTAACTCTGCAGGAACTTCGACAATCGATAGATTGGGTTGCAAAGATAGTGATGGCGATGGTTATTCTGATTCTTCATCGAGTTGGAGTGTAGAACGTTGGGATACATTTGATCTTGGACCTGATATGTTCAAGAACGAGGCAACACAATGGCGCGATAGCGATGGTGATGGATTTGGCGATAACTGGGCTGATGATGCCATAAGCCAAACCCGTCCTAGTGAATGGCCCGGTATGTGGGTGGCGAATGCGACTTTGGTGGACAACTGTCCCCTAGAGGACCCGGGTGAGATCCTCAATGAGCAAAATCCCGGTTGCAATGTCGTAGCGCAAGCAGATGGGGATACTAAAGATAGTGCAAATGATGATGTTTCATCTAATGGCGACTCTCCGGTTTCTACTACCATTAGTTGCGATTACGGGTGTAATTGTCGTTCTTATTCTGGTTGCAATAATAGTTCGAATCCTGAAGTCGAGTGACACAGGGGGTGCAAAACTCCCACCATTGCGAGGGCCACCTTTGCCTCCTGGGGGCGGAGAACCAAGTATTGATTTAGCTCAACAGAGTGTAGCCGAAGAAATCTCTGAGGAAATAAAAGCAGATGATGTGGTGAGCACAGAAGATGTAGTCGTACAAGATGAAGTAAAAAGTGGTCCAAAGACCGTCGCTTCATGGCAAGAATTGCCGAATGGAAATTATCTAGAGCCAGATGCTAAGGGAACGGTTTGGTACCGTGACGTCGATGACAATAGTTGGTATCAAAACGCCGATGAAACGTGGTCTATGTGGGAATGAAGCATCCTTGCTGAAAGCAGTTTTTCCGGTATCTAATCACATGGTTAATCTTAGTTGTGGCGCATAGATTATGGGAGCAGCCCGATACCATCGGTTTGAGGGGGACTTGTATGGTCGACCAACTACCAAATTTTGGCAGAGAAGCAGAGATGCTCAAGACCATGGGCATGAGTTCACTGGATGATTTATTCAACGATGTTCCAGAGGATGTAAGAATCATTGAGAAATTAAATCTACCATCTCCCCAAACAGAGGAGGAGATTCTTGCAGATGCCAAGAGAATACTTGGTGCGAATGTCGCACTAGGAGACAGAGTTAGTTTTCTTGGAGCAGGTATTTACAAAAATTTCGTTCCTGCAAGTGTAATGCAGTTGATTAATCGTGGTGAATTCTTAACCTCCTACACACCCTATCAACCTGAAGTTAGCCAAGGAATGCTGCAAGCGATGTGGGAGTTTCAAACTTTGATTTGTGAATTGGTTGGCTTACCCGTTGCTAATCTTTCGGTTTATGATGGCTCTAGCGCAGCCGCTGAAGCCCTGACTTGTGCTGTGCGTGTACACAACCGTAAAGCCAGTCAGAAGAATACGCTTTACGTTTCGGAATTAACTCCACCAGACCGCCTTTCAGTGATAAAAAATTATACCCAAGGTGCTGGAATAACCCTTCGATATTTACGCCATCTTAGTGATGGCTGCCTAGACATGGACAGTATTACCGAAGCAGCTGGAAGTTGTGGAGTTTATGTCGAGCAACCTAATCCGCTGGGTATCCTTGACCAAAACCTAATCGATGTGAAATCAATAATTGGGGAGGATACAGCATTTATCGTCGGAGTACAGCCGACTAGCCTAGGCGTAATGGAAGCCCCTGGTAACTACGGAGCAGATATCGTCGTTGGCGAGGGTCAACCCCTCGGTTCTCCAATGACTGCAGGTGGACCGATTTATGGGATCTTTTCTTGCAGTGAGAAATATTTGCGACAAATGCCAGGGCGTATTGTTGGTAAAACAATAGATGTCGATGGTAATGAAGCATTTTGTCTGACTCTTTCAACCAGAGAACAACATATCCGCCGTCATCGAGCAACTTCCAATCTTTGTACTAATGAGACCTTAATCGCCTTGATGGGCGCAATGCACATGGCTTTGCTTGGCCCCGAAGGTATCCGTGATCTTGCAATCAGAAATATGGCAGCGTGTCAATTAGCCAAAACCAAACTCCTTGAGATAGACACTATCGCTTTGCCGCACGTCAATAGTTTCCATTATAATGAATTCATAATCGAATTACCAGGTGACGCATCTGACTGTCTAGAATATCTTGACAAAAAGGGGATCATTGGTGGTTTTGACCTTGCAAATTGGTATCCTGACCGTAAAAATAGAATGCTCATTACATGCACAGACCAAACCAGTGCTGCTGACATAGAATTGCTAGCAGCGCATCTTGCTGTGTGGTCGTCGACCAAGACTTCGGGGGTGGAAGCATGAGTCATCTTTTCGAACATCATGGTGCTATCGGCGCAGGTTACCGCCAACCAGAGCCTGTAATTCCAAAGGAGACCGTCATCATTCCACCGGCACTTGCACGACAAAAAGCCCCGCGCTGGCCCCGTATATCAGAGCCGGAGATGGTTCGGCATTACACCTGGTTATCACGTCGAAATTTCGGCATCGATACTGGTTTTTATCCATTGGGTTCATGCACTATGAAGCATAATCCGAGAGTAAACGAAGTTATTGCCCAAATGCCTGGAATCGCAGAGATGCATCCTTTACAACCAGAGCATCATCTTCAAGGTTTGATGGCGATATTCCATGAAATGCAGGATATGCTGGCAATATGTGCTGGAATGGATACGGTTACCCTTCAACCGGTTGCAGGAGCACAAGGAGAATTCACTGCTCTCAGATGTATTCAGGAATATTTCCGTTCTATCGGTCAAACAGATCGAAATAAGGTTATTGTTCCCGATTCAGCTCACGGGACAAACCCTGCTAGTGCTGCATTGGCTGGCTATGAGATTATCGAAATACCTTCAAACTCTGACGGACGAATTAATCTAGATGTTCTAAGGGCTGTCGTTGGTGATGATACCGCAGCGATGATGATTACCAATCCAAATACACTGGGCATCTTTGAAGAGGATATCTGTGAAGCGACAAAAATAGTTCACGATGCTGGTGGTCAGATGTACTATGATGGTGCGAATTTCAATGCCATCCTAGGTCGTACAAATCCTGGTTTGATGGGTTTTGACGCAGTTCACTACAATCTGCATAAGACATTTAGTCAACCCCACGGAGGTGGAGGTCCAGGTTGTGGACCAATCGGGGTAAAGTCACATTTGGCTCCATTCTTACCAGGACCGCTGGTTCGCAAGCGTCCCATTCTCGCTACAGACCCTCTCACCTTGGTAAACGATGAGGTCTGGTATCACTGGTATCATCCTGAGAAATCGATTGGTAAGGTTCAACAGTGGCATGGTAATGCAGGTGCAGTTGTTCGTTGCTGGGCTTATTACCGACGCTATGGATACGAGTTAAAGACGATGTCAGACCATGCGGTCCTGAATGCAAACTATCTTCGTCGCCGAATAATGGATGAGGCGCAGGACAAAGGTTTGGCTCACACATTTACCGATGGTGTTCCTAGCAAACTTGTAAAACACGAATTCACTCTATCACTTGCTGCGATGAAAGGACAAAATGGAATTGGAGCGATGGATATTGCCAAGGGTTTACTCGATAAGGGATATATGGCGCCAACTATCTATTTCCCATTGGTTGTTGACGAGTGCATGATGATCGAGCCGACCGAGACCGAATCAAAAGAGGTGCTCGACGAATTTGCAATACGGTTTGTTGAAGTCCTTGGAGAGGATGCTGATGTCCTGCATGCTGCCCCACAAACAACCGATGTAAGAAGGGTTGACGAGGTCTATGCTGCACGAAATCTTTGCTTGAGTTATCCTTTTGACGAAGAACAGTGATTTCGATGGATTGGATAGAGTTCAAGCCGGAATCACCGGGGCCAAAGATGCTCTTTCCAATGGCCTGGTCACTACTACCACTGATAGGCGGCACTATTTTGATGTTGATTAGAGATGGAGGAATTCTACCTTCAGTATTATTGGCAAGCGCCCTAGCATTTTCGATGATTGGAGTGTTCATCGGCGCAAATATGCTGCCTGGTAGACTCGACATGTTACATCTACTTCCTTCACCGTTTGTTGCATTCATCATATTGATGCAACCACCTCCGACAATTGCAATTGCTCTTGCATTAATCACTTGGAGTTGGGATTACCGTAATGCTGCTTTACTTTCACGTTCAGCCGGTACGGTTTATCGCTTGAATTGGGATGTAGCCAAACCATTACCGGTCTTGTCTGGAGCTGAAATGTTTTCAAGTAAATGGGCTGCAAGACCTCTATTAGCCCTTGGCGATCTCAAAGTGCGCGGAATCCGAATCGGTGGTCGAACTATGATTGAAGCGACCAGAAAATTTAATTTTGAAGAAGAATGACTTTCACATCCACCTACCCGTGACCGAAGTTAACATTAGGCTAGACAATAGAAATAGCCTCATGCTAGAGATACCATTGGACATTAGAGGCGTAATAATCAAGATTTTTGAACCGAATAAAGAACACATTTGGTGTGCTCCTTTTTTGTGGCGCGGAGTGATGAGAAACTGGCTACAAAATATTGATTCCAAAAGTTCTCGTCTTATCGAAGGTATCATCGCTCATGACGGTGAGAACCGTGGTTCTATTCATGCTAGAGGTGCCGGGGTTGCAGCGCGAACTGGTCAGATAGATATGGCGTGTAGAATCATCCAATCTCTTTTGGATGGAGATGAAATCACCAGTACAGATATGGCGAGAATCAGAGCACTGCTCAGTGATGAGCGCAAATCAATCAAGATTCTTCTCAATCGTCAAAGACAATGGCCACGCAATAGATGGAATCTTCATGACGTACCTGCGTGGATAATTCCAGCTTGGATCAAGGCCTTTAGGCGTGAGGTTTCAAATGAGCAGATTTCTATCATATCAGGAGGGCATCTTCTCGCTTATGGCAATTGGTACTGGTATTTACCAGAGTATTCCACTGATTATACTGTCGAGCGGTTACCGAAGAAGATGTCCTCGGCACCTTGAATAACCTGCTTCTCTGAGCAATTGGTATGGACGTCGTAATCCTACTCGGTTCCAAAAGTGACCTGCCTATTGCTCAGAAGTGTACTGCAATCCTGCAGGAGTTTGGAGTGGAACACCAAGTCAGGGTTGCAAGTGCCCATCGCTCACCTGCTTTTGTCGAAGAAATAGTCCAAGGGGCCATTGAAGACGGCGTTTCTGTGTTCATTGCTATGGCTGGACTTGCTGCTGCACTACCTGGTGCTGTAGCATCTATGACGATCAAACCAGTAATTGGAGTTCCATGTGGTGGTAAAGTACCATTCGACAGCCTGCTCTCGATTGCACAACTTCCACCCGGTGTACCTGCTGCTACAGTCGGTGTCGACCGTGGTGAAAATGCTGGTTACTTAGCAGTGCAAATCCTAGCACTATCCAATTCGAGACTTTCTGATGCACTCGCACAGAATAAACTCGATCAAATCGCTCGAGTAAAGCAAATGGACCGTGATGTCAACGGCGGTGAGTAATATTGTTCGATGCAGTACAATTTGCTAGTGAGTCGGTTGAACAATTGAAATCCACAATTGATGATATTGCTATAATCGCTTGTTCCGGTGGTGTAGACTCATCTGTTGCGGCAATCCTCGCCAAACGTGCTGCTGGTGATTTACTTCACTGTGTCTATGTCGATACTGGGTTGATGCGCAAGAATGAAACAGAATTTATCGAGAAGATGTTTGCCGAACAAGGCATTGACTTAATCACTGTTCACGCTGCAGATCGTTATTTTAAAGCCTTAGAAGGAGTGACAGAACCAGAGCAAAAGCGCAAAATCATCGGCGAAACATTCATCCGGATATTTGAAGATGAACAGGCCAAATGTGGCGCTAAATACCTTATTCAAGGCACTATTGCTCCAGACTGGATAGAATCAGGAGGCGGTGTCCGTGATACCATCAAATCACATCACAACGTCGGTGGTTTACCCGAGGATATGACTTTGGAAATCGTTGAACCCCTACGTGACCTCTACAAGGACGAGGTGCGAATATTGGCAAGGGAACTTGACATAATCGTCGCAGAGAGACAACCTTTCCCAGGACCAGGGTTAGCCCTTAGGACTCTAGGTGATCTGACCCGAGAAAGAGTTGCAGTTGTTCGTGAAGCCTGTGCTATTGTCGAAGAGGAATTTGAAGCGGCGGCTGAAGCTGGTGTAATGGAATTGCCATGGCAGTATTTCGCAGCCCTACTGCCGGTTCGTTCGGTTGGTGTTCACGGTGATGTTCGCGCATATGGCGAGACCATCGTAGTCAGAGCAGTAGCCAGTATGGACGGAATGAGTGCAAGATTCTCAGAGATCCCTTTCAAAGTGTTAGAAAAGATATCCACTAGGATTACTAATACCGTAAAAGGTGCAGTGAATCGGGTAGTCTACGATATTACCCATAAACCACCAGGCACAATTGAATGGGAATAATTGCAGACGCTGTCTGTTAAATTATCTTTAAATCTACGTGCGTATGCAATTTATCATAAAGATAAACTTGTAGTCGTTAAATGACTCTTAGATCTACGTGTGTAACCTATAGCAAAGCTAAACTCAGAGTCAGACAAAGCAGATGAGATGAGTCCGAAGTTACCATTTCTGGCAAATATATTAAGTTTCATATGAACTCGCATACTAATATGAGTGATTCTATAAAATGGAAATCAGTAAAAAAATTATTACTACAAGCTGCTGAAGAAACTGCAATTAACCACGCTTCTGGTTTAGGATCTAAATATGTAACTAATCCTGAGGTTTACATCGATAAACAAAAGAAAATGTATGATTTAATCGCTCCGGCATCAGATTCTAAAGTATTTGAAATCGGCCCTGGTGTTGGTTATTTTGGCTATATATGTGAAGCCATGAACGATAATATACTTTTTGAGTACCACGGTATTGACTGTATGATAGATTCACATAATCAGAGGTGGAAAGAGGATTGTTGTTATTATGAAATGCATAAAAAGTTGGGACTAAATGAGAAAATCCGAGAGTTCTTTATTTCACCTCAAGAGAAAATTGAATTCGGGCTTGTTTTTGATTATATTGTTGCAATGCAAGCCTCTTTTGCGGCTAATTGGAAAACAAATCAGACTTGGGAATTAAATGATCACATATTTTTCTTACAAGATTGTCTCGAACATCTTTCCGAACATGGTAGCCTTTTCATTCAACATAATGTTAATTGCCTTACTGATGAAATAAAATCGTTGTATCAAGGCTTGTCAGATAAGGAAACAATTTCTAGTGGTGGATTTAAAGAAACTATCTTCTTCTATATTACTAGGAAGCGATTAAAAGAGTACCTTGAGAATCTAGGGGTTATTCAAATCCGATATGTCCTACCATCGGACATGCAGGCACCAATTTCAACTGAAGGAGGGGATGAGGTTAAGCCTCCGCTTGTCGAGAGGATTCAAAGCCGATTTGGTATTGATTTTTCAGTATTCAAAGAAGCGGTAACTTGGAAGGGATTCTTAATAGGTATTGTAATGTTCAGCGTTATTGGCTATTCAGGTCTGTCCATCATTTGAATAATCAGGCTACTTGGTTGATGAAAAGAAAAATATATTATTTTCTCAATAAGGTGAATTTAAACAGAAGATTAGTAATTAGATTTATTTATCTTCATGGAATTGCCATGGCAGTATTTCGCAGCCCTGCTGCCGGTTCGTTCGGTTGGTGTTCACGGTGATGTTCGCGCATATGGCGAGACCATCGTAGTCAGAGCAGTAGCCAGTATGGACGGAATGAGTGCAAGATTCTCAGAGATCCCTTTCAAAGTGTTAGAAAAGATATCCACTAGGATTACTAATACCGTAAAAGGTGCAGTGAATCGGGTAGTCTACGATATTACCCATAAACCACCAGGCACAATTGAATGGGAATAATTGCAGACGCTGTCTGTTAAATTATCTTTAAATCTACGTGCGTATGCAATTTATCATAAAGATAAACTTGTAGTCGTTAAATGACTCTTAGATCTACGTGTGTAACCTATAGCAAAGCTAAACTCAGAGTCAGACAAAGCAGATGAGATGAGTCCGAAGACTCATCTCATCCATTTTTGCATTATTGGCTACTTCACTCGTCCTTGCGGCGAGCAAGGATTAGAGCAGCGCCTAGCATTGCCATTAATCCTAGTGAAGCGGTGAATCCAGGAAGACCACCGGTATCGCTCTCAGCTACTGAATCAGCAATGGTTGCAACACCCTTGAAGTGGATGGTTACATTACCGCCAAAGTCAGTAGAACTCCAAGAGACTACCATGTCATGTTCCTCTCCGACATCTTCTTCGGTGATTGAGAACTGATCCCAGCCCCAAACCCAGCTATATTCTGCTTCGAATTCTTGGATCTCATCTAGGCCATCAACAGATAGAGTGATGTTGTCACCTTGCTCATCCCAGCAACCGAAGTAAACGTGATATTCGCCGATTGGTAATGCTAGAGTGTATTCTCCATTGTTAGGTGCTTCGAATTCAGTCCAGTCATCCATCATGTTAGTCCAGTTCCAGTTGCTTGCTGGAGTTCCAGCAGTTCCCATCGAGTAGAATACTTCACAGTTTGGTGCGGTATCTACTACTGTACCATTTGTGGTAGTTTGGTCGTCGATAGCAGTGCAGTCTGTTGTAGAATCATTGTCAAGATCTTCATATCCTACAGGACATACTTGAGGTTCAACAACATTTGCAACACATTCGCCAACACCATCAGAATTGATTTCGTGTGTTTCATCGGCAGTACAATCCTCTGGGTGTACTAGTCCATCATCGACACAACTTGAGGTGGTATCGTCCCACATTTCATGAGCAGTACAATCCTCAGGATTTGGAGTTGTATCATCAACACACTCTCCAGCAGCGTTCATAACCTCGCCAGCAGGGCAATCCTGTGTTCCTGGATCAGCGACACAATCTCCATTAGCGTCCATAACCTCACCAGCAGGGCAATCCTGTGGTCCTGGATCAGCGACACAATCTCCATTAGCGTCCATAACCTCGCCAGCAGGGCAATCCTGTGGTCCTGGATCAGCGACACAATCTCCATTAGCGTCCATAACCTCGCCAGCAGGACAGTCAGTAGAGTTGTATTCTACAGCTGCAAAGATAGCAATAATGTGAAGACCACCTTGAGGTGCGAATTCGTCATCATGGTATTCGTTTCCTTCATGCAAAACACCGTCAGTGGATGTTACATTGATTAGTAACCAGTCATCATTACTTACGATTGAAATACTCCACGGGTCATTATCGTCATGGTCTCCGTTACCGTTTCCAGTTCCAGCTCCGCTACCGTTTCCAGTTCCGTTACCTGGACCAGAATTACCTGCTCCACCATCTTGGTTACCGCCACCAGTTCCATCTCCGTTACCGCCACCAGTTCCGTTTTGGTTACCGGTTCCACCGTTGTTTCCGTCATCGTTATCATCTTCGTGATTTGGACAGAATTCTCCTGCCTCAGTTACAGCATCGCCTTTTGTAACTGGAATGGTAGTTCCGTTACTGTCGTATGTGAATTCACCATCACTTGGAACACTTTCTCCAGCAACTACGGCAACACAATCAGAATCAGATTCAATAATTTCAAACTTGTGAATTCCTTGCTGGCTTGAATTATTTACTGCAAATTCAAATGTAATGTGTATTTCAAGATCATCATCATTTGTTTGATTTACAGCACCTAATAGATTCAGGTGCACACCAGAGAAATGTTCAGTTGGTTCACCTAGATGCTCTCCATCTAGATAGAACGGGAAGTTATTGTCTCCGTCGCTTCCCTCATCATCGCCATTTGGACAATCCTCAACACCATCATTAACTTGATTCATGTTTACAGTTGTCATGTCAGCATCATTACAATCAAACCATGAATCTTCGTCATTTGTAGGATCACCGTCTCCATTGCTATCATCGGTAAGGTTCATGTCTTGAGGTTCATCTGCACCATCTGGGCAATCTTCGTTTCCGTCATTGACTAATTCAAAGTCAATTTCATATTCATTTCCAGCACTATCGTGACAATAGTATGTTCTATCTTCATCTTCATTCAATTTTTCGACAAATTCGTCGGCCTCAGTATCATTGACGATTCCGTTTTCGTCGCTGTCTGCCATTTCCCTAACATTTTCTGCAGCTCCTGTATCGTTATAGCTCGTATAAATGTATGTCAGGTGAAGAGATACTCCGTTTTGTCCCTGATGGTTTACTAATTCAAACGAGACATCTAAGTCGTCCCACCATTCGCCACCGTCATTGTGATCGTTATCATGGCTTGGATATCCTAGATTTAAGTGAAGATCTCCCTCTCCTTGCTGCACATTCCACATGCCAGGGAAGTGTTCGTAACCTTCATCTTGGCCATTAGGGCAGTCTTCATATCCGTCGTTGATGTGATTCCAGTTTACTTGATCCGAATTTCCGGAGTTGTCATGCTTATCACAGGTAAACATTTTATCGCTATCGTTAATGAGATTTCCATCTCCGTCAGAATCAATAGTAGAATCATAATCTTCAGTCTCATCTTCGCCATTCACACAATCATCAATGCCATCGTTAACATGTGCCCATTCAATTGACTCTTCCATGTCATTCATATCGCACTGAAACATTGAATCTGCATTATCCCAGTATGATGGGATGTGATATGATTGGTTTCCATCAAAGTGCATATCTTCAATCATCAACATATCGCCAATCTCTTGGAAGTAAATTTCCCCCTCACTAGAGAAATCGTGGAATGTTAAAGACTGCGTGTCACCGGGGGACATGCCACCTAATCCAGTGATATTGAAGAACAAGTATGCTTGAACTATTGGAGCACTATCAGTCATATCGCCAACAACATCCTGTACGTCAACGAAGTAATTGACATCGTCTCCTTCACTAATACCGACAACTCCGTCCAGGGTCCAATTGATACCTTCGGGGGCGTTATCCATTAGTGCATAGTAGAGTCCAGAGTCCCATAATTCAGTATCATTAAGACTTCCGTCACCATTACCGTAGGTCATGTCGATATGTTCTCTGAAATTAGAATCTAGTGTGGTGCTGAATGAGACCATGACATCGGCATCGATCATATTATCTGGATCAGGTGCGCGATCAGGAATCATCACGACATTAGCGTGCTCTGAGTCAATATGGGATTGGTATGTTTCTTCAATGTCTTCGCAGCCATCTCCAACGTCAATCTCAAAAGTGGTATGGCCGACATGCATCATCGTTTGACCATCCCAGTGGGACACATCGATATCTGCTACATAGTCACAGTCTGCCTGTAATCCGATTTGGTAAACTTCCTGATGGTCATTTCCAGTGGCATTGATACTATCGTATTGGTCACTAACATTGTATCCTGTGCTATCTTGAATCATCAGTGAGAATTCATAACTGTCACCGATAACTAGTCCTTGGAGGTCAAGGGTTACGTTGGCCTCACCAAAATATCCACCTTGCACTGCAGGGTCGGTGACAATGTGGAGTATGTCTCCGTCATTGATAATAGTTCCATCATCAAGATGAACTTGATGATAGGCAGAACTATTTCCAGAAGTTGTTCCAACCATTGGTGATAATGACATTAACATCATGGTTAGGGCAATCAATACAGGCTTGGCTATTGGTCTCAGCATAGGCTACCGTCAAAACGACTTGTATATGAGAGTTACGAGGCGGGATGTCCCATTAGATGATAGAACTACGAGTAGCGTTTTGACGAGGTATTGAAGTGCTATGTGTCTCAGGATATCGACATGGTGACTGGGAGAGTGCTTTCTATTGCGCTCGCTAGTTTGATGCTGAGCCCAGTTTTACTTTTCTTATCACCTGAACTTCTTAGTGAAGTCGAGAAAGAGACAGATTACCCCTCTAACCCCCTTGATTCAGCACTTGAAATGATTCTTGAAAACCCCCACTTGGCTAAGCGATTTGCGTCACACAGCGGTACATCTGAGGATCAGATTCGTATTATAGTTCAATTCAAGGATTCCCTAGATGAGGAATTAGTCGAATCATTTGGTCTACAAGTTCATTCGCGCACTACCATCGTCGAATCATTATTGGCCGAAGGAACCCCTGAACAGATTAGATCTCTAGCAGACGATGATAGTATCGCATGGATCGAATGGAATTCACCGCGTGAATTATTGATGGATTCAACTGTTGATGTAATTTCTGCTAGGCAGGCTTGGGATAGAGCACCATTGCGTGCAGATGGTGGTTATGAAATCGATACAGAAGGTCCTAAGGGAGAAGGTGTATCAGTGGTAATCCTTGATTCAGGTATCGATGCGTCACATCCGGATATGAATTATGCACCTCAACAGGTTTCTAATCCAACATCGCCAGGTGATGGTGATAAGGTGATTTACAATGCTAAGTTAGATCAAGGAAGTGGCTCAAATACCCCGGGTTTTGCTTGGATTGAGTTGGAGAATACCGATACTACCTCTGGTCATGGAACTCATGTGGCTGGTACTGTAGCTGGCAATGGCGAGGCCAGTGCTGGTAAGTTCAGAGGTGTAGCACCAGAGGCTTGGCTTGTTGGACTCTCTATGGGAGAGGCAGCATTCACTTTTGATGAATACAGCGCTCTTGAATACGCATACCAATTGTCGGAGACTGGTAGTCCAACTCAAGAGTTGTGGAACATTCGAGTTGTCTCTAATTCATGGGGGCCAGGATTCCCATTCGATTCAGCAGATCCAAACGACATGACGGTTCAAATAATCGAGAAACTAAGTCGTGATAATAATGTGGTAATTATATTTGCTAACGGCAATGATGGCGGTGAAGGTGGCGATGACCAATCGAATATCTTCGCCAAGGTTCCTTCAGCAATTGGCGTGGCAGCAGCAGCCCACAATGGCGTGGGAATGTCGACATTCTCTAGTCGCGGTGATGCAACAGATATCACGACATGGCCAGATATCACCGCTCCTGGTGTCGATATATGGAGCGCCGCGGCAAGGGCGACGATGATTGGAGGTGCAGATGGTGTCGGTGATGTTGGTAATGGTGAATTCGATAATTATTATCTCGCTATATCTGGCACCAGTATGGCAGCCCCGCATATTGCTGGAGTGGCTGCTCTAATGCTACAAATGGCTCCGGATTTGCACATGTCGGAAATCGATGAAGACCTCGCTGAAGAAGGTAACCCCATTCTACAAGATCCATCTGGAATCTCTCCTCCACAAGAGGCTAGTAGGCAGATTCATGAGGTTGAAGCGATAATGAAATTGACTGCTGATTACATTATTTCCGGTGAAAATTTAGCGAGTAATAGTAGTATTGGTCTTGGCGATAACCGTTTGGATTTCGCCCAAGGATACGGCCTTGTCAACACCAGTCGGGCAGTGGCGCTCGCACATAGTTTGCAAACACTGAGAGACCCGGATGGCGATGGTAATTTGGATAATCCAGAGATTACGGTTTGGGATGCACACAAAGTGTATCAGAATAGTATGGGTGAAAGAGACATCAAGCAGAAAGGCGACCAACTAAAGGCGACTTGGAATGGTGAGTTCGCTATTTTTTCCAGTGATGTCGATATCCCACCGGCAAGCGCACATCGACGCGCTGTATTTGTCCCAGAAGGTACAACAAGAGTTGAAGTTGAACTTGATTATTCGCCGCTACCGACCAGTTTACTTTGCCCAACCGCTTCAAACTTGAGATTAGCCTTAGATCAGGATGGTGATGGCACTTATGAGATTCTAGATGCAAATGGAGAGGAATATATCTTCCAAGGCGGAACCACTACTGATACATGGTGGTATTATGATATTCAGGGTAGTGCTGCCGGGAATTGTTTCTCAACCAATCCTTCGACCGGAGGTCCTCGCTCCCCCTATACTGTTATTCACAAGGGATTTCTGCAACCCGGAGATTACTTTCTCCAGATAGAGGAATATCGAGGGATGACCGTTGAAGGAGTAGATAGTTCGTCGATCACTCACCAAAGACCAGTTCTTCAGCACCCGGAATACATACCACCAGAGGAGAAGTTGGGTGGATTAGCAGGGGCATTTGAGTGGATGAAGGATAACTGGTGGATACCATTGTTAGTCGCATTACTAATCACCGCATCTATGGTTCTCTCTAATGAGAAGGCTCGCTCATATCTCATACTTTCTAAGGATAAAGAACACGCTGCGATCTATGACTCAGATAGCATTGGGGCTGCCGAAATCTTTGAGGCTGAATTGATCATGCCTGAATTGCCTCCTCCTCCAAAACCGGGCTTAGGTCTGCTTTCAAGGGCAAATACAGAGTTAATTGTCGAAGCAGATGTCATCGAGGATTGATCTCCGATGATGGAAGTCGTCATATAGGGCATCTATGTCGGCAACGTTGCCGATTTAGCTTAGCTGGTGGAGCGTGGGACTGTTAATCCCAAGGTCGTGGGTTCGAGCCCCACAATCGGCGTATACTCCAAAGCGTTACACTGAAAGCGTGTGACGTGTGAGTAAAAACCTGGTTTCTCCGGATACATCGCACCCAAGATTTGCACACCTGATTTTACACCTAGCGCGGGTATTTCGACTGCCACTGAGTGATTTTCTACATTCAACTCCAGTCGTTGAAAAAGGGTCACTTTGAATCGGAAACCGAGTAAAACCTTATCCTCTCGCAATCAGTAGAAGTGAATATGGTTGAGATTGAATGCCCTCATTGTGAGAAAGATATTCAATTAGATGACGGAGCCTTTGGATTGTTTGAATGTCCTCATTGCGAAGAGGAATTTACATGGAATAAAGAAAGCATTTCTGACCATGAGGATTATTCCGGGGAGTGGGACTTTTTGATTGGTTTCCTTGCACCCATTCTAATCACATTTTTCGGTCTATTGATTGTGTCGGTTACTATTTATGGCTTGGAGGCTTTCTTTTGGTTGTTATTTGTAATATGTCTTTACCCCTTCTGGGCTCTTGGGATTGCATTTTACGGACATCTCCAAATGCGGAGGTCGTTGAGTCTAGGTGCTTTTGGATCGGCAGCCATGGGTTTCATCGCATTGGCGATATTCTTATTCTTCGGTTTAGGGGGATTTGGATTCGGTTTCTTCTAGTGGTAGTGTAGGGTTGAAAGTTGAAGACTAGATATAGATTGGTATTTATTTGAGAAGCTAGAGTATCTTATTTGGAAGTTAACACTAAATAGCACTTATATTATCGATAAACATGATTTCTGAACCCAAAGCAACTGGTCTAATGCAAGTTGTTGAGGAGGTTCCTGAGAAAAGATCAATCTTCGGCATCGTGGCAATCGCTCTTTTTGTCATCGGCATTTTGTTGATTTTTTGGGGTTTTGGCTCTAGCACTTCTGGGCCAATGGCCGTATCAGACGGGTGTTGCCTTGGCTCGTTGTTTATGCTTTGTTCATTGGGTCTAATCCCACTTGCGCTGATGGAACTCTCGAGAAAGAACAAACCACCTGCTCTTGTATATGTTCAAGAATGAACATCATCGCTGTGTTCTCGGCTACCCAGACAGCCAATTGACTTTGTAGTAAAATCACTTGTCTGCGAAGATGGTTTCGATTAGTCTCGATGGTCTTGGTTGACTTGGTGGATTTTCAGAGAAGGTGTAGGCATCACCAATGCCGGGATGATCATTATCCCAATCCTCCATATCGAGGTGTACGATTGGCTCTCCAGCCTTGACGTAATCCCCTACTGTGAACAATAGTTCGATTCCCGCTCCATGATTTATTTTATCGTCCGGATGATTACGACCCGCACCCATGCTCAGCAAGAGTGTGCCAAGGCGGTAAGCATCGATATCGGTTATCCAGCCACTAGAACGAGCATTCCAGGTAAATCTCTGTTTTGCTTTTGGCAAAACACTCCAAGGGTCGGTGCACAATTTTTCAACCACATCTACCTCAACTCCTTGACGAATGCACATTTGTTTGAATTGCTCTAATCCACTACCGTCTTTGAGATGTGGGCTGATATCCACACCCAAGGCTTCTGCCTGAATCCGCACCAATTCCATTGTATCACGCGGTCCTTGGCCCTTGAGGCATTGGATAACTTCGACAATTTCATGTGAATTACCAAGCATTTCACCAATAGGGGTATCCATTTCGGTAATCTGAGCAACTATTCCAACCTCCAGAATAGTTCCAACTTCTACCATTGATTTAGCAAGGGTTCGAGCATCGTCAATATTTTTCATGAATGCTGCCTTGCCACATTTGACATCGAGGACCAAGCGATCGAGTCCCTCAGCAACTTTTTTCGAGATGATAGATGCGGTAATTAAACCGATAGATGGAACAGTTGCAGTCACATCGCGAGCTGCATAGAGGATACGGTCAGCAGGTGCAATCTGTTTACTTTGACGACTGATGAAACAGGGATTAGTTGCCATCTCTTCTAGAGTAAGCCCAGTATTAAACCCGGGTATAGATTCTAATTTATCGATAGTTCCTCCAGTATGAGCCAAACCTCTACCTGCTAACATCGGCACTCGCAATCCTGCAGCTCGCAGTAGAGGAGCGAGAATCAAACTCATCTTATCGCCGACTCCACCGGTTGAATGCTTGTCAACACGGTCTGGCTCTGCAACAAAATGTTCACCTGAAAAAGCCATTCTCTCCGTCAAATATGCTGTTTCTTTAGATGAAAGGCCATTTATTTGACACGCCATAAGCCATGCTCCAATCTGCACAGGTGACATAGACCCGTCCACAATATTAGAGACGACTTTCGAGATTAAACCCTCATCCATTTCATGACCGTCTCGCTTGTATGCAATCAATTCAGGAATAGTTTCTATTCTTGACATATTATTACCTCACGAAGTTAAACCGATTTCAGCAAGTCGCTGGAAGAGGTAATCATTAGCATTTATTTCAGGATAGAGCGCTTTTCCACCAGTTTGGGCAATGAACTCGGGTAGTGGAGTAAGGTCGACATCGCCACGCGGATGAACAAACATTGGCATGGAATATCTATCTGAAGTTACATTTGGTGGGTTTACTACACGATGAGTAGTGGATTTGAATAGACCATTGGTCAGGTTTTGCAGCATATCCCCACTATCGACAATGATATGTTCGTGATTACCTTCGACCTCAATCCAAGTGCCATCATGGTCCATCACTTGTAGTCCATCTGCAGTTGCTCCTATCAGTAGAGTGATGAGATTGATATCCTCGTGTTGAGCGCTTCTTACCGCTCCATCGGGGGTTTCTGGTGCAAGTTTTGGGTAGTGAATGACACGGAGAATAGTATTGCCATCCTGTGCCATATTAGGTAACCAATCCTCTTCTTTGTTGAGACATAGTGAAGCTGCTTTCAGTAACTCAATCGACATCTCCTCCATCGCGTTATAGAGGCCGTCAATGTGCAATTCAAATTCTGGAGCGCAAGAATGTGGCCAGAAGTTTTGCGGGAATTCATTTGCTAGAGGATTGTCTTTGGCCAAAGTACGCCCGGTCTGCCAGAACTCTTTGAGGTCAGGTTCAGGATTATCCTTCGCGTGTTCGATACCATATGGTGTAAATCCTCTTTGGCGCGCCATTTCGGTGTTTTCATATGATTTTTTGGTGTTTTGATCGAGATTGAAGAAGCGTTCAATTGTTTCATAGGAGGCATCGATATTTTTCTTTGAGATACCGTGTCCAGCAAGGGCAAAGAAACCGATATCCCGAAGAGCATCACCCAAGGTTTGGATGAAATGCTCTTTCCGTTCGCCACCGGCGAACCAATCCTCTAGATTACAGACTCGAAGTGTCCTTGACAAAACGACCCCTCAGTTTGAGCGCAATTTCGAGATTAAGCGTATCATCTCAATATAGACCCAGATCAAAGTGATAGTCAGTCCAAAGGCTCCCCACCATTCCATATTCTTGGATGCACCGTATTTGACACCTGATTCTATAACTCCAAAATCAATTATCAACATCAAAGCAGAAATCGAAACTACGATGAGAGAGAATCCGATACCAACGGGCCCTGAATCGTGGATGAAGGGGACAGATAGACCGATCATCGATCCAAAGAAACTGAATAGATAAATCAACATTATACCACCCATTGCACTCATTACTCCAATTACGAATTTCTTGGTTGGTTGTATTATTCTAAAGCGATAAAGAGTAAACATCAATCCAAATACGCCGATTGTTCCCATGCCAGCCTGAATCGAAATACCAGGGTAGAATGATTCCATGAATAATGTAAATCCACCGATGAACATACCTTCTGCAAGAGCATAAGCACCCATCAATATCTCGGGATTAGATGGGCGACTCATAATTATGACCAATACCAGTATGAAGCCACTAATTCCCCCTCCAATCATCATTAAAGACGCGAGTCCGGGGTTATCTGCTCCGACAATCCAAGTAACTGTCGCCGAAGATATAATCAGCGCAAATAAGATTAGAACCTTGTTTATTGTTCCCTCATAAGTCATTCTTTCCTGACTATTTCCCTGAGCAAAAGCTCCTGGGTTCAAAACGGGGTTACTACTTCGATACACCATGTTGTTCAGGTGATGCTTAGAGCCTGTACCTTGTAAGTCTACTGCTGATGATCACTCATCTGCTCAGCATAATATGTAGTTAATTGGTCCCCGGTCCAGCCTTGCTCGATGAGATCGAGCACAGTAGCCTCATCCCAGCCGGGATATAGTGACATATCAGGCGGCGATTTAGAGGTTCCATCTAGTACTGGCATTTGGAATGAAGTGGTTTCTGTAGTCATAGGCGGTGTTGCATCAAGAACTGGTTGGTCGAACGATTTGTCCATCTCCATCTCCAACTCAGAATATACAAAATCCTCTTCCTTCTTACGGAGAAGAAGTAGGGCCAAAGCGGTGATGAAAACAAAGCCTCCGACGCCAACTAGCATCAGCATGAAGTCCATACCGCCAGACGATTCGGTCTGCGACTGAGTGCTGTCTTTAGCCGATTCCTTGAGCTGTTCAGCAGAGCAACCATTGCTATCGGTAGCAACCCCTGTTGGTGTTCCTAAGCACTCGTCAAGAGAATCCTCAATCAGATCACCATCAGCATCTGTAGTTGTAGGGGTATTGTCGTCACCGATTGTATTATTGCCATTGTTATCGGTATTGTTGTTATTATCGTTTACATTATCATTCGACCACGGGTCGGTATCGGCAAGGAATTCCTGAAGGTTGGTTTTCCCATCTCCATCAGGATCGAGTTCCGCTTCGGTTAATCCAAGAGGCATACTTCTACGGCTGCGGTTTAATCCGTTTGCAACTTCCCACCAATCAGGCATACCATCACCATCGCTATCTGTGGTATCATCAGTACGATTCCAATCGAGCCACCAAGATGCCAAATATGGCGCAGTGGCTTCTTCTGAGTGGATTAACACACCCATTTCTCGATTGCGTAATATTGAGTTATCTCCCCAATTAATCGATGAGATGAGTACACTTTCACCATCGATAATCGCACCTTTGTTATGCAATTTGATGATGTCATCATTCTCAGTCATCATAATTGCCTGCACATCATATCCATATTTTGCGCTCCAATTCTCATTTAGTTCTTCGACCGAGTCACGCACATCTGGATTCTCATCGAGATAGTGAGCATTCATAATCAGACGAATGGATACACCACGCTGAGCCGCAGCCAATAGCGAATCGAGCAGTGGATTAGCCTGCCATCCCCAATACCAATCCAACTCTAGGTATTGTAAGGATAACAAAATCTCCTCATCAGCAGAATTAATCATCTCAGCCAAGGTTTGGATACAATCATCAGGACAGGTCAATAATTCTCCATTGACTTGAGCTTGCATTGAACTGGTAACAGGTCCACTTGGAGAGGTAGATGAACCGGGAACCCAGCCATTAGGTGTATCTCCTGAAGTAGTTGTCCCAACTGAGAAATCATAATCAAAGCGAAGTTGAATCGAATCTGCAAGATCACTCGAATTGATGAATGCACCCCATTCTCTATTGCCTCCTTGATCAGGGGCAGGAAGGGTGCTTGATTTCCAATTTCCAGAACCAATCCATATACTTGAGTTGTCTTTTACTGCAACTTTACTGTGCATCATGGCATAAGGTGATTGAGAATCTGGGTGTCCAAACCAACGGACGTTAACCCCTCCCTCGACTAATAATGCGTGATAACCAAAGGTTGTTTCTTCCTGATACCAATCCCAATAGAAAGTGGGGTACTGCAATAAAACCTCGACGTCAATACCTCTTTGATGAGCAGCAATAATGCGTTCGGTTAATACCGGGTGATGTAATTGATAGAGAGCGATGTCGAGGCTAGTAGTCGCTGAATCGAGCCAATCAATCACGTCGACCAGACCTGATTCAGGTCCGATTAGAGGGGTGAAGTCAATCATTCCAGAGAAACTTGTATCATCACAGAAATGACTTGCACCAGCCAAACTCCAGCGCAATTTCCAATCCACGCTGGAATTGCTATCTGGAAGATGATTGCATCCATCTCCACGTAAGTATACCAGATCTCCTAGATTTTCTGCTGGAGGTGAAATGGTTACTCCTTGCCATCCTCCAATCGATGTCGGACCATTACCATAAACAACACTATCCGCTTCCATTCCACTCGATTCTTGCAAACTAATCGCCATGCTGTCATCATCCAATACCAGTGAAAGTGTAATCATCTCTCCACTGGCAAGAGAATTATCTAGGGTGATAGATGTTTCAACCATTGCTTGAGTTGTTGTCGTAATCGACCAATCAAGTAAAAATGCTGTTTTACTGGCGGTGTTTTTGATAGAGATGAGATCTTCTGCTGGTGAAACCATAGTGAATAGCAAATCCTCTGGCCCAGCAAACGCGCTAGCAGTTGGGTTGTGTGCACCAGCGGTAGGATAAGGCAGGATTAGCCAGTCTTGTGATGCATAAGCACCCATGCTCTGTCCGGTGGTCAGAATCGTAGTTACATTGATGTCTGCCGAAAAAGTTAGTGAGTGAACCACCATTCCATCTGGGTCTTCTAGAATTAGTTGATCGCAGTCATTATTGATAATGCCGTTGACCACTGCATATTCTCCAGCAGAAAAGGAAGCGGTGATACTGTTTCTTAATGCTCCAGTCCAGATATAATCCGAATCGTTAATCGATCCGTCAGCCATACATTTTAGCAACCAAGCACTAAGATCTATGATTTGATTTCCTGTATTTAGCAATTCGATAAATGGACCCTCTCCATCAGTTCCCGCTTCATTGATGGTGATATTAGTTGGTCCATTATATGGTGTGAAATTGGGATTTTCCTCACCAGGTGTCGGCCACATTGAATTAGACCAAGTGCCAGAATTATCGACAAGACTCTCACCTTCAGTAGGTGCATCCCAAGTAGCCCAATCCAGAATATTTCCATCATCATCAACCAATTCAATACCATCGCTCAATTCATTTTTCATGTAAAAACTCGAACTACCATTTGTCGCAATTAAAGCGATATCTCCGGGAGCGACATAGGTATTAGCTTGTAGAGGCATTCTTTCAGGTGTTATAATCAGAACTCTTGCACTTGCCCCAGAGGTAAATCTGAAGTCTTTGATATCGACGAATGTAGTACCATTGTTGACTACTTCAATCCATTCTCCAGCCGGATAAGCAGCACTATCTGTTCCAATTGGTGAAGGCATAATCTCATTGATGTAAAAATCGATAGCCGTTGTGTCACCGGTTGGTTCTGGCTGCCCAGGAGTTGGTGTACTCGACGGTGACCAAGTGCGATTGATATCAGAATCTCGTATCAGAGAAATATTTTCACCGAAGTCAGAATTCCACCAAGCCAGGTCGACAATATCTCCTGTGTTGTTGAATAATATGACATGATTAAATTCATCCCAGAGTCTGGTTTCTTGGTCAAATTGGACCAGACGTCTTTCTCCTGCATTGATCATTGTTGCAGATTGGCTAGAGTTTGTCACCAATGAGTTTTCATCAAGAGTTGTCTCATTACCCATGCCATCAATGATTTTCCAACCTGATAAATTGATATCAGATGAACCATTATTGTGCATTTCAATCCATTCTCCAGTGGGGAATGCCTGACCATCATCACTTGCATTAGGCATTACTTCAGTAAATTTGACATCTGAACTGGAGTTGATTAGAGAATAAAGTGGCCGTGGGTTTTCCATCCCTGGTGTTGGGTAAGAAGAAAGTCCAATAGTCCCATCAGCATGTGGCATAAGCGTGAATCCAGCTACTGTATCATACCAAAATAGACTTTGTACAAATGAACCGTTGGGCATCACCAATTTCACAGTCTCTTGACCGTTGTTGAGAATGCCCCATTGAGTGCTGCCATTGAGAGCGATAATACGGTATTCTCCCGCCAGCATCAAACTATCATTTCCAATAATATGGTCTTTATCGAAGGGTAGGATATTTCCTACCGCATCAGTAATCTTCCATCCGCTGATATTGATTACATCACTACCATTATTCCATATCTCAACCCACTCTCCGGCTGGCCACGTTCCATTATCGCTTCTAGGCCAAGTATTGGGCATAATCTCAGTAATCTGAAGATCACTTTCGAAATAAGTAGGTCCACTGCTGGCACCAGAATTAGCGCTGCCGGGGGTGTTTCCAGTTGAATCTACATAATCACCAGTCGCAGTAGTTCCTGGAACTTTCGAAATGTTGACCAATGCTGATCCAGTGGTGACAGTATGAATTATCGTGCCAGTTGGGTTTTTCAGATACAGTGTTTCTCCTGCATTATTGAGTTTTAATGAACCCTGAATTGCTTCGCTGATAACCGCATAATCTCCGGCAGGAAGGACATAAGGAGTGGTTAGATTAGCGAAACCAACCCACGTGTCGGCATTTATGGGATGAGTCCATCCACCTAGGTCTTCAAGTGTCCAGCCTTGGAGATCAACTCCTGAACTACCATTATTATGCAATTCAACCCATTCTCCAGCGGGAAAGTTTCCAGTATCATCACCAGATGGGTTAGGCATCAGTTCACTAATACAAACATCACCGTTGCAGGCACTTGACCTAGCTCCAGTTCCAGAAACAAGTCCTGTAAGAGGGGTCAATAGTAGGATTAGCGTGAGGAAAGAGGCTATAGCACGCATCGTATCATTCCCCGGGCTACTTTCACACCACTAAGACTTTCGCTAAAATCAGATGAATCCAAATGCGTCAAACTTTTGGGCGAAAGTATAGATCATTATCGGCACTAGGATGATTCCCATGCCATGAGAGCGTCTAATCCCAATTCTTGGTGGCATTAGACCCATGATTGTGCCGACGATTAGAACGCCGATACCGATCCAACCTGTTGATAGCCAAACCAATGCAATGATGAAGATAATGACGCCGATGACCATCGATTCAAGGGGTATGGTTTCGTGCAGTCGTAATATACCCTTGCCGACGTGCCGCATTATAGGAACAGCAATCAGTCCAGCGGCAATGGTAATTCCAAGTAAACGGATGAAGTCAGCAGTTGGATCTATCCCCGACCAAGTATCGATCGGGTACATCATTTTGAGAGCGAGAGTAGCACCGGAACGTGAACGGCCGATGATGTAGAGGAATCCGAGAACCATGACGGTAACCGCAGTATTGGTTGCCGATAAGAGAGCGATAATTTCCAAATCTTGTTCGTTCTGAGGGCTCTCACCTTCACCGGCAGCTTCAGCCCGGGCAAGGGCTAATAATTCCTCATCGCTCAATTGCGAGAGTCGACGGGTTTCCCAATCCATACCATAGCCCTCTTCACCTTTGAGTTTGGCTGCAGCATTCCTACCACCCATGACCAGAACCGTTGCTTGAGATGCAGTCATCCCCGGAAGAACTCCCATCGCAGCACCAGCGCAACTCGAGAGGAAACATGGAATGATCAGTGGCCCGGCTGGAGGTAGAGCCCATTCGTCCTTTTGTGGTGGTAATTCACTGGTAGTTGCATAGATGTCGAGAAGATTAGCAACTCCGAATAGGCCGGCTAGACTTGGTAGCAATAGACTTGCATCGGGCATTCCTACTGGTGATCTTGCTGGTAATTCGAAAACCCCCCAGCCGTAAAGTCCTGCCAGTAGGAAGAAGGCTGTTGCAGCAATGAAGCCAGCTAAGCGGCTATCCTTGCCGAGTTTGCTACGAGTGGCTTTTTGAATCCAAACCGGGAAGTCGAGACGAGTGGTTTCAGTCGCTAATAACAGGAGCGATATCGAGAGAAGAACAATTGGCAGAACATCTCTGAGACTATCATACCAGCCCACTTCCGGACCAAAGACGAGACGAGCCACTAAAATCAGTGGTAGCGAAAGTAATAATCCAAGTTGACTGCCTCTTGCTGACCAAGCTACGCCCTTGGCAGCATTACCAGAGAGTAACATCCGATGGCCAGGCAACAGTGAGAGTGCAGTATCCCCGTCTGGTGCTCCAATAAGCGCTGAAGGTATGTAATTGAGAAAGGTATGAACTACGCCGGTAGAACAGATTATTCCGGCTACAGCAGACAGAGGTATTCCTAATGCCAAAAGGGCAGGTGATACAGAAAGAAGAATTAAAGCTACGTTGTTAACGTGGAATCCGGGGATTAATCCGGTGAGTGAACCAAGTCCAACCCCTAGCAACAATGCTGCTATCATCCACGATAACTCGTATAGCCACGGATCCATCTAAATCACTCCAATTCATCAGGTATCCCGTTGCTATTTTCATCGATTGCATCAGCGTTAGCCAATACAAAAGCCTGAGCCATATTGCTATTATCATCTTCTTGCAATAATCGCCCTTCCCATGTCAGAGTATAATCGGAATAGTCAGAATTAAGGCCAATTGCTTGGATGACCGGGTCGAGTCTTACCTTCTGAGTTCCACCTTCGCGTTGTAAGTAATATTGGCCACCTTCATCGACGACCTGGCCACTAATTGTCACAAGTTTATTTCGTGAGTAACTCCATTGTGTTGCACCATCGTCCCAAAAAATATTGCCAGCAGTAGGTGTTTCACCACTCAATTCGAATGAATTAACCATTACAGACATTCTAGTATTTGCATCATCCCATCCAACCGAGACATTGATGACCATCTCCTGTCCAGCCTCAATCCAAGTATTCGTGCCGTCGAATGAGCCGTACAATGTAGTCCAATCCTGTGAATATGCGGGTGAATCGACAAAGGTTATGTCAGTATCAAACGGCTCAACTGAATATTTAGAATATGCTTTGACGATCCAAGTACGAGAAGAGTTTGCTAGCACACCGCTTGGGTCGGCAGAGATCATTCCCAATAGGTCTACAGCGTCTCCAACAGCGACAATTCCCGCGCTACTAGTACCATCTGCGGCTTCATCAATACACCAATTATTATGTGATGGTGACCATAATAGTCGTCCTTGGAA
>Ga0209709_10000163_pt1 | contig 64190 bp, 39 predicted proteins | sample ArcticOcean_MG_C_2_FD_187435 | JGI IMG/M metagenome (GOLD analysis project Ga0209709, IMG submission 187435) | Marine microbial communities from western Arctic Ocean - ArcticOcean_MG_CB4_136 (SPAdes) (version 2) | ecosystem: Environmental > Aquatic > Marine > Oceanic | place: Arctic Ocean... | reverse complement strand
AATCCTCTTTAGTTTATTTTTATCATTTTTGTTTAAATTGTTTTAAATTTTTTTCCATAGGATTCCTTTCTTGGTAATATTTTTTTTAGTTTAATTTTTTAGTTTAATTTTTTAGTTTAATTTTTTAGTTTAATTTTTTAGTTTAATTTTTTAGTTTAATTTTTTAGTTTAATTTTTTAGTTTAATTTTTTATTTTAATTTTTTAGTTTTATTTTTTAGTTTAATTTTTTAGTTTAATTTTTTAGTTTAATTTTTTAGTTTAATTTTTTTGTTTAATATATTTTTGCCGATTTGTCGGTTTTCATTTTTGTTTGGATAGATTTTAATTTTTAATTTAATTTTTAATTTATTTTAATTTAAATTGTCTTTTTTCGAAAGAAAAAACAAAAAAAAACAAAAACTGTAAAAAAAAGGTGAGCGATCGATGTTAGAATGTGTCTTACCAGAAAAGAGGAAGCCGGTGACGATAGCTGGAGATTCTAATAAAAAAAATAAAATTTCAAATTCTCTGCCGCAGAAACGCAAATCTCCCGTCAAAAAGCCAAAGAACGACGACCAAGCGCCCACCTTATTGGAAAAAATAAAGACTGGTAGTAGTCGTATTCTTACGAATGCACCCGTAACCACCCAAGACATTTTAAGTACGGGACAGAAAAAGAAAAAAAGACGCGTCGATCCACCTAGGCCCGCGACGGATATCGCTGTTCTTGATGTTTTGAGAGACGCATGGCGGAAATGGTTAATAATTACTATTGCTACTACCGTCGTTCCTTACGAAAAATATACAGATTTTCAAAAGCCTTACAAGAAGAAGGAAGCGGCATTGATTGACAAGTATGTGCAACAAATGAAAGACGACCGGGAAAATGAAGTAGTCGTCCAAGAACTCAAAACAAAATTAGTAAAATACAAAGAAGAACACGGTATTGTGAATGTTCCTCGAGCTGACGAAGAACTTGGATCAATAATCAACAACATTAGGAATCAATTCCACCATATAGTAGACAACCCAAAATTCTTTGACTGGCTCTTGGACAAAGGGTTTATTATGGCTTTTTCCGCTGGTCGTACGCCAAAAAAAGACGAGAAAAGGCACCTTGAAAAAATCGACGAGGTCAGAGCTAAGCAACGACAGGCAACCGAAGCCTTTGAAACACAACAATACATAAAAGCAAGTTTGTGCAAACAATTTCCGATTTTGAAAGAAGAGCTAGCCGCCTTAAAAGAAGAGTGTCAAAGGGGATTTCACGATTATATTAAAAAATGCAAGATCGCATGTAAAAAAGGCCACCACCCGATCTACGGAATACCCGTACCTCTTAAAAGGAACATATATGGCGACGCAAGTCTCGTCCATTTTAATACGACGTCGACAAATCCAGATGAGCGGGGCGAAAGAGTCACATTAGATATAGAACGCTGGATTCAACCCGACGGCGGGATTTATACGCTCAAAAAAAATGGCAAGAAAGGGAAAATTACTTATGGTTCAAAAGAACATTCGAGTGTCAAAATAAATAGAACCTTACCATCAGAGGCTACTGTTCCAATTTACCTTTTGGTGCTCTTCAGCTACTTCCCGCACTTAAATTGGAAACCCTTCTGTCGCGCTGCGGGTAAAAAGAGAAAGGCTGAATCATCAGCTGAAATTGACCACATCTTACAAGTCCACGAGAAATGTCATTTCGCCTACCTCGAAGCCGTGCCTGGTTCCGAAAACACGTACCGCAATAAATTTTCAGCAACACATTCGACACAACGTGAAAAATCCGGAAAGACCCAAGGCAAACCCTTTCATATTTTTCATGGCGGGATCGAAATTTTTACAGCTTCCACGGCTCAGGAAGGCGTCACTTTTCTCAAGGAAAGATTCCCAGAAAAATTTCAAGCAATGAAAGAACATAGTTTAGTAATAAAACTCAGCGCTGCTTTGCATCAGGAAAGCAGATATTGTGAACTAGAAAAAAAATATTTTCTCGACAGGGGAATTATATTGGTATATACGCAAGAGTATTTAAATTCTCAGAAATATTTGCTCGACGAGGTTTGGCGTTACAACCTGACTCAAACTGATAAACATCCCAAGGATGTGCTCACTCTCACCTGGAAACAACCGAATGATCCTCACCTCAAGGACTGTAAATTGTTAGCTATTTCAAACAAGGGCCGTATTATGTTCACCGACGGTGAAATAAAAGATGGATCCATCAACCATGAAAAGCATGAACCCGTAGTTCTTGAAGACGAGCTGCGAGCCAAAAGAAAAAGGGCACCCACAAAAATCCACAGCCTTTATAATGGCAAAGGAATCCACACACTCGTATGGCCTGCCTTTAAGGAAGAAAAAAGAGGCGATCGAATGGTTCTGCACGAAAACGGGGACGAGTTCTTGCGAACAAACAAAGACGGCAAGAAAATCAACGTGTACACGAACGAGCTCGCGTCCTTATATTTGGGCGATGCAGCACAAAACAACAGAGATAGAGTTGTCGACGAAATCGACTGGGCTCGCCGGATTCCCGCTAACGAAGCTTGCTTCTACGACCCCGCGGGTTGTCTCATCCAAGAAACCTTCTTTTCTGTTCAAGAATTTTGTCAGGAACGCGATTTTACTTATAATTCTGATTTACTTCAAGTTTGGGATGGCAAAAGTACCCACTCTCATGGATATACGCTCGAATTCGTGATTCCGCGCCCCGATCGACCCCCGTGCGTACGCGTCGGCAAGGAAATGATTGACAAAAAAACAAAAAATCAATGCGTGATCAAAAAATTGAAAGACGGTGGTTGGGTCGAGATTGAATTTTGCGATGGCAAAAAAATTGTTTCAAGGAGAAATTCCGTCACAAATCCGGCCTTTGAAGATGTTAGCGTCGACGAGTTGAGTTGCCACCCGGACTGACTACTTTTCATACGTATAATTTGACCTGAAATCCATGCCCGTGTTAATACCCCCCGTGTTCATCCCCACGTTCGTGTTAAACTGCATCGTCGGTGTTGTATAGTTTTCTTCTTTCAAGTGCACGTTGTTCATCGAATTCGGAGTCCAGGCTTCGTGAAGCCGGGCCGCCGGAATATTTGTGAATTTGACTTCGGATTTTTGTAAGCTATATTCTGGCACTTGTGACTGTGCGACAGATGACGGTTGGTTGACGTGATACGAGACGGCGGACGTGTTTTGGTTCCCATGCACGGCGCGACCAATCCCCGGCGAAACCTTGGTCTGCATTTCGTCGTAGAATCTAGTATTCGAATCGAGTGTGAGGTTGACGGAGGCGTCGGGTACGCCGATGAACGAATTTTGCCCGCGTTCATGTTTTCTACTTCCCGGAACCCGAACGTTTTGAATTTCTGGCTTCAGATTCGACGATCCGTGGAACAGGGTCGAGTTCGTGTACTTGATAGAATCGTTCAAAATTTCTCTCGGTGCGACGGACATATTTTTTTCCGGGGCTGTCAAAGCTGGTCGCGACAGTGATTGGAAGGAGTGACCTGGACCCAGTCTCGAATTAATTTGAGATCTATCGCGGCCACGGGGAAGATTGTTGACCGGAATCGTGGATCTCAAATTAGAAATGGGAATTTGTGGGTTTGAAGGAGTCGCGTAGGACAAGTCGCGTTTCGCCGTTTTCACTTTCGATTCAATTTTTCCATTTGAATTTTCAACATTTCCATACATAATGCTCGTATTCTTTACGTTCCTCTCCTTATTCGTAGGGATAACACCGTTAATTTTAAAGCTGTTTATGGGAGTATTCGCATGTAGACGTTCATGGGACTCCTCGGGGGCGTTTCTAAACTTGGTCACTTCTTGGCTTACCTTTGTATTGACATCTTGTGTATAATTTTGATTGGACAGGGGAATATTAGAAATTTTTCGATCTTTTGTGTGACTTTGGGAGTGTATTTTATGCGAATCATTTTTCAAATTTGATGGATTGATTTCTTTGAAAGCGAAATTCTCGGGTTTCTTGGCTTCGTACGACGATTTCATGGGCTGAGCCTCGTATGATGTCTTTTCTTCGCGGAGCCGGGTCGGAACGCGATCTACTTTGAACTTCTGAATTACAAACGAATCCATCCGAGAATCTTTCACTACCGATGCGTCGTTTTGCATATCAATTTGTTCAAAATTTTCTCGAAGCTTGGGTGTTTTGGCGGGGTCGGCTAACATCCGAGCATGTCGGTCTGATTCATTAACGTGGCCATAATCAGCCGCGTTTGTCTTTAGATTGTTAACACCGTGCACGCTTTGCTTGTGACGGGTCGAGGGATGAAGACCCCCGTGAAAGTATTCTTTTCTATAGGTCCTATCTCCGTAGGCGCCACTCGGTCCTTCTTCTCCCAACACCATACTTGGTGTTATATCATCGGCTCTAAGTTGCGTGGGCGCTAGGGCTTTATTTTGAGTCCTATTGGGGAGAAGTGGGTTGGAATTAGCTAGTCTCGTGGTCGATGGAAGGTGACCGTTTGTCATTTCTTCGTACGATCGACCACTGAGGCGAATATCGGGCCTGGGTAGTTCGGCAACACGCTCGCCCGGGGCGCGTCGCGGCGTTTGTTCGTTTACATACCTTCTTGGTACGAGTTTTTGTTTCGTGTCTGGCTCGGGGGGGTCCAACACGTAACTTTCGATGCTTTCCCCAGTCCAAGAATCTGTGCCGTCGAACCGAGGTTCTCTCGCTACGCGCATAGCTTCGAAAGAATTTCCCAGGGTCCATATCTTTTCATCTTGGAGTATTGGCGAACTTATTTTGGAATGTCTAAACAATCGAACCGCGTCCGCGGAATCCTTTTCAGTTGAATCCGTAGAATGTAGGTGTGTTTCAACTGGGTCTTTGTTGGCATTATTAGGAAATATTGAATTGTTTATATTTTGCTTGGTCTTTGAAAATTCGTTTAACAACACCATATTTTATATGTTACAAGAAATAAATTTTCAGAAAAATTCGAGGTGAGTGTGAACTAATTCGTCGTCAAAAGCATAATTTGGATAATGATACGTTTTTTTGCTACTTTTTTGTTGACCGCCGTGTAATGCAGACGTGTTTCGAAGTACCCGGGCTTCGCCGATGGCTCTTTGTAATAGATCTTGCCTCACGTTAACAATTTCAAAACAAGTTTCTGCTTCTTTCTCGGAATTAAAAACCACCAACGCACTTGTGGTATGTTCGTGTTTTAAAACTTCTATTTTTTTGGGTTTGAATACTCTAAAAACTTTGTCTAAATCTTGCAGAGAACAGGAATCTTTAAGATTTTCTACGTGCAATTCATTCATTTTTATATGATAATATTTTTATTTATCGCGAAGAAACCCACCGCAAAAATTTTATTACAATGGATAAAACATGAATCTTATGGAAAATTTAATTTCCACGATTGCCATTGTCATTGTCTTGGTAATTTTATGTTATCCGAATTATCCCAACGAAACCACAGAGAATGTAGAAAATTATCTAAAACTAGAGGAAAGAAAAATACAAAATCTCGTATTGGCAAAATTGCAATTTATGAAATTAAAAGCTGATCGAATGGAAAAAACGATTCAAAATAGCATCTCCGAAATCGACGACGCCGAAAACGACGCTGAAGTACCTCTTTTACATAAATTTCTTTTCTTATGAATTTATGAATTTATGAATTTGAAAAGAAATCCTGAATTTCATTCTGGGTTTCAAAATACTTGTCAACCGCTTCTCGCAAAACAGCGCCGATTGAAAACGAATAAATCATTATTCTAAACCCCTTCCATTTTTTCTCGGGTGGGTAACCCATAAAAGTCCCAATCTTGAGAATAGGATCGGTCTCAATCTCAATCTCAATCTCGGTCTCGGTCTCGGTCTCGGTCTCGGTCTCGTTTTGTAGTTGAGAATGCGTATACGTGTCCGCAAAATTCTTTTCATGTTTATTTCTAATTGTGTTAACTCTAGATACAAAAGACGAAACTGCTCCTAAAAGAAAAAAGAATTTATATGCCGAGAACATTTTATTTCCAGAAACAAAAAAAAGCACATAAAACAAACGGACTGTTTGGAACAGGCGTGGCTAGGGTTCGTATGTTTTAAATAAGACGTCCCAAATTCTAAAAATGTGACCGAAATTCACATTTCTTTTTTGATGATGTAATCTATGATCTCGGGCTGTAGCAAACCCAAGTTTTGAAGTAATTCTTTCCCATGAATGTTCATAGTCGGCGTGAATTAGAATTAAATATGAGGAATAAAAACTTCCAAAAATTTGCAAAGTAACGCAATTTGCATGGAAAACTTGGAGGGTTATAAACATGGGAAGTAAGACCATTAGACTAGTATCTAAAACACTACCCTTGAAAGCATCTAAAATTTTTGGTGTTGTGGCTTTGTGATGGGGCCAATGGTATTTAAATTTAAATTTATGAGCAGCAAGGTGACTAATATACTGCAACAGATCTTGCACGGCAAGCATGCCAATAAACCGAGGAGCTTCGAATCGCAATGTAAGATCGTAATAAGATGTTGGTAAAAAACCACCGGTCCAATACAGGAATAGGAAGAGATACGACAGTGGAATGCCTTCGAATGCAAGTATGTGGTGTATTAAATCATTAAATCTTAATTTACTGTAAAAGAAAATAGAAATTTGACTCATAGAAGTTGTGAAAAGACCATACAAAAGACCTCTAACATCCATTATTAATAGAAATATATATTTATTTTTGTGCTAATGAAACCGTGCATCGTCCATTCGCTATTGTGCATATCGTAACGTCATCTTTGTTGGAATCCGAAGATGCCCTTGCCTCTTCGATTCGTTCCCATAGTTCAGCACTTAGATCTGGTCCACTAACCCTTCGAACTTCCGGCGGATTCTTATCAGTATTTATGTATACTATATCAGAGCGTTGAGTATGGGCGGTTTCTATTTCATCTATCGTGTCATCAACAATCTTGGCAATTTTCTTTCCTAGTTCATCTACTTCTTCCAGCATTTTGGAATTCAGAAGATCTTCATTTTCCGGAACCTCGATGATTTCTTCTTCCGTCATTTTTATTAATCGATTTTATTTAAAAATCATTTATTTATAGAAAAAATGAACGAGATTAATATATAATGCATCATTAAGCGTGTCATTAAAAGTACATGGATAATTTCGAGGGGCTTTTGCGCGCTGTGGTGGGGTCCAAAAGAGATACTCGGGTTGCTTTAAACTTGGGATGCGACCCTAATCAAAATGACGATGACGGTTGGACCCCGCTAATGCTTGCTATTTTTTACAACGACGTTTGCGAGGATGCCGCAGAAATCGTTAAACTCCTTCTTGAGTTCGGCGCAAGAGTAAATAGTATAAATGTTTTTGATCAAACGGCGCTCATGTTTGCTTGTGGGCTAGACGTTATACCAAACCCTACGATTGTTAAGATTCTCATAAATTCGGGTGCTAGTGTAAATATAAGAGACACATCTGGTCGAACACCGATTATGTATGCATCAAATTGTTGTTACAAAGTCGTAGTTCAGTTGCTTCTTGAAAACGACGCCAATGTAAATAGCGTCGATAGACATGGTTGGTCAGCCTTAATGTTTGCTTCGTCTCGTTATGCTCATAGTCCCATGGACCCTTATTTTTCCCACGCAAAATCAAATAAACCAGATACGGTAAAATTATTGCTTGATGTTGGGGCAAATTTCCGTATGAAAAATAACGAAGGGTATAGAGCTCTTGATCTAACATGGGGTCCAGTTGAACGATTGTTGATTAGCTATATTAACGGGGAACGGGATGCCAGAAATGCTTCGGTGGCATTGAGACAAACAAGAAGAAATTTAAAATTACCCACGGATATTATAGGAGAAATTGAAAATGTTCTTTCAGGCCGCCGAATAAAACGCAAAAAAAGTTCTACAGATTAGTATTATAAAGCTTGAGGAATCTACAATAATATCGTCTTTGTGGGTGGGATATGGGGTGGGAGGATGATAAGAACACGGTCTGTAAATGTGGACATTTCAGATCATCTGGAGGTCTATCAATAAACAGCAACGGGTTTCGGTTACTTCAAGGTTTTTTTATAAGGTATGGTAATCGGATCAATGGAAACTTCGATTTCGTAAAAATATTCGCCTTCGGAAAGAATTCTCTTGCTTTCATACGAAGCAATTGTTTTCTGCAAACTTGCCAATTCTTCTGACGCGTTCTGTTCGGTCTTTTTAGGAGACTTTACAAACCTCGCAAGTCTTCCCTTTGCCGCGGTGTATCTAAGAGTCTTTTGGTTTCTAAATTCTTTTTTAAAACCACTCTTGGTCGTCGGATTGTCTTCATTTGTTACAAGGCACGTATACGTGACTTGTTTGCTCGTATATGCTTTGCGTGGCTTCTTGATTTTTGTCTTGGGTTTTGTCTTGGTTTTTGTCTTTGTCTTCTCTTGTCTGAACATGTTGCAGATCTTGAGTTCTTCATTTTTCATCGGTGAAGACGGTGGCGTGACTTGGGGCATTGTGGATTGTTCACGATCTAATGCAAGTAGGAATCTAAGTCCACATTCATCTGATCTAGGGCTTATGGCCGCCATTTGGACATCTTCCATGTTTACTTCCAAAACAGTTGCTTCCGCATTCATTCTGATCTAGGCCATCCGGACCGCGTGGGATGTATGAACGAGCGTCCTTCAAACAAAGACGTGCTTTGCGCACTTCAGCGTTTCTTGTCTGTCCAACTTGAGCCGTGCGTGCGCACAGGGCTGCGCAGTCCACTTTCACAGGGCGTTGTCTCTGCTAAGGTTTTGACCTCGCAACGGCACAATGAGTTGCGTGCCACACAGCACACAGCGCACAGCGCACCGACTCCTGACGCACACGTGCGTCGTCTCTAACTACTAGATACTAACTAGATCCTAACTACTAGATACTAACTAGATCCTAACTACTATATACTAACTACTAGATCCTAACTACTAGATACTAACTACTAGATACTAACTAGATCCTACTAGAAAATACGCAAAGTATCGCTTTTAGATTCTTTCTGCAAAAATTTTCTAGACTTTCTGTAGCAGCACCCATCTTTTTGCAACTCCCAAGACCGCAAAACATGCCAGCGCTTAGACTGAGCGAAAGAAAGCGATTTGATGCTTGGGTGAAGAAAAATGGTTCGGACATGGCATTAGCTGCAAGGGATGTGTTCACGTACATGAATAAAGAAACCTCGTACCTGAGTTTGTGCTTTCATGGAGAAAGTAGCTTCGGGGGCCCGGATCTCTCTGAACGTGTAGAAGCAGCCACTCACCCATACAACTTGGGTGGATTTAATGCCTTGCTAGTTTGTCCAGGTGTTGAAATTGGTCCACAGCCAGACCGCAATGACATAATTGCCACGGTGAGGTCTTGCAAGGATGATGTCTTTCCAAAGCTCTTTCCTAATCACAACAAGGCCCTCACCCACATAATCTGTCAATACAGTCCCAAAATTATGGTATCCAAGGGTTTCTGTTTAATTTTGTAAACCCAAAAAAAGAAATAAATAAAAAGAAACTCAACTATTCATGTGGCCGGGAACCACGTGTTTGAGCAGTCGCGAGTATGAGTACGACGCATAGCTTTCCAACGATTGCCTTCGTGCCACATGAAAACTTCAGGTCGGTTGCATTTCTCGTGAGATCCGCTTTCTTCGAACTGTAAAGTTAGAGTGTTGTATATATGGATGCATAAAAACTCTTTAAACATCTTCGCTATAACTGTAAGCTCATCGTCGGTCATCCAATAATTTGAGTCGCAACCATCGCCACCACTACTGGTCGTTTTTCCTCCCCGGACTCTTGTTTCTATTTGTATTTTTTTCCATGGAACTGTTTCGTTATAATACTTATCTTTTTTGACATAGTCTAGTATGAGGTTACGTAGATCATCCGGTGTCATGCGAGATATGTGGCTCACGGGGTATTTGTTGGCGCCTGAAACTTTGAAAGCTTCTACAAAACTGTAATATCCACATTGACCGTTGTGGCGTACGTCTATTATTTCGAACTTAACATCCTTTCCTTTAAACTGAGCACATAATTTGTTCGTCGAACTCTTTTCATTTTTAGAGGAACTAGTTGAATCGGCTGTATAGGCTGTATATTTCATGCCACCCACAACGCCTATCATTATTGCCGAGAGTGAAATATATTTTTGGAGCCACGTCGTCCTTTTGGGTTTTTTGGACTTTTTCCTTTTTTTGGGTGATTTCAAAGCCTCTAGAATATCTTCTACGATTCTTTCTTTTTCCGAGGTTGTAATAGGCTTAATTATATTTTCGCGTTCTGCTTGCATTGCAACGTCGATTATTTGATTACTGGTCATATGATCAAGGTTGTATTTGACGATTTCCATTAATTCACGTTTAGAGGGCTGTCGATAAATCCTTGTGCGCGTGCTCATTTTAAAAGTAAAAATATTTTTAACTTATTGGAAAATACATGTGTTTTTAAAACATTCCTGGGAACAGAGAAATTGGTTTCCGTTTTTGCTCACGTTTTTTTTAAGATCGCGAAGATCGATTTTCTTTTCGCAAATACAACACTCAACATTTGCAAAGTCGAGTATTTCGCTGACTATTTCATCTGGTAACTCTGGTTTAGTTTTAATAGGGATGATGGTCATCCTTGGTTGTAAGTATTTTATTTTCTGTCAATTCTTGACACGTTGCGGTTGCATGGCTGGTGTTGATCTATGCCGTGTGGGTTTTCTTTCGTTTGTAAAAAATTAAGCAACAGTTTTCACCAGGAGAGCTAAAAAAGCTCATTTTCATTATTTCAATTTTAGTATTTAGCTCTAAGAAGGTGTTTACATCGTCTTCTAGTTTGAAACGAAATGATGAGAACTCCCGCACGTGCCACGTCTCATCATCACTACACTTGATACCTTGAATTGACATTGATGTAGGGTCCCTATCAACAATTTTCTAAAAATTCTAGAAAATTCTAGAAACATTTAAAAATCATTGGCACGTAGTGAAGTGCTTAAAGCATAACATTGAAGCCATGCCGCCTCAAAACCCAAAGAAAACACGTGGCAAGGGTGGGAAAAAAGAACGAAAACAACGTCATGAAAGAAAGAAATACAACATAGCTGCGAGGCTAGAAGTACAACTAAAAGAGGAAATTTTCGATTCTAAAAGACGTCTTAGAAAAGCAACTGAACGTTTTTCTACCTGTTGCGACGCTTCGATGGCCGACGGGTTGGTACGGCACATGTTGAAAGTAACAGCTTTAACAAACTCACATATATGTAGTCTCAACAAAGACAAATTTGGATATTTGGAATTCCTTGGAGAATTTGAGTCGCACGTCGCAATCGAACGAAATGAAATTTACGATGGGTTCGTTACGATGGACCGGGCTGGTAATCTAAAGATACAACATCAAGATTTTTTAATTTCATACGCAAAGAACGCCGAAAATATAGATTTTCATATCGAAAATTCTCCAAAACGGTACGAAGAAATTGGTTGGTGGGATATACCGAAAAAAAATATGCCAATGAATCTGCTTTCTTTTGAATGGAATTATATGTTAGAAAAATGTGAAGGTTTGCGGGCTTCAGAAAAACCATGTTTATCTGAGCCTTTGGAGAAAACATTACATCATGATTGACCTCTTTTTTGGCAAATACTTGTGTTGCGTAGATACAAAAACATTACCGACACTACCAAGACGTAGTATCCGACCAAATAGGAAAGTATTATGGATGTTTTCATTTAAACATCTTTTAAATTAGACGGCTCGTGTTAACACGTGCAAGCATGTTGCACGTGACTGCACGTGCGGTTCGATTAGATGTCACAAAATCATACACTATAAAACTTATGGGTATTACATATGCGTATTTTTCATGTAAGGCGTACGGAGTCTTGTTAGAGTGAATTAAGTACACATAGCTTCTATATACCGAAATTACAACTAATGAATATACCGAAGACCCAGACAAGTAAATTTTTTCTTTTAAAGCAAATAGTAGTGGAAGCTGGTGGAGAAGAAAATCACAAGCAATTAACTGAACCCCAAAATTAATTCTTCTACTGAAATTTTTGTATCGAAAATGTAAAGACCGAGGGTAAATATACGACATAAATCCACCGACGATCGCGGTGGACAAGACAGATATAAACAACCCCCTGTCCATTTTTTTCATGACACTTTTCTCTGGTGTTATTACACGTAAAAGAAACCAGGAAAAATTCCAAATCGAATAATATTCTAGCATATTTCCTTTCCCTTTTCAATTAGAATTAAAATTAAAAAAAAATTAAAAAAAAACGAATGAGCCGCAATCATACGAGGTTCATATTACGTGACGGAAATCATTTCTTCCTATCCAGAGCGTAGCGTGCTTAGGGATAATATCGTATTTGAAAACGCACTTAAAACTTTTTTCCATGTCATTGTTAATATTTTCTAAATAGTCGAACAAATACGGTTCTCCGTAAAGCATACCTCGGGAAGGACTATAATCCTGTGAAATATCTAACACGGCCACGGTGTCTACGGACTTTGATAATCTTTTTAACATTGAAAGACGAGCATCTCTCGGGACTTCGTGTAATACAAACATTAATGTTGCCATATCTATATTATCTAAAGAATAGTAATGAACATTTCCAAACTCGTAATTTAAGTTTTTGTTTGACCGTTGCGAAGATGCAACCTTAAGCATCTCAAAACTAGTGTCTATTGCATATATATTACTCTTGTTGAAACTAGTAGACAGGGAAAATGAAGATACTCCAGAACCACAACCAACGTCTAATATTGATGAATTGTTAGCGGGGAGAAATTTGGATAAGATTTCTTCGCATACGTGCTTTCTTAAGTTGGTATTGTACACAAACCTGTCTAACATTTCAGTAAAAATAGGAGCGACGTTTGCGTGGAAAGAATTATAATTACCAAACATGTGAAGTCTTGGATCCGCCCAATACGGAGGCTGTGAGATTGGTGCTTTGTACATTTTTATACCACGTGTTAGTGAACATATCAAGGAATACAATATTTTCCTGAACATGACTGACGGTTTTGTTACTTTGCTTTTTATTTTTTTTACTGTAAACATTGACTGTAAACATTAACTGTAAACATTAACTGTAAACATTAGATTACTATGAATTATGAATAAGATACTATGAGATACTGAGATTTACTTTTTACTTTTTTTTTCACCCTTCTCTCCTTTATCCGTCGGTGATTCTTCTTCTACCTGGGGTGGTTTCATAGGCATCACCCTGTCCAGGGTGTTCATTTTATCCTGCGCGGCTGAAATTTCATGTATGCACGTGTCTAACCTATCGATGATGTTACCATCTACAATTGTAGATCTTTCCATAAGAGTTGAGAAAATTGCTACGTTTTCCATAATTTTTGCTCTATAACGTATCATAAGTGCTTCGCGGAGTGCCATTTTTATTGCGTAACTTGGTATGGTTGGATATATTTAAAATTCTAAAATAAACGCAAAAATCATATACACTAGAAAAAACCCTCTAGAAAAAAAGTCTAGAAATTTGCTCAGCCGTCTACGCTGGACAACGATGGCACGGCGCATAGCTGACTGACGCTGACTGACGCTGAATCATGAGATCGGTTGGCACAGGGTTGCTGCGGAGGGCCTCCGTGGATCGCAAGCGTGCGCGCACGCGCACGCGCAAACTCAGCGGTTTTTTTCGTGTGCAAAGCTTGGCGCATGAAACACACGAAGCAACATATGAAGCAACACACGAAAGCATGAGATCAATCATGAGTTCAGTTGGCACAGCGTTGATGCGGAGGGCATCTGTGGATCGCAAGCGCACGCGCACGCTCAGTGGTTTTTTTCGTGTGCAAAGCTTGGCGCATGAAACACACGAAGCAACATATGAAGCAACACACGAAAGCATGAGATCAATCATGAGTTCAGTTGGCACAGCGTTGATGCGGAGGGCCTCTGTGGATCGCAAGCGCACGCGCACGCTCAGTGGTTTTTTTCGTGTGCAAAGCTTGGCGCATGAAACACCGGCGCTGCGACGCGACCTGAAAACAAACACGCTACACGACGCGCGCAGTTTGCAAAGCGACGCAACACATGATTCAACACACGATGTGGTGGATTCTATGGAGGCATTTGGAGATGCGGATTCACTTGATGAATGGCCCATTGACGGGGCCATTGACGGGGCCATTGACGGGGCCATTGACGGGGCCACTGACGGGGTCACTGACGGGGTCACTGACGGAGTCACTGACGGAGTCATTGATGGAGCTTCATCTCTAGCTTCACCCCTGTCTTCATATCTGTCTAGAACAACTCATTCCTTTGACGAGATGCGTCAAGTGAAAAGAATGAAAGAAATGGGAACCCGCGATGTCCGCTGTCTCGGTATAACATTGCAAAATGGCATGCAAAATGGTACGGAATGTAGTTTTTTTCCTTTTCATGATTTGAAGGATGAACAGTTTTTGAATAAGCTAGGGGTTGGTGTTTTATTTTCAATTTGCAGGAATTGGACACCGTTTGACAATATACTCACGACGACGAAGAAATTTACAAAGAAAAACAAAAACAAAATTGTGACTGACATGAAAAAGATTATGGATAAGTTCGATAAGTTCCAAAAGTTGGAACAACATATGGAGGAGGAGGAGGAAGAGGAGGAGGAAGAGGAGGAGGAAGAGATGAATGATGTTTTGAATGATCCTCATACCGAACCTCATACTGGAATGAAGAACCACCATGATAACAAAGATCCTCCTGATAAATATCCTGATAAAGATTATGAAACTGAAATTAACCCCAACGAATTGCTCTTTATGCACAACGAAGATGAAAAAGACATTGCCAATTTGTCCACTGTTCGTCGAGGAGTAGATTATAACGTATCTATGAGTGTGTCCTCTGATACAATTTTTGTTCAACGTGAAGCACTCATGAAAAATATCAGCGACCTGGATAACTGTTCGCCTGACATTAAACGTTACGACGAGGAAACGAATGGAAATCCATTTGAAAACCTTAATAATGAAGATTATGAGCAGCCAAAAAAGAAAAAGAAGAAAGGTAGAAAAAGAAAGAACACACCAGACTTGGGCTTGGCGGATTTGGTGGATTTTAGCAACAACGAGGGCGAAAGCGAAGAAGACGAACCCGGTTCTCGAATTCCGCGCGTACCGAATCCTACGAGGCGAGATAGACAAGTAAAACTTGCGCTCAAAAAACTTATTGAAACTCAAAACGTCGAAGCTTTAAAGAGCAACGAAGAATTAAAGAGACTCGATTTTTCGAATCCACTTTGGTCGGGCGGAGATATCCCTTTTTTCTATGCTACTTCCTCTGGAAATTTGGACATTTTAAAACATTTCGCAGAACTTACAGATAATGCGTTTTCTCAGGCAACTCCTATCGGTGAAACGGCATTAATGCGATCCTTGAATTGTGATGTTTTCAGTGAAAATGTGGTGCGATATCTTGTCGACAATTCTGAAGTGTGTGCTTCTGACGACCGAAGCAATTCCGTTATTATGCTGGCATCAAAAAATATACATCTCGATGTACACTTGTTCGACCGTATCCTTCGAAAATGTGAACACGAGAGAAAAAAGATTCCTATTGCGACCATCCTGGACAGAAAAAATAGTGATGGCTATTCAGCACTTATGTTAACGTGGGATAGTATACTACGCGAAGAAAATTTATCCGAAGTATTCAAACAACTCAAAGGAAAAACAGATATGCTCATTCAAAGGGGTGCGACTAGTATTCCATTGGAAGCTACACGTTCGTTACAACATGTTTTTTGGCCGAAATTTAAGAAACAGCATGAGAAAGAACAGGAGCAGAGTAGATTGGAGGCTATGATACAATACGAAAAATCACCCTATGAGCGGGAGCGAGATGAAAATATAAGGAAAAACCAGGCTTTTTTGGCTACGCTCGGTTTATGATACTACCTTCCCCAAATTATGACAATTCAAAAGTTTTAAAGTTAAACCAATTAAAATTAATGATGTGGAACGTGGCCTTTCGCAATTGCACGTTTGGGAAAGAGTAAAGAAATTATCAATACTTCGAGATAAAATAAATGAAAAGAGAAAGGAAATTTAGATCCGTAGTAACATATTTTTATTGCGGCTACAACATCAATTATCTTAAAGAAATATTAGAACCCGTTGTGTACAGGGTTTTAGATGGTTGTAGAATATGAAGCACCTCGCGGAGTCCGTTTATCCCATACCTATCAGAAATTTGGTTTACGTTCTGTTCCAATTCCTTAAATAATTCATTATCCCCCCTCATTAATGACGCTTTTCGTCTCCTTTTTTTGTGTGCGTTCCTTACAAAATACCCGGGGAATAGTACCGAGTAAATAAGAACGATTCCCAACATTGAAGTTAAGATAGGGTAAATCATCGGATCTACGCCAACAAGGGCGGCCAACGAAAAGAGGATAGCATACATCAAGTAGGGGTCTAAGTTTTTGAATGCCCCGCTCTTCAAATTACGAATACATAGTTTGTTCGAACACGAAGGTGCTGGGTTCATTAGCTGCCAAGCCAAATCCTCGAACAGAAACAGGGATATGACGCATACGATTAAACCTCTTTCAATCTGGAACGCCTCGGTGTTGCTGTTTGGTTTTGTGAATATCCAGGCGAAATGGATAAGCAAAATCACGGAAAGACCAAGACACAGGTGATACGCAGTAAACCCACCGATAAGTCTTTTGGTTGGAATCATCGCAGACCAGCCAAACCCGCCCTCAATTTCTATTTCCATGGCGGCAATAACCGTTGCTGTCGTCGGTATTAAAATAACAGACCACCACGGCAAAATCTGTTGTTCCGTTTCTAGTCTCGTATCAATTTCCGAGAAAATCAAAGAAACCGTTGTTAGAGTAAAAACCAAGATTAGACACACGGACAAAATTAAAATACTTGATTTCATTTAATTACTTCAATCTTCTTATCTTATTATTATTATTATTATTCCGCCTTGCGACTTTATAATCGAATATGACGTCGCTATACGTAACTCCACCCCTCTTAACCCGTACCGTTAATACAAACGATTGGATACCATCTTCTTTAATTTAAATATTTAATTACTCCTATTATTATTTTCAGTATAATAAATAATATTAAAATAAGTTATCAAAATATCTAGAAAAAAAATGTCTAGAGAATCCCAGGGTGATCTAGAGCACAATCATCACGGAGCAGCACGAAGCAGCACGGAGCAGCACGACACATCAAACAAATCGCAGAACAACAACATTGACATTGACCAGAAGAACACGTCATGTCGAACCAGCGCGAGGAGAACACGTCTGCCGTGGAGAATTCAGTCAAGGACGCTGTAAATAATTACAAACACTCTGGCACCTCTTCGGATACATATAATCCAAAAATTGCAGGAACTTTGAGAGCTACAAGATCCTTGCTTGATGATAATTTTAAGAAGATTAACACCGTTCACGTGACTTCAGAAATAGAAGACGAATTGCGTGCTACAACAGCCACATGCAAGAAACATCTAAGAGAAATCGAAAAGAAGAGGAAATCAGAGGCGATCAAGAGGAAATCAGAGGCGATCACTTGGCTGCAGATAGAACAGAAGAAAGCAAAAAATCGATACTTATACGCAGAGATTGGTCTTAATTCTTATCGTAATGATGACACAGATGATGACATAGATGATGACACAGATGATGGCATAGATGATGACACATATGATTATTATCAAAATATACCTCCTTTTGCTAAATTGGAAGAATCAATGACTGCAAAAGAAAATGACAACGCTAAAACCGTAATAGAGGAGTTCGGGCATTTGAAATTCCAACTACAGAACGCCATCCACGAAAAAAAGTCCGCCGAAACAACCCTAGAAGAAAAAAGAAAGGCTTTTAAAGCACAATACAGGAAAGATCATAATTTAGAGGAAATACCCGACGAAGATGAAGATGGTCATATAAATTATCGGCGACAGAAATTGGTAGCGTGTTCTTCTTATCAAGACGAAGTACGGGCGCGGATCAAGCACTTGTTTCATGTTCAAAAAAAACTTGAAGATGTAAAAGCAGAAATGAAGGCAAAATTACAGGAGCTTCAATCATTACGAGATGACCTATATAGACTGCTGCTGCAGAAGCCAACCTCCAAAAAGCGAAAACCCAGCGCCGAGAAATTGCCCCCCAAGAAAGCCAAGAAAGAACAGGCTCGATATGCCACCGGCACCGATTTCGAAGATGAACCCGAATCCGACGAGGATACTCTCAGTGCCTCCGGCGCCGGCTACGCCAGTGCAGAAAGCGCCGCCGGAAGCAGTGTATCCGTTGACCCGCCGCGTCCGGATGTCCCACAGGACCGAGAGACGCGACAATTATTAAACGCTGAGATCAAAGACGACGCAAAGCAAATCTCATTGTCCTTTTCAGACGAGTATGGCCAAGAGTACAATGCGTATATTCCTATTAATCGGAAAATAAAATACAAAGTGTTTCTTCCACGTTCAGACGAACCGATTTATTGTTCGACAGCGGCATCCGTTGCGGCGTGTCTCAAATCTAATGGCGTTGATTATAAGATGTGGAAGGTTTATCGACACATGAAACGTACTTCAACTGAAACAGCCTCCGGCGTTTCTGTTGAAGGTGGCCAAAATGGAGTCATAGGTCGTTCTGGTGCAAGGATCATTCCTGTATAACCTTTACCTCACAGTTCAAGAGTCAACAGTCCCACCCTCGGGATCTATATATTAACCTTCATGATTTGTAGGGTGGACCATACAACCTTTACCTCACAGTTCAAGAGTCAACCGTCCCGAGCAGAGTAGATTGGAGGCTATGATACAATACGAAAAATCACCCTATGAGCGGGAGCGAGATGAAAATATAAGGAAAAACCAGGCCTTTTTGGCTACGCTCGGTCGCGAAGATCGACGCGCCGGGCGCCGGCATGGTCGTGGCGAAGCTGAGGAAGCACGAGTCGACCAGGGTCAGCGCCGACCGTATGGAAGTCGTGAAGCGGTGGAAGGGCCTCGTCCGTACCCAGAATTCTAATTCTAGCGCGTGACTGTTAAGCGCCCTCATCTATTCTATAAAATAGCACGCGCTTGGGTCGGTCCATTGAAGAACGCCGTCCTTTAGTTCACACGTGAGATTAAAGGACGTGGGCCCGTCGCCTTGTCCGTTAAGACTAAACCCTCCGGCGCACGAAACGGTGAGAACGTCACCCTCTAGACCGGGGTCTACAGATATTGTCGTTGGGCTATTCTCGATAGCGTTCCAATTTTGAAAATTGATTTCAAAGCGCTCGGTGTTTGTCAAGTCGTTGAAGCGAACTACGGACGCGTCCGGTAAGGCGTCCGAGAGCCGCCCCACGGTCGCGTTAGCGTAGCTTCCTTCCTGCGCAAGGGCACCGGTGTGCAACGACGTGGAAATTGACGACGAATAAGATGGTGGTAGGGTTGGTAGCCAGTCGATGGACGACAACTGTATCATGTTTGAGTCTTGTTTGATGCGGTCGTCGTCCGTGGCGACCAGTCGCGTATGTTGAAGGGCTTCTATGCGAGCAACTTCCGAGTCGTCCGCGTTGTTGATGATCATTTTGTTGACGGCAACCGGCGGTTCGCCCAAATCAACGACTATCGCGACGGGGTTTTCGGACGTGGAAAGAGGTGTTTCGAAATACGTGGACGTATCGCCGTCCGTTAGGTTGGAGACCGGATATTCTGGCGTTACGGTGGGGGAGGGGTACGTAAATATTGAAGGAGGAGTTATAATGTTGCCATCCCTATCTTCAAACGAAATATTTGAAATTCGCAACTTTGCTTCTTTTACGGGAGGCACGTAAAAAGTATCCAAAGTATTGATGGTGTAATTAAACACACGCGCGTTCTCTATTGAGCTGCCCACGGCGAGAGGATAAGAGTGGCCACCACCAGCACCACCATCGGCGTTGCCATATAATTCGATTTGCTGAAACACGACGTTATTTAGGCCTTGGTTTCCGCCCCCGCATCCAAGGGGGGGGCCCGCGCTACCAGAGGTTCTTGTTGTCACAATTCTAAAATATTTGTACTTGGTTAGATTATCGGTAGTTATCGTAGTGGGCTCCCTCCATCTTGCATGACCAGTAGCGTTTGAACAGCTACTGGTGATTACCGAAGAGTATTCAATGTCTGTCCAACTATCCACCAACGTCCACGTGCTTGCATCATCCGATCCCATCAACGATATGCTTCCCGGCAAAGGGTATCGATGCCACCAACCCGTGATATAATACGTTATTTGGGTTATTCGTTTGGGCTCTGGAAACGTGAACTGCGCCCATTCGCCGAGAACTCCGCCGGTACTGATGGCTCCCTGATAATTTCCACTATTACCATTGTACGTGCCATTAGCAGAAAGCCAGCAGCATCCATTCGATCCCCCAATGCCCGATCCCCCGTTGTCAGTGGCCGTCGCTAAAGTCCCGTTAATTGCGCTAGAAATTTGCCAATTATTAGACCAAACTGACGAAGCTGAAGCAGTCACGCTCGCAACGTTGCCGTCCGCCACACTCAAGTGGGCTTCAAGTTCACCGACCGCAACCATCGGAATGGCCCCGAGGATGATATTATTCGTGTCTACGGGATCGAGAACACTGGCAAGGGTTAAGGTTTGCATTGACCACGTCCCGATAGACACGTTCCGTTTTAAAAAGTGGACTTTGTCGTTTTCGTAACTTACACCAATAACCGTAGTCGTGTTTTCTTGCACCAGCATGTCGTCATTCGTTGCCCACGCGTCGATCCCGTTCAAACGAATACCCAATTGCCCCCTTTCGTACGACGAGTCGTAGCCAGTTGCAATTTTCAAGGCAAACCCGGTCTCGCCACCTTCGGTAAACGAGCCGGAACTTAGAACATACTCTGGAGACTCTTGCGTCTCGTCCAACGTTAAATTTACGTCTACCATGAAAGTCCTGGGCTCTAGCGTGACGCCCCCATCACCACCACCATCACCACCGCCACCCGACTCGGATTCGGATTCGGATTCTCCAGGGGGGGGCACCCATAGGTCATCGGATTTGTGAGCTAATTTTAGATGATTGATACCAGTTCCATTTACCTGTTCGTCTTGATTTGCTTCCAAGGAAGCTACGATGTTGTCGCTAGAGTCTAAGAACTGCACCGTCAAACCGTAAAATCTATGCATAGCATTTGGTCTATTAAACATCATAACGGCATACACGTCTTCCAGCGTAATATCTTGCGTCGTTTGGATCATGGTCCAAGGATAAGTTTCACCGTCGGCAGTGTGAGCAAAACTTGCTGCCATTCCCGAAGTTCCCGGAGAGTCTCGGTTACCATCAATGAACTGAGTTGCAGACATATCCCACCCCGACAAGATTTTTGTTGTAGATTGACTCGCCGTCCACGTTCCGTAGTCCGTCGTTTGTACAATATTTGTAGGAGTGCCAGCAACATCCATCCAGACTTCCATTTCAGCCAAGTTGATTTCCGAGTTATTTCCAGTGCTTGTCCCATGATTATCTACGTTGAGAGTTCGCACTAGTTTTATTTTTCTAAAAGATTGGTTTTTAAATGCAGTATAATCTAACAAAAGGATTTCGCCGTCATCACCATCACTAAAAGTTGTGCCAGGTATAGAATTTCCTAGTATTTCAAAACTATATGTACCATCCATGTCGAGGCCATCGAGTCCGTTGCCCGTCAACGTGCCTGGATAGGAGAGAATGTAGTCGGTCGGGGCCTCGGCCAGGTTCCCGAAGATAAAATCCGACCCCGCCGATTGACCGTCGAACTGCAAGCGCAGGTACCGTTTCTCGGTCACAAGCTGTGTAGAGTAGCCCGGTCCCGAACCCGTGTCCAACCCCTGGCGATAAAAATCAATTGTTCTGGGGATGCAGTCTGGAGGAGAACATTTTGTCGTGTCGAGCGAATATTCGGGAAAATTTTGGACGAAGCCAACCGGATACTCAAAAGCTTCTGCCTTTTCAAAAGTAGTCGTTTGACGAGACCATGGATTTATGCGCGTCACGCCATTCGTGTCAACCCCGCTATATGCGTAGGTGACTTCTACATCGTGAGCCGAGGTCGCAGTTGATGCCATGTGGTACATGAAATCGATGGAATTTTTAGAGCTGAAATTATAGGTAGTGGTGTACGTATAAGTTTCCATCGTCCCAGAGACGTCGGTCGTATACGCCCAGGTATTGTCGCTCGTAAATTGCACCGTCGCGGTGAATGATGTCCGGTACTCTCTCGAAGCGTCCACGTAGGTTCCATTTGGATAAGAACTTGCCCAGTTAGAGGGATTTGATAAAGGGCTGGAAGAAAGATCTGCGTCGAACCACCACGTTGGTCCCGACAACAAGACGCCTTGGGTGGGCGTCCTCGTTACGGTAGCCGGCGGGTAGACGACGGCGCCGTTGTAATCCAAGAAAAAACCCTCGTGGTGATTCTGGTGCGAATACCCGCTCGTATCCGAAGCGCTCGCCCCGGGAAGCGGCGACGTCCATTTAATTGTGTAGGTTTTGGTGAGAAAGTCCGCAGCAGTCGGATCTGCGTGAAACAGGTTGAACGTTTGATAATCCCCAAATACTTGCAACGTTTCGGCGACCAAATTTTTTGTCACCGTCGTCGCATTTGTAATTTGCCACGTCAGCTTTTGGATAGATTCGATTCCGGGATAGTAGTACACGCCGCATTCCACCGTAGTACCGCCGCCACCCCAGCGAGTTATGTCCCCGTTTGCGTATTTTTGCGACGTGTCAACCAGTGTGATCGTGTTCGACTGATTCATCAAATTCGGGTCGTTTGAAAAGTAAACTTCCAACCCCTGTAAACTGTACTGATCTCTGGCATTGTCGGTCCGTCGATTGTAGAGTTTGATTTTAGACATTGTCGAATTTTCGCCAAGATCTATTGCGAGCGCGGACGGGTTTGTATGCGTCATATTGTAAGTTATTAGTCCATTTCCCGCCGTATAAGACCCGTCCGTAGCAGTCGAAAGAGATGATTGGTGCGTCGGCCACGCCTTCAAATTTCCGTTAGCCTCCGAAATGCCGTGCACGCCAGCGCCGATGAGTTCGTTTCCGTCCGCATCAAAGAACGCGATTTCGCTGATTTCGATCTCGTTTGAGCGAGTACTAGTCATCCACGATTGCGCCAAAAGGGGGTTATACTGTTCGCCAGACTGGAAATCTTTGTGCATGTTTTCCCAATCTGCGTAGAAGTTGTCGTACATGTACGACCCGGGGTTCAAAAAGGTTGATTGAAAGCGCACGTACCTGAAGTTTTGTTCGGAGTATTCGCTGCAAGTCGCTAGGATATGAGAGCCATTAAACGTGTCAGAGACTCCAAAGTTGTACATGCCCGCGTCGCACGGAATTTGATGCACGGTGCCTTCTAGCGATTGTGGAATCGTCACGGTACTGGGTGAATATTGCGTGGCAGCGTCGGGAGCACTACACATGAAGTCAGGTAGATCCGCCGCCCCCAACAAATATTGCGATGCCCAGTGCTCCACTTGCCAATCTGGCGCGGCGCCGAAATAGAATCTTAAATGATCATACGGCCAATCTGTTTGGTAAGCATTTGACGAATTATTCGAAGGACCGTTAATGAATAAGGTATAATCATCTAAATCTCCAGAATTATATTCGTCGGTGCCAGTAACTAAGGTTTCCTCGTCTAAGTTGTTTCCATTTACTTTCCATCTTTTGAAATAGTAAGTATTGTCTTCCTTGAGCACAAAGGCCCATTGGTAGTTCACATTGTTTTGTTCAGGGGCAAATTGAGTGTTTATATGGTAGGTTAACGATTGAGTTACTCCGATATATGGGTCTCCATTATCTTTTCGTGATCTAAATTGCACGACGTGAGTGTTGTTATTCCACGCTGCACCGCCGTGGTATAATTGAAAGATGGTGCCCCACGAAGGGCGATTCGAGGTCGTTTCAGATTGTAGAATGATTGTGAATCCACGCGGGGCGCCCGAAAAGGTGGATCGAAGGGGAAGGACTTGCATTTGGCGCCCATTATTAAAGGCTAGGTCTTCGGGCATGGAAAAAGCTAATTGCTGCGGTGGTTCACGGGAAAGATTTGAACTGGTGCACACGCTAAAAGTTGTAGCTGGGCACGAATTTAGTTCGTCTAAGGGGGGTCCCGATTGACTATTGGAATGTGAATCGCTTTGACTCTCGCTCTCGGACTGGCTTTCTGATTCACTGGCCGAATGGGATTCACTGGCCGAATGGGATTCACTGGCCGAATGACTAAAACTACCGCTGTCTGACTCTGACGTGGACGCGCTAATACTGCCGCTAGTGGAGTCCGATGTGGATTCGCTGAAGCTATGACTCTGAGAATCTGAGTCGGAATGCGATTGACTTTCGGAGTCCGAGTCGTAAACGAGGATTACGTTAACCTCGACCTCGGGCATTTCCGTTATGACGTCATTTAATTCATCGTTGGTCTGCATCGCAGAAAATACGCCGGCACCGAGCACGGAATTGTCCACTTGGTTTACGGCGTCGTTCGTTGTTTCCGTCTTCACGTTGGTTTCGGCAATTATGGAACCTGCTTTCAAGACCACCTCGACCTCGGCAAGACTTACCCCATACTCCAAGGCCACGGATTCCTGGATCGTCGATTTCATCGATTCTTGTGCACTTGGGGTGAGATCATCTAGGTTCGCTTGGAACACGAACTCTATCTTTACGAGAACGGACGGCGAGTCCGACGTACTGTCCGACGCGCTGGCGCTCGTAGACTCGGAATGGGAATCCTCAAAACAGCCTAACGAATAAAACGAGCTAAAATCGGGAGAGCTCGAATTCAGGTCGGTGTCGGCGGTTGAATAGAGTTTCTTCTCGGGATAGGTAAAGAAATTGCAGTGCGGGTGTGTTCCGCAATACTCGGCGATCTCTTCTATTCCCCCGGAACTAAAATCTTGGTCGTGCGCGAGTTCGTTCGAAGCATCCACGAGTCCCCCCGTTTGCACACCCGACCAATTGAAACATACCGGAAGCGGCTCCCCGTTCTTAATGAAAAACGACTGCGACGTGCTGTGACTGGCCGAATGGCTAACGCTAGAACTCTCCGACTGACTTTCGGAGTCGCTCGTCGTATCGAGCAGTGGTCTTTTTACCTTGTAATTTTTGTCGTTGTATTCGACTTTTACGTTTTTTAACCATCGATTGGCAAAGACTGATACTTTCATCTATCTACTTCATTTGGTTTACAAATGAAAAAAAAATCCCAAAAAAAAATACCTTTGTACTTTAAAATTATCATTGATATAATTCCAGAAATTAGTAGTATTTCAATCAATAAATATTTTGTAGTCTAAAATTTCACAGCGGGAATAATAATCATCGCGCCCATGACGACCGAGGAAATGTTTAGTGCGTGTTAGGGTGGGCACCACATAATTGGTCCCGTCTGATGTAGTGCGCGAGTTCGTTCGAAGCATCCACGAGTCCCCCCGTTTGCACACCCGACCAATTGAAACATACCGGAAGCGGCTCCCCGTTCTTAATGAAAAACGACTGCGACGTGCTGTGACTGGCCGAATGGCTAACGCTAGAGCTCTCCGACTGACTTTCGGAGTCGCTCGTCGTATCGAGCGGTGGTCTTTTTACCTTGTAATTTTTGTCGTTGTATTCGACTTTTACGTTTTTTACGTACCTATTCGCATAGACCGACACTTTCATTTTAATTCACAAATAAAAAAATTTTTTTTAGTAACTTACTTAGCAACACGAAAATGCTACCAAAAGATAACTGCTTATTCGTGAAGATATCTTTTATCTATGGGCAATATGCTGAACACGGACGCCTTTTTCCCACAAAAACTGTTATGTGCTCCAATAAAAACAACTTTGGTTTGCGATCGACCACCCTCTTGTGGAATTTCTGCGATGTAAGACCCATTGCTTTGTCGTTCGGATGTTATACCCGCTATCGGAATTAGCTTTTCCGTCGCTACTTGAAACAGTCTGTAAGCGTTGTTGTCCAGTGTCGTACCATGTCTTTTTTGTATTTCTCCTTCCATTTTTGCAAACGGGATCGTGTCCCACACGTCATATGAACTTAACCAGGCGTTTTCTAAAACTAGAATATCTTCTTTGGAGAGAGATTTGATTCTATTTTCGTATGCATTTAACGTAGCTTCTAGGTTTATCTTACGACGCTTCAATATTCTCTTCTTTGCTTTTACGGTACTCGTCCCTGGGCTTCCTGGGGTTCCTGGGCTTCCTGGGGTTCCTGGGCTTCCTGGGGTTCCTGGGGTTTCCGCAATGGCAGAACTCGAAGGAGAACTCGAAGGAGAACCCGAAGGAGAACTCGAAGAAGAACTCGGAGAGATGACGGTTTGGGTGTCCGTTTCTGAGGGATCATCAATTGTTGGGTCAATTGTTGGTTGGTCACAATTCATTGAATTGATTGTGCGCAATTTGAAATTGCAAAATATTTAAATATTTAAATATTTCATAAAGAATAAAAGATGGAAATATTTTCTCTCATTTCAGCTATTTTGTTTACAATATTTACGGGAATCGCATTCCTGGGAATTCCAGTCGAAAGGTACGTATCTTCATCTGGCCAAAGTTCAAAGGGATATTACTTCACTATATCAGAGAACTACTCGAAATCTAACGTTTTGCGTATGACAATTGCGGCATTCGCATTTGTTTTGGTTTTCTCATTTCCGTTGGCAATTTATTTCTATACTGATTGTGTAAATCCTCATAATAGAATATCTGCAGGTACGATAGCCGGGATCGCCGGCGTTATGGGATTTTCCACTCTTGTGACATTAAAATGGTTAAAAACAACGAGCACTCTTCATTTGACGATGGCATTATTAGCTTTTGTTCTAGGGGTGGTTTCATTATGGCTCGCCGCAGATGATATTGATTCTTATATTTTATCAGGGACCGCTACTTTAGGTTTGGTTATTGCGATAGCGTTCGGTTCCAGAATGGTTAACTTGCATGATATGTTCAGAGCAACGCAGATTACGGACCAAAGAAAGAGTCGTCAAATTACCGCCTGGGTTGCGTCTGGAGAATTGCTTTTGTTATTGTCCATAATCATTTATTTGTTCTTCGCTGCATTTGATAAAAGATGCAAAACAATAGGAACATAATAGGAACATAATAGGAACATGAATTATTCATAAAAAATCTTAAAGTCATCTTGTATGAAAATTTCTTTCATTTTGTCCATGTAACCGAAGTCCTTGTTCAGGGAGGTTAATTCGTTCAATATCGCCCTGTCGCTAGTTTTTTCTAAATCAATCCTACAATATAAACATATACATTTTGAAAAGTCAATATTTTTGTTTGTACGCCATATTTCTAGTTCGGAATCTACTTGGGCCGGGAATGTTTGATATTTTAGCTTCTTACTTTGAACGTATCCTATTTCATACGAGCGCCTTGCGTTCTTGTTATTGAACTTGTCGATAAGTTCTTCGGACAAATCGTTAGCTTGTACCCATGAATCCTTATGTTTCCCCCCCGGCCATCTTACCCAGTACTCAAATTTGCCTTTTTTGTTTGTCTTTCTTTTACGAAGAATTTTTTCTACTTCCCATAATTGATCGTTATTCTCTAACTCCGCGTCTTCGGGTTCGACATCCACATAAACAGCTTCTTTGTCTCCGTCGCCCTCGTAGTCAAAACGGTCTTTTACGTATCCGAACACTGCTTCTTTGTCTTTAGGTAAAAAGCCTTTAGACGAAAACGAAGTTGTATTATTTTTGTTTGTCATCAAATTTTCTGGGACGTCGTTAAAGAAAATCAAAACGTCTCCTTTTTCGTAAACAAATTTGAGTTTTGATTTGTCTTTTTTTGTTGGATCATATATTTTCCTCCTTGACCAACGCCTAAACCACGCCGTCGGCGGAGCCGGTTCTGTTGGTTTTACTAGATACGTAATTTTCTTGTTTTTCTCCAATTCTATCTGTCGCTTCAACCGGTCTTCTTCTAATCGTTTCCTTTTCGCAATTGCAGCATCCATCCGTCGCTCAGAATCTTCTATGACGAACTTGTGGTATTGTACCAAAGGCATTTCCCTTTTCTGGTCTTCGTGTAAGAATCGCACGTTTGTTTCAGAATGGATGGGTATCAGTTGTGTTCGATCTAAGAAAGAGCGCGGCGCGGGTCTTCTACTACCTAAGCGCATATGAACAGGAGTGATATGTTCAACTTTGTAAATTGCAACATGGGGATATTTTTTTCGAGGGGTGTTCAATCTTTTTCCGCGCTGATACCGCCGCCTTCCTGAATAGCCATTTTTGTTTGGTCCTAAATTATCGAGCTGTTCGTCTTCAGCGCCCTCGTCGTTTCCGCGAAACCACGCCGGGATTTCTAAAGTGGGTTCTTCGTAAAAATTCCTCGGATCTACGATCTTTCTCATTTCTGTTACTATGAAGATATCTTTGGTAAAATTTTCAGTTGCGGATTTTAAACGTGTCTTTGTGGATAAATACGGATCTCGAGAAAAAGCAAGGTTCATATCGCCCGGCTGATATTGTTTCAAGCGAACGTAACTCGGAGTTGCTTCGGAATGGACTCGTATTTCGGTGGCTTTTCCATTTTTGTCAAATGCTTTATACGTACCGGGGAGATGGAGGTTATGAGAAACGTCCCTATATCGACCGTGTTCCGGATCATAGTGGTAATTCCAGATGCGGTTTTCGATTTCCTTCCACGTTATACCCCGCTGCAATAGAGCGTTTATCGGAGTTGTTCGAATCACCGAGTGGTAACTAGAATTGTAACGTCTCAAAACCTCGGGTATATCCAAAGTCCAGTCGTACATTCCCGGATCTAGCTGTACCACATGCCACTTCACCTTCGGCTTCGGAACATTTGATCGAGTAAAGGTTCGTCTATCTAACGCGGCAGTATCGGGCACCTGTTCCCGATAAGCGTTGTAAATCGAATAAAAATATTTTCGTATCGTCTTGATCGCCCTTTCCGCGACACCGTTGTAATGACTTCGACTTTCTGGAGTCACCGTTTCGTTGTAATATTTGTGGGAAGATTTTATGTTCAATTCTTGAATAGTCTCACGGAATTCTCCCATGAATTCAGACCCATTGTCGTGGCAAATAAGCTTGGGTTCGATTTTCTGATACGGTCCGTCTAACTTATTTTGTTCATGGTGCCATTTCCTGACCTCGTTGATTCGTTTTACGAAACTCAAGAACGCCCTTAACGTCGCACCACTTTGTGGTCGAGAAGCTCGATCTGCTTCGTCTATGTCTTCTTGATCATTGTCCTTTGAAATTGCTTTTTTCGTTACTTCCTGAAAAGCAGATCCAGATATTCCATTTTGATGAATACGTTCCAAAAACACGGTTTTTGAGTGAACGTCTATAACAAGAAAACACCACCTGTATAAAAACCCCGCCTTTGAACCCCCGGATAATGCGCCTTTGTAATTGAAATTTTCTTGCTTTGCATCTTTTTCTCTATATGCGACTGGCATACGAAAACTATCCATGCACACAATATCAAAAACCCTTTCTGTCAACACGGGTTTCAAACTTGTTCTCGTCGGCGATCGCGTGCCCCCCGCTACATTATTTCTCGTCGCCGCATCCCGTTGTACACGTTCGTCTTTTCGATAGAAATCCTGGATCGCTCGTTTTGAAGGTAAGAGTTGTCTGTACTTTTTTTCAAATTGTTCGCCATATACCAAGTATTTGTACTCGACTGTCTTGTATGTATAAGAATCTCGGGTTAGTTTAAGTTTTTTGAAATCGTCACTTTCTTCATACGGTTTTCCTCCAAACATGGCAATATTTCCCTGGTCGTCGATCGCAAAGTGTCTTTTTGAACCGTATTTGTTGAGAAGTCGTTTATGTAACCGAACGACACCCTCTCCATATCCGAGATCTCGAGTGTACTTCGTTAAGATCCCCTTCTGATATTTCGTCAGTGGAAAATAATCAACTTGCCGTTGTTTATTCGTATTCGTGTTCGTATTCATACCGCAATCCCGTAATTACTTTATGGAATATTTTTAATTCTTTTTTAATTTAAATTGTTTTTTGACAAAAAAAAAATGGATCTTGCGATGAAATACTCTATGGAAGATTTCATGAAGACTTGGGAATGCGATTTCGCTTCCGACTTGGAATCCGATTCCGGGTCCAATTCCGGGTCCGATTCGGATACTATTTCGCATATCCTTTCCGAGTATTCAAATTCCGACTGTGAATCGTATTCAGTGGAACCGTATACCATGGACGCGCGCGACTCCGACCCCTTGTTTTTGGGACCGATTTGCTCGACGCTGTCGTTCCAGGATGATGAATACGTCGACCCGGAACCCGATCCCGATCCCGATCCCGATCCCAATCCAGATCCAGAACCCGATCCAGAACCCGATCCAGAACCCGATCCAGATCCAGAACCGGGAGCTGGTACATTAGAATTAGTTATCGAATTTAAACTCAAACGACAAAAAAATTGTGGTTAACAAGAGCACCGCAAAAAATGTTGGGATCCGTTTTCCTGATATTAACCTTGATCGTGGTCTTGAGCAGTTTCTTGATTATGTTTCAAAATTTTAAAAAACCCACTGTACTCCTCACAAACCCAAAGGAACGCTCGGAAAAGCAAATAGTAGAGCGGGTAAACACGATTTCAAAGTCTAAAGACTTTATTAAAAAATATAGTTCTACTATCCACTTGTTTGACCACGACGAATCCGAACGAAGACTTGCAAAGACACAACAAATTTGGAAAGAATACGACGTGATTCCTAATCTTTTTCGAGGTCTCAATGCTAAGAATAAAATGGACAGAGAGGTTCTCGAAACTTTACCCTTAAAAGAAAGGTCAATCGTCGGCGCAAAGAAAAGACTGGGTGCATATGGCTTAGCCGGGGGGTTTTATCAATGTATCGTTGACGCGTACAACAGAAATCTTCCTTATTTGCTCTTCTTGGAAGATGATTCGGTACCCCTGCTCCATCTTAGCCCGGAAGACTTTCATGCTACTTTAATGCGACTCGTAGATAGTATTCCGGACAATGACGGCGTTTATCAACTTAGCACAACGGTTTATTGTAGACAAAAGAAAAGTGTGGAATTAAGTGACGTTACGTGGATTCCGGTAAAAGGCAAGTCAATGGGATGTACTGCTATGTTGTATACCAGATCCTCAATTAAAATACTTCTGGATTATATTCATAAAAATAAGATTGAAAAGCCAATTGATCATATAAGCATTGACATATTTCCAAATGCTTTCTACAAATTAAACGGCCCTCGTTCTGAAAGCGGTATGTTCAGTGGGATTTTCGAGCAGATTGAAACTTATTGCAAAAAGCGAAATAATATTATGACTCGACTTGTACATGAAACGACAGCGAAATAATATATATGTAGAACGTACTTTAAAATTTTTTTTTTCAGTATGGGTCAAAAATAAAATAAAATATTGTCAAATACCAAAAATACCAAAAATGAGTGGACTTAGTCACAAATCGAAACGCAAAATGAACAACATCGTGAAAATGCGTTATATAAAAGACAAAAAGAAACGAAGACGTGTCAAAAGGGGGCTTGCGTATGGAGGTATTGCACTCGGAACGGTCGCTGCGATTGCGGCGACCGGAGGAACCGCAATGGCCGCTGCGCCAGGGGCCGCCGGGGCTGGAGGAGCCGCTGTTGGTACCTCCGGGGTTTCTGGAACAATGGCCGCCGCTGGAATTACTAAGGCAGCGATTGCTAAAGCAGCTGTTATGGGCGCCGTGACTACGACGGGGGCCAGGGTTGCTTCCACACTGGGTGGTAGTATAGGAAATAAATATGCAAAGCTAAGTATGAGTAAATCTGCGAAAAGAAAAAAGAACAAAAAGAAAAAAGTGAAGAAAAAATCAAGACGTCCTGAAAACATTTACAACAAAAAGGTTGACGACTACATCAGAGAAATGAAAGCAAAAGACGAGGCTGTACAGAAATACAAGTCGTCAAGAACAAGGAGCGTGACTAAGGAACCACAAAAAAAACCCCAGGGGCGTAAAGTTAGTTAGATACAGTTTGTGCGTCGCCGTTTCCTTGACCGAACATTTGCAAAATTGCCTCTGGTCCACGGCAAACATAGGTAGTTAAGATTGATATGCAACATTCCGCAAATATACATTTGACCATGACCGTCAAGCCCAGCGGGTTGCCAAGAATTACTGCACCACCAGCATTTTGTAATTTTTTCCCAAGGGAATTCATCATTTTTGCCCCAGGCGAGAGTTTGCTTGCTAAATCGTCGTTCTTCCGAGTTAGCAAACTCGCGAACATCACAATTGCCTGTATAATTGATCGTTTGTAATCCCGGAGCGGTTTCTTGAATTCTGGTATTACCGAAAAGACCTTAATTATTTGCTTCGCGGCCTCCCTCATAAGTTTTGAAACAACAATTCCACTCCCTGGTTGGACGAATAAATACCAACCGATCGCATAAAAAGGCCAATTGCTACTATCGAGGAAATTTACTGTTCCTAAGATCCAAGTATCGACAATTAATCTCGGCACCATTCCGACCAGTAGGTCGCACTTTCTATCGTTTAATTGTTCAAATGTATTGACGGTGAGTTTCGCAATTTTTCTCGAAGTTTTCTGGACAATGACTCGGACGGATTTCAGGAGCAGCTTGGATGTTTTGTTCATAATTTTTCGCTTGCTCTTGTATTTTATAATGTTCATAAAGTCTTTTTTTCTTACATTGTGTTTTCTCCACTTGGGCGAACTTTTTTTCCCCTGAACTTTGAAGATTTTGTGACGTGAAATTCTTCTTTTTGTTTTTTGTTTCGAAGGTTTCGAATGTTTCGAATGTTTCGAAACCTTCGAAACAAAATTTGTACGTGTCATTTTATATAGAACAACAAAAAATTGAAATAATATAAAGTATTAAAAAGATGACTTCATCGTCTAAATTAGGAAGAAAGAAAATATGGTCGAAAAGAAGAAAACGGTTTTCAAGACGCACACATAAACTTTTTCGGGGCTTCCGACGAGGGTCTCACGTTGTATTCACTTCCATAGACGGCGCTGTTATAGGATTTGCCGTGGCGACGGTTATTGCAGGAGTCTACTTGGTATACCTTACGAAGAAAGACGCGGCAGAACGAATTTCAACTGCTAGGAAAACAAGAATGGCAACAAAAGAAGTGAAAAACTTCATCGAAAAAGTGAATAAAAAAGAGGCCGAAGAAGTAAGGGAATCGATGGATTTATGGGATAAAATTAAAAGTGGTGTTACACGTAATCCCATCGAATCGACAATAGAGTCGTTGGGCGAGTCCTTCGAGTCCTTCAAAAAAAGTTTAACTGATCCTATTCAGAATATGGGAGAAAACATGTGGGATTACGTACATCTGAGTAAAAGGTCACTCAAAAAACAAGTTAAGAACAATAAGGGAGTTTTTGCCTTCGTTACTTATTCGGGAACACTCCTCGGGTTATATAAGGGGTACGTGAAAGGTACCACGGAAATAAATTCAGAAATACACGCCGAAAAAATTTTAAGACGAATGAAAAATAAGAGAAGGAAGAAAAGCCGAAAAGTCCAAAAAGCCAAAGCAAGTAATTAGGCACTTATTCTGAATTCTAAATTATAACTAAACTAAAACTAAATGAACACGCAACCCTACGTGTCCACGTGGGAGACCTGCGGGCGGCGCACCGCGCCGGCGAGCTCGAAAAGGCCGTTTTCGGTATCGCATTATTCTTCAAAAAATATACATACCTGGTCTTCTTCTAATTTTTTTTTTAGCTCGGCTGTTCTAAAACGCATCCACCAATTTTCATATTTAGGAAAAAAGCCAGAAAGAAAGAGATTCTCCAAAGTTTCTTTGTGTAAGACGTTCAGTTCTTCCAAAACATCCATACCCTCGTACAGTTGTTTCATGATAATCTTTAATGTGGAGAGATCCTGCGTAACGTCGTCCAGCACCCAACCATCTACCCCGGGTAACTCGTCTAGTATTTTTGTAGCCTCAGCAAGCAACGTGTTCACTTCCACGTTAAAGTCTGGAACAAAGGGTCCGTGTGGTATTTTAATGCAATTAAAAAATTCACATAGGGAAACCGCAGCTATACAACGCTCTTGAAGTGCCGTATGATGAAGCGCGTTAGTTAGGTGAAACGTCGTGAGAATCGAAGAACCATTAGTTTCTAACATCAAACGCGCGTGCCACACCATTGATCTTGGGTCTCCTAGTTGTATACCTTGATTATACAGAAGCGTTGCCTCATCGACATCTCTAGGTAAACCGAAAAGACCACATTCGTAAAATTTTGCAAGATATGCTAAAGAAGTCAAATCATTATTTTCGATTTTTTCGCGGAGACCTTTGATGAACTCGTGGTTTTTCATGTTCCTCTTCCACACCGTGCTAACATTTCCATGTACAACGCCGGCTTCGACAAGAATCTTTATGGAATTTTTCACTGATATTGCAGGTATCAGACATTTACTTATATTTTTTCTGGTACAGGGGCTTGTGTTTTCGCATGAAAACCACTTGAGGATAGCCCCTTTTTCGTATAAAATCCCATCAGTCGCAATGACCGGATCAACAAGCAATTCCCGTGTGATAGGACACAAGAACTCCTCGGTAACGTTGTTGATTGCTTTGTCGATTAACGACATTCTTTGTTCTACTTGTTCTAAACGTGGTACACGTGGTTCTAGACATTGTTTTTTTACGTTCCCGTTCAACGGACATGAACTTTTGTGCCTTCCCCTTGATCCACAGCCGCACGGTCTTGGCATGTTAGACTTTTGGCTAGAACCCACCCAATGCAGATTTTTCTAGGTTTTTTATAAAAATATATTTCCTTTTCAAAGTATGAAAAAAATTAACAAAAAGGAGCTTCGGAAAATGTTGAATACCTTTACTGTAGACGAATTGAAACAGCAAGTGAATGAACTCAAAAAGATAGGAATTAATTTGAAGACATATGAAGAATATAAAACAAAGAATGAATACGTCAATAACATCATGAAGAGGTGTAATTTGTATAACGAGACGGTAGATAGAAGGCGACGAAGCAAGAAAAGAATTAACCTAGCTTCCGAGATCTTTTTAATCTTGATCCTATCTTTGTCTGTTCTTTACCTTTCAGAGAAGATTGCTACTTCAAAAAAAAACGTACCGGTCATAACCACATTGGGAAATGCAGTTGGGAAAGCAAAGACTTGGGCCTCTACACAACGCGATTCTAATGAGAACGTCCAAAAAATTCACAACTGGATCATGAGTATATCACAATATTTTAAAAAAAGTATCGTCGATCCGAAAAAATATTATATGAGTCCGGATTGATTGTAGTGAGTGGTAAAAATTTGTACAACGTTTTTCTATCATTCTTATCTTGTAGTCGTCATACTTCACTAGCACGATAATTCCGGGTTTCAATTAGATGGTACGAACGGTTACTCCACCAACGCCGACCGTTCACCCAAACCAATGTAATTATTGTTCGGTCGGTTGAGGCGTGCACACGTGGCGATACTTTCCTTCCACATCAACACAAACCGAGTCTTCGGGGGTGGCCACAAGATCGAGCGACGATGGTTGATTTCGGTGTGTTCGGACATCGCCGATGACTTCATGAAAACCACCGCTTCCACGAAAGAATTTGTTTTTGAACGTGACCATTGTGCACATGTCCTTGTCAACATCGTCGGTGGTATTGTTTTCCGTAAACTGGATGTCATGCTTCAACGACCTTGCATCCATTTCAGCTCCCAGGTCGCGTAAGTTTTGCTTTCACAATGATCCTTCAGAAACTCGCTCAACGTTGCGTCGTTCTTGTCTGTCGTTTGAGAAAGGTAAGAACCCATCAGACTGTCCGGGAAATGGTCAGTCATTTTGTTTGCGACATTACCGCCAATGCCCCTGTCATAAAAGGCGTCACCGACGCGATAGTGGTAGGTACTACTAGTCCCCATATTTCTCATATTTTCCATATTATTTCCCATATTGTTATACGTGCAGAAAAAATATTTGAGTTTTCATATAAATGCTCAGCTATTGATAATTTAGAATTTAAAAATTTTAAGGAATATAAATTAGTAAAATATAAGACACCACAGAACAGAGATAGATAAAATAAATGCCAAGTATAAAAAAAATAGTTTTTTCTATAAGCTTTGTAATGTCTAATCTAATGAGTAAAAATATTATTTATATGCAACACCATGAAGACGTTTGTAATAACGAGCGACGCTGCTTCTGATAGGTTTTACGCGGGGATGGTATGTGATCAATTAAATCTAGATTGTAGCAACTTACCCGCGATATTCTTAGAAGATAATGGGAAGGGGATGTGTTACGAGAGCAGTGGACTACAAACAAATTTTGATGCTGACTCTAGGATTAGGCACAATAAAAAAAGGCGGGAAGTTGGTTGCGGTCTTGCGCATCGAAACGCATGGCTTGAGGTTGTTTCTTCAAACGAATCCCACCTTATTTTAGAAGATGACGCCGCGCTTCCTTTAGATGAGAACGATCTAAATTTCATCCGCGATGAATTTGAAACTTTTAAAAGTGATGTTTTGGAGAATGATTACGACGTGGGACACGTCGGTTATTGCGCGGCTCAAATGGGACGAAGTCCCGGAGAGTGCCTTCACGCATACATAGTATCTCCCGAGGGAGCTAAAAAGCTCATTCAGTATTCTAGCCCGTGTGAGCCTCGAATTGATTCTCAAGTTCGAGATCTATGCTATGGCAATGACAAAAAATTGAATTGCAAACTAGCCTCACCAAATCTTAGAAATTCCAAAAATACACTTTATGCTGGAATAATCAAGCAAAATAATCATAAATCATCTTTAATTAAGCTATAGCAGTAGAACATTGAACGGGACGCGCATCATCAGGTTTCGTAAGTTCTGATCAAGATGTCCCAACTTGGAATTATTTTTTCAAGGCCTAAACACCTACAAACGGAACATTGTGTACAAAGATAAAAAAACGATCAAAATTTTAGAACCATCTACATATAGAATATATCAATTCGGCGACTATGGATTTCATCGGGCGATTGGAACCTGGAAAACAACGGACGAGGTGGAAACTTAAAACTTAATCCATGTAAAAATTATAAATTGAACTTTAAATTGAAGAAGAACATTACATTATTTTAATATTTGAAATCATAAAAGATGCCAATTTCAACAGCGCTCATTGTCGAACCGCGAAGTCACCCAGCGAGTCTTCCAGCGCTAAAAAATGTTCGGGAGAATTTAGGACCTGACGTACCAATCATATGGTTCCACGGAACCGACAATAAAGAATTTGCTGAAAATATTGCAAACGAGGTTTCCAACGTGCGCTTGCGCGAAATTTCCGTGAATAATTTAAGCAGGGGCCAATACAGTGGATTTATTAATAATCAAGCCTTGTGGAAGGAAATGAAACATTACTCGCACCACTGTCCAAACTCCAAAACTCTTTTATTTCAGACGGATTCGGGATTTTGCCAGTATGACACAGAAAAAGCTTTGAATGCGCTCAAGGAGTTGGACCATCTTGACTACGTCGGGGCGTTTGCCACCACGCATCAAAACGGTGGATTTTCATACAGAGACAATGAAGCCTCGCGCCGAATCGTAGCGGATTATAAACAAGAAGAATATTTAGAAGACGACGACTCGGGTCTTTGGGATTCGGGTTATTGGTTGACAGAGTGGAAACCAACGAAGAAAGGTGTTGAAGAAGACCGAGTTTTTTCGGCCCATTGCAACGAACGCACCAACTGCCAAAAAGCGAATCAGGACGAAGCGACCTCGTTTGCGTGTTGCACAGTTCGGGGTCCGCATTCAAAGGCCGATTCGCAGTTTGAGCCGCCCTTGGCGTTTCACGGACATCATCATCATTTAATTGGCAGGGGGCAGCCCTGGAAGAACTTGCAAGAGTTTTTTGAAGATTGTCCCGCCGCGGCTGACATCTTTGGTCACCTTAAACAATTTCAAAAATAAGAATTGCGGGAAGTATTATAAATCATCTTAATTGAGCTTTAGCAGCAGAACATTAAACGGGACGCGCATCATCAGATTACTGGCGTGAGAACGTCATATTTTGTCTGCATCACGCGCGACTGCGGTTCCTTCACAGTTGTCCTTGGCGGTCTTGTACGTGCGCGGATACTTCCCAGTCTTTTGTAGGTTCGTCGGCACTGTGGAGCGAAACAACATATGCGTACGAGTCTTGTTAATGACGCGTGATCTTTCTATAATATGGTCCTTTTTTTTTGATATTTCATTGTTCCGACCAGAAACCATGTTTCTCTTGTTAAAAACTAGAAACGGAATTTGTGTTTTGAAGACATAATATTTTTCCCAATTCCACGCCATACTTTTTCCGTTTATCATGTTCATTACTATATCTTCGCCGTTAAATTTTTTGGCGTCGTCAAAATACGTACTCATAAATTTACGGTATACATCTTTTAAAAGATGTGTTTTTGCCACGAGACAACTAGTTAAAACCATATCAACCATTTCACCATCTGTATTATCTTTAACAAACACGGGTTTGTTGTCGTAGTAATACTGGTTCGTTTTGGTAGTGTAGCCAAACCTTCTTCCTTCTAATCCATGGAACGAATCTGGGTAGAAATCGGCTTTGAAACACAAATTGTTGAGAATATTTTCCGGTACGATTATGTCATCATCCGTGATGAAAACAGACTCCGTTGTAACATCAACGATAGGATTAAATCTATAGCGCAAATCATTTTCATAGGTATACGTGTGCCAGATTTTTTCTTTCAGTGGTGAGGGAATTCGCTTAATCTGGTTTCCTGTTTTAAATTCTACAAGGTACACGTCCTTGACAATATCCATGTCGAGATACGCGTGAAGAATTCTTGTGACGTACTTCTCATCTCTGTCGTATGTTGGAAGAATCACCGTGATGTTATTTTTGTATTCAAAATATTTTTGCGGGAGATTTTTCTTTTCGAAAAATGGTAATATGATTGCAGATATAATCCCAAAAATGGCTAAAACGATTAAAACAACATACATTTCGTACATTTTAATATACATTTTAATATTTATTTATGAAATTTTTAAGAGACTATTTGTATAACTTTTTCTAACATGACACCATAAGATATTTTGTCTTGGCCGTGTTCTAGACAATTGCTGTCAGAAACCTTTCTCAATACAACGCCCTTCATTTTATTGGGCTTGACATCGATTCGCAAATAACTCACGTTCGCAGAACTTAAGGGTTCGTGTCCTAGAAACAGCTCAATTGCTTTCGTGGGACAAAGTCCTCGTTCGAACTCAAATATCCCTTGTTCAACACAACATGCTGCGAAAGACCTCCCAAGTTGTCTAGTGAATCTAGGATTCAAACTCCCCCACGACTTGACAGCATCGTGGAGGTTCATATCGTCAATCATTACCTTGTCGATTTTTTTCCATGGACGGAGTCGCTTGCCATTAGCTTCGAAAATGGGACCACTCGGGGTTTCGTTTAGAAATTGCGCTACGGTCGTAATCAGGGGCAACGAGAGAGCCTCTTCGCTTCGAACAAACTCTAAGGCATGAAATACAAGCTCATAATGCGTTGGATCACAGATGCAAACGGTAGCGTATTTTTTAATTGACTTTTCTTGTTTTTTACTGGGAAACAAATTTAACAAATTTCCATTTTCTTTGTCGAATATATGTGTATTTTCGTTTGAAAATTTGTTTTTGTCCTCTCCGACTCTTTCGTGTAGACAATTGAGATCATTAACACGGGTTGGAACTAAGTAATTTAGACAAAATAAAATTTGTGGACATTGTTTTTTACGCAAGCCTTCCTTCAAGCCAGAAAGTAGCCTGTCGATCAACACGTCGGAATCAATAATAGCAGGGTCATCAAATCTCTTTTCTATTTGCTTTTTTTCTTGAACTTTTACTCTTTTAAACACAGTTTCGGGACATTTCGGCAAGCAACTGGTGGGAATTCCGGGGTCAATTTCTTTGATTAGTCTTCGGAGTGTCTTAAAATATTGTTTTACTGATGAATCACTCAAATCTTGACATGTTTCGATGATATAATTTTTTATTTCGGTTGCCTTTTTTTCTTTTGATTCGTTTGGTGTCTTCACAAAATCTTTTGCCAAATTATTCAAGGCCTGGTCTCGACCACACGAACCCCAAATCCGTTTCATCGTTATATAATTATTAGATTTTAAATAGATTTTAAATAGATTTTAAATTGAAGAAAAAACAATTTAAAATTGTTTTTTTGCCACAAGCATGAAAAAAAAACATTCCCATTATTTGTGCATCCTAGTTTCTTGATATTTAGAACATGAAGATTGTAGATGAGACGACGCATTTTTTTGATGTGATGTCAATTAAAATTAAAATTAAAATTAAAATTAAAAGTATTTAGATGTTGACTGGCAACCTATCGATGTCTTTGTGCATCTAAAACCTATCTCATACTCCCACCCGGGTTTAGCTCTCCGGAGTTACTAGATTCGTATTTGCATCTCCCCGGTGTGGAATCGAAACCAGCGTTCTTTGCATAGCAACTATTAACATAAGTTGCGTTGTCAGAACCACATACTTCCTGAAATACATCGATGCAAATGTTTCCGTCTTCAAGTTCGGTGACTCCGGAATTTTCTTCTGGTACGACGAGAGAATTTTGGCCAAATAACAAGTCGTTTTCATATTCATCCGCATTTAATTCGTTTTCTCCAACTGAATTTATAAGAATAAAAGTTTCGTTTAAGGTAGACTCGTCTACAAACCCTTGGGTAGCTATCTCGATTGTTCCCTTTGTTGGTACGGTTGTGACCTGAGCTGGTGCTGATTCAAAGGAAACTTCTAAATCCGCTATGGAGTCGATGGTGCCATTGTTTACCAACAATTCCGCCAAAGCAAGAACAACTACATTTTTGTCTGTTGCAGTAAACGAGGAAATTTTACCGGAAATTACGAAAGAATTCTCAATATAAATTTCGTTGTTATCGACTATACTGGTAGAATTGCTTTCCGAAATACTTTCTGAAACACTTAAACTATCGCTCTGACTATTACTTTGACTTTGGCTTGTGCTAGGGTAGGATCCGCTGGTAGATGCGGATTCCGACTCTGACGTACACTGTGAATCTTCAAATATCATAGCATTTTCTACTTCAACGACAGTCTCGGAAAACGTGTTTTGCTCCTCTTCCAGTTTACACAACTCTAGGTAGTTGGTATTACTACCACCGCCTGTATTTTCATTAAATTCTACTACCCCACTTTGTATATTTTGTATGCAGCCTGGTGGTTTTGATTCATTATTTATTAAAGAAGGGTCAAATTTTTGTAGACAAAAATCCTTTTCTGAATTCGAAACCTTGGTCATGCCGGTACGGCACGTTTCGTGTGATTCGATCCAGATTCCATCCTCTGCGACCTGGGCTTTGACGTCGACCGTCGTATTTTCGAACGTATTTTCAGGTTTATCGGATGAGGCTAACTGAGCCTCGACCTGGACCGACGTATTAATAAATGGGTTTTCAGACTTAAACCCAGAGCCCGACCCGAAATTCGAACCTAGTACAACTATGTTCTCGTGGAAGGTTCCATCTTGTAAAGCATCGGCGAACGCGTCTTGGACGCTGGTCGAAATATTATTCAAGAGCTGATCTTCGTCGACCGTATCCCCGGTCGGTTCCGTCGTTTCCGTGACTTCGGGGGATCCGTAGGTCACGTCGTCGATTCCTTCTTTTTCTAGCGTGTCGTTGATAACATCGGAAATAACGTCAAGGGGCGCGGTTGGTACCTTGGCCGAGCCCGAACCCGAACCGGACGCGGCGGTTAGTTTTAGTTTGGAAACGGTGACCTTGATGGTATATTCGAACTCGCCCGTCTCCGCGTCGTAGGTGTAGTTCTCGATTTCCACGCCGTCCTGTTCTTCAATCGCATCGATCAGATTCTGCACGACCGTATCTTCGGTGGTCGTCTTCGACGTCCCGTGCGTCACGTCGTCGGCGCCGACTCCTTCCTGTTCCAACGCATCTTCTATCGTGTTTTCCAGGCTTGATGATCCTGAACCCGGATAGTTCACAATCTTCACGACGTAGGCAAATTCCCCCGTTTCCGGATCGAACGTGAAACTTTCGACCTCGATACCCCGGTCCTTGATCGCCTCCACCAACGCCTGAACCACGCCGTCGGCGGAGCCGGTACTAGAAACCGGGATGAAAACGCTACTTTCGATGCGCGTCGTCGTCGTTTGCGTCGAACTTACCGGAAGAACCAGACTATTGTTAATTCGAGCAATCTCCTCTTCTGCCTGCTGCGCGGCGTCAACAGTGTCTTCGGTGGCCTCGAGTTCGAACACAACCTTATACTTCGTTACTCCGTCTATTTGCACCTCAACGACCGAAGACCCGATCACGACGACGCCTTCGATGCTCTCCTGAAAGGCCTTGGTCAAGACCTCCAAATATTCGTCAGAGACGGGTTCGGACAAGAGGATAGACGTTTCCAGAGTAACGTTGGGAACCGGGGGTGGAGAATCCGAATTACTAGCACTGGTTGAATTGGAAGCGGAGATAGACGTAGACGTAGACGTAGACGCATAAATGCTTTCGGAATGAGATTCGGAAGTAGAAGGTACAGGACTAAAAGAGTCCTCAAAAGTAAGTGTTAAAACATTTTCATCTACAGTAGCTTGTTCGTTAACATCGCCACCGATGCCAGATCCTAATGCATTCTGGAAATCTCCGCTATTTATAGAAGTGTTTAAAGTTTCTTGGACGGTTGTGCTCACCGTATCTACGAGATTATCAAAAGTTACCGACCCCAGACCTTCTAAGAATTCATAACTGGCTTCAGAAAGTATGATTACTTTGTATTTCCCCTTTCCAGAACCAGATCCGGATTCGAGTTCTATTCTGATGTCCACGACAGTCATGCCTTCAACGCTCGATTCGTATGCCTCCTTTATGGCCTCTAGATCATCTTCTGAAACGGGGTTGTTAAATACTACCGTGTTCGTTACATTTACGTTGGGGAAGTTTGTAAAGGAGAATGAGTCGCTTTCAGACGTAGACACGCACCCGGATGTTGATACAGAAGCGCTTTGACTAGAGCTAGTAGAATCACTAATGGATCCAGATTGGCTGATGCATTCACTGTCGCTGTGAGATGTACTCGGAAATGATCCGGATGTAGAAGCGCTTTCTGAATTGGAACCACTATCATAACTCCCCGAAGCGCTATCGGACTCCTCTATATCTATCACTTTACCAGACCCGATGACGAAATCTTCGATTCCCTGATCATTAAGCGCATCTTCAATGGCATCTTGTAAGTTTCCTATAACATCGCCGTCCCCCTCTGCGCTTCCGGCTTTAGGGTATACAACCGTGTAATTAAATTCTCCAGTTTCTGCATCGTAAGAGTAATTTGTTAAGACCGCCCCATCTGGAAGATTTTCTAGAATGTTATCCAGAAGAGCTTGGACGACGGGATCTTCCATCTGTTCTGTTTGTGCTTGGCCTTCTTCATAATCGTCAACTCCCTGGTCTTTCAAAGTGTCTTTTAAAAGGTCTTGAAATGCCTTTAAAGCGTCTTTCTGATCATCCTCTATTATTTCCGGCGATCCATACGTAACACCCGATATTCCGTCATCTTCTAGAGTGTCGTTAATCGCGTCATTTAAAGAATCGGTTGGGTTGGTAGAACCTGGCTCTACCGCAACGACATAGTTGAATTCTCCAGTTTGCGAATCATACGCGTAACTTTCTATTTTCACTCCCGTTTTTTCGATGGCATCAATTAACTTTTGAACTGTTCTATCTTCCGTGTGAACTTCAGAGGACCCAAACTCAACATCTTCCAAAATACCTTCTATGGTAAGAACGTTGTTAACGTTATTTATTACCCTATCTATGATTGATAGTCCAGAAGCAGACGCAACACTATCGGTGGTAGTAACCCACAATACGTAGTCGAATTCACCGGTTTGTGGATCGTAAGAGTAATCTCTAACGTCGCTTCCATCTAGGCTTTCTAACTCATCTAACAACTTTTGAACAACTGAATTTTCAGTCGTTACATCAGCTGTTCCGTGGGTTATATTAACATCTGAATTCGAATAGAATTCATTAATATACTTTGTAATTAATTCATCCAGGGAAATTTCCCCAGAAGCGGGGTCTAACGATCCAGAATCAGAATCGTGAGCTGAATTTATCACATAAGTAAATTTTCCCGTAGACGAATCAAAGCTGGAATCTTTCAAATTAAACTGTTCATCCAGCGCCTCTTTCAACGCATCGGCGGTTTCTTGCGTTGTATTCGGAGGGAATTCTACACTGTTAGATACCACAACTACAAGGGGATCGTTCGAAGCTATTGGTAATACTAAACTACTTGAAATAACGGACACCGTGTCGGATGTTCCCGACGAAACTGGCAAAATTAAGCTGTTGCTTATCCTTGTCTTTTGTGTCTCGGTGGCTTCCTCTTCATCTGGTTCGGGATCTGGAAATTCCACGACATATGAAAACTCGCCCGTTTCCGGATCATATTCATATTCCGTAACTTTTCCGCCACTTTTTTCTATTTCTAAAATCAGCTGCTGTACGATCGAATCGGTAGTTTTGCTATCCCCCTCGCCCTGCGTATACTCTTCAACGCCTTGGGTTTCTAACGAGGAAGATATAACATTTGACATTATATCTCCCAGATCTATAAGATTTTTCTGACCGGATCCTCCAGACGCAACAATCGGATCGAGAATTCCTATTACCTCAACTACATACAAAAACTCTCCAGTATCTGGATTATAGCTATATTCGACAACAGTGACTCCGGTGCTTTCAATTTCTTCGATCAATTGTTGAACTACCTCACTCGTGTTTGTAGTTATTGTAGGTCCCTGTTCATATTCAGTTACCCCCTCGTCTTCGAGCGCATTTTCTACAATTTTAGATAGATCAGAAGGCGTTGTTTGAAACCCCGACCCACTTGCGGTCCTGTTGTCAATTATTTCAACAACATAATTGAACTCTCCTGTTTCTGGATTGTAATCATAAGACGTTACTTTCATATTTCCAGAGCTTTCGATTTCTTCGATTAATTTTTTGACAATTGGATCTTCGTCAACCTGTGGCGTTCCCTGATAAGAGTCTTCAATTCCCTGAACTTTGAGAGCATTCTCTACGAGATCCGAGAACAAATCCAAAACCCCAAAAGAATCTCCAGATCCAGATCCCGACCTGATTCCTCCAGCACCAGCATCGTTTCCAACAATTTCTACGATGTAAAAGAATTCTCCCGTTTCTGGGTTATATGTATATTCTGTAACTTTGACTTTTCCATCTCTTTCGATATCCTCGATCAGTTTCTGCACGATAGGTGTTGTTGTATTCACCTGGGGAGTTCCTTGGTCATATGTGTCTATTCCCTGGTCTTTCAATGCTCCTTCAATAACATCAAGCAATTCATCCACTGGAGTAGACCGTGAACCCGAGCCGTTTGCATCTTGCGTAACAAGGGCAACGTATGAAAAAACTCCAGTTTCTGGATCATACGAATACTCGCTTACTTCGATCCCATTTATTTTCAGTTCTTTTAATAATTCCTGGACAACTGGGTCCGTTATTTTCGTTTCTGGTTGGCCCTGGACGTAATCGTCTATTCCTTCTTCTTCTAAAGTCTTATCTACAATATCAGAAATATCAGATGTCTTAATTCCGGCAGACCCCTGCGTATCGGAAGATTCAATTTCGACTACGTAAGAAAAATCTCCAGTTTCTGGATCATAAGAATATTCAATTACCTTCATTCCGGCATCTTCAATATCCTTTATTAATTGTTGTACTATTTCGTCGGTCTTCTTGGTTGTTGCGGTGCCGTGATCATAATCTTCTACGTCTTCCTTATCAAGAGTCGCATTAATGCTTAACATTAGATCTTCTGGGGCTAAAATCCGATTACCAGAACCAGGACCGCTTGAAACGTTTTCTGTGATAACAGCTACGTACTCGAATTCTCCAGTCTCTGGATTAAATGTATACTTGGAAACCTGTACGTTTCCATTTTTTTCCAAGTCTTCGATTACTTGTTGTATGATTGGGTTTGTAATTTGTACGTCGGGGGTTCCCTTTACATAATCTTCAATCCCCTCCGAGTTTAACGTATCGTCAATAATGTTTGAAATATCTAATACGCCTAAACCAGAGGAACTACCAATTTTAGTTTCCGTTTGTGGAATTTCAACTACATAATTTAATTCTCCCGTTTCTCTGTCATATTCGTAATCTGACACTTCCATGCCAGTTTTTTCAATTTCCTCAATAAGTTTTTGAATGAAATCATCTGTGTGTGTGGTTTCACCTTCTCCGTGTTCGTAACTCACGTTTTCGTTCTCCAGGGTTTTGTCTATACTTTTTGTTATATCTGAAATAGACGTAATACTTGCGGATAGAGACCCACCTGAACCATCGGGGTCGAATGCTATTTCTGTAATAACAGCAACATAGTTCAGTTCGCCGGACTCGGGATCATAAGAATATTCGCTGATTAGTACATTGTCGTTTTCAAGAAGTTCTTTTATGATCGATTCTATTAAGGGATTCGATTCTTTGGCGACCGCTTCGCCAAATTCAAAATTATCTTCGTCTCCAGATGCATTTTCAGATAGAGTATTCTGAATTATGTCGTCGATTTTGTTTGTGCTTACGACGCCGACGTCGCGAACGACAACTTCTCCAGACCATCCGTTGTTATCACCATTAAAGGCACCAGTTGCGCCACAATTCCAAGTGAACTCTCCCGTGTCGGTGAAAACTCTTTCATAGGAACCGTTATTTTCACCCCAGCTCGGAGAAGAACCCCACCCAATTCCCACAACAGAATGCACACCCGTCCAGTTCCATTGAACTAGAGTTCCATTCGAGACCTCTATTTCTACTTTTCTGTTATTTGAATCAAAAGCTATTATTCGAGTGTTCTGTGTTGTTACAAGTGCACTGTATGTGAAAATGCCCGTAATGCTGTCAAATTCGTAGTCTAGTATATCTATCCCAGAATCATTTTGAAGGCCTTCAATAATCTTTTGGATGATAGTTGAAGGACTTGCAAAGTTTTCTGGAAATGATAGGGAATTTGTAACCTTTAAGACATTTTCGTCAGCTGAACTGGGTGGAAAGACCAGCGTATTTCTATATTCTACTTTGTCCGGTTCTGTGGACATGACTGGAATTGTGAGGGTGTTTTTAACTTCTTTGAGAGTAGTTTCTGAATTTACTGGAATCTTCAAAGTATTCGTCACTTCAATCATGGAGGCCTTTCCCGAACTTGTTGGTAACTCCAGTGTGTTTGATACTTCTAAAACGCTGGTAGATAACCCAGAAGCCACGGGAATTGAAAGACTATTTTCAACTTCGGTGTAACTGAATCCTGTCTCCGAACCAATTGGAAGGGTTAGGTTGCTTTTAACAAAAGTATTCGCTGGTCCAGAAGTTACCGGAAGATTAAGGTTACTAGAAACTTCAATAACAGAATCTCCAACTGGAAGAACAACATTATTTTTGAACTCTGTTGTTAAAGGCGCGGAGCCCACCGGCAACGTCACATTATTTTCAATCCTAGTATATGACTGTTTTGGTGCGGAAGAAACTGGGAGAACAACGTTGTTGTTAAACAAAATCACATCCTCTTTTTCGCAGAATGACACCGAATTGGAATTAGATGCGGATGCTGAGTCACTAGTGCTTAAACTTCTAGACTCGCTATTACTTGTGGACGTGCTATCACTAGTACTTAATGATTCGCTTTGGCTTGTAGAATTAGAATCAAACGTCAGGGCTGGTGGATCCTCGGTTTCTCCGATGAGCGTTAAACTCATAAAAGTAGTTGATGAAATACTTCCAAAACTATGCGTCGTTCCTAAAAATTCATCAAATTTACTATCTATTTCGCTTCTTACAAGATCGATGATCGAATTGGGATCGGTTTCGGTCCAGTTCGGTTTTGGTATATTTTCTTTTATGTAAGTGAAAATATAATCACCTTCTATAACTATTTTTGAAGAAAATACAACATACTGTTTAAAAATTGTTGATTTATCCTCATACGTAGTGATAATATCCGAATGTACGACATCTTTATCTATTATAGTAATTTCGTTAAATTTATTAGCAAGAATTATATTAAAATCGTCCAAGAAGTTGTTTGTAACGTCTGAAACGTTGATGGACAATAGAAATTTATTTTCAATATTTACCAGGCCCGGTACGTTAATGATACTATCGCTCCCCGATGCAGATATAGAGTCCGATGCGGATTCGGAAAATGATTTAGACTCCGACGTCGACTCAGACGCCGATATCGACCCAGACGCCGATGTCGACGCGGACTGTGATTCAGACGCGGATGCAGATAGGGAGTCCGATGTGGACTCCGATGCGGATGCCGACTCCGATGCGGATGCCGACTCCGATCCGGATGCCGACGTAGATTCGGATGTCGACGCAGATGCTGACTGTGACTGTGATTGCGATTCACTGTGTGATTCGCTATAAGAGTCCGTTACAAATTTCTCCGCCGGTAGCCCTTGTGTATAAGAAACTCCTTCAACGTCTCGTAACGTGTTTTGTAAAAAGCTGTCCACAAAATTTACAACAACGTGTTCTATTTCTCCTGAACCACTCCCACTTGCTTTTTCTAATTCTGATTCAACGTGAACTCCGTATACGTCTAGGGTGGTTTCTAGAACATAACTAAATGTCTTTGTTTCCACGTCGTAGGAGAAATCTACGAGGACAGTATTCTCTAGATTTTCCGAAAAGCTTCCAATCAACTGAATTAACGAACGTATAACTTGGTCCAGGGCCGCAGCGCCGCCAGACCCGGATCCGGCAGAAACTTCAAAAGTAATGTCGTTTCGAATTTCTCGAATCAAAGTACTTTCGCTATTACTGGCTGATTCGCTTTCGCTATGAGAGTCGTATAATTCCACGGTATTTGTCAGTTCTTCCGCGTCTGCGGCGGCTTCCGAATCTATCGTAACGTTTGCAAATGCACTATTTGAATCGCTTATAATCATTGTAAATGAGTTCATAATGTTATCCGGGTTCGAAAGCGATTGCACGATATATTGCCGTAAACTTTCGGTGACTTCAACTAGTTTCTCTTGTGTCCAAAGACGTCCGTCTTCAGTTAGCAAAATTTTCATTTGTTCGTCAGGAATTGCCACGTTAAAGGTTACTTCGACCCTGTCTGTTCCGGAAACCGCGTTTATGGAACCTAATGTAATATCCTGCAATTGCAATATCACAGGAACGTTTTCTAATATTTTTTGAATAACCAAGCGTAATATTATTTGCTCATTGTCTGATATCGGCAAACTTAAGTTGTAGATGGAAAATCCAGATTCGATAATCACGTCCGGTCTTGTTGGTGGGCTTTCAGAACCCGAATTGGACGTAGAGTTAGACGTACTCTCGCTTTCAGAGTTACTCTGGCTCGTCGAACTACTTTGACTCGTCGAATTTGAAGTGCTTCGACTTTCGGAATTGCTAATACTTCCTGAAGTTGAAACCGATTCACTCTGACTCTGGCTATTCGAAAAGCTATCCGATTGGCTCTGGGATTCTGAATAAGAGTCGAACGCTTGAATCGTCCCCGTTTCTCCCAAGTTTGTTTCGGTTTCGGTTTCGTTTAACGTGGCTCCCTGGTCCCGCAAAGTGCCGGCTAGTAGCCCCCCAGTCGAAGAATCGGTCATGTCGTTCTCAATTGCATATTCTACTGCATTCTCAAAATCTTCAATAAACTCTTCTAACCCCGGTTGGCGTGTATCAATCTCAAAATTGAGCACTTCCCCAATTTCCAGATTTTCAAACATTTCTTCTTTTTCAAGCCTGGATTCAAATCTGAACATGAGCCTATAAAACCCAGTGGGAGCTGTTGAGCCGTACTCCTCGGTCATAAAAACGACAAAGCTAGTTTTGAACGTGTATCTTTTGTTTGCGATTTGCAAAACTACACTGACAGGTTCTGATAAAGGAGAAACTTGAGACCCGACCAAATTTGAAGTTAGCAAATTTCCATTCACAGGTTTTGGAAGATCAATTCCAATTTCCGTGGGATGATTCTTAAAATCAAGCGCTCCAACCGTTTCGTCCACGAAAGCTGCAAATTTGTAAAATAACGTCCCTTCCAATCTAAATGAAATGTTACTTTTCGATCCATAAATATCAGAGTCTTGTATCGCACCTAAGTTATTTCTAACTTCCGAGTTTGGTATTTTAACAGTAAAAACCACTTTTGTTCTCGAGTTTCCGATGTCTTCAAACTCTAATGACACAATATCATCGATTGAGTCGACCACGCCCTCTCTCAAAAGCGCAGTGAACAATGCTTCTTTTATTTCATTTTCCAAACCCGTTCTTTCTTCTTCTGAGCTGGGAATCTCCAGATTATTGGCAACAAATGAAGAAGTTGTCAACAAATTCGGGAGAGGAGGTAGAGACACGGACGCGGAGGCCGATTCACTCATACTATCAGATGCCGATACGGAGCCGCTGTTCGACAAACTACCACTATTGCTGACGCTCGAAGAAAAACTTTCTGAAGTACTGGTGCTTTCGCTTATAGAATTACTGGTACTTTCACTAGTACTTTCTACTGGGGAATGACTTCCACTTTGGGAGTTAGAGACAGAAAAGGAAGCACTCTGGCTGGCAGACCGGCTGTCGCTCCCGCTTTGGCTTACGGATTGACTGTCGCTCTCACTGACACTCGTAGAAGTGCTGGTACTTTCGGAGTCACTTGTCGACGTTGATGTGCTTATCGAATCACTCGTGCTTTCTGAAGTAGATTCAAAGAGTTGTGTAAAACTTGTTACGTTGTCAACGAATTCCTTCGTTTTTTCGGCATCGGGTGTTGCGTCTGTTAAACCTCCGCCCGATCCTGACATATTCAGGAGACCCTGTGTAATTCCACCACCCGAACCGAGGGCTCCATTTACGGTTTCCTTCACAAAATTTTCAAAACTGTTGAGATATGTAGACAGTTCCTCGCTGTCTACTACATGTTTTACGCTATCTTGCCAAGCACACCATTTTTGATACGAGGTGCTATAATCAGTACCGTCGTTTGTGTTCGTGTTGAACTCAATTTTGCCATTCGATTTGTTCTTGATACAACCTTTTGGGAAAGAAGCATGCTCATAAACAAAAACGTCGGTTCCATCAATTCCGTGAATTTCTAGACAGTAAGCTTGGTCTAAAAGTCGAACTTTGCCGCCCGGGCAATCTTGGTCTAAATCAACCCAAAGACCTTCCTTTTCTTCCTCTGCTATGACGCCGTCCCGTACATCCTCCCCGGGAATCTTGACGGTGAAATGCACTTTTATAGAAAAAGTAACTAAGATATTTCCACTTAAATCTACGCCCAATCCAGATCCAGAACCAGAACCAGAGCCGGGTCCCCCCAATAGACTTGAAATATCAAAACCGACCATGTCGTTATCGTCTCCTATAATTCCAGCGTCTCGTAACATATTGGTTACGAGTTCTCTAAGCTCATTTTCATCTTTTAATGAAAGGTCTCCGACGTTTTCGAGAACAAATCCTGATGATACAACGAGATCGGGCACGTTAACCACGTCGCTGGCCGATCCAGATTCGGATTCTGAGGTGCTCCCCGACTGGGAGGTGCTGGTAGATGTGGATTCGCTGGTAGACGTCGACGTGCTCGTCGATTGAGAATCCGAACCGCTCGTGCTCACCGACTCGCTTAAACTGTCGCTGTTTGATTCACTGATACTAGTCGACTCCGATTCCGAATGGGACGACGAAGTAGAATCGGAATCAGAAGCCGAATTACTTTGACTGGAACTTTGACTCTCAGACGAACTTTGGGATTCAAGTTTTTGCAAGATCGTGGTATCATCTAATATTTCCAACGTCGTTTCAACATCAGGCACGGCTTCTACCAACCCCCCCGAGCCTGACATGTTTTTCAAAGCCTGCGTAATGTTTCCACCATCTTCAAGTGCTTCTTCGACCGTGTTTTTAACAAATTCATCAAAATTGCTTACAAATGTTTGTAATTCTTGACTGTCTACGATGTGATTTACATCATCTCTCCATTTGCAAAGTTCTTTGTAATCGGGGTGGCTAACACCTCCGGAACTCTCGTTAAATTCTACTACGCCACTTTCTTTATTTTGTATGCAGCCTGGTGGTTTTGATTCGTCGTTTATTGAATAAGAGTTAAATTTTTGTAGGCAAAAATCCTTTTCTGAATTCGAAACCTTTGTCATTCCGGTAGGACACGTTTCATACGATTCAATGAAAATGCCAAATGAAGCTTCCTCTTCAATAATGTCTTTTCTAAGTTCTACGGCCGGAATATTTAATACAAAAACAACCTGAATCGTTCCTTTTCCCGATCCCACGCCTGAACCGGATCCCTGAATAATCTTGAAATCTACCATGTAATCGGCATTTGTAATAATTCCTGCGTTCAAGAGCATGTTCAGGACTATGTTCTTGAGCTGGATTTCATCCTCATCGGATATTTCAGGACCAACGTTCTCCAAGGCAAATCCAGAAACGATTACCAAATCTGGAATTTGAACGACGTCGCTGTCGCTACCTGACATCGATACTGACATCGACGTCGAATCTGACATTGAATTAGACCCAGAAGTACTTAAGCTTGTACTTTCGGAAGTACTTGAACTTTCGCTGGTTGAAAAACTATTACTCATGGACAAGGACCCAGAAAAACTATCACTCGTTGATAAAGATTCGCTTTCTGAATAAGACACACTGTCGCTGGTCGACAATGAATTGCTACCGCTTGTGGACGTTGAATTCGAAACACTTTCGCTCTCGCTGGTCGAAATGGAGCCGCTAAAGGAAACGCTTCCCGACTGGGATTCGGATCCCGAATCAAATTGCTCATTTAGAGTTGTTTCGATAGGGTCGTCCGAATTAAGAACGGCGTCTTTTAGAGCTCCAGAAGAAGCAGTGTCGATGCCATTTTTTATTCCTCCGCCGCTTCCGATTGCGGTTTCAAGGGCGTCTTCTAATTTGGTTTGGAAACCGGTTTTGAAATCTTCAAGTGAGGTTCTAGTTTCTTGGTAAACTTCTTCGGCTTCTTGCGAATCCAACAATCTATCAAACAAGTTAAATGTCCGAAAACTCCCCGAAAAACCCCAGGGGTGATTGATTCCGTCGGAAAACCCTATCATAACGTCTTGCTTGTTATCTTTATCTAACTCCAAAAATTCTGATGGCGTTTCGACTATTGACGGATTTCTAATGCCCCCCGGAGTTATTGAAGAATTGTCCAGCTTTCCGTCTATATAAATCCCAGCGTTCGCTACACCAATCGCAATGATAAGATGGAATTCTTCGCCAAGTTTGGGCAAAAATGCAGATTTCATTTGGAACTTCTTCAGGTCCGTACACTCGACCAAAATGTACGAATCGTTTACGTAGACTACGAAGGAATGTTGAAACAAGCTTAAAATTTGCATATCGTCCAGTCTCGCTAATTTCACGTTGCAGGATACAGAAAATGGACCCGTTTTAAAACCAGATATTTGCGCAAACACGCCGGAATTACCTAACACGAGGCCGTCGTTTACGTCGAATGCCACGTAAGCGTTTGAATCATCTGACGGTTTAATTTCACTTAGCTCTAGATTTTTCGAGTAATCCACAAGATACTGTCTTGGGGACAATGCAAAACTCCACGCATACGTTGTATCTAAAACAACATAATCCATGGGCGATTCGTCTGTAATCAGTTGGTCCCTTACGCTTGCGGCGGAGATCACAACATCGAAATCAACTTTTGTTTGAACCAAAGTACTCGAACTTACGGTAGATTTGTCAACACCAATCATACTTTCCCCTAACTGTTTTGAAGTGTTTTGTCCATAGTCTCCTAACGTTATGTTTTGTAGTTTATATAATATTTGCAATGCGGTAGTAGTTTCATTTACAGACATATCGGCATCTTTTACGCCCGATAAATTTGAGATTGATACCGTGAGACCCACGTTATTTAGGTTGATAACTCGAGGGGGCATCAACATCAACACAGGTTCTGGTTCGGGTACTGCCTTAATATTTGCTCCCGGTTGTACCATTGTCGCGTAATCTTGAATATCCATAACTTCTTCTATTGTCAAAACTTGGTCACAGATGATGAGAGACGTCATTTCACCCTTTGCATAATGGTTGGCAGCGTGTCCACCAATTTTGAATGAGCTTTGTAATTGATTTGTCTGAGCTTGGTTGATTAACATCGGACAAATGCCATAATATTTACCACCAAGGTAGAGATCAAACGAAGAAGTGTCTCCATTATAAATGTATGTAATCAGTGTGAATTCATCCGGCGATAAAGCACCATTATCTCGAACGCTAGTATTATAAGTTGTGATATTTGCACCACCATCTAGCAACCATAACTGTTTTTCAGAATTTTTTTGAGCAATACGAAAAGCTGGCGATGCATCCATTATAATCGTTCCAGTACCAGTGGACGTATGCGGAGATCCAACTTTGTAGTAAAAACTTATTGTTGCGTAATCAGTAAAACTAGGTACATTCCCCAGGGTATACAAATGATTCGTAAATATTACAGTAGGGCCGTACTCACTTGTTCCCGTTGTTTCAGTCCCAGTAATAATCCCGTTGTTTGAACCAACATGATCTACCAACTGCGTGCTGCTGACACTTCCGTCGTAATAATGTATGATGTGTTGCGTAGCGGCCGGTCTCGTCGGAGCTGAAGGTGCTACGTACGTTCCATCTAAGTGGTTGCCCATGGTACCTTTATTGAAATCATGAACGTGTTTGTAATTTTTAATATCATCTAATGGTTTGTTTTTAATCACCAACGATGCCAAGTCTCCAGATGGTAGTTGGTTGGAATCACCGTGACCAGCAATAAGTTTTTTACCAATTTCCCAATTTTTAAAATTCATAGAGGCACCGCCACCGGTAGATCTATAACCAACATACTTATTGTTTATATAGTACGTAACTCCTCCTGTAGTGGTTGTAGTTGTAGATCCGCTTTCGGCAAAAACAGCAGTGAAATAGAACCATTCGTTGTTTCTAGGGGAATCAAAAGTGTAATTGAGTGTTGCATAATTTCCTGCTACCTTAGCCATAAAACCAGTATCACTCACCATACCAACCCACAATCCCATATGAGCAGCATGTCCACTTTGTTCATGATGAACTTGAATAATATGTCCGCCAGTTTGATCTGGATTATTTACATTTCTCCAAAGGAACGATAATGTCGCCCCGGTTGGGTTCGTACATTCAAGTCTAAATCCTGGATTAGTTATGGTATAATAATTATTTGGCGTGGTTCCATCGTTTGAGCCTAAAGTTACGTAGCTGCCGTGGGTGGCATCCGTCCCCGTAATTGCAGTGCCACCCGCTATTGAAATATCGTCATTATAAACATTATTGAATTTTACTTTGTCAACAAGGCTATTGTTGTTTGAACCGGTATCTCCATTGAATGCCCAAATGGTGCCTTCCCAGAAGCTGGGTGGTGGTGGTGGGGGCGTGTAGCATTTGTTTGACGATCCCAGAGCGCTGGGTGTGCACACGGCCTGGCCCCGCACGCTGAATTCTCCTAGGTAGAAATACATATTTTGGCTACTTTTTTGAACTATTAAAACGAAGAGGTCGTAGCAATCGTCGTAGTTCGCGGTGCCGGGTGTTCCACTCTCGTAACTATTTCCGTAACTATTGCCTACGGTATTTAGATCTATAGTAATTCCTTTAATACTGGCACCCGTCTCTGGCCAAGTTGTCGTTAAAGCACTAAGGTCAACATCAACGCTTTCGTGTAAAAGAACTTTGGAGTTTACGAAAAGATCATTTGAAGCATAAATTCTAAATGATACTGGTCTTTGGCCACTATCTTCGCTGATTATTATTTTTGTCGGGTGAATTCTTGAAGCTAACTTGAGGGAAACGTACCCGCCGGGGTAATCGTTGGGTAAATAACCATCGTAAGCCGTCTGGTGTGCTATTCCACCTTCCCAAACATAGTCGCCGCTCCCATCGTCAATGTACGTATTGGGTCTGTTATGATATAGCAACGAACTTGAACCGACGTCGTGGTCGAAGGCTTTATAAATTCCGTTGCTATATCCGGTAATTATGTCCATAACACCCCCGCCCACATAATGTGGAAGCGTGTGCCAACACGCATTTGCGTAGTGATGCCTGCCCGCTTCGGTGCTATGAATATAAATCGTTTCCGAGGGCCAAGTTTGATTTGGTTCCAAATAAACAGTTGTAGGTACCGAGGTACCCTCTGTCTGACCCATGATAATCATGGAACTTATAAATACTAAGGTGTTGGTTGCTTCGGGAATGATTAAGGCGAATTCGTTGAACATATCTTTTTTTGATGCATTTGCCTGCTTGTCGAAGATGTGAAATCTTCGACCTTTAAAAGCGCCACCATTCGGCATGATCGCTGTTTCCCCTAAATATTCTACAGTTCCAGCGTTAGTCCAAGTTTCGTTACCACCATAAAAGTTATCTTCATAAACTAGTTCCGTTTTCGTTTTCCAGCCATCGTTTGATGCAAATATATGCATTTTACGTATAGAATGTGCCAATGAACTATTATTATTTTGTGCCAATATGAAAATGTCGTTTGGAAAAATCATTTTTGGAAATCTTATTCTGATATATGGACCCTCTACTCCATGAACGCAAGCAAACCCCGCGGTTCGTTGTGTCCCGCCGATTTTGTAAGTAGAAGACAGCACGCCATCAGATCCAAAACCATAGGATCGCCATTTCGTAAGTGGCTGGCCTCCGTAGAGGCCTGACATACTATATTTATCGTCAAAGGCATACACGGCGCTCGCGTTGCTTTGATACGGCGACGTGCACATCCAGTATGTGCCATCCGCGTAGCCGCTTCCGTACACTTGTCGCTCGAGACAAAAGCGATAATCGTATTGCGCATTTCGCGTGTCTTGGAAGATCTTTCCATAAGAGAGTGCCGATAATCCAGGTTCGTTGCTACAGAGTGCCGATCTTGGTGGCCATTGATTGCATTCGCCGAGTGAAATGTTTTCCGTAAAGGGGTTTACGGGGCTACTTTCTGTGCAGTGCTCGTGGCTTGAAAATTCTAACATATTCTGCCCGCCCATGTAGCCATGGTTAGCGCAGTGAAAACTGGCGCTTCCAAAATCACCCTTTACATAAAGAGTGACCCGTCCCGAATAATAGTTTACGGCGTTTATAGCAGATGCGCCCGTTTTTGAAGCCGTGCCGGTGTACCACGAGGTATCCCCATAATATTCTATGTTCGTTCCCGACTGCACGATTCCGATCGGATGTGTTTCTGGCACGTCTTCGAGGATCCACGTTCCTAGTCCGATTTGAACCGCGCCCGAGTATGCAAGATGAGTTCTAGGATTTTTAAATACGTAAATTGAGTCTACCGAAACAAGAATTCTATTATCGCCCACATTAGAACTAGGCGTATCATATGGGGTTGAATCTGAAGAAACTATCTCCTGGCCGTGGAGAATCCACGTTTCAAATTTGACGTAGCTGCTATATCCCTTGTTTATGACTAAACAATAGGTGTCAAACGCGTCTTCCCCGCTCGCTGTCGATACGCCTCCTTTTCTAAAATCAATGCGGTGGCCATGGCAGACGTCCGCCTTGTCAAAGGTTGTATGCGTGTCTGACGAGCCTGCATTTTGTGGATCCGAGATAATATTTCCAGGGTTTTGAAAATAGGTTGGCTCGCCATCAAATTCTTCCTTGTGTTCGTACACGAGGGTCCAATCGTCCGCTTTTTCCGTGAGATAAACTCTACTTGCTTGTGTGCTTGTATCATAGTTAGGCATGCTATCTATGGATCGCCGTCCATATATTCTAAAGTCTTTCAAATTGTGATTGTATTTCCACGATTCGCACAGCGTAATTCCAGTCAGATATATTTGGGTAGGTAGCATGATCCATGCCCACGTTCCAAGATATCCATCTTTAGTATATCCAAGAGTGGGAAACGTCGAGTCGTTTGGATTGTCATCGTATGTACCATCAGAATTTCTATTGAAATTTGTATAGTATCCAAAGGAGCCATCTGACGAACCAGACCAGTAATTTTTTCGCCAAAATACTTTTCCAAAGGTGTTGTTCTGACCATTTTTGTTACGGTCAGCTCGAAACTCATAAGTACCATTGCCATACGTTTCCCCAGACACATTTGCCATTCCACCCTGGGAATAATACAACCCCATACTTGTTCCACTTTGCCCAAGCGTGTGTAAATCAGTATGTGTCGGGCCGAATGGATCGTGACCCCCGTTATTATTCGCAGTTGCATCGGGGTGCGATTGAGAGCCGTCACCATATCCGTTTTCCATGATTGGCCACAAATCAACTGAAGGATATTCTCGCACGGTCGTATTTAGATTGATAATTCCCAGAGGAGGTGGAGGAGAATATGAATTAGAGTCGGACCAGGAATCTTGCGGAATCCCGTCGTCAAACGTGCCCCACCTGGACTCGGGAGCACCACTGACTGCGGTGTTCATAGCTTGGGAATGTTTATGCATTTCTTCCAAGTCTTCAATCGGAATTGCTTTATTAAATACCATGACACTTGCAACGTCTGCGTTAATTTTATTGTTGTTAGATTGACCGAGTTTCCACGACCCATTCCAAGTTCCCCGGTGTCTTCCCAGCATCGTATACATGTGCTTCGCGTTTTCGTAGCATTTTGTCTGCTGACCATCGCCAATGACGGTAATCGTGACCCACTCGTTATAGTTATGCGTTCTCTTCCACCTGGTAGTTGCGCCACTTCCAGTATTTAGAGATTCGTTTAAGTAAGGCGCTGCCCACGAATTCGTTTGCCAATACCAACCGTCGCCGTTGTTCGGCCCCAGATACACAATGCGATTAGTACCGTCCCCGAATAATTGACTCCAATTGGCATCACCGCCCATCGTATCAGACAGTCTGAGGACGATAGATATAGTAAATATGTCTTCCGCTTCTAATTTGGTGTAAAAATTAGTTGGTAATTGATAATGTCTGTCATTCAAAGTGACGTAATTTCCGTAAACTGCATCCGTACCAGTCGTGGGACTTCCGGAATCAATCGCGGATGTATAACCACTTTCGCCGCGTCTAGCCGCCCACACGTCTACAAGAGAGTTGCCACTAGTCGTGCCGTCAAAATGAAGCAGGATGCTGCTCGCGTATTGAAAACCGGGTCCAGACAAGTCTTTGTACAACGTAAAATCACCAAGCGCCGTTTCATACGCCATAGAGCTTTGTAATGCGGTAATTTCTGCTTTTAAACCCGTTATGTTGTTCAATTTATTAAATGTGAAAGACACTTCGGTGGGCACGCTTCCCTGACCATCTGTCTGCGGATCACCTAGTTCAAACGCGGGTTCTATGACGGTATACGAAGCGACCTCGGCTTCTGCTGCTGACGTTATCGTATCCCTCGTGTATGATAGCGTCCAGACTCCCCGTCTTCTATTGTGGACGTTTTCGTTAGTAACAGTTACGTCAGGCCAAGTAAAAGTAAATCCAGCAACGTCTGTAGCTTGCAAGAAATATAATCCAATGACTTCAGGCTCGTCGCCAGGCGCATTATTGGCAGAGATCCAAAAGGTGTTTGGATCTCCGTCGTTAATGTTGTTGTAATGGTACGCGATGTCGTTGTTCAGGAAGGCGTCGGTGCCGCTAGTTTGCTTTGCCCATGGTACGAGGTCAGTAGTTGGAATTGTATTTGCGAAGATTCCTTCGAAAAAGACCATTTTAGATATTTCCAACATTTCAATCCACCCAACAAATGGCCTATCATAATTTCTCGCCGTATTCCCAATGTACATGGTATAACTCAACATTCCCGTTGGTGGGCCAGCGCTAAGGTCATGAGTTGTAGTGTTACCATCGGTTAAATTTCGCAAACTTTCCCAATTTTTAAACTCTGCGGAAGTCTCGTAACATATTTTTAAACTCTGTGCTGAAACATCGTAGTACATGGACATGTAGTAGTGGGTGTCTTGACCAAAATTGCCCGCCGGGCTTTGAGTAGCTATGTTATTGACCAGTGCCGTGTTTTCGTTTAATAAAACAAGATTGGAGTTTTCTAAAATTTCGATATAACCAGTATTACTAACGGGATGGGTGCTAAATGAAAACAACCTGTTTCCGGTACTGTTTGTGGTCTTTTTGAACGAACACTTCAATTCCCAATCGTGATCCCAATCCAGATAAAACTCCTTGTCTTTTGTGTTATCGTAACTCAAGCTATATTTATCCCCGGTGTGTTCAAAAACCGTTGTTGACGCATATTGACTCATTGAAACACTATCTGTTAATTTTGAAGAGAATCTGGGTGGTTGGGACGTGGCGTAATCAAGTTCTTCAAGCGGGATATCCGCGACGTTCAAGGCGTAGAAACAAGATAAATATGCGTTGATTCCACCGCTTCCAGTTTTTCCAATTCTGAAATAGTTTTGGCTATTGGTTGGGACGTCTTCGCCCCAATTGTACGTATGTGTTTGCGTGTCCGTATAAAGCAAAGTTGTGTTCTCGTAAAATTTCAAGGAAGATCCGTCAGAAATAATACTTAACGTGAACCATTGATCTGACCCTACTTCGTGTGATACAGGCAATACCGTGCTTGATACGCTGGTGTTGCCCCCGTAGCCACTATTCCACCCATTCCTAAACTCCCAATACCACCCAATGCCCATGGAGGGTCCTAGACTTTGCAATTTGAAACTCCCGGTCTGTGACCAGTTTTCAAATAAAGTTCCCCAATTCGTATCGTTTTGACTAAATCCCGGTTCAGCCCACATCTTTAATTTGAAAACCAAGGTAAATACGTTCGACATGTCCTTATGTAGCTTGTTTGGTAGGTGGAAAACAGTATCGTCATTACCTAATTTGACGTTGTGCTCCTCTTCATCATCGTAAAACAATTTACTAGAAAGCGTATCTGCGCTTGCCCATTGGTTAGGAGCGTCGTAATTATTGTTTGATTTGTCAATTAGACAACCACCGGAAACACTTCCGTCATAATAGAATATAAATTTAGATTGATCTATACTACTCGCCGAGTCCGAGCCGGAAACACTAGCGCTTTGGGAAGCGCTTATTGACCCACTCGTCGATTCCGAGGCGGAATTACTGACGCTTTGCGAAGCACTTATTGACCCGCTCGTCGATTCCGAGGCGGAATTACTGACGCTTTGCGAAGCACTTATTGACCCGCTCGTCGATTCAGAGGCGGAATTACTGACGCTTTGCGAATCACTTCTTGATTCAGATTCACTATGTGACAGGGATTCGCTCGTTGAAGTGGACAGGGATTCGCTCGTGGACGTTGATTCTGATTCCGAAGGACTGTCGAAGAATTTTAATTGCCCCATATCGTCGTCGGGGATGGCATCCGCGGAGGCATTAATAGACCCTTCGTCTAAAGATAACATGCTAGATAAAGCCTCTCCGCCCGAATTTGTGGCCTGACTAGCTAATTTATTTAGTTTTGCCAACTGCATCAACCCATCCGTCCCCGCACCCCCAACGTCTTCCATGGCGCTATTAACAGCTTTATTAAAATTGGAAATACCATTCTTTAATTGTTCAATCATAGATATCGCGCCGCCGGAACCGCCGCCGGAACCACCACTGGGATTATTTGTGTCTGACATGGCGCCTGTCGCAACTTCGGCTATAACAGCAGTGTCTGTGAAATCGAATCCGCCACCGGTATCAGCGTCGTCGTTGCCTTCGCCGCTTTGCAAGGCCGTTGCCGTAATTGCCTTTGCCAGCAGTTTCATAACGTTCGCCGAGTCGCCGCCCGTGGCTGACGAAATCATTTTGCTTGTGGCAGAAATTTGCATAGCAACCTTGGCGGCGTCATTATTTTCGTCTTTCATGAAATCACGGTCCAAATCGGCTGGATCTAGTCCGAGAGAAGCGGCTACCTGTTGATTAGTTTCCTCCTTCTTCGCTTGTATTTGCTCCATACTTAATGGCGAATCGCTAGCAGCGGCCACCTCCAAAATCTCAATCATGGACGACGCTGAAATGGAACTGAGCGGGGTCACGTTTATGCCATCCGCAGCGGAGCCTACGGCGCTTAGTTCGCCCTTAAATTCTTCTAAAGTAGATATGTCAATAGTTGGAGTTCCATCGGTGCAATTTTTCATTTTAATGGCTACCATGCCCCAGTCGTTTCTCATTTCATATCCACCCACCGCATTCGTTCTCGTTCTCCAAATAAGTTGCATAGTTGCTGCGTCATATATTTCAACACACGCATTAGCCAAGTACCCATCCACTCCCGAAGCTCCCGCTGTATCATACTCGCAACATCCCATTAGAAGAGTATTTTCCTCCGCATCCACTTCTTCGGGGCATGACGATGGGGTGGATTTGACTTCACAATAGTTTCCTTCTCCGGGACATTCATCGTCATCTATGCAAAAGTTTCCTTCGTATTGTCCATCCGCCGCGCATTTAGCATAAATTATAAAACCTCTGGTGTTTCTGGTGTTTTTATCCCCAACAAAATTTGTCGCTTTTGGATCAGTACATCCACCAAAGCTTTCTGATGGACTTCCAGATTCGGATTCGGACATGGACGCAGATTCGGACGTGGATTCGGATTCGGACGTGGATTCGGATTCGGACGTGGATTCGGACACGGATCCCGAGAGATGCGTTTGTATTTGATCCATTGGAATTTTGTACAAATCGGAAAGAGTTAAATTAATTTGTTCTATCAGAGCGTTCTTTTCACTTGTCGATAATACGGATAAGTACAAATTTATCGTCGTAATCACCGATACCTCATGCATGGCGGTTTCCTTTGTAGTCACCCTAAGGTTCTGAACTTCTTCTTTATCCGTCACAACCCCATACGTTTCTAGATTACTAAAAATGACGTCTTTGAGATCATCCAGGTCATCTTCGCTAAAATCTGAAGCCGATACCCCGTCTAGAATAAAGCTCGCTGAGGTAATTACAGTACCTACCACACCCGCGGAGAAACTAGCGCTCTCCGATTCGGACTCGGAGTTCGACAAGGAAGTTGACGTCGACTCTGAAACACTTTGTGACACGGACGCGGAACCCGAATCGCTATCAGACGTAGAATCGCTACCTGATATTGATGTGGATGTTGATGTACTTTGCGATGTTGATGTAGATAATGACTCGCTATTTGATTGGGATTCGGAGTGCGAATCAAATACTTCCTCAAGTGTCATTGTATTTAACTGATCTTTGGTATCGTCGATCAGTATGCTCCATCCTATTTGTGACATACCACTCTTTATTATACCATCTCCAATTAGGGAGAGTATCAACACGTTTTTAATAATTTTTGCTATCGCAGTAATAGAAACTAAATTCGAATCTTTTGTATCGGAGTCTAGATCGTTTAACTGATCTAGAACTATTTCGTTTGGTATTTCTAGCGTAAATTTGGACAAAACCTTGGTCTCCGAAAGAACTTCAAAATCTAAATCCAAAATTCCGGACGTGTTGGATAAATAATTTGAAAAGGTATTATAAATCAAAGTTCGAACGAAATTTTTGTTTGATTCTGTAAAACTCGCTATTGCTCCCTTCATGATAAATGAAGTTGAAATAATAGCACTTCCGACCTCTCGTATGCTTTCAGATTCTACAAATTCTATCATGTTCTCCGGAGAAATGAGTTGAAGTTGATCATACGTTTTCTTTACATCGAGTGCCACGTTTTTAAGAGCCCAGTTGTTTTTGGAAACGTCAAATAAGTGAGACAACCGAGCGCCTTCCAAATATTGAAGACTGAGGGTTCTTAATTCTTCTGAAAACTCCAATGTATCCGAAAACACATTGGTATTAAACCCTATGTTAATTGTCATAGATGGTATGGACGGAATTAAACTTGATTCTAATTTATTAATTGTCGGGGCGTTTCCGTTACTCGATACATGTTTGGTTGCGTAGAAACTATTACCGTAACCCCCGTCGGTTCCACCACCGGTTCCTTCGTCGGTTCCACCACCGGTTCCCTCGTCGGTTCCACCACCGGTTCCCTCGTCGGTTCCACCACCGGTTCCCTCGTCGGTTCCACCACCGGTTCCCTCGTCGGTTC
>Ga0209709_10000162_pt1 | contig 64220 bp, 49 predicted proteins | sample ArcticOcean_MG_C_2_FD_187435 | JGI IMG/M metagenome (GOLD analysis project Ga0209709, IMG submission 187435) | Marine microbial communities from western Arctic Ocean - ArcticOcean_MG_CB4_136 (SPAdes) (version 2) | ecosystem: Environmental > Aquatic > Marine > Oceanic | place: Arctic Ocean... | reverse complement strand
TTTTGGGTTTGACACGTGAAGTTCTTGTTGCGAATGGTGAAATCTATAATTACCGAGAAATACGTTCACAGTATCCTCGTTTCCCTTGGAAGACTCAAGGAGACTCAGAGGTGATATTGGCGCTTCACCACGCATCAAAGTCCAAGCACTCAGGCGTGTTAAGTGCTCGACAACATGCGGAATGGATCGCTCAACTGAATGGGATGTATGCATTTGCTCTTTGGGATGCAGAGACCGGTTGTTTACTTCTGGCACGGGACCCTTTGGGAATCAAACCACTTGTCCGTACATCAGTTGAAGGCTCACTTCTCTTTGCCAGTGAAAGCAAGGCATTACGGGCACATGAAGGACATGTTCCTGCACTTGATGAGCAAGCACTCGTTGCACGGCTTGCTTGGGAATACCCGCTTGATGGAACCACTTTGCTCAAGGATGTCACCCAAATACGCCCGGGAACCGTAGAGGTATGGTCATTGGACCTTGAAGGAAAAGCAAAAATGGTTGACAGAGCTACAATTGAACAACAAAAAGTTAACCCTTCACAGGTATGGAATCCAGATACGAATGCAAAACACCTTCTCGAAACATTTGTCGAAGGCGTTTCAGAACGACTCATGTCTGAAGTCCCAGTCGGAATTGTGCTTTCGGGTGGACTTGATTCCTCTTTGGTTGCTGCGGTTGCACATGAGGCCGCTGAACGTGCACAACAACCTGTGCCTGCCTGTTGGACCGTTGCAGAAAGTGAAGAGAATTCAGATTGGATTGCAGCAGAAGAGGTTGCTTCATCGTTCGATTTAGTGCACCATCAGCATATTCTTGAGGCGGATTCGTTTGATAACTTGCTCCCCGATTTGGCCTGGCATGGTGAAGACCTCGATGTAACAGTGCTCTTTTTTCAACCTCTCTTTCAAAAGATGTCACAACATGTTACCGTCGGCTTATGTGGTCAAGGAGCAGATGAATTGCACGCTGGTTACCCTCGGTATAGAGACCTCAAACAGCACGGTGAAATTATTGATGCCCGTTTAGCGTCAATGACCCATCCCTTCGCCCGTCAAATAGAGAATGAAACATTACCCGTTGGCGATTCTTGGTATGTAGAGGGGCATTCAGGCGCTAGCCACACAGATTCACTCGAGGAATTCCTTCAGTTCGAACTTGACCACGGGCAGCTCTCTAATTTCCAACTAAGATTGGTTGACCGTCACTCGATGGCCCATTCCTTGGAAGTTCGGGTACCCTTCCTTTCTTCGTCTCATCGTCAAGCAAGCCACCGCTTGCCGATGGAATGGCGACTTCCTTCAAACGGTGAGGAAAAGGCTGCTTTACGAGCGGCTGCTTCGCTTACTTCGTTGCCAAAGCATATCGTACATCGCCCTAAATTACCTGCTGGCAGAGCAACTTCGCCAACATTGATTGAAAATCTTCTTACTGAATTTAAGCCTCAAACGGATGCTATCATCCAGCGTCACCCTTTACTCTCTGGTGCTTTAAAAACACAGGCTGATATAGCCCTTGGTTTAGGATTGTTTGAGGCGGTGCACATTTTAGACAGAGGAGTGCAAAAGCCTACTGGTTCAGCATTTGATTTACTCGACGAGGTGATTGGATGACTTTTGTACACGAACTTACTACGCTACTTGAAAGCAAACGACCTGAAATCACTGCATGGATGTCTGAAAAGAGGAGTGAAGTCCCTATTCCAATCTATGGTAGTGTTGACATTCGTGATGCAGGCTGGAAAATTAGTGTTGTCGATGCCAATCACTTTCCGGCAGGTTTCAATAATCTCTCTCCTGAAGACAAACCTTCGATTGCGGGGCTTTTGAAAACGCATATCCAACGGGAATTCAAGCAATGTGAATGGGTCCACCTTTATCCCGAATCCCATACTCGGAACAAAGGCTATGTCGAAAACCTCATCGCCTTGAAAGAACTCCTTGAAATCGGTGGATTCAGGTGTACAGTAGGTTCAGTGAAGTTTGAAGATTTGGGCCATCTCATTGGACTTTCCGGGGCTTTGAAATTGGACCAAGTCGAGTCGAGCCAGAAGGACGGTGAGGAAATCCTTCTGATCGGTGGTCATAAGCCAGACCTCATCTTACTCAATAATGACTTGACTGATGGGCTTGTAGAGGGGCTGGGCAGTCAAGTCGTATCTCCACCACCTTCGATGGGTTGGCATCGAAGAAGGAAATCTCAACATTACGAAGTTCTTCGTGGGTACGTTGAGGAAATTGCTCAGATGCTCGGTATTGAACCGTGGCACCTCATGGCAGATTGGTTCGTCTCGAAAAACAAGTGCTTGGAGAAAGAAGCATGCAGAATAGAACTCGCTGTAGAAGTCGACTCCTTCCTCGATAAACTCCGTGACAAATACCAGACCCTCGGTATTGAACGTGAACCAGTTGTTTTTATCAAAAATGACCGAGGTACGTATGGTCTTGGAATCATGACCGTCCGGAGTGGTGGTGAATTGTTAGAACTCTCGAATCGTAAAATGAACAAATTGATGTATTCGAAAGGAGGCGTTGATGTCGAGAATTTCCTCATTCAAGAAGGAATACCTACTATTTTAGAAAACGAAGAGGGCGCTCCGGTCGAACCGGTTGTCTATCTCGTCGATGGGCAGGCTGCTTCATGGTTCTATAGAATCAATTCAAAGAAATCTGACATTGATAATTTGAATTCACCGAGTGCTCAGTTTGAATCCTTTTCACAATCGGGTGGCCAATACGGAGAACATGCTCATGGTTGGCATGCCTTAGTCGCAGAACTTTCGATGCTGGCAATGGGTAAGGAATTACTTTCATACGGTGACCAGTAACACCCGTTCTTGCTAAGAGGAGGACCTCCTCGCATGAATATGAACAGAGCGTGGGTCTACATTGGCACCATTGCTTTGGGGCTTTGGTTTTCTGCCACTGCTTGTAATGGTTTTATTCCCGATGAATATGCTGAATGGCCCGTCAACCTCTGGTGTTGGGGGCTTTTTGCTTGGTTCTATCGAGGTGGCAGTCGAAAGCAGCGAATTGAAATGATTACTGTGATTGCAATTGCCACACCAATGGAATTATTCTTTAGTGAAGTTTGGCTGATTTATGAGTATCAACGTGAATTTATGCCACTGTTTGTTCCTGCAGGTCATTACTTTCTGTTTGACCTTGGAAGAATGGCTGCAGACAAAATGAAAGAAAGTTGGGCTTTACCGTTGCTTCTACCTTTCGTCCCGTTGGTTGCTTATGGAGCATGGACGGGTGGAGATACATCGGCGGTATTCCTCTTAGCCCTTGTTTTGGCATTCACCAAGTGGGGACCACAACCACGGCTGTATTCTGCAATGGCCTGGGCGGCATTGGCCATGGAATTATGGGGGACTTCACTGACCAATTGGACTTGGGCAAATCAAGTGCCTTGGACAGGATTAACTGCTTGGAATCCACCGTTATTGGTCGGTTCGTTCTATTGTTTCGGTGACCTCTTGGTCAACAAGGCTGTCGTCAAGTTTGAAGGGAAGGACCCATTGGAGGTTACTGTATGACCTCCTCCGACGAGTTGCGAAAGCGTCGAGAACAAGAGGCTGTTCGCATTCGTACCTCACTCAACAGGCAACGAGGTGAACAACGCGCTTCCATCAAAGGTGGTGAGACAACTGTTGCCTTTGTTGAAGAACGCTTATGCATTGGTTGTGACCAATGTACCATTGTTTGTGATGACGATGCCATCGAGATGTACAAAGTTCCCATGGCAAGCCCTTTGATTAAAGTCGAATCAAATCAAAAAGCCAAAATTCTACGTGTTGAATGTACAGGCTGTCGGTTGTGTGTTTTAGCATGCCCAACTGATGCCATCACAATGATTGATCGATGAGGTGAAACAATGTCAAAGAAAGAGAAACAAGACACAGCCCAACGTTTTGGTGGAGAATTCGGACCCTATCGTAAAGAAGGAACTCCAGGTGTATCTCTTTCAACCTTCAAGACGCTTGTTTGGACTTCAAACATAGGAGGCATGATCTTGGTGGTTATTGCCCTTGAGATGCTTTTCGTTCGTCAAATGTTTGGTTGGGGCCTTGCTTCCTTGATTTTGGGAGTCATCATTGCTTTGTTCCCGTCAAATTACGAAATCATGGGTATGGATGATGGAGACTCTCCTCCGCAAGATGATTGAATCAAACATTCATCTTTGAGTGGCAGGTTGGACATTCAATGTTTCCAGAGTAACCGATTGGAATTTGTAATTCCTCCTTACATGATTGGCACTTGATCTTTTTCTTACCGTCCGTCGACTGGTTTCTGTCCAAGAGATTTTCAATTGGTATTGGCCATCCGCCTTTGAGTTTCGAAAGCATTAACGGCAAAGCTACAAGAATCATACAAGTAAATGAGCACATGAGTGAAGTCATGATCATTTCCTCACCCCAAGCGATGGATACAGGGTTTGGTTCGTCTCCGTGAAATGCTACACTAAATAAGCCCGAGAGTGCGAGGACCGCAAGTGTGATATAGACTCCATTCCGATAACCAGAATAGGTAATGACGCCTCCAATTAAAAAACCGATACCTAACAAGAAGGCTACTGGAGAGAGTAACCAAGCCTCTGCTCCTCCGCCCCCAGTTGAAAATATAACCGCCCAAAACAATCGAAAGATTGCATAAATTATGATACATGTCCCAATTCCAGATGCGAGTTCATCTTCCTTCTTGACATAGATTGTTTGTGCAGGTGCATAACCACCTTGGACGTGCTGTGGAATTGACTGTTGAGGGATTTGAAATTGTTGTGGTGGGGCTGAGGATTCATCATCTTCCATCAATCGGATGACAACTTCTGCTTTGTTACCGGAGATTCGTATCCCACGATTCTTGCATAAGTTTTTGAGATCCAAAACAGTCATGCTGTCGTAATCCATGACTCAAGGAGGTCTATATGAATAATAAAGTTTTAGCCGTCAAATTAAGCTTCGATTTCAAGAACTGAACTTGATTCAGGGGTCGCTCTTGCTTTCTTTGCTTCGACTTGACGGGCAAGGAACGAGACGACATCGAGAATTTCAATATCTTCGTAACGCTCATCGCCTTCAAACTTGAGACATTCAAAGTGTGCTACACATTTCGGGCAAGAAGTCAACATTGTGTCAGCACCTGTGGCACGAATTTCTTCCATGCGAGTTACACGGAGGGAACGAGCGTTTTCATTGCATGACATCATACTTGAGACACCACAGCACATTGCATCTTCACCATGGTGTTCCATCTCGACGATTTTTACACCTTCGACATCAGCAATAAGTTGTCTTGGTTCATCATAGACTCCCATTTGGCGCCCAAGACGACATGGGTCGTGGTAGGTGACGGTTGTTTCTTCTTCGGCTTTGAGGTTCATGTCAAATCCGTTTTCAATCAAGAACTCAGTTGTATGCATGACCTTAACGCCTTCAAGTTCGTAGTCACGAGCAAAGGTTCGGAAACATTCAGCACATGATGACACAAGTGTGTCAATACCGGATTCGACGATCTTCTTTTGGTTGTAGGCCTTGAGTTTGTCAAACACTTCATCGAGTCCTTGCCACTTTTGGTCGTGACCACAGCACTTCAAGAAGTCACGTCCGAGGTAAGATACATCCATTTCCATTTCGTCGAAGAGGGTGAATGCTGAAGTTGTCGCATCGCCGAGGTTCATCTCACCTTCATTGACGTGCGAGAATACCATCTCTTGGTCGAGATAATCGACACATCCAGGGTAGTATCCAATGTTTGAAGACAATGGATAGTCTTTGATAGCCACGAAGTCTTCATTTGCAGATTCTTCTGCTTCAGCAGCGAGTACTGCCTGTAATACTGTGTGTGCGATTTCTGCTTGTGGTCCACCGACAATCAGTGAACGGCGAATATCAACATATGAGTCGTAATCAACCAGTTGTGGGCAAGCATTGGTACACGCTGTACAGGTCAAACAGGAATACAAAGGTACACCATCATCTTCATTGTTCCAGGAGTTGTAAATGATATTGAGTTTGTCTCCACCGTTAAACAATCGAACAGGACAAGCATCGTCACACAAGTCACAGCCATAGCACTTGTTCATTTCGAACTCATAGCCACGACCCATTGAACGTAGGAAGACGAAGACCATTGCACCGAATGTCAAACAAGGAATGAACATTGCATAAGTGAGTTTGGCATCAAGTGCCTTTGGATTGGTGTGATAGGTTGGATTTTCAATTGCAGCGAATTGTGTTCCACCCATTGCCATTTCTTCAGTATTTGAAAGATTGACAGTCATGCCTGCAAGTGAGGCCGGTGCATCTTCATTCCAGACCAAGAGTGGCTGGAAAGAAGCGATAGCGAAAGAAGTTTCAGTTTGGATACTGTTGTTGAGCGCAAGAGCGCCACTGGCGATAACTGAATAGGTGTAATCGTAGGTTCCAACCGCTAATTCGACGGTAGCACTGAGGCAATTGTCGAGTGAAGAAACAATAGCACCGTTGCTGTTGGTCACAGTCAAGGTCGAGGTGACCATACTTGCCGTTGCGACATCGTTGATTTTTCGCTCTGAAGAACGGTATTCACATTTGAGGTCAGTCGTAAGGGTCTCTACACTTTCATGATGACCATCAGGGAATAAGGACAAATCTTCAGTTACAGTAAACGAACCAGTTGTGGCCCATCCTTCACCGCCATTGAATACAGTCGCATCTGCTGCAGCATTGATTCCGTTGGCAGCATCTTGATGTCCATTGTCATCATTAAAGTCTATGATAATGTAACGAGCCGGCTGATATATCACCCAATCCATCCAAGCAGTCGTTGGTACGGTTTCTAAATCGCTCCAGCCTCGGTCATCGGTGAATTCGTTAGTTTCATGTACATGTACATCGGTTGGTTGTGTACGCATTGCTTCCAATTCGGGGTAGTAATCATGTGTTAACCCCTTGATTGTAAGCAATCCGCCTTGGTCCCAAAAGCCATCATTATAGGTATCCCATGTAGCAACAGTTCCAGCAGTGGATATCAAGAGTGTTCCAATGAGGATTTGCTTTGCATGACTTGGTTTGAATCCAGCACCCCATGCTTTGACGATCAAGCCACGAGCCAAGAAATAGATGCATATCCAAACGAGTACGCCGGTCATGACCCACGGTATCGTATTGAAGGCGTCAGCGACCCAAGGTTCACGAGTACCACATAACAAATCGCCATGGCTATCGAGTTTACAATAGTCTGAACGATTTTTGGCATAGAGTTCGAGGAAAATATTGATCGAAAAGACAGAAATAAACCAGATGTGTGCTAAATATACTGCACCGGCAGAAGCAAACCAGGGGTCTTCAACAGGCCGCCTTTCACGTCCTCCAAGGAACGGCGGTAGAGCAAGGATACTGACTGGAATACCAGTGAGTGCTGCTCCCCACCATGCTGCGTTCCAAGGGAAGACTGGTTGGCCAACAATTTCGCCAATGAATCCAGTTGGAACTGTAAATTGAGGGAGATATTCGCCCCAACGCAAGTATCCATACGAGAACAACACATACCAATCTGGGAACACGAATCCTGCTTGCGCATAGGGGTCAGCGGCACCGTGAAGTGGTGGTGGTATCAACCATGCATAGAACAGAAGTACAGCAGTCATGAATGAAAGCAGTATCGTGTCACGAAGAACTTCGTGTGGCCAGAAACCATGTCCTGTGCGAGTACGGGTTCGCTTTCCTTCTACCGTTTGCAATTGCTCTTTTTCTTCCATATAGGAAGAAGCCACACGTCCGAAATTCTCAATTAGTCCCATGTATTATCCTCCGAATATCAATGTGGTTCTGCAATGCCTTGTACCCAGACAATAAATAAGTGAATAATGATCAATGTCGTTACAATCACAGGGAGGATAAAGACGTGTATGAAATACATCCGAGTCACCGTTTGCGCAGTCAAAGATGAACCGCCGAAGAGTAAAGTGGCAGCATACTTCCCTATCAATGGGCTTGAATTTGCCAAGTTGATTCCAATAACGGCGGCACCGTAAGCTAATGAATCCCATGGCAAGAGGTAGCCTGAATAACCAAAGACGATGGTTAAGGCCATCAATGCCACACCAATGAGCCAGTTCAGTTCACGGGGGTTGCGGTATGCCCCGGTGAAATAGACGCGACACATATGGAGGAATACACTGGCGACCATGAAGTGAGTCGCCCAATGGTGAACGGCACGAATAATGTAGCCGAAGGGGAGTTCAGTCATGATGAATTGCATACTTGCGTAAGCAGGAGAAGGGTCACCTTCTCCACCAGGGACATAGTAGATTCCGAGGACTGTTCCAGTGAGAATCAAGATAATGAACGAAAGGAAGGAGATACCGCCCAAACAATACAAGGGGTACCAATACCAAATGATTCTAAGTTTGTATTTTTCAGCGTGAGACAAAGGCATCTGTCGATGCATGTTGTAATAGGAACCTTTTGACATATTCCAATAGTCTTGAAGGCGGAAACGAGTATCAAGCCAAGAGAATACCCACAAGAACAAACGTTCGGCAAAGCCCATTTTGCCAGTTGACTCAACTGCTCGAAGAATTTCTCGTCGAGGCATATCGCTGCTTTCTTGACGAAGTGTCAGGGCGACGAGCACCACTACAAAGGCTATGAAAAACCAAAGAATCCAGAACATTGTCGTCATACATAATCACCTCAGTCACAATATGTGTACCAATCAAGATAGTCTACAAGGCCCTCGATAACACCCTCAGCATTCAATTCAATTGGAATGATTGGAAGTCCGACTGGAGCAGGGCCACCTGCTCGCCGAACACCTGCGTATTTGAAGGTCGTACCGTTTGAACGGTTTCGGTTGGTATTCATTTCAAGAACCGTAGGGTCGAAACGAGATGAGTGGCAAATACAGAACAGTTTGGTGCCACCGTCGTCTCCACCACCGGGGGTCCACGAATCTTCAGTAAAGGAGTTCGAGACCAATTGCCAACCCGGAATACAGCACAAGTGTGTGCAACGAGCAAAAATCATGACCAAATTTTTCGAAGGTAGAAGCCGAGGGTCTGTGTCACTCAAGTCTTCAAAGTGACCGATGGTTTTTCCAGTTTCATCTACGCCTTCGGTGAATTGGAATCGTGCTTTGCCGTTTGATAACGGGGTGTTGGCGTATTTGGAGTGGTTGACATAGGCGACCACAACAGGGACTCCGTTCCAAATGCCAGATGCACCGGAAGTTTCAGTGTTGGATTTTGCAGCTTCATCAACAAAATCTTGATGTGTCATCAATTGTTCATGTTTTGCTCCATACCAAGCGGTATCTTCCCGGCCTTTGGCCCAGTATTTGACACTGAGTTCACCCTCGACTGAGCCACCAGGTGGCAAGAGAATCGATGCAAAACCCAGCACGCCTAAGGATGCGGCCAAAACGCCGGTGGCAGTATTAAATCCATAGTGCAAAAATTGCCGGCGGTTGATGGATGAGCCTGGGTTCACGTCCGAACTCCCCTCTGACGAAGGCGCTGGTTTGAGGTCGTAATCACGTGCCATAGTTCATCACCACTTGTATTCCTTCCAATCTTTTGGATGCTCAGGAACGAACTTATTCATTCCATGCTTAACAATAATCGTGTCGGGTAAGACGAACTTAAGGTAAGCCATTCCCATTAAACAAAGGGTGATCAGCATCATTGCAAGATGGTAGGAGAGTTGTTGTTGGTCCCAGCCCTTTGCAAGACCATAAATCATCGAGAAGACCCAATAGAATGACCAGAAAAGGCCCCATGCGAAGAAGATCATAATGAGGTTGGAAGCACCAGAAGGAGCGAGTGAAGCATTGACAATGGTTCCAGATTCTGCAAGGTTGAATACGCCATGGTCGATGGCTGATTGCATCTGGTCTTCGGTTAACGAAGCATCTTCAAGGGCAACCCTTGCATCTTCAACGCTGACTTTTCCACTTGCGACCTTACGCAGCAGGGTGGTGATTGTATCGTCCATCACTGGTCACCTCGTCGCATCAGTTTGTAGCGCAGTCGCAATTGATTTGTTCGACCGGAATATGAAGTTGAGAAACTGTATCGGAGCATGAGTCCTGCAAATACGATGACTAAAATAACTGCACCAAAGCCAAGTAATCCAAGCCAATGAGCGCGAAGTTCTGCACCCATGTGCTCAAGGTCAACGCCATGGGATTCAGGTTGTGGAGGGCTTACATTACCATCGCCAGCAAACAATGTTCGAGTTCCAAGTGCAGAAGTCGTATCGCTTCCTTCTTGCAAAGAGAACAGCAATTGATTCCACTTGTCTTCTTCACCGCCGCCGTTGTTGAGTTGGTCGCCGTTGACCGAGTTGCCGGTAATCCAGAAATTTACAGTGCCGGAGTCCGATTCAGGTGCTTGCCATGTGAACGTCCACATACGTTCAGGCTCATCTGCAGTTGCAGCAGTGTGCGTGAGGGTCGTAACATCGTCCTCCCAATTTTGCAAACCATCACCGGAAAGGATGCCGGCTGATGTGCGCATCGCGAATCCTGCGGTGTAGGTTCCTGTGGCTGCAGGTCCGCCAATGATTTGGAGTTTCAAGGAGTAGGATTCTCCACCAATCCAGCCATAAGGCACGTCATCAAGAATGATTTGGACGGAATTATCCGCTGCGCCATTGTGGCAAAGACAGCCTTCTTTGGCGACGTCATCTATTGTTTCGCCAGCATTGTCTTGTGCTCCTCCAACGCCCGTGTGGAGCGAAGAAGTAAAACCGGGGACAAACAGCAATATCGTAAGTACGAGCACCACTCCGGAACGTACGGAAAATGTGCTCCTTCGCATAGCCCCACCCAAGTGATTGGAGCCACTGGTAAGTGCACCTTAAACATTCCCAGCAAATACCATCAAAAAAACCGTCGCAGTGCGCCGTTTTTTCAACACATGAATGGGTTTTTAAGTGGTCAGCAGTTTCATCTGCAACTTTTCTTGAATTTCTCTCCAAAACCAACACTTTGAGGGGAGACTTCTTGAATGACTGCTTCGAGCATCGGATGGAGAATTCCTATGGCAGCCCATTTTGAGAACACATACGAGTTGACGCCAAAGCAACTTGAGCAACTTGACGAAGCAGAAGAAATGATGCTGCGAAACGATCTGGGTGCTGCAGAACGGTTGCTCCTTTCGATGCTAGAGGATGATGCGGAATGTATCCCAGTACTCTCGAACCTTGGCCATTTGTATGGCCGACATCTTTCGGAATTTGAAACCTCGATTGAATACTATGACCGAGTGCTTGCACTTGAGCCGGATAACGCTTGGGCAAGAGACGCTCGGCGACGATATTTACGCTTTGTATGACGAGTTTGAACACTGCCAAAGTTCATTGATGTTCGACTCAAAGACCCACCATGGAAGCGTCTCACATCCTCATCGCCGGTGTTGGGGGACTGGGGTGTTCTTGGGCGAAAGGCGCCCACGCACGCTGTGAAGGCTTTGCTGACATGTGTTTGGTTGATGCTGACGATTCAAGTTTTGAAAACAGTGACTCAGCCCATATTCTTCGCCTAGGGCATGCACTTGATTCGATGGGCTGTGCTGCTTTGCCACCTTTGGCGGAACAACGAATGCGCGGTTATTCTGCTCTTGCCCGTACGGTACTCGAGCCAGTCGAATTGGTACTCTTATTGGTCGGTCTTGGTGGCGGGACAGGGACGGGGGCAGCTCATGAATTTGCACGCCAAGCACGCCAGTCCGGTGCGATTGTCGTGGCGGTTGTTGCTTTACCTTTTGATGTTCAAGAAACCCGTGCAACCATTGCCGAAGAAGGCTTACACAGGCTCGAGAAAAATGCTCATGTTACGGTTCGACTTTCGTTGGAACGCCTTGCTCGACAAGCGCGTGAGCGAGGCACAGCATGGCAAATGGGCGCTGAATGGGTTGAAGATTTAGTTGAGGGATTGGTCAGGACCTTGATGCGCATGGGTCTCATCAATTTGGACCTCATGGATTTACGAGCAATCGTCGAGAAAAAAGGCGAAGCTACCATGTTGGTTGGCATCGGTAAGCCGGATGACCCCGAGGCTATCCTCAAATCTGCAATGATGGCGCCACTGGCTGAACTCGACGTGAGTGGTGCTCAAGGTTGTTTGATTCAAGTTGAAGGAGGAGTCGGAATGACCATCGGGCAACTCGATGAAGTTGCTAATATGTTCACAGAGGCTTTGGACCCAAATGCTCAAGTTATCTTGGGTGCACGTGTGAGTGAGGACCTTGAAGATACAATACGGGTTGTGACTCTTCTTTCTGGAATCCAATCAAAAACCTAATCCTTCAATTCAATGACATCGCTCCATTCGACGTCGTCACTGATCGATGGGCCAACAGCACCATCCCATTGGACTTCAATTTCATCGAGTAAGGCCACGGTTTCTTTTGTCGATTCTGTCGTGTCAATTGGTTCAGTAATGACCACTGCAACTTCAGGTTGTGGAGATGATTCTTTTGTATTTCGAGCGATATTCACTGCAAAATCATGTTGCTCAAGTATCTTAGCAAGGACGCTTTTTTGCATCCAAGTGATTGTCAAGAATGCAATGATGTGTCCTGTTACCATCACATAGGTGATGTCGGAAAAAGCAGTTGCTAACATTGCGACACTACCTGCATATGCGTATCCAAAGGAGAGCCCCCAAGGCAGTGCATTTTCCGATGAAATAAACTTGAATTTAGCCCCTACAGACTGTGAGGTAATCGACCAGATAGCCATGAAGACTGTGAACATCATCAACAAGACTTCTTCGATGAAAACTTCGATGCTTCCTGGTGACATCACCAGTTGGCGCCAAATTGTAAGTAAGTGCCAAGTTGCAAACACATGTACAAGCAGCGTCCAACGTGAGGTGAACTTTTTGAGCGCTTTATCTCGAAGTGCCATTTGCCGGAACTTCCAAGTCCAAGCAACGGTTAAGCCGTATGCGCCTATTGCAAAGGCGAAGAACCCGATGTTTGAGATGATGGCGTCACTCGCATTTACTTCCTTTTCATAGAGGGATTCAAACGCAATGATTCCGAACAATGAAAGAACTAAAATCAAACTGGTTTGAAAGGCGATCATCGTCTTTATATTTCCAGAGGTGATTTGCTTTTCAGGTAATTTTTGGGCTGCAAGCGAAGATGCCCAAGAACCGAAAGAACGACCTTGTGCAACAGCCCAAAGAATGAACAGTGCTCCTAATCCAATTGGGAATGCTGAAGGTAAATCAACAGCTGATTCCTGCCCAAAGAGCATCAAGACGAGTAAGCCAAGAGCGCCAGATATCGCCAAAGGGAAAATACAAATTTTGAAACTTAAAAGCAACCGAATGATTGGGTTCCTCGTTTCCTCTTTTTCGGTTCGGTCTGCAATCGTGATCCATGAATTGACGCGTTCGTGGCTTGAAAACAGAGCAGTGAGCCCATAGCCACATGAAAGTGAGATAAATCCAAGTGCAGCAATATCGCCAGCGCTGTCGAGATTTGCTATCCAATAAAGAAGGGTTGAAAGCAAGGTGATTAAGGCCAAATGAGGGAGCGTCTTAGGGGAAAGTAAAGTCCGAAGCAAACCAATCAGTGAAGTTTCGTTTGATGCCAGGTCGGATAAGATGTTGTCAGCGTTTGGGGATTCCTCCACCGGCCCGACATCTTCCACCATGGCGCATCCTCGCGTGTCTCTATTTTCAGTCTATGCACGAATTTCACGGTCAAATGTATTGAAGGAGGAGTTCATCCACGCTACGATGGCTAAGCGCTTATCGAAGGCACTTCGAGGAAAACGCCGATGGGTTGGCATCGAATGTACCTCTCAATTTGAGTCGCGTTCTTCACTCGCAACACATCTTTCCAATCTGTTTGAATCCATCGAGCAATCCGGAGCGTTCGAATTAATGGAATTTTACGCTGCAGGATCGGAGGTCGCCATTGACACCGTTTCAGCCTTGGACGGTTCTGAGCCGCGCGGCTTCGGGATTTTGCAAATCCCACATTCAGCATATCAAGCGGTTCGCCAGTTGCTCGAGAGGGAGGATTCACTTTCAACTCACGCCGTTCACAGCCTGACCAGCAGCGGTAAAATCCGTTTAGTCCGGGAACGATTGAATCTCCCTCGTCCAATTCGTGGTCGTTGATACCATCACCTTCATGTGATTTCGCTTGCACGTGGTGACATGGCTGGAGGCGGAACTGCACCTGCAATGAAAATGAGCGATGTATTCATTCTCCTTGGTGTGACTTTTTTAGTTGGTGGGCTGTTTATCCATGGGCTCGTATCACCCATACCCATCAATGCAGACACTGAGCCCTATTCGAATGGCGCATCCTTGTTGAATGGTGATACGATAGAATTCACCATCACAGCGGAAAACGATTCTTCTGTAGATGTTGAAATTCTCAACGCAAAAGGAGATGTAGTTTTGGGTGAATCGTTTTTTGTCACAAGCGAAAATAGCATCTCGGTCTCTTTCGAAGCTGACGAAAAAGGATTCTTTTCCTATTCTGTAGAGTTCACCGAAGGGTCGGGTGAAGTCGTTGTTGATGTTGATCGTAAATTACTCATCGACTTCATTATTTATCCTCTCGGAATCGTATGCGTGATGTTCGGATTTGCAAAAAGGAAAGATGAGAAAATGACTGAGATTATGGATGCAGTCTTAGAATCAAGTGATTAATTATGTTCGTAATCCGACCATAGAATGTCTTCACCATCTCCAATAATATGGACTGTATTCATCTGGTCCCGAAGTGTGATTCTACCATCGGATTCTACCCCCTCAAATATCATCCCTTCCGTTCTATAGAAGGGTGCCCCAAGTTTCTTTATTCCGTCGGAAAAAATCGAGGTATAGTGTGAAGTTATCGACTTGACTTTAACATCGAGGAGGCCGGTTTTCCGCTCAAACCAAGAAGCCACAGCAGCTTGAATGACCCGTTGGAAATCGAGCAGTGAGATTTTGGAATCCAACTCTTGAAGTGTGGCGATGGAGTATCCATCTTTTTTGAATTCGTGCGAAGCGATGTTGCACCCGATGCCAAGAATCACACGTGTTTTTTTTCCTTGACTCAAACTTTCGACTAAAATCCCGCCGACTTTGCGCAGTTCACCGCCCTTCTCGATAAGAACATCGTTCGGCCATTTCAAAACTTGAACGTCGGTCGATTCGGTGAGTGCAGCGATTGCTTCAAACAAAGCCAATCCACCCTGGAGTTGGAGGAGCCCAGGATTTGGAGTCAGCGTGTGTTCGTGAATGACCCATGACCCTGCAAACGCGACATCTTCATGCGACCAAACGCGCCCTCGACGCCCATGACCCGCTAATTGGCGGCCAGCTTGCAAAAAATCACCTTCCTTTTCATTGGAATTTAGCAGTGAGGTGTTGGTCGAATCGAGTTCATCTTTGTAGATCTTTGAATTGAGTTGGTACGGCCTCCAAATACCAAGAACTTCCAAGCATTCTCCATCATCAAATGTATGCGTTATTACGCTACGAACTGCAAATCCATTCCGAAGGCACAATGCTCGTGCGGACTTCCCTCTTTCGTTGTGTGATACGAGGAGATAGATGACGCCTCTGTCGGCAAGAATATTTGTAGTTTGGAGGAGGTTCAAAAGACGGGTAACAAGGCCTTTGTCATCCGTGTCAAGGAGTGCGGCTTCTTCGAGTGGACCAAGATGTTGTGAATTTATTTGCGGCGTCAAGTAAGGGAGATTCCAAACGATTACGTCGTGAGGAGAATCTCCCGCCCATTGTCGAACTTCACCATCGGCTTGGGGGCCAGGTCCACCTTCTCGGACGTCGATTTGGATGCCGTTTTTTTGTGCGGAGTTCCGACTACTGGCCACTGCAAAAGGGTTGATGTCACAAGCGGTAACAGAGAACCCAAGTTGGGCTGCAAAAAGTGAAACAGCACCTGAGCCACAGCCAATTTCAAGTAACCGTTTTCCGTTTGGGTTTGGCAGGTCATGAAGGACCCGTGCAAGAAGGTCTGTGTCCTCTCTTGGAGGGTAAACGGTTGGAGGTATGGTGAGGTGGATTTGACGGTTTTGTGGTGTGACCCAAAATCGTTGTTTTGCGACCCGGTCAAATCGCTCAATTTCTTGCTCGGCGTCATTTGACCCGAAGTATTCATCGCCAGACATTTGGTTCGATTGGGGCCAACCTTTCGGAGTCTTTATGACTATCCAATCTCTCCAAATCGTGCAACCCGAGCCTAAAACCGTCGTTCAACACTCTTCGGTCTTGGTGTAATACATCAACTCCTCTCCTAAACTGTACCAAATGCCGCTTGCGTAAGGTATAAGAACAGTAGGAAAGTCGGCCAAAAAGCCCAAGTTACTATTTTGGGCCTGTAGCTCAGTCAGGTAGAGCGTCGGACTTTTAATCCGATGGTCGCGGGTTCGAACCCCGTCAGGCCCGCCTGAATGAGTTGCAGGCTCGAGAGAGTGGGGTCGAACGGGGTCTGAGTATGGTAGTAAAAAGCGCAACAAAGAAACGCCTCATGGAGCTTGGAGTCTCCGAAGAGTTTGCACATAAATTAGCAACTGACAGAAATATGACCGATATAAAGGCCATGTCCTCTGATGAAGTCGCCTCAACCCTCGGAGTTTCAAAAGACTCAGAACAATTCATTAGCACCATGTCGGTTATTGCCGAGCAAGGTTCTCGCCGACGTTCAAAGTCGAAGAGTAAGAAAATCACAATCCGTGCTAAGGCTATCGATGATTTCGACCGCCCAGAAATCACCATGCGATTCAATGCACTCAATCACCATCTGGTCCCTCATCAGGAATTGGTCGGTGAAGCAAACATTTCCGTTGAAGAGCAATTCGCCGTTGAAAGCGAGGAACTCGCTCCTTGGGAAATGGTTCAACCTGATGATGAAACTGGCGAGCCACGATTGGCTAAGGAATGGTTGCCAAAAATTCTCATAACCGACCCAGTCGTTCAAGTCATTAAAGAAACTGCTGAAAATCAAGACAATGCTCGTCTTGCAGCAGACCCAGAACACAAACCACTCGCCGCAGGTTGGATCGCCGACCGCGTTGTAAAAGTCATCCGCAAATCACCATCTGCGGGTAAAACAGTTGCCTATAGGCTCATAGTAGAGGGTAACTGAAAGGAGGTATTAATATGCAAGAAATTATTCAATCATTTTTTAAAGAACGTAGCCTCGTTAACCACCAACTTGCTTCCTATGACGACTGTATTCCATCAGGGGACAACACCATCTCTCGTATGGAAAAAATCATTCGCAACATCCGTGTTGGAACCGATGAAGAAATCCACGATGATGAAGGCGGTTACATCAAACTCGACGTCGTCGACCATGACATCACCATTCGTTTGAAGAACATCAAACTCGGTGAGCCTACAATTCGTGAAGCAAACGGTGCCGAACATCCGTCCACTCCTATGGAATGTCGACTTCGAAAGTTGACCTATATGTCTCCAGTGACAATCGATTTCCAAATCACTCGTAACGGTGTCCCTTCTCCAGTAGAGACTGGTGTTCAAGTTGGTAGCATGCCTATTATGGTTCGTTCAACTCGATGTAACCTCCATGCAAAACACATTGCAGGAGAACGTCAACTCTATCCAACGACCTCAACTGAAGACTCAGCTTTGTGGGACGACTTGCTCCGAAAGCGTGGCGAAGACCCTTTGGACCCTGGAGGCTACTTCATCATCAACGGAACTGAGCGTGTTTTGATCTCAATGGAAGATCTTGCACCAAACCGTGTTACTGTTGAAATCAACAAGCGCTATGCAAAGCGAACCGAAGTTGCAAAGATTTTCTCTCAAAAAGACGGTATGCGCAAACCATTGAATGTTGAAAAGCGCCGTGACGGTATGCTCATGGTGAAAATCAGCACCGCTGGAACCACCGCAATCCCTGTTGTTTTGTTGATGCGTGCTCTTGGAATTGAAAACGACCAAGAAGTATTCCAGACCGTTGCAGGTCCGACAGAGACTTTCAAGTATATCGTGGCAAACCTCAACGAAGTCAATGACAATGAAGAGTATGCTGTTCAATCTATGGTTGAAGCACACGAATGGTTGCAAAAGAAATTCGCTGCAGGCCAACAAAAAGAATACCGAGAACAACGTGTCAATCAATTGCTTGACCGTGAACTCCTTCCTCACCTCGGTGACCAGCCAACCGACCGAAAGAAGAAAGCCATTTTCCTTGGCCGTATCGTTCGCCAAGTTCTCGAAATGGCTTTGACCAACCGTGAACCAAACGACAAGGACCACTATGCGAACAAGCGTGTTCGTCTTGCTGGTGACCTTATCGAAGATTTGTTCCGTGTTTCTTCAGGCCAACTTGCTCGTGACCTCAAATACCAACTTGAACGTCACCACAACCGTAAGCGAGAATTGAAAATCACTTCATGCCTACGACCTGACGTTTTGACTTCAAAGATTATGCACGCATTGGCAACAGGAAACTGGGTCGGTGGACGTTCTGGTGTCAGCCAATTGCTTGACCGAACAACCTACCTTGCATCGTTGTCCCACATGCGCCGTGTAACCTCGCCTTTGGTTCGAAGCCAACCTCACTTCGAAGCTCGTGACCTGCACCCTACTCAATGGGGCCGCTTGTGTCCAAACGAAACACCTGAAGGTCAGAACTGTGGTCTTGTAAAGAACGCAGCTCAAATGATTGACATCTCAGAACACATCAGTGAAGTCGAAGTCCGAGAACAACTCGATGAACTCGACGTCAACAGCGAACTTGAAGATTGGAGCTCCGGCGACCGTATTCACGTCAACGGTGACATCTATGGTATTCACAAGAACGGTAAGAATTTGGTTCGCCACTTCAAATCCGCTCGCCGACGAGGAACCATCCCTGCTGAAGTCTCCATTCGTCATGACAAGGAGAACAAGGATATTTTCATCAACACCGACAAAGGTCGTATCTTGCGTCCATTGGTCGTTCTTTACGACGGTGCGCCTCGTTTAACTGGCGAACACCTTCAAGCCCTCCGTGACGGTGAAATGACGTTCAAGAACTTGGTCAACGACGGTGTCGTTGAATGGGTTGACGCAGAAGAAGAAGAAGATCTTCTCATTGCACCTCGACCGTTCGTTCTTCCTGAAACTATTCCATCAGGTCCATTCATCGGACGCCCACTTACCAACGAAAACGTTGAGTGGGTCAATCTTGGAGAACCAGGCGCAACCGATGCACAATTACTTGCAAAGGTTCGTATGCCAAACGGTGCTTGGGAATCTGCTGAAGTTACGGTTCCATTGTTGTATGATGAAGAATACACACACTGTGAAATCGACCCTCAACTTGTGTTGGGTGTTTGTGCTTCTCTCATCCCTTACCCAGAACACAACTCAACACCTCGTGTTACAGGCGGTACTGCCATGGTCAAGCAATCATTGGGTCTCCCAAGTTCGAATTATCGAATGCGCCCAGACACACGTGCTCACATTTTGCACTACACCCAGACTTCGATTACTCGAACAGCCGCTATGGAATCAACGCACTTCGATGAACGCCCAGGTGGTCAAAACTACATCGTAGCAATCATGTCTCTTCACGGATACAACATGCAAGACGCTGTCATCATCAACAAAGGTTCAATCGACCGTGCACTTGGTCGTTCCACCTTCAATCGTACCTACAACGCTGAGCGTCGTCGGTTCCCTGGTGGACAAGTCGAAGAAATCGAAAAGCCAGGAAGTTCTTTGCAAGAAGTCAAGGGACTCAAACCTGAAGAAGCTTATCGACATTTGGAAGCTGATGGTTTGCCATTGCCTGAGATGTATCTCGAAGGTGGCGATGTGCTTGTTGGAAAAACAAGTCCTCCTCGTTTCCTCGAAGAGTCTGCTGGTGGTGCTTTCCTCCTCGCTCAAGAACGTCGTGAATCTTCAATGCTCGTTCGCCATGGCGAAAAGGGCTACATTGACAACGTCTATGTTACCGAATCACTTGACTCCGGTCGCTTGGTCCGTGTAATGGTTCGAAGCCACAAGGTTCCTGAAGTAGGGGACAAATTTGCTTCTCGACACGGTCAAAAGGGTGTTATTGGACGCCTTGTTGAACAAGAAGACATGCCATTCACATCCGATGGTATCGTACCTGATTTGATCATTAACCCACACGCTATTCCTTCTCGAATGACTGTGGCTCACGTTCTGGAAATGATTGGTGGAAAAGTTGGTGCTATGGAAGGACGTCGCATTGATGGAACTGCATTCCGTGGTGAAAAAGAAGGTAGCCTCCGTGATGGACTTATCCGTAATGGACTTGCACATACTGGACGTGAAACCATGATTAACGGTGAAACTGGAGAAATTTATCCGGCTGAAATCTTCATCGGTTGCATTTACTACCAACGATTGCACCATTTGGTGTCGTCAAAGATTCACGCTCGTTCTCGAGGTCGTGTCCAAATTCTTACCCGTCAACCTACCGAAGGTCGAGCCCGTCAGGGTGGTCTACGATTTGGTGAGATGGAACGTGACTGTTTGATTGCCCACGGTGCTTCCATGGTCATCAAAGATCGATTGCTCGATGAATCCGATGGTATCGACATGTATGTCTGTGCTCAATCTGGTCACATCGCTTGGTATGATCCGAAACGTCGCACATACGTCAGCCCAATCCATGGTGATGGCGCTGAAGTCTACAAAGTACAAACTTCCTATGCATTCAAGCTGCTCCTCGACGAAATGAAGAGTTTAGGTGTGGCCATGCGTCTTGAACTGGAGGACCGAAGATGAGCCAAAATAATACAATGATTCCAAAGCGTATCGCTCAGATTCGTTTTGGCCTAATGGAACCAAAAGAAATCCGACAAATGTCTGCTGTTGAAGTGAAAACTGCAGATACATACAAGGATGACGGACACGCTTACCGCCAAGGTTTGATGGACCCTCACATGGGCGTTATTGAACCTGGATTGGTTTGTCCAACTGACAACTGTAAGTATGACGAGTCCCCTGGTCACTTTGGCCATATTGCTCTGGAACTTCCAGTTATTCACATTGGTTTCGTGAACCTCATCAAGACCGCTTTGAAGGCAACCTGTTCGAAGTGCAGCCACATTTTGTTGCACGATACTAAAAACACACACCCTTCGAATCCGGAATTGAGTGAGCAGGATTACTACCGTACTCGTATTCGAGATATTCAAATCAAGCACGGTGTTGGTTCAACTGAATTCTCCAAGATTATCAAGGAAGTTGAAAAGGTCACCACCGGAACTCGACGTGGACAATGTATGCACTGCCAAGAAATGCAAGGCAAGGTTATGCTTGACAAGCCGACTACTTTCAAGGAAAGACTTGAATCGCAAGGTGCAGGAAAAGCAGAGGTTGAGCGTAAGTTGAATCCCCGTGATGTCCGTGAATGGCTCAGTGCTATTCCATCAGAGCACTTGATTTTCATTGGAATGGATAAGAAAAACCGACCAGAATGGGTTGTGCTCAAGGTTCTCCCTGTGCCACCTATTACCGTTCGACCTTCGATCACCCTTGACAGTGGAGACCGTTCTGAAGACGATTTGACCCACAAGTTGGTCGACGTTCTCCGAATCAACCAACGCCTCCGTGAAAACAGAGACACCGGTGCTCCTCAATTGATTGTTGAAGATCTTTGGGAATTATTGCAATATCACATTACAACATACTTCGATAACCAAACCTCAGGAATCCCACCTGCCCGCCATCGTTCAGGTCGAACCCTCAAGACTTTGACACAACGACTGAAAGGTAAGGAAGGACGTTTCCGAAGCAACTTATCTGGAAAGCGTGTCAACTTTTGTGCTCGTTCAGTTATTTCACCTGACCCTTACCTCGGTGTCAATGAAGTTGGTGTGCCGAAGAAGATTGCAAAGGAACTCACTGTCCCTATCCGTGTTACTTCCCGTAACCGAGAACAAATGCGTCAAATGATTCTCCGTGGTCCTGATGTTCACCCTGGTGTGAACTACATTATCCGTGGTGACAACCGTCGTGTTCGTATCAATGAACGCAGCCGTTTGATCAATGCTGGATACCGCTGTCACAACCCTGAGTGTAACGAAGACACAACACTCCGACCCGACATGCACCAATGCTTGCCTGCTCCAAACTTTTTGCCAGGTCTTGTCATTAAGCCAGAGATTTTTGTCAACCCAGTTGATGGTAGTCAAGAAACCAGTTACGTCGTCGATGACCGAGCTACACTTGCGAACCTTCGTGGTGAAGACCTTGAGTCTCAGAAACTTCCTGATGACGACCCTCGAGCAAAACTCCACTACCGCTGGATGCATGAATTGGCTGAAGCCGACAAGGTACATCCTGACCCTCATCCTGAACATTTGGATATCAGTTGTCCACACTGTGGAAGTCCTACTGATGAATGGGGAGACCGCACAGGCGTTGAAGACCGTCTCGCAACCATAGACCGAAACGGCAACCCTAAACCGGGTCTACTCGTTGAACGCCACTTGATTGATGGCGATGTTGCTATCTTTAACCGACAGCCATCCCTTCACCGAATGTCGATGATGGTTCACGAAGTTCGAGTCATGGAAGGACATACCTTCCGTTTCAACCTCGCAGTTTGCACACCATACAACGCTGACTTCGATGGTGACGAAATGAACCTTCACGTTATTCAATCTGAAGAAGCACGTGCAGAAGCTAAGATTTTGATGCGTGTTCAAGAACACATCCTCACCCCTCGTTACGGTGGTGCAGTTATTGGCGGAATCCACGACCACATTTCGGGAGCTTACTTGCTCTCTCGTCCTGGAACCCTCATCAACCGACGTCATGGGCTTGAAATGCTTGGAAACCTCGGATGGACCGGTAAACTACCAGAAATTGTCCAAGACGAAAACGGCAAAGAATGCTTCCGTGGCCAAGACATTATTTCTTTGATTATCCCGGATAACATCCACCTGCGATTCCGTAGCCGTTCAAACGACGATGTCGTTGTCAAGGACGGTATGGTCGAAGGAACACTCGACAAGCGAGCAATTGGAGCGGAAGATGGACGTCTTCTCGATGCCATCGTTCAGACCAACGGTCCTGAGCTTGGTGCAAAGTTCCTCGATGACTTCACCCGTCTCACTATTGCTGCGTGCACATCCCTTGGATTTACCACCGGTATTGACGATGAAGATCTCAGCACTGAGGCTCTACAAGCCATTCGTGATGCGAACTCCGAAGCAGGTGTACTTGTTCAAGCAGCTCTTGCCAAATTCGGAAAAGAAGGTAAGGGATACGATACTCGACCTGGTCGAACACCTCGTGAAACTCTTGAAGAAGACATCATGGTTATTCTCGATGAAGGAAAGCAACAAGCTGGTGACATAGCAAAGAACGAATTGGCTCAGTCCGGTTCAACCAACGCTGCTGTCAACATGGCAATTTCTGGTGCTCGTGGTTCTATGGACAACCTCAACATGATGGCTGGTTCGATTGGACAAGCCAAAGTTCGTGGAAAGCGACTTGAACGTGGTTATACCGACCGTGTTCTTCCTCACTTCCGCCGTGGCGGTCGTGCAGCTGCAGACCGTGGATTCATTGCAAGTTCATTCAAGCGTGGTCTTGAACCTACGGAGTTCTTTATGCTCTCCATTTCAGGCCGTGAGTCCTTGGTCGATACAGCGGTTCGTACTGCAAAGTCCGGATACATGCAACGCCGATTGATTAACGCTATGGATGACTTGAAGGTGTATAACGACGCAAAGTTGTCCGTTCGAAACACTGCGAATCGAATCATCCAATTCAGTTATGGAGAAGATGGAATTGACCCTTCACGCGGTGTCCACGGTTCTCCGTTCAACATCGATGTTATTGTTGACGAAGCCCTCGGAACCGAAGGTGCTACCGTTGTCGAAAGAGATTCTTTTGAACGCGGAGAAGTTATGGAAGAAGACTTGGGTGGCTGGGAACATGATGAACCCGAAACTCCTGAAGGAGGTGAGGCTTGATGGTCGTAAAGAGTGCAACAAAGAAGAAGCTCATGGATTTGGGTATCGCAGAAAACTATGCGCATACTCTTGCTGATGATAAGAAGTGGGACGATGTCAAAATCCTCGCTGCTGGTGAAATCGCTCAATTGTGTGAAACTGATTCAGAAACTGCTGCAACAATCAAAGCTACCATTGAGGCAGCAAGTAAGAAAGGCGGAGATTCCAACAGTGAAAACACTGGACCAACAACTTCGGTCCGACTTCGCCGAACAGGACGTTCTATTGCTCGTGCAAAGACTTCAGTTGCTATGACGGAATACGACGTTGCATCAAAACTCTTGGAATATGAAGACTCACTGGCTGAAGATCCAGTTTTCAAGTCACTTGTCGCTGCTGTTGAAGCAAATGGTTCCACTCGATTTACCAATCGGATTTTCCATGACTTGACTGCGGCTATCCATGCTCGTGGCAAGAATAAATTGACCAAGCCTCAGGCAAAGAAAGTTATTGATGAATCAGTCGTTGCTCTTAACCGAGCCAGTATTGACCCCTATGAAGCAGCAGGAATTATCACTGCTCAATCTATTGGTGAACCTGGAACTCAGATGACCATGCGTACTTTCCACTATGCGGGTGTTGCAACGGTTAACGTAACTCAAGGTCTGCCTCGTATCATCGAGATTGTCGATGCTCGAAAGGTCCCGAATACACCAACAATGGTTATTTACTTGGCTGGTGCTAAGATTACCTCTGCTGATGAAGCACGTAAACTTGCAGCAGCTATTGAGGAAACCCACACGGTGAACATCGCTTCTTTGGAAACTGACGTTGCACAGCGACGTTTGGTCTTGAAATTGAATAAGGCTAACCTCAAGCAGAAGAACATGACTGGTGCTGAAGTGAAGGATAAACTTGAGCGTGCGACCCGTCTTTTGGTTCAAGCAGACAAGGAAAAGAATCCTTCGACCTTGACCCTCATCCCTGGTGTTTTCACGGAAGAGGATTTGGCTGAAATCGCTGAAAACCCGCCTTCCTATACCATGCTTTTGCAATTGGAAGAGAAGATTCGAGACATGCGTCTCAAGGGTATTCCTAACATCACTCGTGCGAACGTCCAATTGGATGACAAGACCGGTGAGTATTACCTTTCAACCATTGGTTCAAACTTGACTCGTGTCAGCGAAATCGAAACCATTGACCGAAATCGAACCTACACCAATAACATCATTGAAATCTTTGAATTCCTTGGTATTGAAGCAGCACGACAAGCGATTGTCGATGAACTCCAAGCAACTCTTGACGGAGCACGATTAGAAGTCGACGTTCGACACTTGCTCTTGGTTGCTGATGTAATGACCTCAGAAGGTGAAGTTCGGGCTATTGGACGACACGGTGTCTCAGGAACCAAACACAGTATCTTGGCACGTGCCGCTTTCGAAGTTACCGTTAACCACTTACTCAAAGCCGGTGTTATCGGCGAAAGTGATTACCTTACAGGTGTTGCAGAGAACATTATTGTCGGTCAACCAATTTCACTTGGAACCGGTAGTGTTGAACTCTACTATATCCCTGACGATGAATGATTCCCACCCATGAGAAACAATGTGGAGTATGGAGGAATAATATATGGATCTAAACCGACAATTAAAGACTGCAATCGCAACTGGAAGCCTACGATTTGGACAACGCCAAGCACTCGATGCGTGTGCACGTGGTGAAGCAAAATTGATTATTTTTGCTGCAAACTGTCCAACTGAATTTGCTGATGAACTCCACGCCAATCATCCTGAAGTGACAAAATTCCGTTCGACTTTAGTCAACCGTGAACTTGGTATTGCATGCAGCAAGCCATTTTCAGTTTCGACCATCAGCATCATTGATGCTGGCGAGAGTGATTTGCTTCAACTTGAATCCAATATCGAGTGAGTCTTTCGGTTCTCTTTGCCATAGAAGTTTGGCATCACGAAAGCAAAGGTTTGATGTCGGTCGACTCTGTGGTCGGGCTATGCGCCCATTGCTTGCCACGTTTCCTGCAATTTTGATTTGTTTCTTAATGCTCTCATCCGTCCTTGTTCTTGAACATCCAACTCAAACTCCGATGGAACTTGATGAGACTGATTCGAATCTCATTCAGTTCACATCTGCACGTGCTTCATCGTATTCATTTATTGCATCAGGTGGCTCTTCTACACAGAACATTGATGCAGAGCATATTGAAGCGAATCCAAACGGTGGTTGGATTATTGGCTCTGAATACAATACCACCTTGACTTTTGGAACCCATACGCTTCAGCCGACTTCTCCGTATGGTGGTTCTGGTGGTCCATTTGGAGAATTCTTCTTAGCTGTGGCCGATAATACTGGTACCTGGCAATCTGTCTTTGGAGCTGATCACAGTTTTGGTGCCGGCGGCCTCTCCTTCCTCACCGATGTTGCACTCGATGGTAATGGCGAAATCTTGGTGACTGGATATTTCTATGGTGAAATCGGATTCACAGGGAGTGGTGGTAATCCCGTAGCCGTCATTTCGAACACGAATACAGGCTATCATTGGGAAGGTTTCCTAGCAAAAGCAGACTCGATGGGTAACTGGCTATGGGCAAACAGTTTCACCACACAGGTCAACGGTTCTGGTGAATACAGTTCAACCAGTGTCGCTCAAATGGATTCCGCAGGTGATGTCTTCGTATCTGGCGAATTCCAAGGCGAAACTGACTTTGGAGGTACGGCCCTCAATGTGTCGAGCACCCAAGTATATGTGACCAAATTCGATGGTCAGAGCGGTATGCTTGACTGGGTTGTCAGTGGTAGCGGTGTCGGCACTAGCCAGGTATTCGATATTGCTCTATCAAATTCTATCAATCCAACGATTAAATTAGCAACAATCGCCGATGGACGTGCTCAATGGGCCACCTCAACCTATTTTGCGGTCGGTACTCTCGATACCGTGATTGTCGAATTGGATGCCAATAATGGGGGAGTCCTCTCTCTCAACGGAATTGGCGCTCTTTCTCAGCAGACCGTTGTAACCGCGATAGAAATCGGTTCCTCTGGTCATACCTATCTTGCAGGAACTTTTGGAGGAACCATCTCTGGCAGTGGTTGGTCTGCAACGGCAATCTATGGAGGCAACGATGTCTTTGTCGCTAAAGAAGCCCAGAGTAGCGGTTGGTCATTCGTTTCTGGCTCAAGTGCTGGAGATCAACCTTGGGGTCTGGCAGTGACTTCAACAGGTCTTGTCATCTTTAGTGGCATTTTCTCCTCAGCCTTCACCGTTGGTTCAACGACCATGAGTCCTTCCAACGACGATGGCTATGTTGTTGGCCTTTCATCGGCTGGCGCACTTGATTGGACTGAAAAAATTGGTGGTTCACAGTATGACTATGTCTGGAGCATGAGCGTGAATATGAGCGATTTCATTGGAATCGCCGGTTCATATTCTGGTTCGATGACCCATGATGGCTCAACCTTAACTTCAAGCGGCGTCAGAGATGCCTATGTTTGGGTGTTTGACCCATCATCACTGAAGGATTCGGACGGTGACAGCATTGTCGATGTCGATGATAACTGTCCGAACGTTGCGAACTCAGGTCAAGTCGATACAGACGGCGATTCCGATGGTGATGAATGTGATTCCGATGATGATAATGATGGTCTGACTGATAACTTCCCAGACCTTTGTCCCCGCAACAGTGAATTCAATTGGACCAGTATGCAAGATACTGACAATCCATCTGCTTCAACCGATTGGGATAATGACGGTTGTAAAGATGATGTCGAAGACCCTGATGATGATAACGACCTAATCCTCGATGTCAACGACCTCTGTCCTTACACTTCCTACAGTCCACCTCGTCCAACTTGGATCTCATCAACAACCAATGATATCGATGGTGATGGCTGTCGAGACAGTGATGAAGACCTGAATGACGATGCAGATTCATTCGACGATTCCAATGATGATTGTCCAACCCTCGCAGGAACTTCGACCGACGGGACGACTGGCTGTCTTGATACCGATGGCGATGGCTGGTCAGACACCACCGATGATTGCCCCTTTGAAGCCGGTAATTCGACTCTCAATAACAAAAACGCTTGTCCAGATGACGATGGAGACGGCTGGTCAAATCCTGATGATGCATTCCCCAATGAAATGACTCAATGGTCCGATATCGACTTTGATGGTTTTGGAGATAACACGGAAGGTGTGACTCCTGATGATTGTCCGAGCGTTTCAGGCACTTCCACTCTTGACCGTTTAGGCTGTTTTGATGCAGATGAAGATGGCTTCTCGAATGCAGACCCAGATTGGCCTCTTGAATACGGGGCAGATTATTTCCCGAATGATGCGACTCAATGGTCTGACTTTGATGATGACGGGTTTGGAGATAACTGGGCAAATGCCACTTGGACAGACCGTAAATCTTCTTGGCCAGGTGAAATGCTCACCGATGCAACAACGCAAGATGCCTGTCCGACCCGTTCAGGAACCTCTTGGAGAGATGATACCCTCGGTTGCCCAGATGCAGATGGAGATGGCTGGTACGATGCCATGGACGCCTTCATGGACGATGCAACTCAATGGGAGGATGCAGACGGTGACGGCTACGGCGATAACACATCAGGCAACGAAGCAGACGCCTGCCCTTCAATTCCTGGCAATTCCACAATCGACCGCTTCGGTTGTATGGATTCCGACGGCGATGGTTACTCAAACCCAGATATTTCATGGGGCTTCGACATGGGTGGCGATGCTTTCCCGAATGAACCGACTCAATGGGCAGATGCAGACGGTGATGGCTATGGAGAGAACCCCATTGGCCTTACCCCCGATGATTGTCCTTCGGTCCGAGACACCTCAAATATCGACCGATACGGTTGCGCCGATACAGATGGAGATGGAATCTCCGACCCTGATGACGTATGGACGCTTGCTGATGGTGCCGATGCTTGTATTTCCAGTACTGGAAATTCTTCCGCAGACCGAATAGGTTGCTTTGATGGAGACGGTGATGGCTACTCAAATCCAACACCAGATTGGACTGTTGGCGATGGTGCTGATGCTTATCCAGACGACCCACTTCTTTGGCTGAATGATAAATCGGCAGACGATGGTGTTTCATCCACGACAACCATGATTCTCGGAATTGGAGGAATTATTGCTTTGGTCGTAGTTGCAGGTCTTGCAGTACTTTTCCTAAGAAAACCCGACAAAGAAGGCGCTGAAAAATCATGGAATGATGGCTTGTCCGCCCCTATGGGTGGCGCAGTGCCGACCATGGCACCAAACATGTATGCACAGCCTGTAGCAGTGCAACCAGACCCCGCTCGAGAATACTGCAATGGGTTGATGGCTCAAGGCTATCCACATGCTGATGCCATACAGTATACGCAGCATTACTATCCAGGGTTCCAAGGTTGAGCCGTTTCGTCTGAAGTGGGTTGACTGCTGAGAGCAAGGACATACCGTGGGGTATGTCACAAAGCATTCGCTAAAACTAAAATCAAGTCACAATAATCAAGTCACAATAAACTCATAATACATTCACTACATTCACTTATGACCAAAGAGGAGTTCTTAACCCTCAAAACAGGAAAAAACCGGAAAAATTATTGAATAAAAGCACTGATAACAAGTCCACTGACCGGCTCAACCTTTAATTGCTCAAATGAAATGTTTCGTTTATGGAACATGTTCTTCGTAGCAAATTCCTCCTCGGTGCGGGCATAGCAGCCTTACTCCTCAATCTCACATTACTACCAATTGTCTTCACTGGAGCAGTGCCTAGCGCTGTTCAAGATAAATTTGAGACCTATCCACTCGATACGATCTGCGGTGAAAACGGTGATTGTGATTCGGTTGAGGACGGTTGGGCCACTTCAACTTCAACACGTGATTATTATGCATGGAATTTGACCAATGTGGATGATGTCTTCGAAAACCAAGCACCTCCAATCTACCAGAAAAAAGGACCGTATACCTATCAAATTACTTCGCAAAAAACATTGTTAGAACATGATGCAGACAAAGGTGAACTGACCTATAATACAGTCAATTCATTTGAATGTTCAACGATGAGCCAATATTCCTGTGATGAACACTTAACCCAATTGAATATACAATTCAGGCCACAAGTTATTGGAGCAACGGGTACTGCTTTCAAGGGCATCATGGATTTGACCAAAATCGGTTTTGCCAGTGGAATGATGAATCAAGACCTCAATACTACTCAAGCAGGAATTGCGACCGCCGACCACATCGCTTCGATGACCGACACTCTTGGGGGCGCAGGTTTTGGCTCATACGGTTACGTGGCTTTGGGAGCTGCTGAAACTGCCGGAGAAGTAAGTGTCATCTTACCAAATACACTTGATGGAAATGTCCTCCCCATTGCCAATTTCCTCGAAGGTATAGATTCAGCATTGTATTTCTCTGAACATCCATCTGATAGCCAATTCAATATTTCATTACTCGATAATTTAGGCCCGGTCGCCTTCATGAGTATGGGGGCTCCTGAGACGTTGCTCTCAACGCTTGAAGCAGACACTGGGAACTCTATTACGCTAAAGCGGGCTGCTGCATATGGCTATCTTGCGACTGAAATGGTCGATACAAATAATGATGGAGAAGAGGATACCGAGATGCCAGATTATGCTCAAACTCTTGTACGCGATTGGTCGCTCTACATTGCAATTGGATTGGAATTCCAATCGAATGGAGGTGGTTCACCTTTCACCGATAGTGAAGATATTGCAAACCGTTTAGAAAACTTACTTGATATTGATTTTTCAAATGTTGATTGCCTTAATTTGATGATGAATGGAAATAATAGCTCCACCCCACTTGGCTTACTCGCCAAAAACTCTGCGGGAACTGGCTTTGGACTGAGTGCTTTCTTGAAGATGAATTCTACAACAGCGATGTCCACCTTTGGACTAAGCGATATCCAATATGATGCAATTGTGGTTTGGGCCGAAGGTTGGGCGACTTCAACAACCTCGATACAAATGGCCCTTCTCGGCGGAACTGGAACGTTGAATGCTGGCCAGTTTGTCAACTCCTCTTTTGGTAATGAAGACCCAATTTTTGGTGGTTATCTGAAATACAGTTTGAACCAAGGAGGTGATTGGTCGAGCGAAAACGCCTTGTCGGCAATCTCCTTAACACCTGAGCAATCGGCAAATATCCTCTTCGGACCACTTGGGCTCACCACTTCTTCAGGAGCGATGCTCTTTCTTTATGGCGAATTATCTGGTAAAGTTCCACCTGGATATTTAGCGACCACTCAATTCGAAACGGATACATGGGGAATCGATGTGATCGCTTCCGCATATGACATCGATACCAATTCCGCTGCGGCATTACAGTCCTTACTGGTTGATTCTATTTTTGGAGAATTCGTTGAAGATTTCCTCATTGGGAGTTTTGCTACAACGCCATACCTCACTCAATCCATCAACAGTTGGCTCTTGGGCTGGCATGACCCAGTAAGCGCCTATTTGGCCTCCGGTGATTCATCGGACATGAGTGTTGGATGGGCCTCTTTAGAATCAAATGAGACCTACTTCGCTTCGAACGGAGTTGCCAATGGTGATGGTACAAATTACACCATTTGCAGTGGTGAGAAATCTTTCTGTCAAAAAGGTGAGTTACTCAAACAAGACGGTTCACAACAACTGTCATGGAGAAATGACAGAATGTCTGAGGCAACTTTAGGCCTCATAACACCTGAAGACATAGCAGGAGCAACGGGCGGTTTTATCACTGGAGAGGGAGATAAAGTAGACGTTTCAGGATATGTAATAGCAGACCTTACCTGTACTGATGAAGATGTGCTGAAAGGGATTCCAGTCACGGTATGTTCGACTTCGGTCAAGGCTACTGAGCGCACAATCCAGGCAAATTTATTGAAGACTTTTACACTCCTTGATGCGATGCCAAGTGCCCTTCCAATCTACTTAGGAAGTGATGTTGAGGTCATGTCAGAACAACTTTCGGGTTTAATTATCGCGGGAGAATCGAGCACTACATTCTATCTCGATAGCCGTCAAGGAAACCAGATGCAAAGCAAACCAACTGTGAATGATTTAGTCCCGGTCTTCGAGATTCAATCCTCATCGGTTATTGGTGATGAAGATGCTAAAAAGATGGAAAGTGCAATTATTCAAAATCAAAATTATTTGACTTACTGGATGAACTTTGATACATTTCTCGATTTCATTCCATTGACAATGTGGTTGGTAGCGATTGGTTTTATCTCTACATCTCTTGCTCGAGTCCTAAAAGGTCAGCCTGAAGAAGAAATTATCCTTCATCAAAGAGAGGAGAAGCCTACTCTTGGTTTACTGGAAAGAATAAATCAGCAATGATTCGTGAAATGGAAGAACGTGTAGAATCGAAGAACATGTAGAATCGAAGAACATGTTGAATTACGGAACATGTTGAATTGCGGAACGTGTTGAATTGCGGAACGTGTTGAATTGCGGAACATGTTGAATCAAAAACAAAGATGCCACCCTCGAATCATACTTCTTTCATCAATGGGCTTTTCGCCTCTCAAGGGTATGCCACAACTTTCTGTGTTGCGGAATGATGTCCCCAGTATAGAATCCCGGGTCCAACCCACTTCCAATGCTTTGTCTGCCACGGATATTCAGGGTCTTCACCGACATTGAATTGGGGATGTTCCTCTCGAAAGAAAATCACTATCTTTCTGCCTTGTCCTATGAGGGCCTTTTTGCCATCCAATAACACCGCCAGGAAGTTTTCGGTTGAAACCCATTCATCAGGAGGCATCTCGCCATTATGTTCAGGAATCATTTCTTCTGTTACAGAAATGACTTCCTCATTAATCCAACAAACGCAACCATCTTTTTCCATCAAATTAGGGTGTAATGTCACTACGGTATATTCATGCATCTTTACTGGTATAAATTGGCCGACTGGGATTTTCCCTCCATGAGCAATTAATCGATCAATGGCAACATCAGTTGTCCTTTTGGAAAAATTAGAATTCGTTCTTCCTGTTCTGATATTACTGATGTATATTTTGTCATTTACTACATCGAATATTGAGTATGTTGATTTACCCGAGTATGAATGGTATACGGACTTATGTTCGAAATAAAGAGCTGACCTCCTCTCAATCGTATTCCAGAATTGTTCTTTCGATATGTCGAGTATATCTTCCCCCGCATGTAAATTGGTAAGTTCAGTTTCGACCATCGTACGCCTCATTTCCATATGCTCAATGTCCATGTTTATTTTGGATAGTTCTGCTAATTTCATGTTGATCATCTCCGTTTTTGGATCATTCGATTCATTGCTTGAATTGCTTCGAATCGCTCCTTTGATGACCGCACTACGCTCACCAGTCGGAATGTTCTCCCATAACCTTAGAGTTACGTCGTCAAGCCATATATTCACTTTCTTGCCCATGGTTTAGTGGAGTTGGCACCCCCTAATAAACATAACCCATTGAGAAAGGGGTTATTGCTGATATTTGCCCAGAAAAAAGGTGTTAATGAGGCCAATGGTTCTTTCGAGAGAAGCAGTGCCTCAACTCAAAGAGCAGCGACTTCTTCGATGTCACGAATTTAGGGCAAGGATAATCAAACAGTGCGAATCTCCTTGATATATGTCCCATCGTAAATCGACACCGGTGTTCCTTGCCCTTATGCTCATCTTGAGTGGGTGCTTAGGCACATCAGAACCTGGAATTATTGACGTCATCGATACCACGGACGGGGATGGATTGAGCGATAATTCAACCGATAACAATTCCACAGAGAACAATCCCACAGAGAACAATTCGACCGATAACAATTCCACAGAGAACAATTCGACCGATGGAAATGGTACCACCGAAGTGGTCCAAAACTATTCAGCTCTCGGTGCATCGTACCTCATCATTCATTTTGAACCAGCGACCAATGTCCAAATCGATGAGATGTGGCCGTATCTGCAGGATTTCATCGCTTCTGCTGATGCTGGAAACCACGACCTCACACTCGCCTTCCCACATCATTGGGCCTCCAACATCTTGGACAATTCGACTCGATTGAATGAAGTTCGCATTTGGGAAACAAATGGACACGAACTCGCATTACACCATCATTCACGTGACCATCCTACTGAATGGGATGGCTATTCGAATTCAATTACACCACCTCGGCCAAATGCCTACAAGGGGAATATGTCAGCTTTGATGGAACTCATGAACCAACTCCCTGCAGATGGGAAAATAGTTACTGCAGCTGGAGATGGTAGAGAAACTGATTGGCATCCAGATCTCTTGTACAGTGCTGAAGCAGGTGACAAAGTACCGGCAGATATGGTCAGTCGACCTAAAACAACAACCTATGTGGGGAATAATGTGACGATGGTCACCAAAGCAGGCTATCAGGTTCACTTCACATCTTATGACTTGAACTTAGATTTTATCGACTCAGAATTGAATGCTACATCAGATGCTGATATACTCGGTTTTGTGATTCAGAATGAGACATTTATTGATTACGTCAGTGAACTTCAGGCGCTCTTTGACCTACTGGAGAACCGAAGTCTTCCCCTTCGTTCATTGGGGGATATTTTGTCGAATTACGAAGATGAAGAATCGATGAGTGACCAACCCGTACTGTATCTCTCATTTACCCTTCACATTGAAGGTTGGGCAAATGAAGATACAAATCAAGAAAAATTCAATCGTCACAGCGACTTTATTCAAAATGCATCGGACTTGTTTTCCTCTTATGGAGCATACATGAACATCGAGGTCCGACCGGATGAATTCATAGCAGGAGCAATTGCTTGGAATTCGTCTCTTCTTGCCGATTTGGAGGCGGAGGGTCACACGATTGGCATTCACGCAGACATCGGTAATGCACCTGGGACCACACTTGAATCAATGACAAACGTTCTGACCAACATGAAGGCGATGGGTGAGGCGCAAGGCGTATCAATTCGCGGCGTATCAGGTATTTGTTCAGATCTCGATTGGGTCCAAGCCGCTTACGATGCTGGGTATGAATACATCACAAGCATTGTTGAATACTGCATGATGTCAATGACCAATGAGACCATCCCTGTCGGATACGAAGATGTACTAAACTGCACATCACCAGCGGGATGCCACGATACCGCTTTCAACGCAGCACCTGAGTATTCTATGCACCCTTACAGGCCGGACAGTGGAGTTGATTGGGCGAATATCAACCACTCAAGCGATTATCCTGTACTCATTATGAGTGGCGTACAACAACATTCATTCCATTGCCTATCTACAACTCCAGTTGGAGATTGCATATACAATAACAACACAATCACCGCTTACATTGAGGCGGTTGAGTTAGCATTGGAGAATTTAGATGGAGATTTCCTCAACACGATGAACACAGTCTGGAGTTTAGGGTCGACCATTCCTGATGAACTCCAACACGGTTTGTTCACAGCGCTTCAGCCTTACATCGATTCAGGCCAAGTGGAATTCGCATCCGTGGGAGAGGTATACGACCTCTACCTTGTTTGGGCATCAGCACAAAGTGAATGAAAGTCATTTGGAGTCATACCCTTGAATTCAAAACTGGTTCAAAAGAACCCAGATACACCGGAGAGAGTCTCAATTTGTCGTGAACGTTTGGACATCGGTCCAATGGTCGCCAGCCGGGCCTTCACCTAAGATTCGCCATGAATAGGTGGAACTTGAGACAAGTCCAGTCAGGCTCATTTGCTCATTACCAATATTCGCTAAACCTTGACTTGAACATGAAGCCCATGCTGATTTCACTGTTCCGCCATCAAGAAGTCCCCAACACACCGTTTGATTGACATCTGTGCCATTGTCATAGTTTTGCCAATGAACGGTCGTAGAAGACGTTGTAGCGTTGCTTGTAGTGAATCCCTTCAACAGACTTGGATAATCGTAGACCCAACCCCGTAAAGGGTCGGTATTCCAAACGGGGAGATGGTCGACACTTGCAAAAGTTTCAGCATTGATCGGCAAGCCCCATGCCTGGAAGAACGGTACGAGGTTCATTCCAGTCTCGTTCGAGATGCGTGCAGCCCATGAATTGTATTCTTGTGCATCGTTTGACGGCTGACTCAAGGAAGCGTTGTAGTACTGGCTGAATGTATCTGTGTAGATTTGCCAGCCAAACTCTTCTTGAATTTGCATGTGGGTCTCAAGTGCAGTCCAAACGCTCCATTGAGATATTTGCGCTCCGCCATTGAAGTAGCCCTCGGTTCGAGTTTCTCTGTTACTGTCACTCATTGAACCATGTCCTGCGCCTAAGTCGACTCCGACTAATTCAGTCATGATGTAGGCCGAAAAGAGATTACAGGTAGTTTCTGTGTTCCCTGGTAAAGTCGCAGCCATCCACTGGTGGTTATGGCCTAATTCGTGGAACATTCCCCAATCACCTTGGGTTGACATGTGGCTCAAGTTTACGACATTTGGGACACTGACCGTATGGGCCATGAACGGATATCCTGAATGCATCCAACCTGCACTGATTTGAACATCAAACACTGCACGTTCAACTCGAGTCCATGGCAAGTAGCCACTCAAATTGTGTTCCATTTGCAATGCAGTATCCCACCAATTCATCAATTCGACCACTGAATCAAGGCTCATTATTTCTATAGAAGGGACGGTTAAGATGAAGAATTCACCTTCGAGTTCAGCCCAAGGTGCGGGGAGTGACCTTTGCGTCATGTTCCATTCTTGTTCCGTTGTTTCACCAGCGATATAGCGCGGTGCTTGAACAGCATTTTCGATGGTGATGTTCACTCTTCCAAAAGTCGAATCAGGCGGGAATGTGATGTAAATGAGGCCGCCGAAGGTATTGCCAACTTGCATGGTCGTTGAATCAATGACCCACTTTCTGTGAACTTTTGGATGGCGGTCAATTTCATCCTTATTCCAGAGAGAATCCGAATGCGCCCCGATTTGGATACGAACATTTTGGTCGACCAAAGAGGCAGGGACCGTAATGTTGACCACTTCCCCCGAAGCTGCATACAACCCTGTCCCCATCATGCCATGGCTGCGAGCACCTGCATATCCAAAGCCACTTGGAAGGCCGATGTAATCACCGTTTACCGATACAATTTCTGTGACTCTGGGTGCATTGACTGGAACTGCTCCAGGGAAATCAACCGCACTTGGGTGTGAGACCAATTCGTTTGCTGGAAGCCTCAAATAGAGGCCTTCTTCGATGGCAAGGAGAACATCTGCTATTGGGCTTGCATCCAAATCATACTTGTTGTCGACGGCAATTTCAGTCCATCCAGTCGTGTTGACCATACTTCGGAGTGGACTCCAAAAGTCGAGGAAATCCAAGGTCAGCATGGCCGTACTTCGAGCAATAGTTTTCTCAACGGTCGAAGCATCCGATGACGGAATCATCGGTCCAGTTGTAAAATGGTTCTGCAAAGCAGTAACCGCAGGTATGGTTCTGAGCATTCGTTCAGGTGGTGTGCTGCTGATGGTGACTTGAACCGAACCAGAATTTGAGGAGACAAATAATCCGGTTGTTGGTGCGATTTTGTTTCCAGGATAATTGTGGGCAACATCGGTATTCGAGTAGGACCAATACCATGAATGACCACCCATAATCAAACCATGACCCGATGTCAAAAAATCCTCAATATCACGATTCTGTGCATCAGACCAGCCGTTCCAAAATTCTCCTACATAACAATCCAAACCAGCCAACTGGCTTGGGCTCACAGAGGTTAGTACTGTGAATCCAGCATTGATCAATTCATCCTCAAAGTGGTTAAAATCGTTCCAAAGTCCGATGACTCGTCCGCCATTGCATGCCCATTCCATCGCATTCAGTGACAATTTTTCCTCATCTCCATTTGTCTGGGCTACGAAAGATTCGTGTCCGTAGCCAACGATTCGGCCTTGTCCAACATGAGCGGCTGAAGCAATCGGCCGTTGGTCCCAATCAGAAAGAATTGGGAACGACCATTCTCCAAACGGCAGGATAAGTGAAGGCCAAGAGCCGCCATAATCGACAGCCGTAACTCCATTGGTAATTTCTTCCCAATCAGTATCTAAATCATGAATGGTCATGTTGAGTGAAACTTCAAAGGAGCCACCAGAATTATTGGCATAGATTGTGAAGGTTGTACGTTTTACACGTGTGTTTGGGTCCCCATAGATCGTTCCGTCACTGGCAAAGGTTAGGCCGGATGGAAGCGAGGGGTGACTTTCCCAGGTATCGACCGTATCTCCAAAATTAGTGATGTTGATGTTCACTGAACTCTGGTTTGATTCAACAACCAATTCCAATTCAGCATAAAGAATTCCACTTGGAGTGATGTCGACAAAAGCCAAGATGAGTTGAGTACTTGCCATTCCACCGGTATTGTTGGCAAAAACCGTATAGGTCGTCATTGGATCAACTTGGGATGCAACGCCGGTTACTGCCCCAGTACTCGTGTTCAATTCGAGACCGAAAGGAAGAGTCGGTTGAATGGCCCAAGTCAAAGGAACTCCACCGTCATAGGATGGCTCCAAATCGACAACATCGACTTGCTTGGCAAACGAGTAGTTTCCAATACCGTACGATAGATTTGATAACGCTTGGTCATGAATCGTAATGTTAAGACTACGCTGCGCTTCTCCACCGCTGTTCTCAGCGGTGATGAGGAACATTGAGGTTGCAAGTATAAACTCAGCAGTGCCATGGATACCACAATCTGTGTCAAGTGTGATTCCACTTGGTAATGGTGGTTGACTGTGGCAATCTACGATGACTCCGTCAGCACTTGTGGCTACCAGTGTATCCATTTCAATTCCCTTGGTAAGTGTAATTCCAGCATTTCCAAGAGCACTGTACCACAGTGAGGGGGCTTCATCGATGACTGTGATTTCAATTTGAACATCCAACGAACCTCCCGAATTGGTTGCACTCACCTGATGCAAAGTTGTTCCAAGAACACTGGCTTTCCCACCAATCCTGCCATTGAAATCAAGGATAAGTCCTGCGGGAAGTTCCGGGGAAACGGTCCAAGAATCAATACTCATGCCAGCGATGACCGGCAGGGGGAACTCACCATATTCCATCAAGACGAACGACCATTGAGGATTTGGATAATGAAACATCGGTGGAGCATTGATGACCGAGAGTGTGAGATTCGTCATGGTCATTCCAGCGTTATTTGCCGCGATAATCGTATGCGTCGACGTTTCGTATTCTTGTAGAGGTAGTGCAGTCAGTTCGCCACTTTCATCATCGAGTATTAGAAAAGAAGGAAATGCCGGATATACCGACCATGAATCAGGTCCATCTCCATTAAAAGAAGGAGTCAAGGTATGGTTCTCACCAATTCGCCATTCGGCAACTTCGACTCCATAGGTGAGATTCTGTGGTGCACCCATTGCATCACAATCACCATCTCGCCAGATTTCGATGAAGGTACAATCCTCTGGCTTGGGTGGTTCAGGCTCAGGTTCGATGCATCCTTCATCAGTTTGAATTTGTAAACCAATACATTCGATGACTTGTTCATCATTCTCGTCAGATGTGATGAGTTTGACGCTGATGACATAGGAACTGGAGCCAACCAAGAGTGCGAGAAGAACGGCCAAGCCAATCTTGAACCCCGGTCTGTCTTGCATATGGGGGCCTTGTTGTCATCACTTAGAAAACTTTCAATCTCTCGACAAGTAGAACTCCTAAGAGTTTGATGTTGAATCTTGATACGATGAAGTTCACTTAAATTGATATCGCTGTACACATACACATGGATTCTTTCGTAGTATCCAAATTCTATTATTGAGACTTACAACTGGGTTTGAAGACCGGAGTTTGGTTTAATACATCGAATGTTTACGTGAAAACATGGAAGTCGACGAGCAACCCGAAGAACAAGCGGACGCAGAACATAGTTCCGAATCCGTTTTCACAAAAAGAGGTGAGCGTCTAATCATTGCGAGTGTTATTTTGTGGCTTACCAAAGCTACAGTACTTCGAATGCTTACAGAAATGCATTCAAACACACTGGTGTTTTTCATTGGCACGGTCTATGCCTACCTGCCAATCCCAGTTTTTATTGGTGGACTTATTTATATGGCTCTCGGCGCTCGGCGAGGAGAATCTCAAGAGGAATACGAGATTTCCGGATTTTAAACAGGTCTCTGTAGCCATCTGAATGAATAGCGACGAATAGAACGGACTGCGAACCCTTACAAACACTAATTTTGAACACATGGGTTTGAGCATAGACCCTTGGATATTCTAAAAAGCGATTATGCCATAATTTATAGAACAATTGCCGCCCATAGTTTCAATGCTCACGCAAGCGACGAGAACTCATGTGGGGCACGCTTGGCGTAATTTTTCTCATTCTGCTGCTCTCGTTCGGAGTTTGGCATTCCTTCACCTCAGGTGTGTTGAGAGAAATGATTGAATCCGCAAAACTTCCAATTTTAATCGATAGAGACATGTTTGACGGTGAAACGAAAACATTCGTTCTCGAAAAAAATGGTAAAGAAAAAGCCCTTAAAATAAAAAAGATTAACGATGCCTTGAACGCTATCACCTCATCAAGAATCTCTTCTGGTAGCATTTCTTTTGATCCAAAGCGAGAAAATGGGCTTTATCTTGAATTTTCGATATGGGAAAGCGGGGGAGTTAGTTTAATGACAATAATTGAGAAGAATGGAAATAAAATCATTCAGGAAGATGAATATAATCTTGAAGAAAAGGGTCTAGTGCCTGCCGTTTACAAAATGATAGATCTTATAGAACGAATGAGTTCTACTTCCTCTGTTTGGGATGAGTTTTCTTTGGACAAGAAATGAACTACACACCCCAAACGAACAGCCGGATCTATTGTATGGCCGACTCAGAATCATCTGTCCACAACGGTAGCGTTGTATATGGCCCTTAGCAAAACCTGGTACACATTCTGCACTCACTTATCGACACAAACATATCATTTTTTAAACATGCGAATGAGCAAATATGGGATCGTCATTATCATTCCAAATGCTGCAAGAGGAAGGAGAATCAATCCTTCATAGCAGCCATAGCCACTGCATCGTATCTCCGATTGAATACCCCAAAGTACGACACAAGTCCAATAAATGGAGATGATTTTGCCGAAAGAAGTGCCTGATTTTACAGATTCCACCGAAACTTTTTCGTCTTGGTTTTCAGTATTCTTTGTCATTGAATTACGCCCTTAGTTGTCACGAATGTCGATTTGAGGCTGTGGGATTGAATACTTATATTTTCGGCCGTCAGTTCATACCACACTCATCATTTCATCTCAAAAAACATACTCGAGGGACTGTTGTAAACGACGCTCTTTACGTCGGTAGCCATCAATATGACCCACGCAAAGCCCATTCAAACGACTATACTATTCGCACGGGTTTTAGGATGGACCCTCGCAACTTATCCAAACCGATTCGGTAAGTTGCATGAAGCGTTCAAACACTCCAAAAACCCATTCAATTATAGTAAATCCTGTGAGATACGCCCGACAATTCAATGCCCCAAAGTTTTCCGAATTGGTTCGTGCCATCATGTCCGGAAAAATATAGCATATTACCGTCCAACCTGCTGAAATGCGAGCCAGGCCAACCATTGTGTGTCAATTGACTAAGGTCAAACATCTGCCATCCACTCTGGTTCAGTGTCTCGTAAGCCCAGAGTTCCGAGCCATTATCGTAGGACCATGCGTTAAGATATATCGTGCTCCCATAGACTTCGATCATTTCTCCACAAGGCCAACAAAGAAGGATGCGTGGTGAAAGTTCCCATGTTGAGTGATTCTCAGTATTATGGGCCCACAGGGTTTGGTGGTATGGAAATGATGATGTACCGTTTCCTGCAGCGAAATATATCGTCTTATCCACGATTTCAACAACGCCGCCAGGATTACTATCGTTTTGTCCACTGTTTATGTCATGGACTAACCATGTGCTCCCATTGGACGTATTATGCGCCCAAAGTTCAGATCCTGAAGCTCCATCATCTGCATCAAAGTAAATCGTATCGTCAACAAGAATGGCCATTGATTGGGCTAACCAATTGCCTGCTGAACCACTGCCGAAGTATTTAATGAACCAAACTGAGTTATTTGATACATCATAGGCCCATAGCTGGGTTCCTGATGTAAGTGAGGCAGAAAAGTAGAGAGTCTCATTAACGACTGGTAGCATTTCTACAACAGCAAGAGTTCCATGTACCTTCCATGTCATTTGGCTTTCATCGTCGTGTGCCCACAGCGCATATCCAGCTGCATTTGGATCACCATCCCAAGCAGTAAACATTACTGTTGAATCGATAATCACAGCGTTGTGATTGTAGAAATTGTTACTTGACTGTGAACCTGGATTGATGTCAGCAACCAGCCAAGTTGTAAAGTTCGAAAGATTGAAACCCCAAAGTTCAGTTCCTGAGTTCCCATCATCAGCATTAAAGTAGATTGTATTTCCAACATTAACCATCATTCGATTGAGCACCATGCTTGAATCTGTTCCGTTGTTAATATCTGCTACCAACCAAACAGTGTTGTTGTTTAGCGAATATGCCCAAAGCTCAACACCAACATCGACTGCTTCAGCAGAGAAGACTAATGTATTATTGACAATTATTGGGTTCGCTGGAGAGCTACCTGTAGAACCTTGATACAAATCTTTGACCATCCAAGACGTGTTATTCACATTGCTGTAAGCCCATAATTCGACGCCGTGAACGTTATCATCGGCGGTAAAGAAAAACATACCATCCAATGATGGCAAATCTTGCCATTCGAGATTCGTGTTCTCGATTCCCATCGTATCGCTACCATTTTCGGTCTTTATCTTGTACGGAATCTGTGCTCCAATGCCATCATAAAAACTACAATACGTCGTGCGATAATCTATCTCTCCGGATTCTAAAATACCATTTTGAGAGATACCTGCGTTATCTCCGTTGTCAAGGCCTTGTTTGATTACCCGGCCTCCCGCAGTGCAATCCATGGAATGTGAGGGTGATGATACAGCAGTCAGCATTGTGAAGGAAGAAGAACTTCCGTTTATCCCGTTCATTCCATTCACCCCGTTACAGATGTATGTTGTTTCTAGTCGCTCTCCTTCCTCAAGAACACCGTTGGCGTTATCATCAAGGCCAACGGATATCTTCACTCCACCTGATTGGCAATAAATTCCATTGGGTTCAAGGGTAGTGGTTGCTAATGTGGTCAGCCCAGAGGAACCATTGCTTCCGTTTCCCCCATAAGGGCCAGGGGACCCATCGATGCCACTCTGACCATCCACCCCTGTTTGCCCTGCAGGTCCAGTTAGATTCACAACCATCCACCCGGGTTTAATACTGGGAAGAATGCTACAATACTGAAATCCACCTGATGAAGATACAAAGTATATCTGACCAAGAAGCGAAGGGTCACACACAGGAAGCTGTTCTATTGAATCTACAAAATGAAGACTGGATCCATCTACACCATCTTGTCCGTTGAGCCCTTCAGGACCAGTTTCGCCTGTCTCTCCATCCACTCCGTTCGAGATGCATCCTGCCAATGGACCGATAATTATCATTATCAGAATAAGGTACGAATACAGGCGCATGTGTTTTCCTGTTCCAATCTCTACAAAAAACATCCGCCGGCATAATTCGTTGAAGGTTCTGTAGTAAGTGTGAATAGCCTCAATAATTCGTATACAAGGGGCCCCTTTGAAATAGAAAACGACTCAATCCTTATTTCATAGCAGTTAGTGGTAACGCTATGGTCGAAATTCAATGCCCTCATTGTGATGAAAATGTTGAATTAGAGGATGACGTTTTTGGATTATTTGATTGCCCACATTGTGATGAAGAATTCTCCTGGGGAGATGATGAAGATGTATCAAACGAGCACACAACCAATCCTTCAGTGATTAGCTGGGTGAAAATTGGAATCGGAATCGTCGGTATTGTCCTACTCTTATCGGTGATATTCTTTGTCTGGTTTATCTCTCTCGGCCCTTTGAACATGTCTTGAACATCTTAGTGTTTAGAAACAAGTTTGAGAATAGAATAATCGAATATAGATAATTCGCAAGGGTCTATCCGAATACCCATTGAAACGGATTTACAATTGCAAAGGGCTTTCAGTGGGTCAGTCGGAACCGTACCGTTGTATTCAGTCGCAGGTCACTGTTAAGAAAGCAATTCAACCAAACAAGCCCAGACCGGCATCAATCTTCGGTTCGCTTGTGATGAGACGGAATGATGGTCCAAATCTGCGCTTGTATCACCGGGTTCACGACCAGCAGCCCAATTCGAAGAAATGCAAACTGCAGCATACGGTAAATCGAGTTCACGCGCTAATTTTGCTTCCCGAGGCATGGTCATGCCAACCATATGGCCGCCCAATGAATCGATTGCATCAATTTCAGCCTTGGTTTCAAAATGTGGTCCCTGTGCAAGCCAATACGTGTAGAAGATTCGCTCATCATCTGAGAAGTTTTGAACTGAACGCAAGACGCTACTTAGACGCTCATTGAGCCCTGAATCAAAAGGTTCAGTGACCGAGGTAAAGACTGCGGAGTCATCATGAAATGTTGAAGCAACACCTGTAAAATCAATGTATTGTTCCGCCAATGCAACTTTTCCAGGGGGGAAATCTTCCGGGATGGCACCCACTGAACACACCGCCATGACCGCTTCACAACCCGCATCAAATAATGCACGAATGTTGGCACGATGCTCAATGTTATGAGGCGGTTTACTGGCTTGGCCGTCATTGTGATGGCGTTGTAAAAAGAACAATTCTTTCTCTTCACCGCCGGCATTGAGCCTCATACAGGTCAAAGGAACATCACCCCATGGCGTTTCAACAGTAACATCATCTCGACGGGCTAAAGTAAGCCCTGATTGCTTCATTTCTTCACCAACGGTCATGTTGATGAGGCCGGTTCCTCCAATCACTCCGAGTCGTTTCATATCCATTCCTCGCGTTCACTGCTTGTCAAACCTACGGCTGAAGCGTAGCCAAGACCTTGCTTTCGCAGGTATTCAAAGAGAACGTTGTTCTCGTGGGCTTCACTCGTTAAGACGAGCGATCAAGTCTGCCTTCTTTCCAGAGACAGGCTTTCCTGCAGCCTTCAAGAGTTCCTTGAGTTCTGCAACCTTCATTGAATCGTAATCTGCACTTGGTGCAGCTTCTTTCTTTGCAGGTGCCTTTTCAGCAGGTGCCTTTTCAGCAGGTGCCTTTTCAGCAGGTGCCTTTTCAGCAGGTGCCTTTTCAGATGCAGGTTCCATTGCCTCGGCAGCATCGATGATTGAAGGAGTGGAATCATCATCCTCTTCTTCTTCATCCATTGCTGAAGCAAGTATTGCTGCTTTCTTTGCTTTGATTTCTGCTTCACTTCGAGCTTCTTCTGCGTGAATCTCATCAAGTGTCTTTCCGTTTCCAGCGACCACACCTGATTGGAGCAGTTGGCTCTTGTGAATAACGACTGACTTTACCGGATAGATTGGCTTAACTGCCTTGCGGATTTCTTCTTCCAAAGTCCCATCAAGGATTTGTGTCTGAATCTTGGCGTAGGTCGCCTTGGACGCAGAAGCAATAATCAAGTCACGGGCTTTTGAACGCATAGCTTGCTTAACTGAAGTCTGAACACGCTTTTGGGTAATGATAAGTGGTTTGATACGGATAAGATATCCATCGGTTGAGACCACATCAACGACGTCGTCAACCTTACCACGGTAGCGGCGGATTTGACGGCGGATGTGATCGGTTTGGTGGTGGTGGCCGATAAAAGTTGTAAGTGCATCTTGACCGACGCACTCGTGGACACGGAAACGAAGAATAACATGCATCTTCGAAAAATCGCCATTGAATTCTTGTTGTGTCATTTCATAGATACGGCCGAGGATATGCTCATCAGACTCTCCAAGAGTTTCTCCAATTTTCTTAAAATCCCAGGGTGTTCGAGGGGCACGAATAGTGTACCAAATCTTGTTCTTCCACTTGTCTCGTTGCTTACGTGCTGCTGAACGTGCCTTCACACTGATTTTCTTTGCCATTGTATCATCTCGGGATGTTGTGTTGCGGGGGCTACCCCACTTGCAAGTCGGCCACTGACCACCCCTATTTGAAGAAGCCTCTTTGTACAATTCAACATCATCCGACATTTGTATTCAAATCAACGGTTCGATTCGGTAAACTCATGAGCATGATGTGAATCCGATAAGCGTGGGCCTCCATCACATCACCTGGCGAGCGACGGCGAGCGGCGTTGCTGACGAAACGGTTGTGGCCGATGCCATAGCGTGGCTTGTTGGAGACCCCGAATTGGTTGAAATCGAACGTACAACCTCCTATCACGGTTCAGGATTGCATATGGTCTCCGGCGTGTGTAAAAAGAAAGCAGCCTCACTCGCATCCTTAGCACGAATTGGTACCGTGAACCTCCAGTCTTTACTCAATGAATTGGAAGTTCGTTTTGATGAGAACTCTACATTGCATTTCCGCCTCGACTTTAATGCCTTCATCGATGGCGAGGTTGTTCTAGCAACCCCTGGTCAAGTTTCAACCATCAAATGCCACACGAAAGTCGAAGTCTATCCCGGCCAAGTTGCGATTGAAGAGTGCAAAAATATCCTCGAAGCCGCCTGTGAAAAGGCAAACATTGAACAATGATTTTTTGAAAACGGTTGCACTGACTGCACTGCACTATGTTGAAAGCCTATTGCACTGAGCAGACGGTATGGATGTCAAGTTCAGCGCCGTCATACTCGCTCTGATGATGCTGACATGTTTGGCCGTCCTTCCTTCTGGCTCATCTTCTGTGAGCAAAGGTATCAACGAGCCTGCGAGTTGTCATGCTGACCGAAATGATTCATGGACGATGGGCTTGCTCTCTTGTACCAATTCCACCAGCGCCGGTTTCACGCTCTTTTCACCTCTCCCTTCGAACACCAGTTACCTGATTGACAATCAGGGAAGAGAAGTCCATTCTTGGGCTTCACCAGGTGAACATCGACCGGGACTCTCTGCCTATTTACTCGAAGACGGTGATTTACTACGAACCGCCAATATTGGTCAACAATCGGTTGGTGATTTCAGTGGCGGAGGCATTGCTGGAAAAATTGAACGCATCGCGTGGGACGGAACGGCTGAATGGTCGTGGGAATACTCTTCGATGAATTCCATCACTCATCACGATATTGAACCAATGCCAAATGGAAATATTCTGGCGATTGCATGGGAGGATAAATCCGAGGCAGAAGCAACACAGGCTGGCCGGAATCCAGCCATTGCAAGCGATGCACCAGGCGGTAGCAGCAACGTCTGGCCCGACCAAATTATCGAAATTGAACCACTCGCCAATAATCAAGCAAACATTGTGTGGCAATGGAATGCGTGGGATCATTTGATTCAAGACTATGATGCATCGGTCGACAACTTTGGAGTTGTCGGCGACCATCCAGAATTACTCGATATCAACTTTGTCGATGCAACTGGAAACCAAGCAGGTCGAGCAGATTGGATGCATTGCAACGGTATCGATTACAATGCTGTTCTCGACCAGATTGTTCTGTCGTGTAAAAACATGAATGAAATCTACATTATCGACCACAGTACAACAACTGCTGAAGCATCTGGACATACCGGTGGCACCTCCGGCAAAGGTGGAGACTTCCTCTACCGATGGGGTAATCCACAAGCCTATGATGCTGGTCTATCCAGTGACCAACAATTGTTTGGCCAACATGATATCCAATGGATTGAACAGGGACGGGTTGGAGCAGGTGACCTCTTGGTGTTCAATAACGGTGGAGGGCGCTCTCCAAGTTATTCATCCGTCGATGTGATTCAGTCACCCCTAAGCAATGGTGATTATCCACTTCAAGCAAATGGAACATGGGGCCCAAATGCACCGAATTGGTCTTGGAACATTGGTCAAGACATGTACGCTCAATCTATTTCGGGAGCAGAGCGCTTGCCCAATGGAAACACATTGGTGACCTATGGAACGCAAGGTACACTCTACGAAGTCGATTTGAACGGTGGGATCGTGTGGAAATACATCAACCCGGTCTCGAACCAAGGCACACTTACTCAAGGAGATGAAATACCTGCAGGGAACAATGCAGGTTCAACGGCGAATCCAATTTTCAAGTCACGTCGATATGCCGAGGACCATTCTGCCTTCACCAACAAAGATATGACGCCAGGGGATTATCTCGAAACATGGACTGACTTTTGTCCAAATGAAGAATCACTTCCATGGGATATCGATGGTGATGGGTGTATAGATGATTCCGATGGAGACAGCGTTAATGACCCTGATGATGCGTGCCAGGGATACGATGATTCTCTTGACAACGATAATGACGGGATACCGGATGGTTGTGACTCCTTTATCGACTCCGATAGCGATGGAGTCAGTGATACTATAGACTTGTGTCCCGGTTTTAATGACCTGCTTGATTCGGATAATGATTCGATTCCAGATGATTGTGATTCACTCATTGATAGCGATTTTGACATGGTCTCTGATGTTCTTGACCAGTGCCCAGGATTCGATGACAGCCTCGATGCTGATAACGATTCGATACCCGACAATTGTGATGACTTAATCGACAATGACATGGATGGAATTGCCAACGACCTTGACCTTTGTGAAGGCTTTGATGATTCTTCGGACCGTGACGATGACGGAACCCCTGACGGGTGTGATGAAACACCGGATGGTGATGACCCCCCATCGAATACGACCGACGAAAGTTCTGGAAATTTAACGAATGACGGTTTAGAGAATACCTCACAAGACACGAGCAATGTATCGAATACTGATTCAGGTGATACGAGTGACGATGGGGCTGAATCGCAGAGTGAAGTACAGTCAAATTTGGATGGTTCAAGTATTACTGCGCAATTGATTCTCTCGTTCATCTTGATATTTTCAGGGGCGTGGTTGTTGTTTTATCTGCTTGCGCATCGAGCCTTTTCCACCGAGAAACAAGATGAACAAATGAAATCTGATGTATTCTTCTATGAATCAGGAATCCAAGATTCAACTGCTCAGTTTGCACATGTCAGCACAATGATCGATTTGCCCTCTTTGGAACCAGTGTATGACTCAGTACCGTTTGCTCAACCAAATGTTGCCACGTCACCGCCGTTACCTGCTGAAGGATTGCCGGAAGGATGGACGATGGAACAGTGGATATTTTACGGCCAACAGTGGCTCGATGCACAAAAATAATCATTGAGTTTTTTCAAAGACTTCATGTAGAGCGACTGTTTGGGTTGTTTTGAGGAATTACTATGACCCACGTCGTTACCACTGCCTGCGTAGATCACAAATACCAAGAATGCGTTGCAGTTTGTCCTGTCGATGCATTCCGAGAAGCAGACACCTATCTTGTCATCGACCCTGATGAATGCATCGATTGTGGCGCATGTATTCCAGAATGTCCCGTTGATGCTATTTTTGCAGACACTGATGTTCCTGCTGGCGAAGAAGCTTGGATTGACCGCAACGCCGATGAATCGGTTGATGCTGAAATATCAGAGGGCGATTCACCCGTTCTTGCAGACGACTAATCATATCACCCTCTGAATTGATTTATTCTGTCGTATTGATACGAACCAATGTTCTTGAAGGGCGCTTACTTGGAATGGTTGATTGACATGGTTCGAACTGACTTTACTCAACTCCGAAACGGTAGTGATTTGCTTAAGCGTGGCTTTGCTCGTATGCAGCAAGGTGGCGTCATCATGGATGTTGTCAACCCTGACCAAGCAGCCATTGCAGAAGATGCTGGTGCAGTTGCTGTTATGGCGCTTGAACGAGTTCCTGCCGACATCCGCCGTGATGGTGGAGTGGCAAGAATGAGTCATCCAGATATGATTCAAGGCATTTTAGATTGCACTTCGATACCAGTCATGGCAAAAGCACGTATTGGCCATGAAGGCGAAGCACGTGTTCTTGAATCGATGGGCGTGGACATGGTTGATGAATCAGAAGTTCTCACCCCTGCTGACCCCTTTTTCCACATCAATAAGAACGACTACTCTATCCCATTTGTCTGTGGAGCTACTGGATTGGGCGAAGCGGTTCGTCGTATTTACGAAGGTGCATCGATGATTCGTACAAAAGGTGAGGCTGGTACTGGAAATCTTGTCGCAGCTGTGACCCATGCACGACTTATCGACCAAGAAATCCGTCAAATTCAATCGCTTGATGAAATTGGAATCCAAAAAGTTACCCAGATGATCTTGCAAAGATACCATGTTCTTGCTGACGCTTCTGACTTGCTTGGAGTTCACCCAATGACTCCTTTCGGACCAATTGATGATACAATGCGTAATGGGATACAATCTATTCTTCTTGAAGTCAAAGAAATGGGTCGCCTACCTGTGGTCACGTTCTCTGCTGGTGGAATTGCAACACCTGCTGATGCATCCCACATGATGCGAATGGGCATGGATGGTATTTTTGTCGGGTCAGGAATTTTCAAGTCAACCGATCCTAAAACAATGGCTGATGCTATTGTCTTGGCGACTGCACACTTTGATAATGCGGCAAAAGTGACTGAAGCCATGGCTATGATGTTAGGGAAACCAATGAAAGGCGATGAATTGGAAACGCTCGAAATCCGGTATGACCAACGTGGTCAATAATCAATCCAAAGGATTGCCAACGCCTTCTTCTCCGAGTGTCCACTTGAGAGTTTTAACAACACCATCAAGCGCTTTGTGATTGCGAGCAGCCTCTTTCATGCCGTCTCTGTCTTCATTCTTTCGACATTCTTCAAACCAAGATTTCCATTCCTTACGCTTAAGCTCTGCACGGTTAAGCATGAGTTCAATTTCTTCCCAAGAACGGTCGTAACTTCGGCGAGGAGCGGCATCAGATGACATGGTTTTCAGTGTGGGGCGAAATGCCGAGGTATTTTATTCAAACGGCGGCATGATTACTCAACAGCCGGAATTCGGCAATTTTCAAAAACGCTATTTTCTTCCACTCTCATACCATCACCAAGAATTACATTCTTCAAGACCGAACCTGAACCGATTGAAACCCCTTGGCCAACGACCGTATTTTCCAGCATACAATGTTCTCCAATCGTACAGTTTGACATCACCAATACATCGTGTAGATGGCTCCCTAAGCCAACCACACTCAGTGATGAAACCACAGAACCTTCCAATGTCCCTTTCAATTGCGCATTTTCTGCAACGAAACTGTTGCCATCGAACGTTCCTTTTGGTAGTGGGAACGGTAGAGTGTGACGCTGGGCGATGAGCGTATGTTGGGCCCGAATTAATTCCGAAGGGTGGCCAACATCGAACCAAACTCCATCGATTGTTTTTGCATACATCGGCCAGCCTTTTTCGAGAACCATCGGGAAGAGTTGCTTACTAAAATCAAATTTCTCACCCTCTGGAATGAGTGCTAATACCTCTGGTTCAATGATATAGAGGCCAGCATTAATGACATTACTAAAGGCTTCAGCCGCAGTTGGTTTTTCTTTGAAACGGCAGATATATCCTTCACGTAATTGGCCATCCAAAGTTCCATGATGAGAAGATGAAAGCCCAACGATGCCAAATTCAGTAGGGTCCTCGACTTCCCAGAGAGCCATGGTTACTTTCGCACCACTTTCTCGATGTGCTGCCAGTAATGCACGTATGTCAAAAGAGGCAACTGAATCGCCAGAACCAACGACAAATGTTTCGGTCAAATGTTCCGCCAAAAGTCGTACACTGCCCGCAGTACCCATCGGTGATGATTCTTGATTGACCCAGGCTTCTACCGGATTAGGAAGCGTGTTCCATGATTCAACATGTTGTTCTAATTGTTCACCACGGTAACCCGTCGTAACAACAATCGTAGCAATTGAGGCATCCTGCATGGCATCTTTAACAAAATCAATGACTGGGCGGCCAAGAACTTCGACCATAGGTTTTGGGCGAGTGAGAGTCAATGGCCGGAGTCGGGAGCCTTGGCCCCCTGCCATGATGACACCAAACACGACAACACCTCAGCGTCGACGAGTCGCATTCATGTCGACTTTCCGCATCGACTTTTTCTTGTCGGACTTGGCTTTTCTATTACTCGAAGAACTGTCGTCACCTTTACCAATTCCACCAAAGGTGATACCACCGGAAGTCAAGAGCGTTGAAATCAATTCATCCGCCACTTCTGCAGATTCAGCACCGGTTTTCATTTCGGCTTTGACTGAGGCATTGTGATCGGTCATCCATGATTTCCTTTCATCACGGGCCATGTTCAACTTGTCACGAACTTTGTTGACATCGACCATCAATTCTTCGATTTTATTGTGCATATCGTCAGACTTTTGGCGCAGTTCGAGGAATTCAGTATGGAGGCGGTCACCTTCTGCCTTCAAGAAATCACGGTGTGAAAATGCTTCATCAACATCAGGTGACAGTACATCTGCTCGAGCGACTGCCAAAAGCATCTCTTGATGAGCAGCATCTGCTTCGGAGCGCAAGATTTTGATTGCTGCATCCATGTCAGAGAGGTCAACCTTAATCAATTCAAAGTGGGTGACTTCGGGGGCGAGTTCCTTAATCCGAAGGCTCATTTCCTTGATTTGCTTAATCATTTCTTTTTCCTTCTTTTGACTGACTGAAGAGGTTTCAAAAGTAGTCTCAAGTGATTGGACTTCATGTCGAAGTGTGGCGTATTCTGCAGTTGCAGATTTCTTTTCGCCTTTTTCATTACGTCGCCCTTTTGCCTGATTGATAATTTCACGGAGTTGTTGTTGGAGGGCGTTGCGTTTTTCTTTGAACGTTTTGATTTCCAAACGTATTGCTTTCATTTCAGTCAAAACAAGGTCGATTTTGTCTCGGTGTTCCTTGTATTGCCCTTGAACCGCATTGCGTTTATCGGCTATTGTCCGGGCCTGATCACTGAACGAATTCCGAGTATTTCTCATTTTTCGAACACGTGCTTCCATACCCTGTAGTTCTTCTTGAAGTTCCGAATCTTGACTCGGGGTTGCTTCATCAGGTCTTCCGCGCATACATCGTGCAGAGAGTTGTCCATTTCAAATCTACCCATCAGGGAAAAGTGAATTAAGCGCCAAGATTTCCGAAGATATCATTGATTTTAATGAAAAATCCAAGTGAGATTCCGAGGATACCAATGAGATTCGTTGTGACTGAAGTGAAGTTTCGTATTCGCTCGAGATACTTCGTGCGAACTCGAACATTGATTTGCCGACCAAGAATCAAATCTCCACTTTGTTCTTCGAGACGAACGGAGACCGTCGCTTCTCCAAAGCGTTCTGGAAGCAGCGATTGCCACGCGACGGTTCCATCTCGTAGCAACCCCGACATCAAACCAAGGATGTCATCGTCACCTTCAGCCGCAAGTGGCAGAGCCTTTGTCGACCACCAGTGGCGTTCGCCGGGATTCAAACGGTAGGTCATTGCTAAATCGTGTGGACGGAAATCAGGAGATTGAACACGGAGGACAATGTTCCGAGGCGTATCAGAAAGGTTGTGAATCAGTGTGAACAGGTTCGCACGTCCGTGAACAACGTTTTCCATATCAACTTCAAACACAATTCCTGGCGAGGTGCTTGAACGTCCAGCACCAAGATCTTCTTCGATTCGTCCAATCATTCGGAAGAAGGCGGGGCAAGAGCGTTCTATATGGTCGAGGATGGAAAGCCATTCTTCCATCGTGAAAATAGGGTGGTTTTGTACGAGTGCCATTCCTTGTTCGGTGAGAACTTCAGACAATTCAGATTCCATCGTTTTGAAGTCAAGACCTTTGGAGTGGCGATAGAGGGTCATCAAGATCTTTTCCCGAGCAAATTGAGGGTCGATTTCTTCCGTGTAACATTCTTCAATTTCCTTTGAGTACACTTCGTATTCAGAACGAAGTAAGGGGTCCATGTGCGTCTTAACTAAATCATTGAACACCATTTCCAATGTCGATGGGTGAATCGGAGGCGTATACGCATCCAAGAGCCCTGTGCGCTCATCCATATTGAATGGTCGAGAGCGTGTTGGAATGTGTTGGCCAAGTGAAAGCAAGAGTGTTGAAAAAGACAGAAGGAGAAGAATCCGACCATTGAGTGAGGCGATGTCGAAGACAAAAATACAACCCAGTAACAAACTCGACATAATGGCAAACAAAAGTGACCATGAGTGTTTGGACCTCGCACTGATTAACAAGTCTGCAAGACTTTCATATCCATGCAAAGATTGTATTGAGAGGTGTTCTTGGTTCAATCGTTCAACTTCCGCTTCGAAGTTTCCAATTGACAATTCCACTCGGTGCCGGTGAAAGATTTGCACCAGAATATAACCGAGTAAGATAATGAACGTAAGGGTGATCAAAGCCATGGCAAAACTCATGTTGAGGGTCGGTTCGATTTTGGCCCACCACTGCGGGGAATTCGATGAAAAAGCGAGAGCTCCAAACGAAGTCAGAATGGAAAATGCCGGCAAAATAAGAATTAAGCGAAGGCCAAAACCGAGTAATTGCCGGTCTATTGCATACCAAAACCGTTCAGAGCGAAAGAGACTTTCATTCGAACTCTGCTCACTTTCGTGATTCGGCGGAGTGACGGATTCTGCCTCGACCATGGAATGTCCAAGAATCACTCACACTAAAGCATTACATCAATCCGTAGCACGAGAGATACGAACAAGAAGTTTTGATGCTAAGTCGGAGGAGAAATTCGCTTCTGACATTCCCGCAATCGAATAGCCACTGGAAGTTCGAGTCATCTGCGCACCGATGAGAACCCCGTGTTGAGACATGAAATGAGCCTCCTCGTCATCGAGAAACATCGCTTCAAGCGTACCAGTCGTACCCTTCTCTAAGCGCTCGAGCGAAATCAGTTGAGTCTGAGAGGAACGAATACGTGATGATATTTCACTTGATGCTTGAGGTATATCACGACCACTTGGGTCCAACTGGGGTTGGCCAAGGAGCAGCGATAAAGCAACTTCCAAATCATCATCAATGGCGTGTTCCAAACGGCATGCTGTAGCATGTGTGTTGCCTTGAAACGAGAGACTTTCAAGAAAGACTTCGGCCAAACGATGGCGTCGTTTCATTTTCTGACCATGTATCATACCTTCATCGGTCAATAATGCGCCTTTGTAGGGGACATAATCTATCAGGCCTTTTGCCGCCAATCGCTGAACCATTTCAGTTGCAGACGCGGGAGAGACTCTCAAAGCACTGGCTAAATCCCCATTGCGTACCCGTTGAGAGGGCTGTTTCTCAAAAAACTCATACATCATCTCAAGGTACTCATCTTCAAATTCTCGGAAATGACCGTTCATGAATTACCCCTCCGAATCAGTCCGTACTCTTCTGTTCAGCAGAAAAAACTTCCTCACAGGCAGGACATCGTACAGAACCTGTATACGTTTCAGGAATCCGGAGAGATTGATCACATTCAGGGCAATGGAGTTCAACCTTTCCATCACTTTCGACTTCTTGACTTTCCTCTTCAACCTCACTTTCTTCACGCAAAGGCTCGGTGCGAGGGGTGACGTCAAATCGGTTCGAGCAATCTGGGCAACGTACTTGGCCGCCATAATCCGAAGGTACTCGTAATTGTCGAGCGCATTCTGGACAACCGACCTGAATCTTTTCAACATTCTCGGAACGAGCCTTTCCGTTCGACTTTAAATGTGATGTATCCTTTACCGGCTTGGACTTTGAAGAGTCAATTTGGCGGTTTTGATAAATTCGAATGAAAGCACCGATACCTACCGCAGCCATCAACCCACCGAAGATTCCGACCCAAGGAATGGAAAAGGATGCTTCTTCAACGATGACTTCACCAGATTGGAACGTGTTTATTGCATCAAAACTCTCATCGCTAACAACCCATGTTGCTTTGAGCGAAACCGATTGATAATTCGGCCATACAAATGTAAATTGATACTCCTCTTGGGAAAGCGAGGGTATTGCTAGCGTCGATTGTTGACCCAAAAAGGCTCCATCAAGTGTTGAGACCACGATGTATCCTGCTCTTCCATCAGCGTCACCTGAATTGCTAACGCGTACTGTTATGGAACCTGATTCACCGGGTATCGGGCGATTCGGAACCGAAATTGGTTCGAATTCCAAGGTATAGGATGGCCGCTCATCAGGCACGCTAAGGCTATAACTCGAAAAGCCAAAGCCGGTTGTCCAGTTCACTGGAGTCGCCCGTATTGAAACTCGCTCAGCATCAACAAAACCAATGATGAGGGTACCTGTAGAGACACCAGGGGCGAGTTCTACCACATAATCGAGTGGATAGGTGTCCAATCCTGAATCCGTATATCCAAGTCGGAATCGGACTGGTCGGTCAATACCTTCACTCATTTCAAGTGACCATGAAAATTGGATGCCAATTTCAGCATCCCAAGTGACTGAAGTCACCTTTGGAGTAAGCGTTTGTTGAATCGCCACAGGAACAAGAATTGTCCCGTTAAGACCTGCATCGATTGAACCATCAGAAGAACTGAGAGACCAGTTCACCTCTTGTTGACCTTCAATGGCCAACGGTACTTCGACGGTCATTTCACCTGCAGCATCAATGTCGAGCATCAGTTCATTACTGGTGTAGGCCATGCCGTTTGTTTCACACACAAGTTGCACAGTACCCGGTAATTCGCCATGGTTCCGAATCAACATCGAAAAGACGGCTATGTCTCCTTTGTGCCAAGGTCCATTGAGAAGAGCTGGAATACTTGAACCCGCAGATTCAAAAGCGGCGGATTCAACATCATGTGCGAGAGAAATATCGGTGATGGACGCATCATTCACCCGCATGCCACTCACCGAACATGCGAGTAGATCAGGTCGGGAAGTCGAGAAAAGAGATTCTATAATGGAGGATTGAAGTAGGACTTGGATTTGAGTATCAAATAGAATTTGGCTACCAAAAGAGCATACGAGGAGTCCACTGTAGTTGAGTGAACCGGTATTTGAAATGTTCAAATCCCAAGCGATCTCATCACCGGCAAGTACGTCGGGGGTGAGAAGTTCGAGCGCAAGTGAGAGTAAAGGCAAAGGCGGCGGAGCGACTTCAAACGTGATTTGGCGAGTCTCATCGGTGGTATTGCCATCTCCCGAGTCGTTTAATTGCAACACAAGAGTAGAGGTTCCTTCGTAAACAGCAATGGTGCTGTTCACTTGAACGACCGTGCTTGAAAGAGGCGCAACAGTGACAAGCGATGAAGTTTGATTATCATATACTCCATTTGAAAAGAGTGATGAAGTAAGGTGACCTGACCATGAAAAATCACCATTGTTAATGACTGCAGTTTCAGTTTGTAAATAATCCCCGTCATGAATCGAGACGTTTCCAGTGAGAGCACCTTCGGGTGTAAGGCCATTCAAGAGAACTTGACCTGGGCTTGCCAAAGAGATTTCAATCGGTTGTAAACGGTGAAGCGTTCTGTTCAAAGTAAGTGCCTGGGTTGAATTTGGCGAACCGAGTTCACCGACCAATTCGACACCGATCTGAGTGTATCCAAATGGAATCGATGTCAAATTAAACTGAAGCACTTGGCTTGAATCCGCAGCAAGTGTAAAGTTTTGACTCATCGAATCAAATACTGTACCTTCAAGGGTTGAGAGTTCAATTCTTGCTTCGACATCTGCGTCACTCGAAAGTAATTCGATGACTGTGAATTCGAGGTCATAGGATGATTGTTCAGTGGTGGCGAAATCTTGGAGTGAGAACGTGCTTACATCGATTACTGCGCCACCACCGCTGGCACTTACCAGTGGCAAAAGGAAGGTTGCAAATAAGGCCGATAAGCAGAAAGCAACGACCTTCGAATTGCCTGACTGCCCCCTGCCCATACGATTCCCTCTACACGGGGGTTCTTCACTTTCACGCCAAAAGAAGTCGCTACACCATGTTTATTGAAGGTTGGAGGCTGGCGCACCTTGTATGCGTCCGGAAGAGTTGCTTGAAATGACTCCAGCCCTACTGGCGAAGTCAATTTTGCACCGGCGCGAACGTCTTGCTGAAACCATTCCTGAACAACTCGATGCTCGCCAGGAAGAACTACGAGCAGCCGAACCACTTGCTCGCAGTGCAAAGGAACAACGTGATGGTATAAACGCTAAAGTGGCGAACTTGAAAAAAGAACGAAACGCTTCACGAATGACCGCTCAAAAACTGTATCAAGAAGGTGGAGAACTCCGTGATAAAATCTCTTCATCGGGTGGTGTTCAAAAGTCGAACCCTGAATGGGCCCAAAACAAGCTCAATGATAAATTGAAAGCTCTGGAACATGAACTCGAAACAAATTGGGGAGATCACAAAACTGAACAAAAGTTCCTCACTGAAATGAAATCTCAAATCCGTCAGCATGAAGAATGGGTCGGAAACCGAACCGATAACCAAGAAGAACATGCACTCATGACAACAAAATTCGCCGAAGCAAGAAAACATCTTGAGGTCGCTGAAAAGGCACACAAAGCGCTTCTCGACCACGCATCAGAAAATGAGTATTTTCACAACACCTACCTCGAACAAGAATCACATCGCCGCAGAGCCGATGCAAGAACCAAGCGCCTTGCTCAGGCCCTCGATAGCAGTCAAAGAGGCATCGAACACTGGCAAAAGCACATTGATGAAGGGTTTGACCAACTGTTGACGAACTCAAAGCGTGTTGAAAATGGAGAACCTTCAAGCCACGCCCGAAGAAGACAACAAAAATCGCCCGAAAAGAAGAAACAATCGCCCTCGAGTCGAAATAAGAAAAAGCAACAACCACGAGGTGAGGAAGAATGAGCGATGAATGTGAAATCACAGGATTCACCCCTCAACAACAAGGCCGTTGGCCCTTGGTCCACCAACATCTATGTGACCAACTTGAATTACCCAACGGTGAAGCAATTTCTGCTGAAGCAATAGAAAAATTATCCCACGATTTGGAAAATACCCTCAAAGTCCAAAGTGCAAACCAATCAGCCCTCAAAAAGAGAAATGGACTTTTTGAACACCTAAAGCGTAGCATCGAATCAAAATTCAAAGGCAGTTCACTGCGAAGATTCGGTTCATCGGAATCTGGACTTTCACTTGCCCATGGCGATTTGGATTTATGTCTCTTATTCGAGGGGCAAAAGCCGAAGAAAATACTTCGTTCGATTTCAAGTATGCTTCGATTCCAAGAAATGGAGGATATCCTGGTGATTACTTCTGCCAAAGTTCCGATCATCAAATTTGTCGATGAACGAACAAAAATCCCTGTGGACATTTCAATTAACAATACCTTAGCCCTCCACAATACTACGTTGTTGAAACGCTATGCTGAAACTGATGAGCGTATCCGTCAGTGTATTCTCGGCATCAAATATTGGGCATCTCAACGAGATGTCTGTGATGCAGCAAAGGGTACCTTCTCTTCGTATGCATGGACTCTTATCATGCTCCAAGCATTACAAACGACAACACCGAGTGTTGCACCAAATATTCAATCAGGTAAGACACGAACTCATCTCAAAGTTGAAGGAATCGAATATGACCTTACCATGGCGGATGAACCTCAACAACTCCTTACAGAAACCAACACTCAATCACTTGGAGAATTGATGACTCATTGCTTCCGTCAATTGGTCCTTGAACGACCATGGGAGCAGCATGTTCTTTCGATTCGAAATGGGAAGCCGCTGACTCGTAAAGAAAAGAAATGGAACTACGCAAAGCCGCATGCAGCAAAGGCTGTGGTGATGGATGGAAAGAACCGTTTGGGTTTGCATTCGTTTCCTGTTGAAGACCCCTTCAATCATGACCATGACCTCAGTCGAGTCTTGCGCCCAGATGGAGCTTTAGATATCCAAGAGGAATTGTTCCGGTTTTGGATCGGGCTCAATGAAGGAAAAACGCTCAACCAGTTATGTGAACTGAAAAATCCTGAACGGATTCAAGTGATTGTCGAAAAAGACTTGTTTGAAGATTTAAGAAAACTTCCGAAGTCTGAGGTTGACACAATGCTCAAGGAAAATGCGGTTAAACACTCTGATTTAGAAGAACGTATAGAGGCACTTAACGGTGAAAGACAAAACAACATTAAGATCTCACAAGCACTTCGAGGACTGTTTGAAGAGACAAGCGGACTTCGTAATGAACATCGGACTCTGGTCAGAAGTCTACGCCCCCGAAGCCAAAAGATGGACCTCTTGCAAAAGGAACGTGATGAATTGAATCAGAAAATTGGCATTCCATTGTATCGGATTCGTGAATTACTGGTTGAAGTCTATACCAACCTTACGGGGGATATTGATTTCTTCCATGTCCCATCGTTGCAAAGAGAAGATGAACAATTCGCATGGTTCTTTGAATTGCAAGCCATGCATGCTGTTGCTCTAAAAGCAGATACAGCACACAAAGAATTCATCGTGTTGGTCCGTGAACAAAAGAAGGCTGTCAAGGAATTGAAAATCACGGAGACCAAACAAACTAAAATTCGTACTGAACTGATTGAATCAGAACCAATACTTGCAAACATTACGACTGAATTCAGTGAAGCACGGCAATTTGACCAAAATGCACACTCATTAAACAAAGTGATTCAAGGACGACGAAAAGAACTTCGACATCTGCGCAGAGAAAAAGGCAGGCTTGAGGCTTGGCTTCGTGTTTCGACCCGTAGTACTCCAACCCGTGATTCAAAACCAAGAGGTAAAAAGAAAGACAGAGGCTCAAAATCTGGTCAAGCAGATTGGGCACCTCGCAACAACGGCCCACGAGCAGAAGAAGTTCAACAGCGCGCGGCGACTGGAGGCACATTCTCGCTTTCTGATCTCGATGTATTGTTGAACAGTGGAGGTTTGGCATCGGTTAACAAATCCAAACCAACTCCAAAAACAGCTCGACGTGCAGACCGAAAAAAGAAACAGAACTCCGTTCGTCAACTTACCGCCCAACGCGGTGAGCGGTCCCAATCGAAAAAGGGTCACAAAGAATGAGGCGATTACATGGGCAACATCCAGTGGATGTATGGTGATGAGCCGAAAAACCTCTCTGATAACTTGAAAGAGCGAATTAGGTCGATATTTTTCAATGAGACCGGAGAAGAATATACCCTCGATTCAATATCGAATTTACCAATTCCAAAGTGGGGTGGAAACATGTTGCTCATCGACCAAGAAGAATATCCAGCACCCGAATCAATCTTGGGTGTTCTTTGGGCCTTACCCCATGAAGAGAGTGGTGTCCGGATTGCAGCCTTTGTCCTCGATGCAAACCATCAGTCATGTGGGTGGGGTGGCAAAGCTTGGGAGCATTTGATTGAAATTTCTCTTTCGGAGGGGAAAACCACCATCCAATTAGAAGTGAAAGCGGAAAATACTCGTGCTCAAGAATTCTATAAATCAAGAGGCTTAGCCGTTATTCGCCATCTTCCACGCTATTATAGTTCAGGAATTGGTTATGAAATGAAAGGGCCATTGTGAAGGTTCGAATCATTCAGATTTCGGCACTGGCAAAGGTCAAAGGTTATGCTCCCCCATCTCTAGCAGAGCGTGTGGAACAGCGTTTGCTTGGAGAAATAGCAGCACAGCGCGGTGTTACCGGTGTTGCCTTACTCGATGGTGATGGGTTTGTTTTGTTCACAGAACCTCAACATGATGATTCAGTTCAAAACCTCGCTAAAGCGATTGCTTTACTCGACCCAAAATTTTCGACAGGACGTGTAACCTTAAACGGTGAAAACGGCACTGTTTTGGTCCAAGAATTACTTGGCGGGAAGGTGTTGGTACTACGATGCGAAGTTTCATCAAATCTTGGCCGCATCCGTCAAGTTCTCGATACAGCAACATCTCAATTGAATGCTCTCCAGCCTTAACAGGGCTCATCTCAGTTGCCGGCGACCGATTCCTCTTCAGTCTAGAATCTAAACCGTCCTGTGAAGGGATTAAATGGGAAGGGTCGGTCGCAAGTCCAGTGAGAAGATGGGAATCTTCCACTGACCAGGCGAGATACGAATGGATGAACTCAAGATTCAACTCGAAGAACGACGAAAGATGGTTGATGAAAAAGCCACAAAATACCGAATTCTTCGTGATGAGTGCAACGACAACTCCAAGAAGTTCACAATCACTCGAAACGAAATGAACGGCGATGTCCGTGAATTGATTGTTCAAGTTCGAGAACAGCGTGAAATCCGTGAACAAATGAATGAAATTGTTCGAGATAAGAAGGCAGTTCGGCAAGAAGCGAACAAACTCGTTCGTGAATCAAAAGACGCTCTGAATTTGGCCAAAGGCCCTGAAGCCGTACAAGAACAACGGAATGATGGCCGTAGAGGTCGTCAAGACCGACCGGATACAATTCATTCACTCCGCCGTGAGTTAATGCGCTTGGAAAATGAATTCGAGATGGGTCGCCACACTGGGAAAAACGAAACGAAAGTGATGAAGTTGATGAAGGAAAAAAGTGCCCTCATTAAGAAGATGAAGAATTCTGAAGATTCCAATACCGGTCTTAAAGATTCACGTGAAACTTTGCGAATGGCCATGGAGGCTCAAGAAACTGCACATGGTGCAGTTGAACAAGCTGCTGAAGCCGCACAAGAGGCTCACGATTTGATGCTCCAATGGAATAAAGAAGTCGACAACCAACGAGAGAAGGCTGAGTCTGCTCACCGAAAACTCCGTGGATCGAAGAAAGATGCTGATAAGAATCACCGAGCCTACATTGTATCACTCCGTTGTTTGCACTCAATCCAAGACATTCTCCGTGCAATGCGTGGAGCAAACGCTGGCGCAGGTCAACGACCTTCGGCTCGTGTTGAAGTTCAAGATTTGATGAGCAAGTTGATGTCGGGTGAAACACTCTCTACTGACGAATTGCTACAACTTCAGCGTTACGACTGAAATCCGTAACTCCGATGAGATGAAAGACCCCCCCATCTACACAAGCATTACTGAGGGATTGAAATGTTGGCGAAAGAAGAAATAGCGACCATCATTGAAGATTACGACCGAATGAAACTTCGTATCGGTATGACTGCTTCACATTCTGCACTCGATATTTGTGATGGTGCGATTGAAGAAGGATTTCCGACCGTCGCCTATTGCAAAGAAGGCCGCCATAAGACCTATGCAAATTACTTCAAAGCACACCGTTCCCAATCAGGACGTGTTGTTCGAGGAATGGTTGACAAGGCCATTGTCATGCCATCGTTTAACGATGTCATGAACCCTGAAATGCAAGAAGAAATGCGTAAGCGTAATGTCATCTACATCCCGAACCGTTCCTTCACTTCGTATTCATCGATTGAAGATGTCGAAAATAAATTCAAAGTGCCACTGTTCGGGTCCCGAAACATGCTTCGTATGGAAGAGAGAACTGAAGAGCAGGATTATTATTGGATTCTAGACAAAGCGGGACTCCCATATCCTGAAGCGATTGCCGATCCGCAAGATATTGACTGTTTGGTCATTGTCAAACTCCATCACGCTCAGAAGACATTAGAACGTGGGTTCTTCACCTGTGCATCCTATGCAGAATACCAAGAGAAATCAAAAATACTTCTCGCAGAGGGTGTTATTGATGCCGAATCATTGGCCGGCGCCCGTATCGAACGCTATGTCATTGGACCAGTTTTCAATCTCAACTTTTTCTATAGTCCACTTGCTGAAGAGGGTGAAAAACTCGAATTGCTTGGAGTTGACTGGCGTTTCGAATCTTCGCTTGACGGCCATGTTCGATTACCAGCTCCGCAACAAATGACCATGCCTGCTCACCAACAAATCCCAGAAATGACCGTCGTTGGTCACAACACAGCGACCATTCGTGAGTCTTTACTCGAGAAGGCCTTTGAATTGGGAGAACGATTCATTACCGCAAGTAAGGAACATTATGACCCAGGTATCATTGGACCGTTCTGCTTACAAACGTGTATTGACAAGGATATGAATTACTACATCTATGACGTTGCCCCTCGTTTAGGTGGAGGAACAAACGTTCACATGAGCGTTGGACACCCATACGGAAACGCGACCTGGAGAAAACCAATGTCCAGTGGTCGTCGTATCGCCATGGAATTACGAATGGCTGCTGAGCAAGATCGTTTGCTCGAAGTCCTCACGTGATTCTGATACCACGCAACTCTTTGTGAACTGCACGTAGTTCACTTTCGTACATTCATTTATCAAAGGCCCCCCTCAAGTTGAATGGGTTAACAAAGGGTAGGCAGTGTACACGGGGACTGAACACCCATTGATACGAAACTTCATCTATGACTGGACGAATCGAAAAGTATGGCGAGCAGTAAGCGTAAACATCGTCATGGTATTTATCGATTCTATGCACCGTT